>Ga0247727_10000609_pt1 | contig 87548 bp, 12 predicted proteins | sample WisWelCaveWW1625_FD_202498 | JGI IMG/M metagenome (GOLD analysis project Ga0247727, IMG submission 202498) | Biofilm microbial communities from Wishing Well Cave, Virginia, United States - WW16-25 | ecosystem: Environmental > Aquatic > Deep subsurface > Groundwater > Cave microbial mat | place... | reverse complement strand
TTAAGATTTTGGCATAAAGACAAACTCGTCGATGTTCAGACTTTCAAGAATAGCGACCTTAGGGGGGTGTCCACTTTTCAGTCTTAAATCCCTTTAAAACTGTCCACTTTTGAATCTTAACTGACACCAGATGTTATTTAGCTTGATTAAATAACATAATCATGTTATTTGTTTAGCGTGAACTTTAAACGGTTATTGGATCTTAAAAAAATCAAGACATCTGCTTTTCTTTTTGGCCCTCGGATGACAGGGAAGACTTTTTTGCTGCGCGGATTGAAATTTTCGCTTTTTATCGATCTGCTTGATCCTGAAAAAGAGCTTGCGCTGCGGCAATCGCCAAGAGAATTCTGGGAATACCTTCTAGCGTTAGCGCCTCAGTCCCTTGTGATCGTGGATGAAATTCAGCGAGTGCCCGCTCTTTTAAACTATGTTCAGAAGGGAATCGAAGAGCGGGGCCTTCGATTTTTTCTTTCCGGCTCCAGCGTAAGGAAGCTTAAGCGGGGAGGCGCCAATTTGCTGGGAGGCAGGGCCGCGGATCTTCGACTTCATCCGTTAACCGTCACGGAAATTGCTTCCAACTTCAATCTTGAAGAGGTGCTTCAGTACGGGACACTGCCCAAGATTGTTCAACTTGTTTTGCAACAGGAATATGATGATGCTCGCCGTCTTCTGCGCGCCTACTACACCACTTATATCAAGGAAGAAATTCAAGCGGAGGCATTGACTCGAAATCTGGAAGCTTTTCAAAGATTTTTAAAAGTGGCGGCCCAAGGAAATGCACAAGTGACAGAATTTGCCAATATTTCCCGGGAATGCTCGGTCCCAATGAGTACCGTTAAGGAATATTATTCCATTCTCGAGGATACTTTGATTGGAGAATTTTTGTGGCCCTGGGACAGGAGTGAGCGGAAAAAAGCAAGGCCCAAGTTTTACTTTTTTGATTGTGGTGTCATAAGAGCCATTCAAAATCAATTGCAAGATCCTCCAACCCCGGAGGAAAAAGGGACCTTATTTGAAATGTGGTTTATCCGGGAATTAATGCGATATCGAGATTATGGTGAGAGGCCGCATGAATTTTCTTTCTGGCGGGAGGGCAATCACGAAATGGATCTTTTGATTAGCGGTCATAACGGGCCTTTGCTTGCTTTTGAAATCAAATCGGGTAAGACTTTCTTACGTGAGGCAAGCTTAAAAGAATTCCAAAAACGATTTCCGAAAGTCCCGGTTTTGATTGCATCCGCAACGGACACAATAGCCCGCCATTTAGAATCAGGAGTTGAAATTTTGCCCTGGCCGCAAGCTTTGAAAAGGTATCAAGCGCTCTGATGCGGCAAACTATGTAAATCATCCTCAATCTCATCCGCGCCGACCCTGAGCTCCTCCAGGCCGCGTAAGGCCTGATGTAAAAGTGCTATGAGGGGAAAAAATAAAATCGCTCTTTATAACTCGGTATCTAAGTGTTAAACTTCATTAATGAAGGTACGGGACCATATAAAAATAATAGAAAGTGATGGTTGGTTTCTTATGGCAACAAAAGGCAGCCACCGCCAAATACAAACATCCTGTGAAACTGGGCCGGGTGACGATAGCTGGGAAATCTGGGGATGATATGGCCGCCGGAACTCTGAATAGCGTTTTTAAGCAAGCGAAATAAAAATAAAATCGAAGAAAGAGAGAGTATCCAAATGTACCGTTTTTTAGTTGTTATTGAAAAAGCAAGCGGTAATTATTCTGCTTATTCACCCGATTTACCAGGATGTGTCGCAACCGGGGTAAGGCGTGAAGAAGTGGAAAAGAATATGCACGAAGCTATTGCGATTCATATCCAAGGAATGAAAGAGGACCACCAACCCATTCCTGAAACCTCTTCTTTTGCGGAATATATTGCGATTCCGGCCTGAAGAATATCAAAAATACTTTTTTTATCTTCCCTATTGCGATCTTCTCTGCGCCGCCTAATTCATGCTCATTTTGTATCCTCTTTTTGACGATAGAAGATATACTTATTCAAGAATGAACCGCTCAAAAAAGTATTATCCGCTTTTCTTAGGTGTCTCGATGGCCTTTTTGGTGGGCTGCGGGTCGCTGGGTACAAAATCCGGTAAAACGGTATTCCGCGAGGACGGAGTCCGGATCGTGCGGCAGAACGTTCAGCTGAGAGGATCTGAAGGGCAATCCTATGCGGTTGAATCCTATGTGCTCATGCCGGAACCTCAACGTAAGGGGGAGCATTTCCCTCTGCTTTTAGCCTTGCACGGGCGCGGAGGTAACGGGCGTGCCTATTTGGAAATATGGCGCAAAGAAGCAAGCCAACGGCGCTGGATGATCCTGGCCCCAAGTTACGAAAATCCTGATTTTGATCTTGATGCCATTGATGCCTTGCTTATCCAAGTCAAACGGGACTACCCCGTGGATTCCGCCCGGATTTACCTGGAAGGGGTTTCAGCTGGAGGGTTCATTAGCCAGCTGCTTGTGAAGCAAAACCCTTCGGCGTGGAAGGCGGCTGTTTTTGTGGCGGCGCCTCCATTTGAGGCTCCGGGTCATCAAACTTCGGCAGGATATCCACCCCTGTTGTTTGTCCACGGTGAAAAGGACGCGCAATTTCGTTTTGAAGATGTCCTTACGCGGGTAGGCGCCTTAAAAAAGGAGGGGATTGAGGCGGAGGTTTTTCGGTATCCGGATGCCGCGCATGAACACCGTCCGGAATGGAACGGTGCGATTTTTGACTGGCTTGAGCGCCATTAAGGGATTGATGAAGCAGGTCGAAATGTTACAAGGGGTTGACCTGTGACACAGAAGCTCTCGCGCTTTTTTGAAGGGTTGTTTTTTTTATTTGCCGTGTCTTTTTTCCTCACGGCCGGGTCGGATTTTGAAGATCATTTTAAGATCCGGATCATTTTTGGTTCTATCCTCATTGTTTTTTTTCTTCTCTTTGCGTGGAAGCGGCTTTTTGCCGTGGCGTTTCAGCACCCTGTTTTTTGGGTCTTCCTGTGCTTTGTCAGTTTTATTCTGCTCCGTGCCGTGTGGGCTTTCTGTCTATTGCACCAAGCCAATGTCGACGCCGGCGAAATCCCTTTCCTTCAACTTTATCTGGCCTCTCCCGGGATTTGGCTTTTTTATTTGGCCTTTTTTGGAATCAGTTTGTCTTTTTTTAATTCGAAATCCATGGTCCGGCGTTTTTTCATCATTATGGCCGCGGCCGGGACTGTGCTGGCGCTGAATGTCATTCCGCCCTTGCTAAGGTATGGTGAAGGAAAGTTCGGGTACCAGGCAGAAGGCGGTCAAATTACTTTTTTCTTGCCCCTGCTTTATTCATTGGAGTGGATCCCGCGGTATCTCATCGCCAGTTACGCGCATGTGAACTGGGTGGGCGACATGATTTCTTTTGGTTTTTTCCCCGCTTTAGCGTTGGCCTTTTATACTTTTGAAATTATCAAAGATAAACGGCGAAGAAGGAATCAGGATTCGTGGGAGCGTAAACGAAGCGGGTTGCTTTCCTCGCTGGCGCTTCAGGGATTGGGTGTTTTGGTCATGGCTTCTGCGATCACCTTGCTGCTTGCCCGGGGAACCATTATTTCGTGGGTGATCAGCCTGACCCTTTGTTTTATCGGGATGGTGATGAAGCTGCCTTCACGTACTCGTTTTAAATTTTTAGGCTGGGTCTTTGTGGGGCTTCTCGGCTTTCTTTTTTGGGCCGGGAATTTACAAAGGGCTTGGCGGGAAACGCAGACGGTGCAGACGGAGTTTGATGCGGGCAAGTCAACAAGTTTGGCAACCAACCGTGATGCGGCCAAGCGCGCGGTGGCGATTTACCGCGATTATGCGCTTTGGGGAGTGGGGACGGACGGCTTTAGCCGGGTCGCCGAAAAGTACGGCACGGCAGACGGCGCGAATGTCTTTTCGTTAGCCCGATTCCAGGCAATGTGTCATTATTTGCAGACTCTGGCGGAGGAAGGCGTGGGAGCCTATATTTATTTTTTATTCCTTGGGGTTTATTTTTTCGAAATGTTGCGGGGGCTCGCCCGAACCAAAAGCCGTTTTAAATTTATTGCGGGTCTGACGCTCCTCGGCAGTGTTGTTATGATTTTAATTCATGCCTCGGTCCACCACCTCATGCAGCGTTTTCCTGTTGCGATGCTTACCTATATCGTTATGGGTGCGGGGCTCGCTGTGACCCGCCGCGATTTTGAAACCGAGTAATCCCAACCCGTTTCTCTTGATCATAGTTGCTATTAATTTTTATGTATTTGATGACAAGTTATAGTATTTTTATATTATTTAGATGAAGTTTGTAAGCAGACTTAATATGTACCTTGACAAACATAGGGCCGTTGGGTAGTCTTACGGTACATTTTTCCTATGCGAGCCCACAATACCTCCAGTTACCCCATGTGGAGCAAGGTCACGGCTTTTTTTGCTGCTGTCTGCTTCAGTTTTACAACCGTGGCCTGGTCTTCGCCGGTGCAACCCACTGTCCGTGAAATCCAGCTCCCTTCCTTAGCGGAGCGCATTGAAATCCCGGAATCGTTTGGGAGCATCAAAGAAACCTTTAAACCCTTATTGGCCGATGCTGCGCAAGGCCTTCAGTCTGAAGCCCCGGTGGTGGTTCATATTCAGGATGCCCACGCCAATTATGAAGCGCAAACGAATATCAAGAAAATATTAGAGCACTTGACTCAAGAATATGGTTTCAAGCTCATGCTTGTCGAAGGGGGAGTGGGGCCAGTCAACCCTCGGCTTTTGCAATTTTTTAAAAGCCCAGGCCTGAACGTAAAGACCGCCGAGCAGCTTGCAAAAGACGGCATTGTGTCCGGCACGGAGCTGTTTCTGCTGGAGCAACTCCAGGTCGGAGAAGCTGCTGCCGCGTCCGTGGAAGCCGTTGGGGTTGAGGACCCTGAGCTTTTCAAACAGAATCTGGAAGCCTTCCGCGAAAATTTAAAACGGCAAGAGAGGATTCAGCCTCTCTGGGATGAGCTTAAGTCGGCAATCCTCACGGCCGGGTCCCGCCATTTCAATAAAAAGCTGAAAACATTTTTTGACGAATGGATTTTCTACCAGGACCTTCCCTCGGAGGTTTTAAGCCATTTGAGGGTTCTCCAGTCTTATGCCTTAAGTGAGCTCAGGCTTGATTTTTCAAACCCCCGCGAGCAGCTGGATTGGCCGCAGCTTGTGAGAATTGCCAAAATTAAAAATCTTGAGCTTAAGCTCAATCCGGATCAAGCCCGTGCCGAACGCTTAAAACTTGCTGAGTGGATTCGAGGCGTTAAAGGGCCCGATGAATTCCGTACGTTCCTCAATGATTTTGACAATCCCGATTCAATACGAAAAGAAATCCGTTCTTATTTTGAGCGTTTTTATGACGTACTTCGGCCGGCCGGTTTTTCTTTTGAAAATTACCCTGAACTTACGCGTCAGATCGGACTCATGATTTTAAATGAAGAGCTTGATTCTCAAGTCCTTTTCGCCGAGATGAATCGGCTGAGTGAAAGGCTCTTAGATCACTTGACAAAATCGAATAAAGAAAAGCAGCTTGTTTCTCTTTATAAGGATTGGCAGCGCCTGAAGAGGCTTTTTGCGCTGGAACTTGTCCGTGAGGATTTTAATTTGATTTCGAACCGACGCGAGGCGCTTCGTCCCTCGAAGTGGCTCAGACGGTTTGAAGCCCTCAATGCCGCGGACGTAAAAGTTTGTAAGTCCTATCCTTCCTGCGCGCGTCAATTCGATTCGTTGTACTTTAACGCCCTGGACTTTTACCGCGGGGCCGAGCGGCGGGAGGAATCTATTTTTCAAAATATGATTCGCGGAATGCGGGAGAAGAAGGTCCCGAACGCGATTTTAATTACGGGCGGTTTCCATTCGGAGGGCCTGCTTCAACGGATGAAAGAGCGGGGGATCGCGTATGTCGAAGTGACGCCCCACATTAAGGAGTTTGCCGAAGACGGAAATTATAAGCGGATTATGAGTCTGGAGGGGGATCTTTTAACTTTGCGTTCGCATATCCCGTTTGCTCCCTGGACAAGCCCGCCGCTCGAAGCGGATTTATACAGCGACGAGGTGGATGACTATCTGGCCGGGGAAGTTCTGGCAAGCGTGACGGATAGGATCCGTACGGAAGGTCCTGCTTTAACAGATGCCGCCTACTATGAGAAGGCGTTTACCGACCTAAACGGAAGTTATGGATTTAAAAAATCAGGGCTCTCTCTCCAACCCATTTGGGGTAAGGGAAGAGCATTAATGCTTAAAAATAAAGGTGCCGCAGCGCGTCCGGTGCTCTATCTCGGAAAGATTCTTGGCGTGACATTTGATGGCAGAATTACAACCTTTCAGCCGACTCTCCGTTCGGAAGTGCGGAATGATCAAGCAGTTATACAAGGAATCGAAAATCGGCCAAAGCTCCGCGCTGAGGTGCGGAACCATCATCTTTCCGAAGACGAACTGACCCGATTGGCGGATGAAGATGAGCGGGTAGTGGAAGGAGACAAGGTCACTTTTAATTCTGATCGAAAGCGTGATGATGACCGAATTAGGTCCCAGGTTAAACAGATTGAGACTGCGCTTGGCAATATTGCAAAAGCTGACGAGAAAGTTGGCGAAGTGCTTCAATTTATAAATAAGAACGAAGAGAAGAATTTCAAAGGCGAAGAGGTCCATATTCTTAATGGTACCGGCCGGGAAGCTGAAGTCATCGGCCGCATTGATCGCAATATCGCGGAGGAATTTGGTTATATTCACGAAACGGCTAACATTATTCTTCTTGCGCCGGACGGAAGTGTAATCCTTCAGCTAAGGAATAAAAAGAAAGGCAAGTATGACGATCACTTGGCTATGTACGGCGGACATCTTGAGGTCGGCCAATCGCATAAAGAATCCGCATTAACGGAAACAAAACAGGAAGCAGGAATCGAGGAATTTCAGAACCCCCAAATTTTCGTTGGCTATGAGAGTTACGATAAAAAACCGCTAGATAATAATCGGGAACGGCGTTCCTGGTTTTTACAGCTTTTGACCAAAGAAGAATGGGAGATAATGAAGCAAAAAAAAGCTGAGGAAGAAAAAGCGGCAGTCACGAGTCATTTGGATGACAGAGCTACCTATAAGAAAAAATTAAGCCAGCTATGGGGTGAAGGTAAAGGCGAGGTCACCGGGTTTTATACATTTACTTTCGATCAGATTACAAGTGCGTCACAAAAAATAAACCCGGAGTCTAAATTGAGTGATAAAAGCAACCGTTTTTTGACTGTATCCGATACATTTAAGGGCGTTACGGTGCCTACAAATGCCTTCTTTACGCCTGACGCGCTCGATCGCCTAGTGAAGAGTCCAGAGCTTTGGAGCAGGGTTCAAGAACTCGCCCGCGCTGAGGTGAGTAAGGTAGAAGCGCAGAAGCATTTTGCGAACATTCTCGCAAATCGAAGGGGAAAGCTTGAGAAAAAAATCAAAGAGCTGGAAGAGGCAATCCTGTGGCTGAAACGGCAAAAGGATCCGGCGTTTGAAAAGGAAGCAGCAAATCTGGAAAAAAGAAAAACGAAGCTTGAAAGTCGCCTTAAAGATATTTCTCCCCGCTCCGAAGTTCGGGCCGCTTTAGTCCCTGTCGATTACCAGCAAAAGTCGCCTTACGATTTTCTAATAGATAAGCTTCAGTTTGAAAAGCTGGAACTTCCCCAGGAGAAAAAACGGCGACCGATTATCAATGCCTTTGATTCCGTCCATATGGACGAATTTCCCGACCTTTTCGCCGATCTCTGGAAACAGTGGCCCGAGGGGGATGTGGCAAAACCCCAGGCGATTATTCTGGAACGGTACATGGGCATCGGGGGGTTCGACTTTTTGAATAAGAATGTGAATCCCGAATTCCTGCGTATCCTTGACCGTCATGGCATTACGATCCAAACCCTCATGCAAGGGCGCCATCGAGATGCCTCCCCAATCCTTCTGCCAGTGCCATTTGTGGATCCTCAAATTCTCAACAGCATTGACCCATTTAAGGAACAGCCAAGAAATAAAATTTTAAGGAGGATGGGCAAGTCCCTTCAGATGCTTTTCCCGGAAAATCAGCGGCAAAAATTCTTTGATCTTTACCGGCGCATCCTTGCCCTTCACGACCGTGAGGGGCCGAGCTCTATGGTTTGGCTTTACTCAAGCGATTATGGAAGCATCAGGGTTCTTGAGACCCTTCTGCAAGGCATGGAACAGGCCTTGCGCGTGAGCCCTGATCTGTTTAAGGAAAAGAACCTTGTTCTCTTCACCCATCTGACGCGTGGTAAAAAATATACTCAATCCAATCCCTACACGCATAAAAAGGAAGAATTTTTCTATCACGATCAACTTTTGGATTACCTCCATAATCTGCATGACGGCGAGCGGCTTCTCTTTTACGATTTTCAAAACCCATTAGCGTCATTTTCTCCCCTGGATTCAGGAAAAAGCAAAATTTACGTGATCAACCTGCCATCAGGATTTTCTGGATTTGATACGATGCAGAATGTGAGCGATCTAGCCATCATTGCCGGAGATATGGGGTTTCGTCAAATGTTCGCTTTACCCGGAACCGAGATCGGCCCCGTTTTTCTTCCCTATCCTCACCCGCACGGGCAGACAGACATGAGGAATCAGTTCCTTGAGCTTTTGAAGCAGAATTCTGAGAAAACATTCAAAAGCGTCACGCCGAGTGTGAAAGATCTGATGAGATTGTTTGAACATTTTCTGGAGATTCAGGATATAAATTTTACGCCCGGTCGAAAATATACCAGTGAACTCATTGGCCGAATTTCTGATATTTTGACCGACAGGAAAAAAGGCAGGCGGTATCGGGATGCGGAGAAGCTTCTCTTGCCGGGCGCGGGAAACGCGTTTAATTCCTTGTTGAAATTACTTGGTGAACTTGAGCGGGGGAGAACGGTTGCGGATATTAACGCGGATCCGGCGACGCTCTTTCCTGAACCGGCTTTCGAAATTAGCCCGCAGCGAGGGCTCTTTAAAAGGAATTTTCTTGCCCTTACGCTTCTGAATTTTACTGTGGGGTTCGGTGACGCTACTTTTACCCAGCAGTTATTGCAGACGGTCAATGCCGCCGGGGGTAAGGCCTACGACGATGTGGTCATTCTGTTATTGGACAAGAACGTTGAAGCCCTTGTGACCGGACTTCTTAAACTAGAGCAGATGTCAAATGGAAGGGGGATCGACCTGGATCGCCTTCGGTTCCTTATCCCCTATAAAGGGGAGGATGGAAAACAGCGGTTGCATTTCCTGAGACGAAGGAAGGATGCGGAGCCCTTAAGTGAGCTGGTGAAAAGACTTTCACCGCCTGATGCCCGCTCTGAAGTTAGAAATGAACCGGCGAATCCATTATCGGGTAGAAGGATATTGCGTGATATGCTGCTTGAAGCCCGTCTTAATTTGGAAAGAAGGAAAGGCGAGTCGCTTTATTCGCTCATGGAGGTAGTCCCTTCCTTGATGCGCGGGCCCGAAGAAGATAAAGCCACGAGCGCGCTGTCCGATTACTCCGATCTTCATCATCTTGCGGTTTTGGCGGAAAAAGATCCCCAGGTTAAAAAAGCTCTGGAAAACATCACCCGTGAGTGGGAACTGCCGCTGCTTTTAGTTGACCTTCAAAACAAGCTTTATTCCGGAATTTTGAAAAAACATGCTGAATGGGACACCTTTCCCCCGCTGGATATTCACACCCATTCGGAAACTTCAGATCAGCAGTTTCGGGTTGAAACCCTGTTTGATCCCTTACCCGAAATTCTTGAAATGACTTTTGTGGATAAAATCAAAAAAACAGGAACGACGGTCTTGTATGTGGGTGGAATTTTTGACGAGTTTTTTGAAGTGACCCGCTCCGGGGACTACCCCGTTGTTGAAGCTTTTGTAGAACCGGCCAGGAATTTCTTGATCAAGGGGTTTGTGGAGATCCTGGAGACGGATATTTTGCCGCTTCTGAATGCCGGTAAAATTTCTTCCTATGCCGGCTTAAGCAAAATCTATGCCCGGATCAAACACCGTCCATCGGAGGCGGAAGGGCAGACCGGCAAGCCGCGCTCCGAAATGCGCATGCTGATGATTCCGCGCAGAGAGGCGGAGCATGTTGCGATCGATGAAAACATTCAAGTGATCGTCAGGGAAATTCAAGAAGATGGGATTTTGCTTGAGATTCTTGATCCGGCCAAGAAGATAAAAAATATTTTTGATCCATTAACGGATCCTGCGGTTGCCGGAATGTCAGAACATGTCCGCTTCGGCGAAAAAAATGAGAATTTCACACGCGTGAAAGTGGATTATGGCTCTACCGTTGCTCTGAGCCTTGCTTCCAGGCCGGACGAAAAACTATCGATCGCGGTCATTAAACATTCGGCCAGGAGTCAGGCCCGCTTAGGCATTGTCGCCCCCGGGGGAATTCCCATTCAACGGGGAGAAGTCCAAGATCAGCTCGACCGGCTCAGGTTAAAGAAGGCCATTGAAGAGTTTGTGAAAAATGCCAAGGTCGCTGCAAGCCAGCTTAATTCCCAAAAGGAGACGGAGATCGCCGAAGCTCTTGGGCGGATTGATGGAATCGTGGAGGAATTTAAGAGAATTTCCGGACTCTTGCTGGAAAAAATGCTCAAAGAATCACAAAGGCATGACACAAAAGAAGTGGAAGCCCTGCTTGACGATTTAGACAGCATCCTGTTAATCGAAAAGCAGCTTAACCAAGCTTTCCAGAGTGGAACTCAAGTGGCGTGGAGGCATCACGGTTCTGAACTTGAAAACACCATTTCTTCGAGTCAGCGAAAAATGCTGGAGACATCGAGCGTTCGGTTTGCGATTGCAGATATCGCGAGCAAAGCTCAGGCTCATTTTGCAGTGAAGGGCGATGCCTTTGCGCAAATTCTGGACCTTCGAGTTAAAAATATATTAGTCCGTTCCGAGGTGCGGTCGGAAGCGGGGGAAGCAAAGTTTGTTGCGCTGGCGGAAGCGGCAGTAAAGCAGGGACTTCTTTCTCCGGCGGCGCTTGAAAATATTCGTTCCTGGGTGAGGCCGGCTTACCGCCGGGTGCATACGCAACTGACACAAGAGTTTCAAAGGGCAGCGCAGGAGAGGGACCCTAAAAAACAGAAAGAACTTTGGACTGAGCTTGACAATGCCTGGTATACGAAAGCGGTTCCGGGAACCGCGGGGATGCGCGGCAAGCTGGGACTTGGAACTAATCGTATGAGTGAATATACTCTTGGGCTATTTCAGCTGTCCCATGCCCTTGCCGTGGCAAGCCCTGAGTACAATAAGATCGTCGAACAGCAGGATCCTGATTTTGACCCTTCGGTTGAACGCAAGGCCGTTGTTTTAGGCGGGGATTCCCGGCATCAGTCTTATGATCCAGCCGCAAAAATGCCGGGTAAATTGATCAAGCTTGAGGCGTTACTCAATGTGGTCAATGGAACCCGTGCCTATGTCTACCGTGTTCCCGTTTCAACGCCGCAGGTGGCGTGGTCCGTTCACGGACTCGATATCAGGCCGGTGATTTATCGCCTGCTTGAGTGGCTTGCGGATTCCCGCTGGGCCGGCTGGTTTGCGAATATTTTGCTTACCGCCTATCTTCTTTTCATCAAAGTGGACCGCATTGTTTCGGGCTCCATGAATACGGCAAGCCACAATCCGCGCACCGATAACGGCAATAAGCCTTACAAACCGGACGGCTCCCAATCCACCGGTGAATTTGCCGCTCTCCTCAATAAAAAACTTGCTGAAGCCACCCCCGAACTTTTAGACAGGCTCGAATATGACGGCTTGGGTATTCTTGATCATGTCGACCTTGCGTTTGAACGGGCTCTGGCGAAGGGAGATATTCAGTGGGTAGGCGGTGACAATGATTCTTTTCTTGCGGATGAACAATTTATGAAGCTTGAACTTGAAGAGGCTATTTTTACGCAAGGCAGAATATTTGATCCCGATCAAGTAGCGCTGCAGGATATTAAAATTGTGATATCGCCTCTCTACGGCGTGTCGCGCCATATTCTTGAAAAAATGCTGCGCCTTCGCGGATTGCGGGATGACCAAATCGTTTGGGTAGAAAGTGAACCCAATCCCGATTTTCCGGGTATTAAAGGCGGCAAACCCAATCCCGAAGAACCCCAGGCGCGGTCTCAAGCCTTTGTGAAGTCCCATCAGGTCAATGCAGATCTTATTTTGTGGACGGATCCGGATGCCGACCGGCCTGCGGTCGCTTTCAAAACCGCACCCGGTGACTACCTTTCCTTAAACGGGAATCAGCAGTTAGCGCTCATCACCGATTACCTTATCCGGGAGCTTCGCGTCCTGGCAAAAAAGGAAAGGGCCGCCGAGGATCCGGGTAAATCAGCGCTTGCCCGGCAAGCGGTGAATATTGTCAATCACCTTGACCGCGCATTTATGGCCAGCACAGTGGTTTCTGGGGATTTAATGAAAGTGATTGCGCGGAATGCGGGCCTCGAGGTGGTTGAAACGCTTACGGGTTTTAAATACATCGGCGATGAAATTGAAAAACGGGCCAAAACTATTCAGCAGGCCGCAAAGGTATCCGAACGTGAATGGCGCGAACTTTCAAAAGAAGAAAAAATCCGTTTGTCGCTTCAATTTTCCGAATTATTTCTTTTTGGGGGTGAAGAATCCCTTGGATCTTTAACCAGTGACGGACCGCACGACAAAGATGCGATTGCGGGGGTCATGTGGTTTGTCGAGATTGCCGGACGTCTCCGAAAACAGGGGATTTTGCTTTCGGAAAGACTCAATGAAATTTACCGAACTTATGGCTACTTTGCGGAGGGTTTCCCTCTTCTTACTCTTGGCAAAGAATATGGGCAGGGCGACAAAAAGCGTACGTTCTCTGAAGCCGAAGCCATGCAGATCATTAAAGCGCAGGATGACAAACCAAGCATTCTGGGAAGGCTGCGTAAAGAACCGCCGCAAGAAATTACAGGGAAAAAAGTCATTGCCATTCTGGATTTTGATACGCAAAGGGCTGTGGATGGTGAAGGCCATTTGTTGTTTGATGTGAATTCTCAAGCGGGATTAGTGACGCCTCACACAGAAGGCATCCCTGAGTCTTTTTCAAAGGCGTTGAGCCGCATTCCCGTTCCTGAAAATTCAACGATTAACCTTGAGCGTAAACATCTTCTCCAGGGCATTTACTCCTTCCGGCATCAGGGCGTCCGGCAGTCAACAGGGTTTTTTAAAAACTGGGAGGCTCTGCCTCGGGAAAATTTCGTCACCCTGCTTCTTGAGGACGGGTCGAAAGTGATTGCCCGGCCTTCCGGGACAGAACCTGTGATTAAATTTTACATCAACGCGCGGACTGTACTTAAAGACGGAGAAGATACTGAAGCCGGGAAAAAGAGCGTGGACGATTGGATTAAGCAGACGCAGGAACTCCTGATTGCTTTTGCTGCCGACGCGGCGGAAAAAAGATTCCCCCGCTCCGAAGTTAGGAATGAGGATCAAAATGAAAAAGCGATTCAGGCTGTTCTCAAGGAGCTGAAAGAAAATCCTACGATTGCGATCCGGCGGATCCTGAAAGCCCTTCCCGATCTTATCCTGCTCACTAAAGATCCCAGCTCGACTCTGGGTGATCCTCGAGCGGTTGCCTTTAGCGAAGAAGTGATCCAGAAGCATATTCCTTCCGGACAAAATAGGCAGGTTTTTATCTCTGAAATCCAGAAGCGGCTGAAGGAAGATATCGAACCTTCCCGCGCCGAGGTGCGGGCGCAAGAAGAAAGGCGAGAAACCAAGCCAAATGTCCCTGAGACGGATCAGAGCGAATCGGAGATTGCCAGGAATCTTCAAACGATTTTAGAAAGAACCTTGAATACGATCGAGCAGGAAAAGTGGGGCGAGGTCAGAGCAGAACTGGGCATTTTTCTTAAGGATTTGGAAGTTTCAGAAGATCAAAAAACATCCCTGGTCATGGATCGTCTCAATGCGCTTCGCCTTTTTTATTTTCTGTCTTTGGTCAGAACAGCAGCGCCGGAAGGTGGTTTCGAGATTCTTGAGGAAGCGCCATTGTATGAAGGATTGAAGCTTGCGGATGAGCTTAAAAAAGCTACTCCGCCTTTACCGCCTGCTCTTCAATCATTCTTATACGCCGAAGACGCATACATCATGGGGATTTTAGAACGTAACGGCCTAGTTGCCCCATCATTTTCACGTCCCACGATTCTCGACCCCCGAGTTCCTGACGGACATCGCTGGGGGCTTTTGACAATGCTCGAAGTCAACCAAAGTAGGAGCTGGTCTTCCAAAAAATTACCTCCAGAGGAATCTATTAAGCACATGGCGCATGCAATGGCTTATTGGCTTCTAATGCTTGCGAGTTCCGAGGATTCATTTCATCCTCAATGGGGTCATCGAAGTTGGATTGAGTCCTTGTTGCCGTCTCTTAATTTTTTCCAGAGAGGCAGCCAAGAGGTCGAATTTATCCCAGTCGATCAGAGTTTTACCGTCCTTGAAAAAATGTTGGAACGGGTAGGCCCTATCCCAAATTCCTTGTCCGAAAAGATCCGAGAAGGATCGAACCCTGAGTTAGTTAATCTTGCTGCCATCTCCTCAAAGCTGATGGCTGAGATAGCCAGAGAATTGAACTTGCCAGACGCTGAGAGGATGTTTTCTGTTTTCGCGTTAAACCTCACAATACCCTTGGGGATTGGATATCCCAGTTATCAAATCTGGTGGCCTCCTCATCTTCCCCGCTCCGAGGTGCGGGGATTTGATGTAACAAAGCGGGGAGAAGTGGAGGTTGTGTTATTCAAGCGAACAGAAGATCACGCTCTTTACACGGAACGGTTCGAGAAGAAACTTGGTTATAAAAAAGTTCGCATTGCATCGAATCTTGCGGAAGCCGCGGAAATGCTTCAACAGGGTGCGCATTTATTCATATTACCTTACTCGATTTCAGAAGAAGAATCCGCCGGATTGATGAAAACATTGGGGGCGCTTTCGAATGAAAAAAGACCTCATATTCTCGTCGTCTGGGCCTATCTGCTTCCTGTTCATCCTTTCCGCAATGTGATAGGTCAATCAACAGCTTTAGCGAAACAGCTTGCGCGCAAAACAACCCCGTACGAGATTTCCCAATTACAGGAAGAAGAATTTCAATCGTCTATTGAAAAATTGGAATCCCGAATCGCGGAAGAATTTCCTTATTTCGCGCATGCTGTTGAAGCAAACTCGGAAGAATTTGAATCAGCGGGTTCTTACGTTGAGTTTCACGCAGACGGGAAAATTGTGCTTCCTCCAGGTAGCGCAAACAACGATTTATTAAAATCCGCCTCTGCTGGGCCTGTTTTGAGCGGGTTGTGGGAAAGTATGTATGGGCAAAAAGGTGCTGGAACTGTGGCTGCTAAGGGGAATACTAAGACGTCACAAGAACCTCGCCAGCCGCCACGAAAGATAAAAAGGTCAGGCCCGAGAAGAAATAAATACCTGACGGAAGATTCTGTTCGAAAAGAACTCGCAGCGCGTGAAGAAAGGCAGTGGCCGAATAATCCTGGAGCTCTTCAAACAGGTGAGCATAAAGACCCTGCACTTTACCAGGCCGCCAGGCGATTTAATGTTCCCTTGCCGAAAGCCCGAGACACCCGCTCCGAGGTGCGGATGACGCGTCGGGAATTTTTGCGAACTGCGGGACAGAAAACATTGGGTGTTTTAGGGGCCAGTGCGGGGTTAGGATTAAGCCAAGCCCTATCGCAGGAAGCGGAAAAGTCCGTTGAAGTCCTTGCCAATGCCAAATTCGAAGGCGCCGATCTTCTTAAAATAAATTCTAAATTTGAAAAAGGCATTCTAACTCTTCCTGCGGCTGAGGGGTACGTTGCGACGGATCATGAGATTGTGGATCTTGAAAAGAGCCCCGTGATTAATTTGAAGGTAAAAACCCAAGCGCAGGGCAGAATCTTTATTCAAATCAAAAATACAGACGGGGCTTTGGTCACCGCAGCAGGAACTGCGGTGGTCATTCCGAATACTCAGGGAAAAGAAATCACGATATCGTTTTCACTAGCCAAACAGGGGATTCAAACACAGAACAAAAAAGCCAAAGTGCTTACTTTTTCCGATTCTGAAACCGCAATGACCTTGAGCTCTGTAAGCTATTCCGCAAAGCCGTTAGCGGATGACGGGGAATTGGGTTTTGACGGACGCCGGTTTATAAAAGGCGGCGTTCTCCCTAAAGCGGAAGAGTTGGATGACGTTGTGAGGCGGGTCAATTTTGTTGATAATTCGAGCGGTTTGACCTACGAGCACGGCGCAGCAACGCTAAAACTCTCCTCAAGCCAGGGCTGGATTCAAGGCGCTTTGCCCACAAAACCTGACCTTAAGAAAAACCGGTTCCTGGTGATTGATTATCGCTCCAAAGGAAAAGGATATGTCAAACTCGAGCTTAAAAATTCCAAAGATCAGCATTTGGTTAACAAGGATAAGGAAGGTAAAGAACTTTTGGACGAGCTTCATAAACTGCCTCTTGATTTACCCGATACCAAAGGCGAATACAAAACTATTGTGATTGATCTCGAAAACCACGTTGTTGCCAAGGACCTCAAAGATCAAACGATTGAGGATTTTGCTGCCGTGAGGATAGCCTTCTCTGACCCTGACGGTGAATTTGATTTCCGATCCATTCGCATCCAAACCGCCAAACCCCGTTCCGAGGTGCGGATGCTGGTGCTATCGCGTAAAGTCGGAGAAGTTGTAAGGATTCGTGATGATATTAAAGTAAGCGTTTTAGAAATTAGAAATAACTCGGTTAGTTTGGGAATTGAAGCACCGAACATCGAAATCACGCGTCCCGATTCGAAAAAGAAAGAAGGGCCGCCGCTTACCGGACAGGAAGGTATGCTGGTACTTTCCCGCAAGGTCAATCAGACCATTCAGATTGGGAGGAATATCACCGTGATGGTAGTTGACATCCAAAACGAGAAAGTCCGGCTCGGGTTTACCGCGCCTGCCGATATTCCGATTCATCGCAGTGAAGTTTATGATGCGATTCAGCGTAAGCAAGCAAAACAAACTCCGCACGTCGAGGAGCGGAATGTAAAAGGGTTAGTCAATCTGCGCGGGGATCTACAGGAATATTCTTCCCGGGACAGAGAGCGGGAGATGGCGGGGCGGATTACGCCCGAGATTCGAGAACGGGAGGCCTTGAGGAGCGAAATACAGCTTCACTTGGCACATCTTCAACTCAAGGCACAACAACAACTACCACTGGAGGCGAGGGATGCGTTTTTGACGCTAACGAAATATAGCGAGCGTGTCGCACGCTTAAGCGGGAATGCTGAGCCCGTGTTATCAGCAGCGATTGAACAGTTAAATGAACAACTTTTTGGCCTTGATTATGAGATGTTGAAGCTTGCCTTGAAGGGTTTGCGGGAAGTGGAAGGAGTCCCGGGCAGCTCTGAGGGTGAACGAGTGGTCCAGGGGAAGACAAAGGTAGGCGGAATTAAGCAGCAGATCATCGTGACAGATTCCGGAAATGAGATTACGGTTAGGCAGATTGTGCCGACCCGTGATTGGAAATTTGATGAAGTAAGCAGGTACCGCGACCAAAAGCATATAGAAGAGATACGCAGGATCGTGGATTTTGGCAAGGCTCCTGAGGGCCGCGCCGAGGTGCGGTCTGCTTCGCCAAGGCTTCGCAGACCTGAGGGCAGCCCTACGAAGCGTCAGCGAAGTAGGGCCGAGGTGCGGATAGAGCTTGAACAGATGAACGCCGGGGCTTTAGATGATTTGATCATTCAAGATATAAGAAGCCAATCAGACGAGACGGCACGAATGAAACTCGAAAATCCAAATGCCGAGACAAAGTTAAAATACAGTTTCTATGAAGTTCCAAACCGGCGGTTGGCCAAAGGAAAATTTTCTATTCAGTTGAATCCCAACCGCCAGGGGAGAAGGCCGTCCCAGTATGAAGAGGGGAAAGGCATTCAGCAGTCGTTTAATCCCGATAAGTTCAATTACAATAAGATTAAAGATTATGAGTTGATTGAAGAAATAAAGGCAAGGGATCTTAATGCCAGTATCATCATCAATGTGAACCCCTTTGCAGAAGGACACTTCCTGATTGTGCCGGAGAGATCTGAGAAGTTGCGTCAATATTTAGACAAGAAGGAATACCTTGAGTTGGTTTTTTCGATATTAAAGAAAAGTAACCGCTCCAATCTTAAATTAACCTACAACAGTTTGGGGGCATTTGGCTCCATTAATCATTTGCATTTTCAAGGATTCTATTATGGGGGAGATCAAAATGACCCGGCTAGCTGGTGGAATCAAGGGAAGTTACCGGTTGAGACGAGTTCTCGTCAGATCGTGTTTAGTCAAGAGGGTGTGGAGGTTTCCAGGGTTACGGGATATCCGGCCCACGCGCTAGCGTTTAAATCAACAGATATTGCTGCTTTATCCCGGAAAGTTTTTGATTTCGTCAACCTCTTAAATCAGTCAAATCTAAAGGAAGGGGACACCGTTCGTGCAGGAATTCCCTATAACATCCTCTTCACAAAAGAGGAAGTGATTGTATTCCCTCGCAAGTATGAGTTTGCGAATAGCTTCGGAGCCGGGACAGCCATATTAGAAATGTCAGGTGAATTCATTATCTTTGATCAACAGACGGCCGATCAGGTGACGGAAGAAAAGATCAATGACGAATTAGCGCAAACGACCCTTCCGGAGACTGAATTTAATGTGACGATCGCTGAACTTAAGAAAGGTTCTCCCCGCGCCGAGGTGCGGTCGGAAGTCCGTACCAAGCGAAGCAGCCCCCTTGGGGGTTCCAACACAGGCAAGAACCTCGGAACCGGACGTTCCGAGGTGCGGATGCTGGTGCTGTCGCGGGGAGTGGGTGAAAGCGTCATGATTCGCGATAACATTAAAGTCACGGTGCTTGAAGTCAGAAGAAACCGGGTTTCGCTAGGGATCCTAGCGCCAGGTGAGGAAATTTCGCGCCCCGATGCGATTAGAAAAGAAGGCCGCCCCTTAACAGGTCAGGGAGGAATGCTTATCCTTACTCGGAAGAAAGATGAAATCATTAAAATAGGTGAAGATATCCAAGTGACAGTGATTGAAATCGGCAGGGGAGACAAGGTCCGGCTTGGATTTACTGCCCCTGAAAATGTTCCGGTTCATCGTCAAGAGATTTTTGTTAAGGCAGAATTTCCAAAATTACTCGCAGCAATGGGTCCGACCTTTCCAGTGGCAGGAGCTTTATTAAATGAAGCCAAGGCGATGATTGAGGCCGGGAATCCGCAAGGAGCTATGGGGCCGATTCAAAAAGCCATTGACGCTTTCGATCGGCACCCTTCTCGAGACACCTTTGCCCCGCACATCCGGAAACTCGAATCTTTCCTCAATGTCCTTGGCCGTTCCGAGGTGCGGGTGATTGCTGCGGATATTGTGAGCGGTCCGCTGCCGCTCTTTTTGATTGCTTCCGCGGGGTTTGTGGGAGTGGTTATTATCCAATCCATTCGTTACCGGCGGCTTGTGGACAACTTGCAACAGTATGCCGAGGGCCAGTATTTTGAAAATGATCCTGAGCGGATTAATCAGAAAAATTGGCAGAGGATATTGAAGGGGACGACTTACACGGAATTTCGTCCCTGGTCTGGCAGGAAAGGCCCTGATATAGAGATTCCAACAGAGACGGCCGAGTTAGCCTATCGTGCGTTGGAGGCTTTCCTTGCAGCCATTGCAGAGTCACCCACGCCCGAGCGAGTCAAGTTGCTCGATACTTATCAAATCAGAAAAGATAATGAGTACGAAATTGAATACGATAATACCGCTTACAATAAAGTGCATGACCTCATGGATGAACTTTCGCGGCATCCGGATGAAAGCATTCAAGCGGCGGTCAAAGAGTTAGTTCGCAGCCCGGACTCCCAATTTTATCCTTCCCGCTCCGAGGTGCGGTCGGAAGTCCGTACTTCCGACACAGGCAAGAACCTCGGAACCGGAAGTTCCTCGGTGCGGGCGGTGGTGAATCACGAGGAGATTCTGGAAAGGCTTGATGAAACGGTTATAAAGCAAAAGTCCTTTACCCGCCGTTCGGAGATAAGAAGTTTCCCGGAACCGTCGGAAGAAGGTTATCAAGAGTTAACCGCGCTAAAGAGTCTAAAAGAGGCTCAGGAGAAAAAAGTTCAAAGTTCATCATTCGCTTCAAAATATCCTCAAGCCGTCCCCCAAGTCAATGCCGAAGTCGAAGCGTTGTACGACACCGCGGTCATTTTATGGAATAAATGGAAAGACTCCCCTAACGCAGGGAAAGGGGAATGGATGCGAATGCTGAAAGACTATATCAACGGCGTTGCGGCTCCGGTGCTTCAAGAAGAAGACCCTCGAAACATAAGCATCATTCTTCGTTCCCACGCTGCCAAGAACGTCGGGCAATTTATCAAAATGGTTTCGTCGGATATGCCGGATTTCATGCTCAAAACGATTTTAGCCCTCGCTATTCAGAAACAATCGGAATGGATGTCCGATCCCGGCCTATTCCGGCCCGGTAGATCCGAGATTCGGAGTGATTCGGAGATACCTTATGCGTTTGTTCGAAACCACTTGAAACAAGTCCGGGCTATGCTTTCGGAAGAGATTCCCATTTCGGAGTCAAAGCAAATCCTTAATTTTCCCCGCTCCGAAGTGCGGGGAGACACCCCTGAGAAACTTCAGTTTGAAAAAGACAGGGCACAGGCTGTGCTTGAAGAAGCTTTTGAGGCATTGGGCGCAAAAGGATATGGAGATCTGGCAGATTTAGTCAAAGCCTTGTATGACGCAGCCCTTCCTTATTTCATCGAGGGCCGGAAAACCAGCCCGGTTCATCACATTGCCTATGTCGTAAAATTTATGACACAAATTATGCTCGTTATGCTCGGAGAAACTGTTGCAGACCCGGTGAAACTGAAACGTGGTATTGTCGCCGCCCTTTTGCACGACGTGGGTTTGGCGGAGGCAGGTGACGGGAAAATTAGAAAAAGTGATATCGAAGCAATTCTTGAGAAAGAATGGGAACGCATTAAAAAGCAGGAGAGTGATTCTGACAAGCAGAAAAATGAAATGAAGAAGGTGATCGATCAGGAAATTAAGAAAGCCATAGATTCGCGGCAGGAACATATGATTGCGGGTTCGAGGATTGCTAATGAACTTTTACTCGATCCCAAATTTGAGAAATTCTTCAGCAAAGAAAAGGGCGAAAACGATATTGAAGCGATAAGGCATTTGATTGAAATTCATGATAATGCTTCGATTCAGGAATATGAAATGCTTCGGGAGGAATGGTATAAAAAAATAGGACTCGTTGGGGAATTTGAACGAAAATTGTGGCTCTATGATGTAAATGATGAATTGATGAAATATCTGCGAGAGGCCGACCGGCTTTGGATGGTGACTGAGGACGGAATTGAAGTTGATTTGGACCGGGATTCTAAGGATCCTACTAAGGTTGATATCATAAAAAGAATCAAAGGGAATATTGAACGTCACAAAGAGGAAGTGGGACTTCACGTAAAAGTTTTAAAGGAAGACGAGGTCAAGCAGTATGGCTTTTATGATGGCTATCTGTACAGAACAGCCACGGGTTATCGAATATTCCGCGAATCGATAGCGCGCCTCGAAGATATAATCAAGGAGATTAAGCGCCGGCCGATCGGAGAACTTCCGATTTCAGAATCGCTAAAAAATAGGTTGAAAGGGATCCCTATACACACGGTGGGGGATCTTATAGAGCATTCGGCGTTTAAGCTTAAGAGGGATTACAGATTCACCGATGAGAATTTGGAAGAAGTCAGAAGCTCCTTACTCCAATTGAGAGTAAGGTTAAAAGACCAGCAAATGGAAAAGTACGGCGATCGGGTGAATATTTATTTGGACCGCGACGCAATGGGGAAGGCAGCGGCGGAGCTTGGAATCAAAAAAATCAAGGAACTTCTAAAAGCACGGGAGAATGAGCCGGATGAAAAGGACCGGAAGGTCCGCAGTGTTTTTGCCGCGGCACCTTCACAGGTCGAACTGGACAAATGGCTTGTCGAGCTTTCCAGAGGCGAGTTTGACTGGCGCAGGATCGAAATCTTCCATATGGATGAATTCGCGGGGTATACGGAAGATTCCCAGCCGATTAATGGACAGGATCCTCCGAGTTTCCGCTATTGGCTCAATAAGAATTTAATCAAACCAATCGTTGAAAAACACGGGATTCCTCGCGAGGAACTTGATATCCATTTTATTCCGGCGAATTCCAGAGATCGAGACGCTCTTCAAAAGGCAGCAAAAGTCTACGGAGACCTTTTAGGGGAAAAGCCGGTGGATATTGTGTTCGGCGGATACGGTTACAACGGACACGTTGCTTTTAATGATCCTCCGGCTGATTTTACGACCCCTGACAAGGTCATCGTCGTGAACCCTGCGACGGATCCAGTGAATAAGAAGCAGCAAATGGATGATTACGGAGAATTCTTTAAATCGGAAGAGGACATTCCGCTTGCCGTGACGATCTCGATGCCTGCGATGAAGGACGCCAAATTCTTGATTATGTCGGTTCCCGGCCAATTCAAGGCGGATGCGATTAAGGCCATTCACGGGTTGACGGATCAAGGTGAGGTCCCTGCGCCTGACCCGATGATTCCCGGCACCTATTTCAATACGCTTCCCGCCGATCGGATCCAGGTTTTCACCGATATTGACGGCGCAAGTCTCCTTGCTGCCCGCGCTGAGGTGCGGGCGGATGAGGCATTGGTAAGGAATAAATTGGAGAATTTGGTTCAAAAGCTTAAGCGTCCGGATATACGCATACTAGAATTACCCAATGTCTATCCACACGAAAAGCGATATGAAGTTCAAAACGGAGAATACCGGTCGCGGGTTGTTGTTTCTCAAAACTCGGACTTGTCTCCTGTGAAAATTGAAGTGGATCATTTGGAATTTGCCGGCGAACGAGCGGCGTGGGGCATTCAAAATAAAGGCTGGATAAAATCACCAGCCCTTACGGCGGAAGGCATAAATATCAATGATTTTCCTGACGCCAAGCAGCAGCCCTTTCGTGAATTATTTACCCAAATCGCCGCCCTTTTGCCAAAACCGGATACGCTTGGAGAATCTTCTGTTCGTTCCGAAGTGCGGCAATTTGAAATTGAAATTGATTCCTCGAAGGCTGCGAAGGGGATGACCGTCGAGCAGTATTTAAGACAAGCATTCGGGACACTTGATAACATTGCTGAACTTGAAATCCAGTTGATATTAAAAGAAGGCGGCATTCGCGCCGGTTCTTTTGCACAAGTTAGGAATTATCCTATAGACAAACTGTCCGGACTCCGGGGAATCAGTCCCGTTAACCGGTTTGACGGCGGATCAGCCCGCTCGGATGTTCGAGGCGTGGATAGAAAAGAATACGGTGAAGTTTTAGATCTTTTCGATCAGAAGAAAGATATCGATATCAACTGGTCGAAGCTAGAAAAAGAATTCAGCTCCAGCCAGCTGAGTGACCTGATGATTTATGTTAAAAGCAAAGCTGAAACGAGTAACGCCGAAGACCGCGCCTTTTTCTGGCAAAGTTATACTCGCCTTCAATCCCTTGTGGGAAGCCGGGCCGAGGTGCGCAATGACGAAAATGATAAAGCTGTTATTGAAGGAATTAAAGATTGGTTAAAGAATCATCCCAAATATAACATTCGGAGTCTGGTTGCGGCAGTTTTTGAAGATTGGATCGATCAAGCCGAAGGGCGAGGGGGAACTGTGACTGTTCCTTTGGTCTCTCCGTTTGAAACGTCTAAAACTGCCGCGGCTGCAATGGCCTTCATTAAAGACGGGCTTCTCAAAGAGGTTAAAGGATTTGATCCTTCGAATCTTAAACTTCTCAAAGCGTTGGTGCATCATTTAAAGCAGCCCAAATCCCGCGCTGAGGTGCGGGCGTCTCAACCACAGAAGTTTGTTTTAGATGAATCTGAATTGAAGTTAATGCTTGAGGAGCTTAAAAGTATTGTGAAAGATTGGCGCAACATAGGTGAATCCAGGATCTTAATACCTTGGGACCTTATGGCGTCGACACATTTAGTGGAAGGCCGTTATCAAGATGCCCGCTTGGATTTAATTGAGTGGCGACACAGGTTAATAGCGCGAGAAGGCGCAATCGCAGACGACAAAAAAGAAATCTTTCAAAAGCTTGTTTCCAACCTCGAAAGGATCATAAATAAACTACCCCGCGCCGAGGTGCGGGCGACGGCGGACAAAAGAGAAGGTATAAAAAAAGAAACCACTGAATCAACGAATGAATTCAGTGGCTTCTTAAGTGATACCGCATTAAACATGCGGACCAAGCTGATACCTAGCCGAATAATACCGCAGTCAGTGACGAAAGTCAATAACGCGGAGGGTGTGGGAGTTGAACCCATTTCCCCCCGTGCTGAGGTGCGGTCGGACGCAGGGATTGAAGCGGAGCCGCTCAGGGGAGAGGTACTAACCGAGGAGTTCCGCAAACGTACGATTGATCTCCTTTACATCGAAGAGGATTATCGTGCCAAATTGACTGATGATTTTGCGGTCCTTTTTAAAACAGATCCCCTTTTGAGCAGGGGGAATTTTTACGTTTACAGCATTCACCAGCATAACCTGGCTTACCTTGGCGGTGTGCTGCATAATTACCCCGGCGATCCACCTTTATATGAGCTTGTGAATAATGAAAACAAGGATAAGATCCGATTTGGACTTTATGAGCTACACGGGCAGGTTCGATTGGTGACGCTTTTTCCTACCCAAGACCTTTCAAAAGAACTCCTCGTCGTGACGTCCGTGACGAAAGAAAAGACGCAGCCCATCACTTTTGAACTGGATGAGGAGTTGAATAATTTTTATAAGGCAGGCCAGCCCAGGTTTTCTCTCGGCGTTAAAATGGATACACAGACTAAGTCAATGCGGGCGACCGATTTCATGATTTTCCCCAATTCTCTGCAGATTGACAAGGGAGCGAAAACATTGACGGTCGAAATCGCCGGCGCCGGCAAACGCACGTTTAGTTTGGTGGATGGCAACCTTGTTCGCTCTGAAGTCAGGGTGCCGGACCAGCGGTTGGCCGAAGCCATTGAAATTTTACGCGACGTGGAAGAAAAACATCCTTTTGAAGAGGATATCAAAGTTGCTTTTGACGAAGTTTTAGCGCGGACCGAAGGCTTTATCCGGGGCAATGAATTAAGATACGCGATTCGCGAAGTGGAAAGGATGCTGAAGTATCTCCTTGATTACTCTGATTTTGACCAGGAAAGTGAAATCGTCCTTGACCTTTTCAGGGTTCGCGCTGTTTTGAACCGGCTCCTCCCTTTAATAAAACAGCCGTCCAAGCCAGGCTGGATCCGCGGGAATGCGAGGCTGGTTGTGTTGTCCTTATCGGTTGGGATTCTTGTAAGTCTTGTCAGTGCCGGAATTTTGATTCCGTTCAAAGCCAAACAACCCGCAGTTCAAACGGCAAAAAGCAAGGTGGGTATTAGAGAATTAATCGAAGCCTATCAGACAATGGATGAAATCGGATCCCGGAATGATTTAGAAGAATTGCTGAAAGAAAAAGATGCTTCACGGGTGGTCGAAAGTCTTGAAGAAGCCTTTACGGAAAAGGCCCGTTTGATTCACGAAAAACGCAATCGGCTGCTGGATCCAAAAATGAAGGCGCGGCCCGAAGCAAAGGAAATCGAAAAAGCAATAGAGACGGAACGGAAGCAGATGAGGAAGATTGTCTCCCTGGCCCTTATTTTTAAGGATTTGATTTTGCCCTGGCTTGAGAAGGCGGTCAACAGTCCCGAAATCGCCGTGCGTTCGGAAATAATTCCGATTCTTTCAGAATTGGCGGCTTTTGGGGAGGCGAAGGAAAAGCAGAAAGCCGTGGAGCTTTTGATCAAGCTATCCAACGATTCAGACCTGTCAGTTCAACTCGAAGCAAAAAAATCTTTACGATCCGAGGTTCGCAAGAAAAGTGTCTTTCGGGGCGGCAAGAGTTTATTAGGCATTCTAAAACAAAATTTTGGTTATCCGGCCGATACCCTTGAACCTCTCGTGAAAGTCGCCTACGCCGCTGAGCAAACGATTAGCCCCAAGTATGCCGAATATGACCGCGGCCTTGCCGAAAAATTGATAAAACTTGTTGTCCCGGAGATAGAGATACGGACTCCTGCCGAAGGCGGCTCCAGCGCTGTTCGATCCCGGATTCTTGACGAAATGGATTTTCTGAATGCGCTATTCACAAACGGTGATTTGCGCCAGCAACTGGGGCTTCCAAACTCGACGCCGGCAGGCAATGGAAAGGTTCTTTTGACGACTTCAGGGGAATGGAAGGGGAAGTTTCCTGTCCTGCTCGCGGCCTTGCCTCTTTTCGCTGCGTTTTATGGAGGCAATCTGAAAAATGCGCCCTTTAAATTTGCCGGTGACCCAACTCACACGAAAGATTTAAAAGATAAAATCTTGAATGCTAAGAACAATCTTTCAGCCAAGGAACGAGCCGGGATAAGCGGGATCTTTGATTTTGATTCGGCCGCAAATTTTAACGAAGCCGTAATGCGAGAGCAGGTAAGAACTCACCAAGCAGCGGGTCTAGTGGCCTTGGTGGGAAAAGAGGAGACCGATGCACTCGCTAGCCCTGTTCTGGCCGCGATTGAAAATCCCGCGGATTATGTGGATCGCGCGCTGCCGCTCGCGGATCAGGCGGTGAGCTATTATTTTCGTGCCACGCTTCTTCACCAGCTTGCCTCTGAAATTCAGGGGCGCCGGGTTGAGTCTGAGAAATTGGGCCGAAAGCTGACCGACCGGTATTGGAAGAATTTTATCGCTGCTTTTTTTCAAAAAAATCTGCCCGATGTGATTGTCAATATGGATGATAAGGGTTCTTTCGATTTTTCATTAAGTCTCATTCACCGCCAGCTTGAAGTATTCCGCCATGCCTACGAGCGGCTTCGTACCGCAGCATAAGCAAGGGGCGCTATTTTCGCTAGCAATTGTGTTCATTCCTCGTCAATTCCTATTAAAAACTAAAAAAATATGTTATTTGCCAACGAAAGTAAGTTCGTCCTTGATTTTACGATTTATGTGTGGGATTATTTAAACACATTTTTAAAAGTTATATAAACAGTATAATCAACTGATTTCGACTCAAAACTCAATCAAATTTAGATGAGGGCAATGCAGACACAATAAAATGAACCATAGCAGGAAAGCTTTTTTCAATTCTGGGAAGAAGGGGATCGCTTGGCTTACCGCCGTGCTTTTTGCATTCGTCAATACGGCAATGGCCCAGCCCTCCACCTCCTTATCCGTTGATGCAATGAAAGACTCTCCTTCCTTGAGTACGCTTGCGAATTTGCACCTTCCGGAATCTTTGGGAGGTGTTGAAAGCACGCTTCTCTCGTCGCATGCGGGCCGGCCATTTGTGGCCGTGATTCAGGATGCGCACTCGGTTCTGGACGCTCAAACGAATATTCAGGAAATCATACAGTACCTCCAAACTCAATATGGAATCCGGGTGATTGCGCTGGAAGGCGCAGCCGGGAAACTCGACCCTACCTTATTCCGGACTTTTCCGGACCCGTTTGTTAAAAAGAAAATCTTTGAAGGCTATCTCAGGCGGGGCGAGCTGACCGGCGCTGAGTCCGCCGCGGTGATGAATAACGAAGAAGCGCAATATTACGGAATTGAAGACTGGAAGCTTTATGAAAGTCATTACGTGGCCTATTTACGCGCGGCGGAAAAAAAAGAAAGCGTTTTGAAACAGCTTGGGACGCTGCGCTCGCGGCTCGACCAGGAGCGCTTAAAGGTCTATTCGCCGAAAGTGAATCAATTTCATGAGAATCTGGAAAAATTCGAGAGGGAAAACGTTTATCTGCTGGAACTGTTGAATTTTCTTGGGGACATCGAGGGAACACGGGAGAGGCTAGACCGATTCCCGGACCTTGAAAAACTTTTCCGCTCGTATGATTTTGAGACGGATACGGCCCAGGATAAGTCCACGCTTGAAGCGCGTATCCGTCAAATGGCGGACACCTTCAAAATGAACTATTTGAAGCGGATGAATATTAAACAGGAAATGATTTTTCACCGGAACTACCAGGCCTTTGTGACCGGGCAAACGGAAGGTGCGGTATTCTTAAAATATTTGATTGAAACCGGGGAGTCGTTTGGCGTCAAAGCACGGCTGTCGCCCTCGCTGCTTAAAGTCCTGGGGCATCATGAAACACTGGCCACGATTAAAGGGACGAGGCTTTTTGAAGAACTTCAAAATCTTATTGCAGAAACCGAAGAAGCCTTGATCACAGCTCCACAAGAAAAGGAGTTGGCTGAAAAGTATCGCCGATTGAAGCTGTTGGAAAATTTGGCCAAACTTGAATTAAGTCGAAGTCAGTTTGATGAATATCAGAAGGCGCCGGAAATGTATGCTTCGACCCTCACCCTAGCCCTCTCCCTGGGAGGGAGAGGGAAGGCCGCCGAAGGCGAGCCTAGCCAGGGTCGGGGTGAGGGTGCAAAGTTGTTGGGACCTGCCATAGAATTTTACCGCCTTGCCCTTGAACGCGACCAGGCCTTTCGGCGAAATCTTATCCAGCTCTTAAAAGAGCAGAAGGCAAATGCGGCCATTGTGATCGCGGGCGGTTTCCACAGCCAAGGCTTTGAAAAAAGCCTTAAGGAAGAAGGCCTGTCTTTTTCGATTATCACGCCCAAAATCCAGTCGCTGGAAGGGCAGGAAACTTACGCCTCCGTCATGCAGGGAAACGTGTCTTATAAACCTTATCTGCGAACTACTTTTTATGACGCGTTTGCCAGGGACTCGTCAATAAAGCTTGTGAATGAATTAAGCGAACCGGATTTCCGTAAAAGTATGAAACTTTGGCGGGATGAAATCATCCGCAAACTTTCACACCAAGGCAAACTGGTGAAGGCCGGGGAATATACGCGGTACATTGATTTAATTTATGAAGTTTATCATGAAAAATTCGGGCAGGGAAACCGAACCGCGAGGTCGCGGGAAGAAATTTTGGAGGCAGTTGATCAAGAACTCAAAGATTTCACAAATCAAAGTGTCGGCCGCCAGTGGCAGAAACTGGAATGGCAAATCAATCAGCTGGGCGCGGGACTCAAAGCGCTTGTCGCGCAAAAGGAGCTCCGGTTTGACCGCATTGCTTCGCTGGTCAATCAAGTAAAACTAACCCAGCCCGCCACGCTGGGGACTATGTTGACATTGAATCCCCGAAGCCCTCCGATCTCCGAAATGAGTCCTGTCATTAAGACCTTAATTCTGAAAGGAAAATTAATCCCTGAGACTGACCGTATTCCGCTCATCCCAGCGCCAAAAGCGGTGTTGCCTGTTGCAGTCAATAATCGCTCAACCGCGCCGTCGAATCTGCGGACAACTCCTATGATTCGATTAGGAAATATGGAAATTACTCAAGGGGAATTGCCGGCGGTGCGTTCCGAAGTGCGTGCCTCTGAAGATGCCTTCGGGCGTGATCCTGATGCAGTAAAAGACGCGGCCAAGCGTGAGTCGAGTGCCCGGCTGCTGTTGGCTAACGATATAAGTCTTTTGGCGGAAGAAGTTAGCGCCTTTTATCAAAACAACAAGAAGCTTAAGCCTGAACCGCGAATGGATCCGGCTAAATATCTTAAAGGGGTGCCCAAAAAAAAGACTGCAGAAATGCGAAGTGTTTTAAACAACATTGACTACGACCTTTATATGATTGGGGAGGGAACAAAGAACGAAGAGATTAAGAGGAAAATCAACGATTTTAGAGGTAGAGTCCCTGGGCTTAAAAAACGGGTTGATTCAGGCATATTCGGGGGGCGTTCAGGCTCTACCCTGGATGATGTATTGGATCAGGCAGAAATCGATACAAAAGTTGATAAAAAAAGCCCAGCGGTTGATCCTGATCCTGAGAGAACATCTAAGCTTGCGGCTGAAAAGCTCGCGCAGATGGGAGTCAAGTCGACAAAGCGTAAGCTCACGGAACCCTCCGCGCAGAGGCCCGGGAAAAAAAATGAGGAAGTTTATTCCTTAGTGCCGCAAGCTTCTGAAGAACCCCCTGTGTCGATTTATCCTCCGGGCCTTGTATCCACCACGATTGATAGGGCGAACCTGACGGAACAGCCTGCACCACAGGAAGCGACAGCCGAACCGTCAACGGAGGCGGCCCCGGCCCCGGAAGACGAAGTTGGTCTCACGAGAGTCGGTTTCGATTCGACTGAATCCACGATCCTAAATGTGGGAAATGACGAGAGAACGGACGCCGAGCTGAGAAAAATGATGGAAGACATTGAAGAAGAGGATACGCAAATTGAAGAGCCCGAGGAGGTTCAACCGGCTGAGGAAGTTCAAATGCCTGAGGAGCCTGCGAAATCCCAAGCCTCCGAAGCCTTGAAGAACGTTCGCTCAGGCGCGAAACAGAAAACGCCAGAATTTCCGCCCGCAATCCTTACCAGCCGTTTGCTGGAGAATTTCCGGTCGCGCCTAATTGAAGATCTCGATGCCCGAGATACGGCAATCGTCGATAAAGTGTCAAACAGGAATCAGTTTAAAAAAGGATCCCCGCGGATTACGGCCTTTGGACTTACCGCCTTAATGGCCACAGGAGTTTTTGTTGGGGTTACCCTTGTTACAGCGGTTTTCACAGGTCTCTGGCCGCTGAGCACAGTTGTGGGAGGGATTACAGCCGTTATTTTTGGTGTCATTATTGGTTTTTTTGTTCGGCCGGATTTAACCATTGAGGCCTACCGAAAACGGGCGAAACAAGATTTTGAGTCATTACTCAAGGAACAAAAGGAAGGGCTGGAGAAATTATTGACTGCCGCGAAAGATGGAGAGCGTAATAAGGACGAAAGGCTTGTGTTTATGGCTATTTTTGCGGAATTGTCCAAAAGATTAGAGATTGCGGTTTTGTCGGAATCGAGAGAAAACCCAAGCGAGGATTTAGCAAAGATACAGAATGAATTAAGACAAAACCTGACAGCCCTCAAGTCCTTGAAAGAAGATATTCAGAATGCGAAAGCTTCGAGCAGACCGCTTTATAAAAAATTGTGGCGGCGGTTTTGGGGAGGGACGATTCGTTTGGAATATCCTTCTCCTCAAAAACAAACCCGGCAATCCGCATGGGATGCCGATATCTATGAGTCTATTGTTCTCGCAGTCGCAGGCACGGTCACGGCGGCTGTTTTTGCGTACTTTATCGGCGGTTTTTTTGTTCCCCATATAGGAGGGCTTGCGACGAGCCTTGCCACCGCAATTATTGTTGGAATTGTAACGACATTAATTATTCGCGCAGGCATTCGTGAAAACGCCGCGCGTATTGCCGCCTCTCGAGCTAAGAATCAGGCCGCTGCAGCCGCTGCTGCGCACAAAAAAGAAAGAGATGAGATTAACGCTGAATATAAGAAAATTCAGAACGAAATAAATAACAATGCGGCGCTTAAAACTGTTTTAAAGGCTGGTATTCAAGGTCAGCCGGGAGAAAAGCTGCAGGAGGCAAGAACAATTTTGGCGGAAGCTCGTTCCAATATGGCTGAACTTGAAAGGCGCGGACAAAAAGTTGGCCTACGCCCGCCACCGGCAGCCGCAAAAATCGAAAACTGGATCCAAAGAATTGACCGGGAACTTGCGAATCAGCGCAGAGTCATTGTCGAGGTCATGAAATTCGCCCGCCGGCTGAGGCTGAATGGAAAAGAGCTGCCGGATGAATTTATGGTTTATGTTTTAGATTCAATGTTGAATACGCAAGAGGGTGAAATCGGGAATGAAATAGAAAAGAAGCTATCTCCTAACTATGCCGCTGCGGTAAACAAAGTTGTAAAGGGATTAGACAGTGTCTTACACAATATGGGACTTACGCGAAAGGCGGCTCTGGAGCCGCTGAAGGTCCTTTTGGGCACTTATTCACAACCCCGTTCCGAGGTTCGGCTGGCTGTCAATTTTTCTGATGACGATCTTGTAGCGCTTAGGAACCGATTGAATGCTAACCCTGAAGTGACGATTATTGTGAATGAGTTGAGCCGGGAATATCGCGGGCGTCTTGATAAGGCAAAAAACCGGCTTGGCGAGAACCGTAAGGCTATTTTAAGCACGATCCGGCAGGCGAGTGATATTGTTGACGAAGTTTTTTCGAAAAAATTTAAAGAGGGCATCACCAACGAGCTGGGGTGGACGGTTAAAGTTGGCTTGCTCACTGAAACCGACCTTGAAGCGGTCCTCTGGAGGGTGCGTGCTGCCGCCGTGGGAGAAGCGATTGCGGCTATTACAGAAGCGGATATTGAGCTTGCTCAAGCCGTGGAGGGGATCAGTGACGCGGCGCTCGAAGCCTTCCAGAAACAGATACGGGATGCGCTGGTGCCATTAAAGGCAAGCCCATCAAACCTGGGCTTGAATATCGTGATTGTGAAACCCGACAATCCCGCGGATGCAGTCTATGTGGAGTTTGCCTTATCACTCCTTAAGGAATTTATTGATACGGCCGAGGTCTTGTATGCTTCGGATCAAAAACCCGAAAGTGGTTTGAGGCGTTTGGGTTTTCCCGTGATCCAGCATCGCTATAACCGCGCCGATTATCAGCGGGATATTCATAAAATCAATGAGGCACATCAAAAACGAAACGGACGCTTTCCCGATTGGTTTGTCACCAATGGCCTGCAGCTGCCGAAAGACTTGCGCCGCTTGCTGACTTCGCTTCAGTCAAAGCTTGACTTGATGCCGGAAAAATTAAAAGGACCTTTTGTTTCAGCGGCAAGCGCGCTTTTTAAAGCCTTGAATGATTTAAGCGAAGAGCAAAGGCGGGCTATCCTGGATGATCCGACCGGAGAAAAACTTCGGGAATTTATCGAAGACCGCAACCTTCCTTTCCCCAATGCGTTCCGCATGAATAACGGTGTGATCATCCCCATGATTTCCGGGCTCATCCGCGATATTAAAGCCTCCCAGGCTGCCGCTACGGCCGCATAAAAATCCTCCACGCAAAATTCTATTTGCTTCCTTGCGTTAAAAAAACTAATATTCCTCATCAATTTACACTAAAGTCCTTGTCATTCCCACCCCGTATCTGTCATCCCTGCGAAAGCAGGGATCCAGTACGGGGTAAACTCCAGCGGAAATCTATGGATCCCCCGGTCAAGCCGGGGGATGACAGTTTTGTTAGGTGCTCTTATAAGAGGGAACGAGTGATGAAGCTAACCGAGATTTTTACCAAGCCCAAGCAATCGCCGATCAAAGATTTTATCAAAACAAACTTTAAACACTTCAACGCGGCGGTTGTGGTGGATGCGGCCGAAGCCTGGATCGCGCACCTTGAAAAGGGCGGGAAGATGTTTTTCACAATGGCGGGTGCGATGAGCACGGGAGAACTGGGGATTTCGCTGGCGGAAATGATCCGGCAGGATAAGGTTCACGGGATTTGCACGACCGGAGCTAACCTGGAAGAAGATATCTTTAATTTGGTGGCCCATAATCATTATGAAAGAGTGCCCGGATACCGGACCCTTACTGCGGATCAGGAGCTAGAGCTTCGGGAGAGGGGAATGAACCGGGTGACGGATACCTGTATCCCGGAAGAAGAGGCTATGCGTAAAATTGAACGCAAGCTGCTTAAATTGTGGCAAAAGGCGGATCAATCCGGCGAGCGGTTTTTCCCGTATGAATTTATGTATCAGTTAATTGCGTCGGGTGAATTGGAAGGAGCCTTTGAGGCCGACCCTAAAAATAGCTGGGTGCTTGCGGCGTACGGAAAAGGGCTTCCGATCTGGACGCCGGGGTGGGAAGATTCCACCTTGGGAAATGTTTTTGTAGCGAATGTGATGAAGGGCAGCCTGAGCTCTTATCTGACCGTGAAAAACGGTCTGGAGCAAATGGCCAAGCTTGTGGAATGGTACCGGCAAAATACGGCCAATGAACCTTTGGGCTTTTTTCAAATCGGGGGAGGGATTGCGGGGGACTTCCCGATCTGTGTCGTACCGCTCATTCAGCAGGATTTAAAGGAAGAGTGCAAGTTATGGGGATATTTTTGTCAAATCAGTGACAGCACAACATCCTACGGTTCGTATAGCGGTGCGCATCCCAATGAAAAAATAACCTGGGGGAAGCTCGACATTACGACCCCGAAGTTTATCATCGAATCCGATGCCGCTATTGTGGCGCCCCTCATTTTTAATTACATTTTAGGAAATTAACGGACAGGAGTAAGGAATGGATAAAAAACCGTTCATCATTCTCGCCATTCTTGCGGGCGTCGGCGCTCTTCTTGGTTTGGCAGCTTTCACCCCTCAGCAAATCATTGCCACGCTCGCCTTTTTAATTGTGATCTGCGGGACTCTTTTTTATTGGCAATTCCGGCTGTCTTTTGCTTTTGGCGGCATCGCGCTTTTACTGTCCACCAATCTTCTTGACGTGCCTCACGTGGTTGAATTTGCGGGCCTGGACATTATTTTATTCCTGGTCGGGATGATGACCCTGATCGGTTTTTTGGAGGAAAAGCATTTCTTTGAGTATTTGATTGCGCGGGTGGTGGACGGGATTGGGCATCACGCCTATCTTTTAATGGGGGTTTTAATGGCGCTTGCCACGTTGTTTGCCGCCCTCGTGGACGAAGTGACTTCCATTTTGTTCATGATGTCCACGATGTTTCACCTGGCCAAGCGCTATAAGGTCAACCCCATTCCTTTTCTTCTGATGCTGGTTTTTACCACCAATATTGGAAGCAGTGCCACGGCGGTTGGAAACCCAATCGGCGTGATGATTGCGCTGCGGGCTCATTTGACCTTTGCCGATTTCTTGCGCTGGGCAACGCCAATTTCAATCACCGTGCTTGTAGTCACTATTCCTTTGTGTTTTGTCTTATTTGCAAAGAGCATCAGTGAGCTTGGCGCCAGGATGAAGGAAGAGAAAAAAGAAGTAAGTGAGGCTAAGCATATCACGCATAAAAAATCCGATATCCAGCTTTGCTGGCTGCTGTTTCTGGGCACGGTCGTTTTTCTTGTGCTTCACGCGCATTTGGAAAAAGCTTTTGGGCTTCAGAAGAATTCCATGTTACTTGCGACCTCGCTTGGCGCAGCGGCCATTGTCATTGCGCTTAATGCCGGTCAGGCACGTGAATTTTTCATGCGCCGGGTGGATTGGTGGACACTGGCTTTTTTCATGTCTCTTTTTGCCTCCGTAGGAACGCTCAAATATGTTGGAGTAACCGAGCGTATTGCCGAAGGAATGCTTTTGGTCGGGCAAAATAACCCGACATCCCTTTTGATTATTTTTACCTCGGCGATCAGCTTATTGACCGGTTTTATGGATAACGTGCTTGCGGTTGCAACCTTTATCCCTATCCTTTTAGAGCTTGAAAAAGCGGGGGTTTACGCCTTTCCCTTTTGGTGGGGGATGCTTTTTGGAGGGACCCTGTTCGGCAATTTGACTGTCATTGGCAGTACCGCCAATATTGTCGCAATGGGTATGCTCGAAAAGGAGTTTGGGATGAATATTAAGTTTATGGAATGGCTCAAGCCCGGATTCATTGTTTCAATGATTACGATCGTCATTGCTCTGTTCCTGATCCACCTTCAAATCCCGTACATGCCTCAATAGTTCGTCCTTATACCTTTCTCCCAATCGTAGGCTATACTTAATCAGGAAGAGAACCTACGAAGGGTGACAGGGGAATCGGATGAAAATATCGGTGATTATCCCAGCGCTGAATGACGCCAAATTACTCTACGCCACGCTTGAAGATTTATTTTCTCACCATGCTCCGGATGAAGTGATCATTGTGGACGGAGGTTCCACCGATCAAACCGTAAAAATTGCCAGTGAATGGACGACCGTGATTTCATCTCCCAAGGGCCGCGCCAGGCAAATGATGCGGGAGCGAAACAGGCTGCGGGGGAGATTTTCTTATTTTTACGCTCGGATACACGCCTGCCCGCCCGAGGGCTTTCCAAGATAAGAGAAGCAATGGAGGTGGGCACCGCGGCAGGCCGCTTTACCATGCGTTTTGATCATTCCCACTGGCTGCTTAAGCTTTTTGCGCTTTACACGCGCCTTTCATGTTTTTCGTACGGCGATCAGGGTTTTTTTGTGCGGCGTGATGTTTTTCAGCATCTTGCCGGATTTCGTGAAGACATACCTTTTGAAGATGTGGATTTTTATAAGCGATTAAGCGCTGTGACTCGGCCGGTTATATTAAAAGATCCCGTTGTTACCTCGGCACAGAGATTTTTGGAAGGGAGCGGCAAGCGCGAGAAATGGCTGCGATTCCTGTTAGTAGGTCTCCATTACATGGGTTTCAAGATATCCCACCTCAAGCATAAACCACATTCCTTTTAAGAACCATAAGATACGATAATTGTTAAATCTATTTAACCTCACTTATTTGACGCATTTTATATGTCATAACTATCTATCTTCATTAGGGTTATGTGTAAGTTTAATAATTTCTTTTTAAATTATTTGACAAATGCCTATAGTATGTTATATTTGCATACGAAATGATTTTAAACAGATTAAAAAAGTATTTTTCAAATTTTAATCCCAACAAATTATGATTAACTACCAAACCGGAAAACTCAAGTTCTGGCTTAAGGGTATGGCTTGTTTGATGGCGGCATTGTTTTGCTGGAATACCGTTGTTTGGGCTGACGGCACAGGAAATCTTCTTTTTGCTCTCCAGAATAACGCGAAAAACCCTTCACTCTCGCAGTCTTTAATTCAGTCCTTAAAGGTACCCGCCGAGCTCGGCCAGATTAAGCGGCTCTATCAGGGAGACCGTAAGGGCCTGGTCGTCCATATTCAAGATGCCCACGTGAATGAAGAAGCCCAGCGCAACATAGCGGGCATTATTGACTACTTTGCCCGGCACGCCGGCGCACGCCTTGTGAATGTGGAAGGGGCAACGGGAGAGCTTGCGCACCAGCTGCTTTCGACCTTTCCGGATGACACCGCGAGAAAACTCGTTGCCGATTATTTCCTAAAGGAAGCCCTGGTGACCGGCCCTGAATACCTGACGCTTTTGAAGCGCCCTGAAATTATTTTAAATGGGGTTGAAGACGCGGCTCTTTATGAAGAAAACCGCAAAGCATTTCTTGAAGCCCTTGATTTTAAAAGCCGGGACGAGCAAATCCTTCAAAGTTTGAGAAAAATGCTTGAGGCTGTCGGCCGGCATGTGCTGTCAAGCGACTTGTGGGATTTGATACGGCACAAGCAGGCCTTTGAGCGGGAAGAGCTGGATCTTGTTTCCTATGTGGCTTATTTAGCCGGTTTGGCCGGGAAGCTGCAGTCCGCTTCTAAATTTCCTCACATCGAAAAATTCCAAAAATTAATTGAACTTGAAAAGCTTCCTAACGGCGAGCAAAACCCTGAGTATCTGGAACTCTCAAAATCGATCGGGATTGAAATCTTTGATGAAATTAAACAGCTTGAAGGCATGCTGAAAGAAAAATTCTTTCAAAATGACGATGACCGGATGCTGGACCGGCTTTTCCGGTACCTTGAAGTCTACGAGAAAATATTTGATTTTGCTCTCACCAAGGAAGACGCTGAATTCTTTTATGCTCACCGCAATGAATTTCAATCCGGCACATTCCGGAATTATCTCTGGCCGATTCTGGAGAAATATCATTTCGATCAGGAAATCAAAGACATTTCACTTGCGTCTTTAGACGAAGATCTGCCTAAAATTGAAAAGTTTTACGAGTCCGCGTTAAAACGGGATGACATTCTCATTTCAAATACTCTGGCTAAAATGACAGAACGCCTCCAGAACGTTGCGGTCCTTGTGACAGGCGGTTTTCATACCCCGGGAATTGAAAAGAAGCTGAGAGCCCTTGGGTTTTCCTACCTTGTGGTCACGCCGCGGATCACCAAAGAAGTCAATCAGGCGAAAGAGAGCGAACGTTATGCCAAGGCCATGCGTTCAGAACCGACCCGGTTAGGAAAGCTTTTGACGGAAGCGTATTTCCCGCCTCTTTCGGGCCGTGCCAACGACCCGCGCTATCAATTGGGATCTCCAACGCAGCTTCCCACGTATGAAGACTTGGTTCGTGTGAAGTTGAATACGAATCAGGGCCTGATTAACCCACGCAGGATCACTCAAGAATATCCCAAGCTTGATTTGATGGTCACCGGCGCTCTTTTATTAGCGCTTACAGCGGCAGCTAAAGGTAAAGAGCTGGACGTCCTCCGGAATTTACTTAATCAAATGAAGGCTGGCCTTACCCCGCAGGCGAAATCCTTAGCCGAGGCTTTGTACGGACCCATTTTTTCAGGAACCCGTCAGGAAGCAGGTACATCCGGTTCAATTGCTGGAACGGCATATGGAGACGGCGCTTCCCTGACCGCGTCTTGGAGAGCAAAGAAGGATTCGGAAGTCACGACCCGCCAGAAAGGCGCGGTTTTTGAGATCGACGGTTTTATATTAGAGATCCGTTTAGAAAAAGGCGGCATTGCGATTGATCTGACACAGCCTAAGAAGGCGCAAGCCGATCTCGCCGAAGAAACGGGCGTGCATCCGTTTACGCTTCTTATTAATAATCCCTGGCTTGAAGAACAAATCAGCTCTGAGGTTTTGAATACGCTTAATCCCGAAGAACGAAAGGGAAAACTCCTGGCCTGGACGCTCGCCGCGCTTGCGCTTCATCATCGCGAGATCCGAGCCTCTGCCAAAGAGAACGACATGTACCGGGAAAACTTAAAAGAAGCAGTTGAAACTTATGACATTTTCCAAAAAATTGCACAAGTGACTCCGGAAGCAAACCTTCAACAGGTATCCAAAATGTATCTGCCGAAGATTCTGACCCTGGTTGAATCTAAACAGATCAATGGAGAAAAAACTAATCCCGAAACATTCCGGAATGCCTACAAAGCTTTTGCTGATAAACAAAAGGGCCTGAGTGCGGGAATCGGAACCCAAGCGCCTGAGAAAATTTTGAATGCCGTCAGTACCTATTTCGCAACCCAAGGGCTTGAAATGCCGCCAGGGGTCCGTTCTGAAGTTCGGGCGAGTGAAGATGCGAAACAGACGAGGGAGAGAAGCCGGCAAGCTCGCCAGAAGTATGAGCAAACCGTCGGCAAAACCAGTGTGGAGGAGCACGAAAAAGCGGAAGCGATTCAATCCTTGGTTTCCAAAATAAGCAAAAGGGCAGAGGAGCTTGGGGCGCAAATGAAAGACGCCCAAAAGGTAAAATTGACTTCTCCCGAGGAGATTATCGGCTTCGATAAAAAAATTGATACGTTTGGCGGGCTTATTGAAAAATGGCAGGATAAAATTCAGGAAGAAAGTACTGCCTTGCAGAATTATTTTAACGAGGATGCAGTCAAGGCAGCGTTCAACGACAATCAGAAACAGATTGAGAAAGAATATGATGTCCTTGGTCGCTGGTATGAAGCCCGGGTTGAGGAAGAGATTGAAGATCAAAACAAAATACGGGAGTCCTGGGACAAATTTGACGAATGGAAGCTTCGGGAAGAGAAAGCGGAAATAGAAAAGCAGGAGAAAGCCTGGTATGGATTTGAGGGCTGGTCTGTGACGAAATACGAACCCTATGTCACAAAGAGACACAAAAAAATCATTAAAAAGGCATACGCACGCTACAAAGACGAGAAGAAGAGCGAAGAGGAAAATAAAGATAAAGAATTGGATGCCGTGCTTGGTCAGCATCAAGCAGAGCGACAACTTGAAGTCGCTGAAGCCAGGAAAGATTTACGAAATGCATGGTCTGAGTATCATGAAATGGCAAGCAACTTTAGAAAAATGGAGCTCAAGAGGCGTCAAGCGGAACAAGCAAAAGAAAAAAATAAGGCGCGCCGAGTGCGGGAGGAAAAGAAAAAAGAGCTTGCGAAGCAGCTCGCGCTGCAAAAAGAAGCGGAGCGGCAAGTACAGTTAGCAGAAACGAAAAAAGAAAGTATGAAGCCCGAGAAGGTAAAGAAAAAAACCAAGGCGCGTCCGCTTGCAGGCATTGAACTAAGCCGGGCCATTGAAGCGATTCAGCAGGTACGAGAAGTCGTGCCTGGATTTCTTGGGTCGGGTCTCTTTGGTATCGCATCTCGAATTTCTATAAAGCTTGCCAAGCAAAAAAAAGCAGTTCAAAAGGAAGAATCTATTCTTGAGCCAGCGGCGCCTGAAGTCAAACTGAGCGCGGCAGAACCTGCTGTTCAACCCAATTTCACCGCTTTAACAGAAATCCCATTAGCCGCATCCTATTTTCAACAAGTCATCCTGCCGCCAGTGGCGGATTCATTTGCGGTTCAAGCCAGTTTCGATGTCCCTGCGGGAACAACTTTTGGATTTTCTTTTTCTCAACAAACATTAGTTCCTAGCGTAAGACCTGTGGAGGATCCAGCTATATTTAATGCTTTCGCCAACGCTCCTTTGGAGGCACCGTTCTCTGAAGCAATCAGCCAGCCGCGCGTCGTTGATTTGTTCGCAGAAGTTGCCTTTGGTGTGATTCCAGGTGCAGCTTTTGGTTTCTCATTTCCTTATGATTCACTGCCAGAGCCGGTTCAGCCGGAACCGGCCTCCAAGCAACCGTTAGTCAAAGAAACGACCCTTGTACCGTCAGATACAGCATTGCAAAAACTCCTGGATGAGCGGAACTTTTTACGTCAGGAGAATGAAGAGTTTCGCATTAAGTTAGACGAGTATCATGCTATGATGCCGGGTCTTCGGAGACAAATTGACGCCCTAGCCCTAAAGGAACCTTCGAAACCTACAGCGGAAGCAGCGCCGCCTAAAGCGCCCGTTGCAGATGCCTCTACGCAAGAAACTTCAGAAACACCCACGGTTGAGAGTAAAGCGGATACAACAGTTCAGACAGCCCCGGCTCCGGCGCCCGCGGTTTCCGAAGTAATTCAAGCTCCAGTGGCGATTCGTTCTGTTGCAGACATCCAAGCGGATCTGGCGGAAATGAATGATAATTTAGCCAAAATAGCTTCGGGTGAGCTTAAAGCTAACGAGCAAATCATAGCGATTCATCATGAAATGGTTCGAGAGTTTACTGACGAGCTTAAAATAGCTGAAGCGCTGCAGCCTCAGGCCGCCATTCAGATACCAGCACAATTAGCCGCGGAGCCGTCCGCGGTTGAGAGTCAAGCGGATACAAAAGTTGAGCCAGCGCCAGTGCCTGCTCCCGCGCCAGCGCCGACAGTTCAAGAAGCGCCGGCAAAAGCCCCTGCTGCAGAAGTGCCGCAGCCTGAAGCGGCGCCTGCTGCGGCACCTGCTGCAGTCATTCCAGCGGAGGGACGAGTGGTTCGATCTATTGAATCCATCACGGCAGACCTCGCCTCCGTAAATAGTAGTTTAGTCAGAATGGAATCTGGCAGCTTTAAAGCTGCCAGAGGAAATTATGAACCACACATCCACCTCCTTCAGAGACGCAAAGAACTTCAAGATGAGCTTAAAATAGCTGAAGCACAACAGCCTCCGGCGGCGCAAGCAGTGGCACCTGCTACTCCTGAAGCGGTTCAACGTGCTACTGAACCTGCTGCTCAAGAAGCTGCACTGCCCGTACCAGCGGAAGCTCCAGTTCAAGTCCAGGCACAAGCTGTTTCTGTAGAACCACCAGCTGCGGTCCTGCGGCACTGGACGAAGCAACCTCTCCTTGATATTGAGGTCTTGCAGGGTGAGGAAGCCCGCGCTGACTTTGATGAGAAGATTCGAAGCGGCGTGCCCCTTCGAATTTACGGTAAGGATGAAGAAGGGGAGCCGATTACAATTCAAGAATTGGCCCATTTGCCTCTCCTCGCGATTAGGTTCGGAGAAGATATTTACTATCTCTCTGATGCTTTTTCGATTCCAGGCGACAGGCCTGTGGTCATTAGCTATTTTTACCACACTGATTCAAAGACGAATGCGCGAAAAATATTTGTCAATGGGTATTACAAGAGTAATTCTCATGACACCTGGAGAGCCGCGTCTCATAAAGTAGGGCAATGGCTTGGGAAGGGTGTCGAGCAAGAAGCGCAGACACTGCCCTTCGAAATTCAAGGTGAGCTGGATAAAATCGTAGCTGATACAGTAGCCAAAAAACAAGAGCTTAAGGAATTAGAGGAAGACTTTTATCTTGTTTTGGGATTGGGCGGTTTTCGACCGAAAGATAGCGTAGTAGTCACGTTAGACCGCGGTTTGGAAATCAAGCCAGTTCATGAAATTGTTGTAGCCGAGACGATCGACGGCTCTCATGCGGATCCCAACCTAGAGAATCATCACTTTAAATTTCGCGATAGTCGTGAACCGGATTTTAAGGGTGGGATGATTGCCCAATTTCAGTCTGAATACCCAAATCCAATTTATGGCAAAGTGACTAATTATCTAATCAGATCTCAAAATGGTGAGGTCCAGTATTTATTTAAAGTCGACCCGGAGGAACGGGTTTGGCTTTCGATTCAGCCCACAAGTAAAAAACTTACCCGGCAAGGGGTGCGTGCGGACAGCATATTTCTTGAAGTGACCAGCGGGCTCATTAAGCCGGGGTTTCAGTACCCGAAAGAGATGCCGAAAGGGTATCCCCTGGGTGAACCCAATGTAAGAGGAGAGTATTATGATAATCGAGAGTATCTCGATCAGATTCGCGTCATTCAGGATTTTAAACGCATAATTCTTGGGAAATCCATAGCAGAAGTCCCACAACCTGAGGCCGCACCGGCTGAAGTTCCGGCAGCAGTTCAAGCTCCATCGGCACCTGCTGCAGTCATTCCAGCAGAGGGACGAGTGGTTCGATCTATTGAATCCATCACGGCAGACCTCGCCTATGTAACTAGTAGTTTAGTCAGAATGGAATCTGGAAGCCTTAAAGCTGGAGGAAATTATAAAACACACCTCCTTCAGAGACGCAAAGAACTTGAAGATGAACTCAAAAAAGCAGAAGCGCAACAAGCTCAGGTAACACCCGCTGAGCCAACTGTGACAGCGCCAGTGCCAGCCCCTGTAACCGAAGAAGCCCCTGCTGCTCAAGAAGTTGTGCCGAGTGCACAGGTTGAATCTACGCCAACGCCTGCAGTCGAAACAGTACCGCCTCCCGCCGAAACTCCCGAAGAAACGGCTGATGTTGACGTGAAGCCGACTCTGGAAGAACCCATTACGGCGTGGAAAAACGATTTGTTGGCTATCGCGCCTCAAATTGCGGTTATCACCTGGAAACGCATCCGGAAAGAACAAGAAAAGAAAAGTGCGGAAAGAATGACTTTTGAGCATATGCTCGAGGATGAAGATTTCGCCCTTTCTTTTAATAGCGCCCAAATTGAGGAAAAGTTTGAGTTGCTGGCAAAAAAATGGAAAGAAATTAAGAATGATCCCGAGTTTACTAAGCCGGAGAACAAGAATGTTTATTACGATGCCCTTGTAGAAGTCTACCGCGCCATTAAAAGCCTTCAACCACCTGAACCCAAAGTTGATGAAGCTGCAAAGACTTCCCCATCCGATAAACCGGTTCCCAAATGGCTCAAGCAGTCGGGAAAAAAAACGCCCGGTAAGGCTGTAGCCATTATAAATCTAGCCAAAGGGTTAGCCGGTGGCATTTTAGTTTTTGCCGGTAATTTCTGGCGGCGCAGTGCAAAATCTGCAGCATCCCGCGAAAAGCAAGAATTATCCGAAAAAGATCCGTTGAAAGCTGTGAAGGCAGAGCTTGACGTTTTATGGAGTAATTTTGTCGAGCGCACCATGACCGTGAGTCTTCAGCAGAAACCTGGTGATCCTGTTTATAGGATTGAGATGCTTTTAAGAAAAGAGTTTGGATATCATACCGACGTCAAGTTGCCTCTTGTGGTGTACCTTAAAAGCTATGAGGCGGACCTAGACGAAGTGTTGGGGAAGTTGAAAACGAATTTAAGGGATAACGACATCAAAAAGCTCAGACTCCACTATCTAAGACAAATTCAAAATTATTTTAACGGAGAAGTCCAGACTAGTTATATCGAGCCGTTCAAATTGGGGGACATCGCGGAGATATACCCGGACACTGAATATACCGCGCTCAACAATGAAATAAATCAACTTTTCACAAAAAAAATTCCGCTTCCATCTAGGCAGCAGATAGAAGAACGGCTCGAAGCGCAAAAACAAAAAACAGAGGAACTTGCGGCCCAAAAGACACAGGCGGAGATTGACCTTTCTGAAGTTTCAGAGCAAGCCCCTGTGGTTGAGGAAACGGCTCCTCCCGCCGCGCCTGAAGAAACTCCAGTTGCGATTGTTGAAACTCCCGCAATAGACGCGGTTATTGCCTCGGAACCCATCGCGTATGTTCCTGAACCGCTGCCAAGCACTGTTTCGGAAGTGCCTCCGGCGACCTCAACGCCTCAACCTGAAGCTAAAGAAACGCTTCAGGAATCAGCGATTACTATTGAAAACGAATTTCAAAACAATCTTGTGAAGCTCAATGCAATCACATCAGGCCAAATGAAAGAGGAGAATCTTGAACAGGAGCTTGAAACGTTGAAAATATTGAAAGCTCGCAACGCTGAGCTCTTTAAGGACATTAAAAAGAAAAATGGCCGCTCGGAAGTAAGAGCGGGAGAAGAACTAGATGCCTGGGGTGACGTTTTGGTCGCTGATAAACGCAAAGCCGTTTTTCAAACCATCCAAAACAAGAAGAAAGAATTTGAAGAACTTGAGCTCCAGTTTGAGGAAAGCGATGCCATTGCCACGATGGACATTATCAAAAGGCGCTTGGCCCTCGACCTGATTAAGATAGTTAAAGAGTTGGAGCAGTTGATTACCCTGGCCAATTCGGGTCAAGCGGCTCCTCGAGAACTGACCGATAAAATCGAGGCATCGGAGCAAGCCTTCATGAAAGCGTTTGAAGAACATGATAAACGGGATCTCGCGCTGAAGAAGGCTTTTGACGAAAAGGAATATCGAAGGATTACACCCCGGGATGAAAAAATTGCAAAAAAACGCCAAGAACTTAAAGCCTTCATGGAAGAAAAATTAAGCGAGATTAACGAAAAATTCAAACAAGTGAATCCCGGCGCGGTGAAGGTCCAGGATAAATTAGCCTTAAAAGAAAAAGGAGATCGTATCAGCCAGCATCTTGAGAAAATGCGGCAGGCGAGGGCAGCACGGCCGTCACAAGAAAAAGCGGATGAAACGCCACAATCCCCGGAGGATCCAAAACTGGCTGAGCTCAAGAAGAAAATTGCAGCCAGTATGAAAATGGCACGGGAGTCTGCCGCGCCCAAAAAATCAGCTCCGCGTGCACCGCCCAAGAAGAGAACTCTAAAGGATAAAATCAGAACCGGTGTCTTGTTTGTTATCTTCTACCCTCTTATCGGAATCGTTCTGAGCTTTATCGTTTATTATTTCCAGACTCCCTCAGACTCTCAAACTTCGCAGACGACACGCCCTGCTCCGGTGACCGTTGCTTCTAAAGGAAGTGACAATGCGCAGAAGAGCAAAAGAGCCGAAGAGGCGCAGAGAAGAGAGGAAGTAAAAAAGGCGGCTGAGGTGGCAAACCAAAAGAAAGCGGAATCACGAAAGAAGCTTGAAGGCGAAATTAACCAGCTAAAAGGCACGATTGAGAAATTTCGGGGGGAGATCAAGGGGTTTGAGGAGGAGCGAACTAAACTCGAACTGCAACTGGAGGAGCTTCACAAAGGTTTTCTTGAATTAGACAGTCAGGTAAAGGCCGGCGAGAAAAAACTTGCAACCCATGAACGGGACATTGCCTGGTATCAATCCGAGGCGGAAAGGCAAAAGGCGGTGGCTGAAAATACGAGCCCCTGGGGATCTGTGGGCAAAACCGGCCCGAAAATTTATTTAGATATCAAGATGAACAAACATTTACAACCTTTAGTGGATAGAAACTTACTAGAACCCAAGTGGGTTGATCCTAAATGGTTAGATACAAAACGCAAAGAAGCTCTCCATCTTAGCCAAAACCATTTAGCCCAAATTCCCAAGTTGGAAGAAGAAAAGAAAACACTTGAGCCGAATCTTCCAGGCCTTCGCGAGAAGCGCGATGAAGCTGAGAAAGCTTTTGTGGAAAAGCAGCAGGAAATTCTCGGCATTACAAATATCGAAATCAACGGACGGGAAAGAGAAATTAATGAGTTGAACTTCGACATCGCGGACCGGCAGCGCGACCTTGATAAACTTAAAAACCCGCCGCCTAACTTTAATGCCCGTTCGGAAGTTCGAAGTGGTGATGACGATGTCGAACTCCATATGGACGCGGAAAACTTAAGCGAAGAGGACATGCGGCCGCTTGATGACCCGGGATCCGTTCCCAAGCGAACCATGCTTGCGCCACAAGATGACGAAGTGAGTTCAACTCCGGTCAAAGCACCGCCGGCAAAAAAAGCAAAATCGGCAGAAACAAGCGAGACCGTGACGCCCATCCAGGAAACACCGGCGAAAAAATCTGAACCGGCTACTGCTGAAGAAACTGTCCCGGTTGAAACACCTAAAATGAAGGCTGCAAGCGAGACGAGCACGCCTTTAAAGGAATCTCCTGCGGCGAAGCTTGAAGATGTCGAAACCGAGGATGAGGCGGCTGAAACAACAGAAGAACCTTTTGAATTTGATATGGCGGTGCAAGAAGAGGAACAGCACGAAGTCATTTCACAAACGGACCAGCAGCTTTTCAATTTTGCTGAGACGGAGAAGGATATTGTTAAAAAACCGGGCAAAGTTTATGCGAAATCAAGCTGGGCCTGGCCCGCGTTAAATTGGGATTGGTTGAAAGGGGAGTGGCTAAAAAAGTTTTTTTCTGAGGATAGGTTTGTTCACTACACCCCAGTGTCCTATGTGTTGGCCGTTTTGCTAATCGTCTCCGGTGCGCTTATCGGAAATAAGATTGTTCTGCAGGTATTTGGTCAAAAACCTGCAGCAATAGTAAGCCCATTTCAATCTCCGGTCGAAGAGCCAATCGAAGGTAACCCGAGTAATGTTGAGGAAGCTGCGCACCTCATTGACCGAATGGAGCAGCTAGAGCTGGAACAAAAAGTGGCGCTTCCTTTACCCAAGGAAGAGGGGAGAGCGAAAATCGAAGGAAAAGCGCCTGAGAATGGGAGAGTGGATACCACGAAAAAAATAGAAACGCTGCCACAGCTCCCTATCCCCACAGAAATCCCTGAAAAAATTGACTGGCAATTGAGGGGAAATCTTCAGCATATCAAAGAAGGACTTCGCGCGGCTGAAGATATCATCAATCGCGACCCGGAACTTGCCCGAAGGATCTTGGACAGCTTAAAGAATAATCCGGAAGCTTCACAATTAACACAAGAAGATATAGAAACTTTCCTTAAGCACGAGAATCTTGAGGTATTACGATTAACCTTTCGATTTGCCGCAACCAATCGGATTCGTGTCGACGCTAAGTATCTCGCAGACGCCTTTATCCGCTTTAATCCACGCATTGACCGGAATACTTTGTTGGATGACAAGCATACCGTGGTTGATTATTTAAACAGAATCAGAAGCCCCAAGCCGAGTCTCTCGGACCTTGCAACGGTTGAAGTTGCATTGCGGGTCGCTCAAGGCAAGGAAATTCAGGGACTCACTTTTGAGGATTTCCAGCCGATCTTTCAAGCCCAACGTCCTGATCGTGCTTTTATTGCTTTTGCCTTTAGGGCAATGGCGAAGCAGAATATTCGACCTCCCCAGGGATATACGTTCCTTCGGCCCTATCTCAACCAGCGCAGTGTTGCGTGGGCAGCGATTGAGCTTATTGGTGACGAACAGATTCCTGTCCCTCTTTCCGATGTGAAGGCCCTTGGAGTTGGTGTTCCTCAAGACAAGCCGGATCTTTGGAAGCTTAATATGGGTGAGCTTGTCGGGCTTTCAAAAAATATATCGACGGCCTTAGCCGGGCAAGTGGTTCCGCGGGGTGCAGATCCGGAATCTTTTGAACCTGCCTCAAGGTGGGACCGCATATTTGCCGTTCTCCTAGGAGAAAAGCTTAAGCAAACCTACGGAAGGAATGAAATTAATTTGGCAGATTTAGACGCCATTCGCGTACCACTTCTTCATCTCCTCGAACGCTACAATGAATATTTCCAAACTCTCAATCAGGCGGAGCAGGTGGCCTTTGCCAAAAGAGCGGTATCGGTGATTTTCGCCCAAAGACAGCGTCACATGAACGACGTCGTATTGAGTCGAAATCATATTTTAGGAATCGCTGCTCATTCACAAGGCATCTTTAATCCTGATATTATGACCAGGATTGCGACTAAATTTGGCGTTCCGAATCGTAACATTCTCCAACCATTCAAAGGCTTACCCAATGACGCACAAACGAGGACAGTCCGTCAAAATTATCTTTCAGCGATTGGCCAAGCAGCGTCAAATCCAAATCAACCGGCAACGTTTATAGAAATTGGGCATGGTTTGCCTACTCATTTTGCATTTTCAGATACTGCGGGCGGGGTTGTTCGCACGGACGATTACGCACGGGCACTGGTTCAAGGTCAAGTCAATCAGCCTGAAATCAGTCTGGCGCATATCACCTTTGTTCGAGGTATTTGTTATGGCTGCGACTCGTCAATAGATTTATTGAAGGATGCGATTCGGAGGCACGCGGGGAATAAACCCATTAAATCGGTTCCGACCATTGTGGCTATCGCGAACCGGCATAGCGCCGGCAGAATCTCGCCTGAAGATTACGGTGTTTTTTTCCGGGTGATTCAGGATCTTCCCGTCCAGCCTGGTTCGCCGCTTCTTTTAAAACATTTTTATCAAGCAGATTTAGAAGCTAATCAAGAAATCTCAAGTACTTGGACCGATGCTTGGTTTGGGGTCTCAATCGATAATGTCCAAGAATTTGAAGACGCGCTTGGCATTCCCCAGCAACATCAAATCCGCGGCCGAATAGCGCCATTTTTGGAAATTGGCCGGGGCGAAACGGAGACACCTCTTTATTTGGCATCCGCCCGGTCCGAAATTCGCACCGAAGCCGAAGCGGTTTTAAGCGCGTTTAATCAAGCGGAGAGTCTTCTGGAAGAAATGACGGCCAAAGATGAAATCGTCGCTCTTTTAACGGACGGGTTTGAAGAAAAGCTGAAAAATTTCAGTGAAAAGGCTTCCTCGGCTTTACCCTTGTTGACGCGTGGTCAGAATACATTGACCGAGGTTGACAAAAAAGAAATCGCGGTTTTAAAGGAATTTTTAAATGCATCGGCGGAGTTTGCCAATGAAACGGCTCAATTGTTACAGGGATTGAATGCGCCAGAAACGAAAAAGGCGTTATTCCGCCCGCTGCACTCTCAGCTTTTGAAGCTATCAGGCGGATTGGAGAGCGTAGTTAAGCCCGCGGAGAGTGAATCCACGCTCCTGCAGGAAAAGGAATCCAGTGATGACGAATCAAAGATTAATGATCGCCGTCTGAACGTGTTGGCAGGCGCCTTTGTCGCCTTAACCGCTGTGGCATTAATCTATTTCATGCAACGGCAAGAGTCCGCAACACCAAAATTTATTGAGCCAAAACCGGTGGCAGTGGCAACGCCTAAAGTTAAAGTTGAAAAACGGCAAGAGTCAGCAAAGGCAACAGTAAAAGAAGCCGAAAGACCCGTGGAAAAATTAGTGGTTCCCAAGCAGATCGTCGAGGATTTGACCAAGGAGCAGAAACCCGCGCAGCCGAAACTTGAATTGCCGGCACCCTCAAATGAGCCTTGGATGCGTTTGGTTCACAAAGGTTCAGATAATAAAGTAGTGAAGGTTTTCTTTTTGCCCAAAAACCCGGGCGTGGAATCTTCCGAAGTGATCATTGAAGGATTTAATATGCCTGAGGATTTGAAAAAGGATTTTCTTAAAAAGCATGACGCCATTGCCGAAGAGATGCGCAAAACGCTGAACCTGCCGCAACGGGATTGGGGCCTTCTTTATGCCAGGAAGCAAGCTCAATTGTGGCATGAACTCAAAGCCTTGATGAAGGTTGCCGAGTCGCGCCCGCGTACCGAACAGCCTTTGCCCAAACAACAGAGACCCTCTGTGGCTCAGCCCAAATTCAGAATCGAAGTCGAAGGCCTCGAGGAAGAAAAGAGACAAAGCATGCGGTATTTGCACGAACCGCTAGAACCCTGGATGTGGTTTGAAACAGAACGAGTGGGATACAACGCGAGAGTTTTCTATCGACCCAAACAGGCCCAGGGCGAAGCTTCGGAACTTATTGTCGAAGGGTATAACCTGCCTGCAAGTTTGAGAAAGATCCTCCACGAAAGGCTCGACAAAGCCACTGGAGATATGCGGCAGTTAAGAGACGCCATGCCTAACGATGCCTGGAACCGGCTTTATATGGATAAGCAGGCGCAGCTGATTGATGAGATAACCACTATATTCAATCTGGTTGACGACCCAATCCTTCGCGATCGATTCGAACGTCCGCGATCCGAGGTTCGTCTAGGAACTAAAGACGTTCTCGCCGCTTACGCTGAAGCCGCTGAGATGCTGCAAACTTTGGCACAAGAAGGAAACGTCTCTGGCTCGGTTCTGGAAAAAATGATTGATTTTGGAAATGCTTCAGAGATTGTGGTCGCAATTCTTAAAAATGGAAACGATTTATCCGCGGAAGACAGAGAGATTTTGAAAGAACTTTTGAATACAGCAAGAGAATTGGCAAGCGGAGTTGAGAATTTACAAATGGCCCCCTTGCACGAGAACCTTTTGGATTTTTCGCAAAAGTTGGAGAATTACTTAGAGAAAGCGGCACCTGGTTCCGGCATCATCACGGGTTTCAAGATCGCTTTGCTTTTGGGCGCTTTTGCTTCTCTGGGGGTGGTGTTTATCGGCGGGGCACTGACAAGGGGAAAACCGGCCCCAACACAAACCTCTCTACCGAGTGAGAAGCAAGCTTATGTTGCTGCCTCGGATGTTGAGAAATCGGAGAAGGCGATAAGCGCTCAACAAACAAGGCTTGAGCTTCCTCAGGAGCTTATCACGGAAATTGCCAAGAGACGTGAGACCGAAGATCAGGCGGCGGCCAAAGGATTAGATGACGAAAAGGAAAGGATGGAAACGTACGCTTCCAAGAACAGTGCTTTCATTTTCATTCGGAGCGGCAGGCGATGGCAATTAACCTATTTCAAGAATTACAAGGACAATGTTTACGCTCATAAAGGGGAGCTTGTTCTTCAGGGAGACATGACGGATGAAGCTAGCATGAAACTTATCGACCGGCTTAGTAAGGCATGGCCCTGGCACTTGTTCGGTAACTGGGATGAAATCTCATACCATTGGAGCTTGCTGGATGGCTATGAGGCAGCGAAAATCTATAGGGAGATAAAAGAGGCTAAACGGTCTGAAATTCGCTCGCAAGCTCAAGAAATTGTTGATCTCTATGCCGAGTTGGAGCAGCCCCTGCAAGACGCTTTGGCTGAAAATTCGGCACGCCTTCCACAGGCTTTTGCGAAGGGGATGGGACATTTCGTTGATAAAGCTAGTGCTTCAGTCAGCCTCATTAATAAATTGAACGGCGCCTTCTCCCCAGAAAATAGACCGGAAGCGTTGGACGCCTTTCAGGGATTTTTGGCTGCCACAGGCCAATTAGCGGGTTTCCTTGCCGACCCTTCTTCTAACGGAGACCTTTCGAATGCAAAGAGACTATCTGCGTCCGAAGTATCCAATCGCCTGACGCGTATTTCAAAACTGCTCGAAACTCAAATTGAGAACTTAAGCACGGAGCCCGTCATTGAAACTTCCGCGACAATGCAGACTTCTCAGGGTAGAGGCAAAATGTTTACGATCGCTTTGGCTCTGGGCGCATTTTCGGCCCTGGCGATTATGGCTTATGTTTATTTATTACGCAGCGCGCCTACGGATTCTCCAAACAAGTTGGAGGGTCTAAAACCTATTTTATATCCGTCCACAAAACCTAAAGATGAAAAAAAGACGGAAGCGCCAAGACTCCTTTTGCCTAAGGAAATGATTGAGCAATTAGCAAGAAATCAAAAGGAGCAAGAAAAATTGTTTGCCCAAGGGGCTGAGGAAGAGCGCGGCCGAATGGCGCTGTATAACCGGGCAGGCAACGCCGGCACTTTCATGACGATTTATAACGACGAGAGCGGGAATATCGAAATTATTTTCTTCCCCGCCGCCGGACCGAATGGGGAAAAAATATCTTCAACTTCTGTACTCAAAGAGCCGGGTGTTTCCAGGTATGGCCTGGCAGAGGCTTCAAAGAAAATTCGCCAGCTTGAAGGGGATTTTTTCCGGACAAATAATTTATCCGAGGAACAGTGGACCAAAATCCTAAATGAACGCTTAGCTAAAATCTCACAGGAACTGCAGCAAGTCACGATCCAGCACAAAATTGCAAGACGCTCTGAGGTTCGTGCCGCGGCCAAGGAAGCGGAGGCGGCACATGAACAGCTGCTTATGTATGTCGATAAAAATTTAAAAGGGCTGCAGGGGCCGGCTCTGGACAGTATCTCTGAAGATTTTCTCGCTAAGGCCGATGCGGCTTGGTCGAGTGAGGAAACGCCACAAGCGGTTGAAGCTTTTGAAACCTACCTGGCCGCGGTGAATCAAATTACCGCGCAAGTGGGCGTGGTCTTAAAACAGAGTGATTTGTCTGATGAAACTAAGAAGTTGATGGAGGGATTAAATGAAAAACTGTCTGATCTTTCACAAAAACTCCAAAATTATCTGGAAATATTAAAAGGCGGCAAATCCGAAACGGCCGCGCCTCCTCCTGCCGCACCCGCTGAAACGCCTGTGGCTCCGTCCGAAAAACCAGCGGAAGCGGTGGAACCTGCCGGTACGCCTGAACAAGCGCCGTCTGCGGAAGAGGAATCAACGTGGCAGCAATTGTGGAAATGGTTGAAGCATATTTCCACCGTAAAGCCGGAGTCCGCAGCGGCTAAAGATGAACAAAAAGCAAAAGAAGGAGTAAACCGAAGAGATTTACTAAAATTGGGAGTGCTTGCAGTCGGCGCGGGCGGCATTGCGGGTCTCGGTGTGACGATCTGGAATCAGCGCACGGTAACGCAAGTCATTGAAGAAGGCACAAGCCCTCGGTCCGCTGCAACGGAACCCAGCGGTGATCGGGCTGAACCCCAGGCAAAACTTCCAAGAGAAGAACCCAAAGGAGGCGAGGCGGCTCAACCGGCAGGGGCTGCGCGGCGCCAGCAAGACCTTCCGCTCTATCCTTCCGAAGCTCCTTTACCTTTAGCAGGGCAGTCTTACGAAGCTGATGAGATTGTGCTTAATCCTCAAGGGCAATTTGATTTCAAACTCAAGAATGCTCAGATCCCTCATCCAAGGAACCGCGGAGAATTTGTTCAAGATCCCAGGTTCAGCGTCATTGCGCAGGGACGTCCTACGCTTGTTGTGAGCGGCTCATTATCGAATCTTGTCAGAAATCTGGCGCAGAATCCTACTCTGGAAAATCCCAATGCCCGTCTCATGGTGTTCCTCACAAATGCACAGCAGCAATTGGCTCGTCTTGGGTTTCAAATTGTTTTTGTTCATCAAGGCCAGGGAGAAGACAAAGGAGATCTAGACCGCCAGCTCGCCAGGGCTCAGATCAATTTTCCAGTGATTTTCGATCGGGAAACCCGGGCGAATCCGAATCAACCGGTTCGTCTTTTTTACATTAATCCCTCCGGATTTAAACGCCAAATTCAGGCCCTGCCTCAGTGGTCAGAAGTCCTGGCGGATCTTCAAACGCTTCCTGCGCGCGTTAAGGTGAGGGAACCTGAACTTAGAAGGATTTGGGGAGGCCGGAAACCGATTGTCAACACCGGAAGAGACCAGGCGGCGCCTCTTACGGATACGATTTATACCTATTTACGCAGAGAGCTCTCAGCGGACCAACTGAGCTGGATGCTTAAAGACGACACAAGGTCGGACGAACAGCTTAGACGGCATCTTCCTGAAGAGTACTATAAAGTCCATCACGTGAAAGAATTTAGCCCGGAGAAGAAACGGGAGATCAATTTTATTGAACTTGAAAGAGAATTCAACTTTGTGAAAGATGAGATTACGGGCATCCTGACTATGCTTGGGCAGCCGACCAACGATCAAGACGCTGAATCCTTCCACGTTTTTGACTGGTATTATTATTTCTTTAAACCTTATTTAGTGCTGTATCAAAAAAGCGGTGAAGAGGCCCGGACTTTTCTACGAATTATGCGGCTGTGGGTCATCCCACGGAATCTGGAATTTTATCAAGAACTTGGAATCCGAAGCGACAAGAATCTTTTGCCCTACCGCTGGCAGATGGCCGAGTCGATGATGCGCCATCCCAGGAATCACCAAATTTGGAAGCGTCACGAAAAAATGTGGCGCCTGCGCCGGGATGCGAATCGTCTACCGCAGCTGTCTCTGCGCTACGTTTTAGGGGATGCCTTTGAGTCCGTTCCCGAGGGCAATGCGGAGTTATATTTGCGGATCATGGATGACCCTGATTTTAGGTCCAAGGAATTGATTTCGCGCCGTTACATGCTGGTGAGCAATCGAAATAAGTTCTTTGAAAGCGGACTGTTAGGAAAAAGGTCCGATGTTATGAGAGGAATCACCCCGGGCATGATGCCTGCGGCAACTGGGCAGGAGCGCGAACGCATCATCAGAGATTTCTTTGATGGATTGAAGAATGAATTGCAGATTACTCTGCCTCAGCAGACAAGGCGGCAAGCCTTGAGTTTTCTGGAATCCGCTCAAAATGACTTTACTGGAAAAGAAGAGGGGACCCTTCGATTCCAAGATGTGGAACGGATTTACGCAGAGCTTCAGAGGCGTGGATATGTATCCCCTATTCAGCGTCCGAGTCTTTTAACGCGTAATAATATCTTGCGGGTTGTGGGAAGTCCTTATCTCGAGTATCAATCGATCTGGTATTATTGGTGGCAGATTTTCGACCCCAGCCGTACGCCTTTTGAATATCCCTTTATCCCGAATGAAGTTTTTACGAAGCTTCCGGATCCCTTTCCCACCTTCCCGGGAAATGTGATTTACACGCTGCGGCATCTTTTTGCAGGAAGGCAGCTCGATTCGACCCAGACGCTTTTCCGCGATCTGGTACGGCCGGCATTTCCTAAAATGCCCTTTGTCCTGCGGATACGCCTTAGGCCTCAAACCACGACACCGTTTGATCCTGAAAACCATTGGCTTTTTAGGTATCGTGAACCGATCTTTACGGATACCCGGTTTAATACCTTTAGAACGTTTGTCCAGCAAATCTATCCGAATTTGCCAAGGTTTTCAGGGGACTTGCGCATTGGGGATTTCAATGCCCGTTTCATGACGCTTCCGCCGGATGCTCAAGGGGAATTGATTGAAATCCGAATGGCGAACGGCCTGCTTGGCTTTTTCTTGCAGCATCCGGAGATTTGGGCAAGCACAAGTGCGGCAAATATCGGCGATATCTTTGGCCGGGGAGACAGCATTAGAAATCTCGCGCAAAATTTCCGGCGCCTTCATGACGCCGAAATCTTCCAGGACCTTTTTAGGCCCGAGTTTGGATCTTTCCTTATTGATGATTTCCTGAAAAGTTTAATGGATGGAAGCATTGGGAACAAAGTCGAGCAATCCGATCAGATTGGCGTCCCTCTTTATGGTGATGCTTATATCGATCGCGTGGCGGAGGCGCTTCGCCAGCACTTGGATGCCTTTCCTTACGAAGTGGGGCACGGTTTTTTATTTCCCTGGCTTTTTGGCCCGGGAACCCGTCCGCCGTTTGGGCAACCGGGTGGTTATTCCATGCCGCGGCCGACCAATGTTTCTTTATATGATGAACGGCCGCTGCGGCGCGGGGCCGTTATTACGGTTGCGACGATCGCTATGTTTAACTTTTATATGATCGCGCTTCTTCTTGAGCAGCTGGGCAGCGCTTACTCCGCAGAAATCACGGAGCCCGACAAGGTCCTTGAATTTATTAAGACAAAAATCAAGATCCGTCATATGGTCGGGACGTTTTATTATGGGGACCAGCGGCCTCTGCGGGTTTCGGACGCCGAAGACGCCGGCCGGTTAACGCAAATGGCGCTTGATATCTATAAGCGGAATATTGATCCCGAGGTGTGGAATCTTGTTTTGGGGATCGCTTCCAAGCAAGAAACCCGCCGCGAAGCCGTGGAGCTTTTTAAAATCCTGACCAAAGATCAAACTCTAAGAGAATTTGATTTGCTTTCGGAAGATACGGACCGGGCCGGCCTGCACGCGAGCTTCCTTATTTGGTGGGCCACGAAAAGAAAAGACGGCGCCTACTTTGATGAATGGAAGAAAACACTTTCCGACCAAAAGCTGATGACGGACGTCACTCTTCTTGCTGATGAGTTCTGGCTAAGTTTCGGAGATGTCTTTGGTAAGAGATACCCCTCCTTTTCGCAAGGTAATTTTACGACTTGGAACCGGGATACCCGGGGACGTTTTATGTCGTTCCTGGAAGATGTGGTGGATAAAGAATGGGACGCAAAGGCGAACGACGCTAAACGGTCAATTATCTATTTTCGAACCCAACTGAAGAATTCGGATAATTTGGCAAGAGTCATACAAGATGCAGACCGCCGATATCGGTCGCTTGTGGGTGTTGAAGGCGACAGGCCGGTTGTGACCCGCGAATCCATTCTGGATGAACCGGAAATGCGGGGAGCTTTCATTAGTTTTGTGGAGCGGCTGGCCAAGGACGCCGGAAGCGGAAGAAGGGAAAGCGTTGAGCGGCTTGATCAGCTGTGGCAAGTTTTTGGAGAAGTCGCGACGGGAAGGGAATTCCCGTCATTCATGAGAACCGATCTCTCGACGTGGAATGACGGTAACCGGAACGGCCTTAGGACCTTTTTAAATAATCTGGGCACGGAGGTTCCGGCATTGCACTCCGAGTGGGTGCGCGACCCAGAGCGTGCCCGGCTGGAGTGGGTACAGAATCCGGAACTACTGCGAAATGTGGTGGATTACCTCCGGCAGAATTTAAGGCAAGAGGCGGCGCTCAATCAATTTCTTCTGGACAGCACGAAACACGCCCAAAATCTTCTTGGCGTGAGAGCCCCGCAGATTACGCGGCAAACCATTGTCGAAAATGCAGAAGCCCAGAGGCTTTTCCTCAGTTATCTTATGATTAGGGTCAAAGAGCGAGCCGCTCAACCTCAGCCGGCACCGGCGGCGCGTAGTGAATTGCGTGAAGGATCTAAAAAGGCTTCTAACGAACCTAACCGAAGGGAATTTCTTAAATTAAGCGCTTTCGGAGCTGCGGGAGCCGCAGTGGTTGGATTGCCTTCGCGCGCGTATGCGCCTGAACCTCAGCGCGTGCCTGAAAAATCAGTGATTCCTCCGGTGATGCCGCGTGCTGGCCCAGGGGTAGAGCTGCCTGGCATTGTGGCCCAAGCCGCTGGTTTTCAGCCCCCCATTCAACGCGTGCGTGTAGGCCACACCGGGGACGACGTGGACGATCCCGAACTCTTAACACAAATCTTAGCGGACAGAGCCAATAAAGACAAAGTTCTAGATGATGCCTTCCTTCTCTATCAAGCCATTAACAATCCGGATTTCTTTAGGCGATTCAATCTTAACCAGCCTAACCTATTAAACGCTTTGCGGGCTCTTCCCGAACGTAAGGCCTTTGAAGGAGATTTACGCCGCGACCGGAGGAAAAGAGGGCTGGTTGAAAACTGGGGAATTACTCTTATTCAGCTAAGCCGCACAAGAGGATGGGAAGGGGCTTCGGATCTTGCCCGTCAAATGGTCTCTGTTCTTTTGATTCCTGATTTTCAAGAGGTTATTCTGGAGTATGCCGGAAGATTTTACGACCGGACTCCAAGCCTGGAGCGATCGACGGATATGGGAATTTTGATCGGTCTTGCCGAGGCAATTGCGATTTCTTATCAAGCCCCAACCACAGGAGAAGTTCTTTCCGGACCTGTGCAGGACGAAATTAAGGCCAAATTGCGTGAGATGGCACGCTTGGCGCCTGATTTTATCGGCCGGCCGGCGGGTTCGCGCAACCCGGAAAATTCTGAAATTGGGGTCATTTATCGGGGATTAACCGGCCGTGACCTCAACTACCGCAATGAAGAAGGCATTGCCTGGCTCCACGGAGAAATTGCTTATATGGTCGGTTTGATTGGCCGCGACCTTGTGGATCTTCCAGAACGTGACGCGTGGCTCGCGCTTCCCCCGGGGGAACGGCCAGCCCATTGGCAAGCAAAGGTGAGTGAACGACGCGCATTGCTGCGGGCTGGGATCGATCCCGCGAATAAGAACGAAATCACGCGATTGATACGCCTTATTACCGGCAATCCTCAGCGGGAGCTTGACTTTGCCAGAAATCCGATTGACTTTGGTTTTCTGGTGTCGTGGGGAATGGAAAAAGAAACGCTGGGTTTTAATACGGACGAGTTTAAAAAGCTGAAAGATCAGGATCCGGAGACGGAAAGCTTGTTTCAAAGGTACGAAAGGATTTTAAATGACGCCCGGTTTGCGAAATACCTTGGGCAAATTGGAATGATAGGGAATCTCCCGCAAGATCTTTCAGAGCAGGAATATTTAAGGATTTTCCGGGAGAAGATCAGAAATGCCTTTCCCGAGGTGGAAAAGAAAGTCAAGGGCCAGCAGGCGGACCCCGAGCTGATCGAAGAATTTTATGATTTAATGGGGTACGTGGCCTTTTTCGCGAGGTATCGAAAAGAAGACCTTAATAAAAAACTCGATGAATCCCTAGAAGCGATCCGCAAAATCCGGCTGGATCCGGAATTCTACGGAACGCCTCAGGAAATGGCCCGCAAAATGGAACTCTTGTTTAAGCGGCTGAAGTTTAAAAAGGTGGGTTCTTCGGACCTTGCGGGGAGAACGGAAGGACTGACTGCGGATAATTACTACGATTTACGTCTAATGATGTATTTATTGAGCGAAATTCCTAAATACCGCCGTCGTTATGGAACGGCTCCGCCTGATTCCTTTGTTCTGGGGCTCCGGGAAAGATTTAAAGCCAAATTCTTGGAAAGTCTTTTGCCGGGCTTTGCCAAGAACCTGGAGAATCGCCCCAATCAAAGGCCCCGGGACGTTCTTGAAAACTTTGGCCGGATTTTTGACGTGCTGGCCGGAGATGCGGATGATCCAACGAGAGATCCGAAGAAGCTTCCTTATCCGGTTGAGTTTGAAAATAATGACCCAATCTCCCGGGATAATTTGGAACGGTTTCTCAATAAGCTTAATGAAGAGCTTCCTTTCGCGGATGTCCGGGGAAAATCGCGCGAAATGTATGAACTCGTTTTTAACCAATATCAGCTGATGGGGCTTGCGAGCTGGTGGTTTGATCAAATGCTCCCTGAAGCGGATAAGCCGCTTACGCTTCGGCAAATCGAAACCAAAATTCGGAATAAAAAGATTTTGTGGAAGCTCTACCAGCAGTATTGGAATGATGAAGATCTGAAAATCCCGGTTACTTCCGCTGAAATTTCCTTCCTGGAAGGGCTGGAACTTCGGGAGAATGTCTACGAAGAAATTTTCAGAGTCGGCGTCTGGCTCCAGCGGCTCTCGCGCGAACATCTCCAGAGAGAGCTTTATATTGACGAGCTGGTCTACTGGATCTTTGCTCCAGGCCTTTATTTTGAGGAAAGAGGAATGCCTCTTCGAGGAGGCTTGAGCCGTCTTTTAAACCGCCTGGGGGTGGTTAAATTTGTTGCGAATCATTTCTGGGGTATTCCGGAGGATCAATTGGAGGAGATGCCGCATATCCGGTACCGTCCGATTGAAACCTGGCAGTATCGCTCGATCGAAGCCTGGCGAATGTATATGACGCATACCAGGGTGCGGCCGATCGATCCTGAGCAAGTGCTCTATTATAAACGGATCAATGCAGAAAATGAAAGGTACCGATTTATCCTCTGGCACGGTCAAAGGCGGCTTATGCGTATTTTTAACGATTCGGAAACTACTTTCTGGTTTGGGATTCTGCAAAAGGGCGGCGAGGCCACGACGGGAATCGATGCTATGAGCATAAACAACGCCGGCATCGAAAGAAACAAAATCATCTTGGAGAGAAACAAAGTCATGATGAAAAAGTTGTTCGCAAGTCTCCAGGACACAATTGATCCTGAACAAGTGCCCTATTATAAAAAGGTGGTTCTTTCAGAGGAGGAGAATAGTCAGGATATTCTTGCTTTTACGCAATCCGTGCTTGAGCGCACTGATAATTTGCAAATTGCCAATGTGAGCGATTGGCTGCGCTATATTCGCGGTGAGATGGGAAGGCAAGGTGTTCTTCCGGAGGATGAAAAAGAATTTAAAAAATTGATCAAGTTTCTCCTGAAAGAAGCCAACAAACGTGTGGGGGAGGATATAAAAAACCTCATCCTGATGGGCAATATCATCAGCGAGGAGACACGCCTGATTATTCTGGGAAAACTTCCCTTTGCCGCAGATATGTTTGAGGATGAAAATGAGGAAGAACGGTACAGCAAACTGCGTCTCCTGACCCGGCCGGATAAGCGCTTATTGACAGATAGCGAAGACACGGGGAAATACCAAGAATTGCTTTCTTTTGTGGAATCTCTTTTAGAAAAGGCACCCAGTGTTCGAAGATTGGCGTTTGTGCGCAATATTCCTGCCTGGATTGCAGACATTGAGGGGAAGCTTGTGAAATTCAACAGTCTTTCGCCGGACGCTTCTTTAAGGACGAAAGTCCTCAAACAAATCATTAAAAGCATCCTGCTTGATACGGACACCATTATGGAAGAAGTGAAAAGAGAGTTTGATCACACCCTTGACGGTGAACGCACTCTTGAGCTTGTTACGGAGCAGCGCGTGGACCAAACCGATAGCGCGATTTCCCGGATTCTTGAAATCGAACGTGTCATTACGTATTACCACGTAAGACTTTACACGGAGCCTAATGCGGATGATAAGGTTTCTCTGACATCGGAAGAAAAAAGGCTTAAAGATTCTTCTTATGTCCTTATTGACAGATGGATTAAGGAATTCGGCCTTACGGACACCATTGTGGACAAGAGAGAGCAGCTCGTCGGCGGCAGGGATAAATGGATTAGGCTTCTTACGGATAAAGCGATGACTCCTCTCATGGTCAAGGAGATTTTTTCGAACCTTAAGAGGTTCCGAGAAGTTTTTGGACAATGGCAGGCCTTGAATAAGGAACCCAACGACATAGACACAACCGACCTGTTGCGTTTGATCAGTAAGGTGAGACGGCTTGGGCTTGATGAACTCGGATTGATTAAACGTGAGAATAAGACTGAAAATGAAAAGACTGAAACGTATAAACGGTATCAAAGAATTGTGGAAGAAATGCGCGCAAGTGACCTGGGGGATCAGGTCATGCGTGAAATTTATATCCGGAACGCAAAGGCTGAAAGTATAAGAGAAACGGGAAGAGAAATAAGCACGGAGCGGGCGGTGGGGAAAATTGAAAAAGATAAAGCCGGACCGGAAATTACAAAAGCGGTGGAAATCGGCAATTGGATCGCGCTTGTTTTCGCAGGTCTTGTAGCGATCTTAACGCTAAGGTCGCCTATGCTTCATCACCGCCAGCGCAAAGACCGGTGGGGAACGATCCGCTATAAGGGTGAAAAGGGACGGCTCGTTCATCCAGAAGATAACCGCTTGATCGGAATTATCAATGAACACAACAAAATCGAATCGCCGTGGGATCGTCACCGTACCCTTATCGGGTCCGTGGCAACGGATGGTACCGTAACGATTCAAGTCCCTGCAGATATAAACTTCCCGAGCGGGTTGATTGATGAGAACAGGGTTCTTAGCGGTCGAATCCGGAATGCGGATTCGGCGGTGGTCAATGGCGCGGGTCAAGTTGTGGCGTATAAGGTCATTTCTGACCGGCTTGCGGTATCGCGCAGGATTTATGACAAAAGAGAGGCCATTCATGTGGGTATCTCCGTCGCCATTTTAGGTTTGGCTCTGGCCCTTTATTTCCTGCAGGCAGTACCTATTTATGTGGCAGCATCCGTCGCAGTTGTTGCAGTCGAGTATTACTATGGTTCTTATTGGGTGACTAAAATCTCGCCTAACCTGGATCAGGAGCCAAATGAAAAATTTACCCAAGGGCTTACCCCCATTGTCTTCTCGAATTTCCTCTATTTTGCGGGAACAGCTTTCGGAGCCTTGATTGGATTTGGGCTGCATTATACCGTGGGTCATTTGATGGGAACTTCCCAGGCCTGGGTGGCGGTTCCGATGATTATGGGTTTTGCTTACCTTGGACTTACCACCAGCCACATTTTCTTTGACCGAATTGTCAGCAAGCGCGACCGGAAAAGACGTCAAGAAGAAGCCTCCAGGGGCAAAAGGCAGGCCCAGGTGTTGCAGGACCCTGCGGGTGGTTCGCTTTTTGTCGGTGACGCAGCCGCAGACGGGACTGTTACCGTTGGTGGCAAATCTTTCGGAACGATCCAGGCTGGTACAGCGAACGTAGTTGATGGGCAGGGCCAGGTTGTGGCGCACACGGTGACGCTTGACGATGCCATAATACAAACGGTAGCTAAGCTTCAAGAAACGTATCGTGATATTGCCACGGCGGAGCGGACCCGGGAGCAAGAAGCTGTCCTTCAGCTTCAAAGAAAAAGGGCGGCAGAGGAAAGACTATTACAAGACCTTCAGGATAAGCAGCGGGCAGCTCAGTTTGAAAATATGTCTGCTCACGATAAAGTAAACCTGGGTGTTCCGGAAGGCTCTCAAATGCCGGTCCATATGATTACGATTAGCGAGGGTAATGAATATGATAAACAACTAGGCGATTTGGTGGAGAGCGGAAAATCCAATCCCGGCGAAGGAATCCCGATAGGAATTGAGAATGTGGGTATCGAAGATCAGGAATCCGTGCGGCAAGTTTTTAAAATGCATGAAGTTTTTGAAAATTCAGTGAACCTTTTTGGATCCACAAAGAGAACCTATTATTTTAATCGCACAGCTCCCTTTGGCTCTCCGGGCTTCAATGTGGGCAAAAAATTTCTAAGTTTAACAGAGTTTTTAAGGTTTGTGGGGGAGGGAGTTTTTAAATCCGAAGTACCTGCGGAAACTCATGTCGGGAATAATTATCGCTACGAGCCCTTCCGCAAATGGTTATTCGCAGGCGCCAAGATCTTGGCCTTGATTGCAATTCCAGACGTGGTCGCAAGGTGGCTTGGGTGGCCCATTCCTCTTGATGTGACATTTTGGATGTGGGTGATTATAGGCGTGATGGCCGCAGCCGTTTTAATCCAGGCTTTATTTACTTCCGGAAGCACCACGCGGCCGCGGGATATTAACGGGAACATTATTCTCCCTGAGCCTGTTTCGCCGGAGCTTAAGAAAAAGACTGCCAACTTTTCCATTGTTTACGCCGACTTGAAAGAATGGGGGATGACCGGAAAAACCGGTTTTCCGGATATTACCGAGGGCGGTCCCAAGATCTATATCAGCCGGCACGCGCAAGCGAGCTATCACAAGCATTTTGAAGAGAAGAGGGTTAATCCCGGCGCTGAGGACCCGATTATTTATGAATCCTATACTTATAATCAGCAATCGGATACGGGCATTCTTGTTGTGCGCAATCGTGCTACGCGCGTAGTCCAGGAACTTCCCATTGTCTACGGCTATGATAACAAAATTCGATTGGTTCAAAAAAATGACAGACATCGACGGCTTGATCTCGAAAAGAAAAAGATCTGGGGACTTTACCTCCTGGATAACAAAAATATTGTGGGCATGCTCGTAGAAGAAGCGATCCGCTGGTTCGCAAAAAAATATCAACTCGAGCTTCCTGACCAAATCTTAATTGAAGATCGCATTAACCCCGTTGTGAGGGAACGCATTACTCAGCATGAACAATTTAGAGTTGCGAATACCGATGACGCCTTTTGGGAAATTATGGAACAGCACAACCCCGCATACCACTCTGTAAGGAAAGCGGCCCAGGAAATGGCTGAGAATCCTTTCGCGGCATTGGGCCAGCCGATTTATCATATTTCGAACCCTTATGCAACGAAGTTTGCCCAATTGAACGGGGATTCCTCAGTGACGGGCAATTTTTTTGAGGAAGCGTCCCATTTTTACGCGAGGGGAAGGGGCAATTTTACAGGAAAAGGGCCGCTCATCCTTGACCGCTGGCTGACGGGAGTCAAGGAAGATCATCAAAAGGTTCATCTTGCGTTTATGAAAGGATCGCTTGCCGGACTTGTTTTCGGCGGTGTGATCACTGGAATCCTTTTTGGATTCACCGGTGTGGGGTTTGGGGCATTGGCGGGCTACTTTTTAGGAGGGATTTTCCTCGGGAATTATGAGATGCGCTTCCAGGGCGGGGCTTTCGGGGTGGGATTTTTTGCCGAGCTTTCACATGATTATTTTGAAGGAAGCTCAGCCGGCGCCGTCACCTTGCTTCGTTCACTGGTGCAGGAAGCGTCAACGACCAGTTTGAAGGATCAGATCTCCAGGCAAGTGTCCCGCTGGTTCCAGGGGGTCATTCCTTATTGGCGTCATATGCTTGGACCCGGCGTCACGCTTCTGGATCGCTGGAGGATGTTCCTGGCGATTAAAATGTATATTAATGACATAGTGCTTTTGAGCTGGATGATCGGAGGCATTGCTTCCCTTACGGGTTCAGGTGTCGCGGACCGGATTTATCATGTCCAGCGCCTTCAGGAGTTCAGCAACTATATGACGGCTCCCAAGGCATGGACAAGGGTGGTTTCGGCAATTTCTCCCGTGCTGGCCATTACTCCCGGCGGAGCTTTGGTGGCGCTCGTCCTCATCTTGTCGATTTCAGCCGTCATCAATTTTAAAAACACGGCTTTTGTGAGGACCGCGGCCGGAACGAGGGAATTTCATGTTAACACGCTTGTCGGACCGCTTCTTGTTTATGCCGGCTTGAGTCTCGTCGCTTTTGTCCTGATGAGTATCCCTCTTGTCATGGCCTTGTTTATGTCTGCGGTTCCGATCATGATTTACTTTTCAATCTTTGCCGGAGCTAAAGTCGGGGACCCGGGAGGAAGCCGGGACTGGCGCGAAAAAACAAGGCTGCTTGTCGAAACCACCATGATTTACATGATTATGCCGTACATTACCGCGTCCTATTTCCCGGAAAATTTCATTCGGGTGCTGGCAGGCGGAGCTCCTTCGCGGGAGGCAAGCAGCAAGAGAATAGAACCTCGCAAACTGATTTTCCCCGGCATTTTTCTTGGTATCTCGCTTGCCGCGGTTGCCATCCTGACGTCTCTTTTCCCATTGGCGATGGGATGGACGATTGCTGCTTACGCGGCCGTGGTATTCTTTTCTATCTATTTGGCAAGGCGTATGCATGGCTACTACCTGCCCTTCACCTGGCTCTCGGTAGGTCTTGTCGGAGTCAGTCTGTCGATCTGGGGAATCGTCGCGGTTTGGCACCCAGGGCTTTCACAAGAGGCGCTGGCCTGGCTCTTAGAAATGGGTCATGCTTATCTGCCGAAGGTGATGGATTTGTTAAGACCTGTTTTTAAGTTCTTTGCTTCCGGGACTCCGGCGGCCCTGGCCGTGACGCTGATCATTAAGTTTTATCTTACAGTGAAATTAATTGAAATCTCCAAGCGCTCAATCGATATCCTGAAAGAGGCTCTTCCCTGGATGAGTTTTTCAATGGTGGCCTCAGGCAGCAAAACCATTTCTCTTTACGATGCGGCAAGATTGACATGGGGATCTTTCGTGCTTTTTAATCTTGTAAATCTTGTCGCCATTACTATTTGGTCTAACCATTGGGTATTTTTGTGGGGGGCAAGCTTTTTTGCCAGCTGGGCCCTTGGGTGGGTAAGCATTTGGTACACCTCCAAACCCCTGGGCTGGGATCCGCGAATGACCTTAAAAGAGCATAAGGATTGGGTCAAAAAAAATGTCATCCCTGATTTGCTGCTCCAGAGGGAACAACGTCCGGGTGAATCCGAAGACGATGCACGTAGGCGAATCACAGAGGCTATGGTGAATGAAGAGTTTGAGCGCATGAATGAAACGGTAACTGAGCAAGCCGCCGTAATTGCTCAGCGGATCACAGGAACGAATACAGGCGCGGAATATGACGCCATTTTTCAAGAGGCTTATAAATTTGTCATTCGACGAGACTGGATTTCCAGGGCTCTTCCGGACAAGACCGCCTTTTTGCCGCTGGATAATCAAAGGATTTTTACTTTCTCAAATAAAGCTCATCAGATACGGTTTTCGTCGCGGATAGGAAGGTTCTTCGCGTTACTCTTAAGCATTTCTCCGGTTCTCCTTATATTGGCCTTTGTTCCGGGAATCAATATTTACGTGCGGCTAGGCGCAATGGCTTTCTCTATCGTGTTCGCCGCAGGATTGCTGAGAGGGACAGTGCCGCAATGGAACCTCTATTTAACATGGAGACATAGCCTTGCACCAGCCCTTCTTACATTAGCTGCACCCTTCCTTCTTATATGGGTTCTTGTTCCAGGAATTAATATTTACGTGTGGCTTGCCGCAGTGGCTTTATCTATCGTGGTAGCCGGGAAAAATATCATTGTCCTGCCTTTTTATACACTTTATTGGCTTGCAAGATTCTTTTCTTCAATTCTTTATTCAGCGCCGAGTTTCTTCTTACAGCGGCAGCAGAATACACAATTTGTGATTACCGTTCCAGAGTGGAAGCATCCGCTTAATTTCTCCTGGTCTTCGCCTTCGACCTGGACAAATCTCCTTACGCAGCCCGTGTACTTGTTCACGTGGGGCGCGATCGCCTTATTCGCGCTAGGGGATAGCACAAGCCACAAGGCGCAAAAGTGGACATTGCGCTTATCTTTTTCCAAGTCTTTATTTTTGATCTTGGGCGGCTTTTTTGTTCTGCCTTACCTTTTTATATGGATCTTTGTCTCACTAGCCACGCTGCCGTATCTGCTTGGCGTTTTTGCGATTATGGCGGCCTTGTTTTCCGCGTACGGAGGAAATAAGATCAGCACAACGAATTTTATTCTGGGTACGGTTGGAACCGCAGTGGCTGCGGGAGCTGTGGTGATTCTGGCAGGCAGCTGGGCTTTACCGTATGTGCTTGCGACTTTGGCTATTCTGACGGTACTTGTGATTGCTTACCAAAACAATGGGGCAAGCCGCAACGGACTTATTCTTGGCGCTGTCTCAGCGGCTGCGATTGCAGGAGCCTTGGTTTTCTATGCCGGCAGTTGGGCATGGATTGCCGGGGCCTGGCTTGTCGGGGGGCTCGTGGTTTCTTATGCGACGGCAATGATCATCTCTGCGCTTATTGCTTCGCTTAGCCGGGAAGCCGCTCCGAGTGTGTTTAGATCCATAGGGCGCCTTATCAGAACGGATTGGGATGATTTGTGGTTTGCCGTAAAAATCAGCCTTCAAGGCTGGGTTTTAGCCGTGAAAATCCGGAATCTGGCCAATAATGCGCCCATTGGGGACAATGAGGGGATTCAGGGAATTTTGCATAGCCAGGAAATGATAAAACGCGCGAAAGAGAAAAAAGTCAATCTCGCCACGATTAGGACTGTGGAAAAGTTGAAGGGCTTTTTGAGCAGCCATGTTTTTGATAAAAACGAAGTTACTGGAGTGGTTGGATTTTCTTATCTGGTTAGAGCGACATCCGAATTAATTCAAAATTCTGTCTTCACTTTTTTCGTTGCGGGAGGAATATTGTTGCTTGGAATGGCAGCGAGCGGGATTCCTCTGCATCTTTTGTATGGGATTGATAATTTTATGCTGCCCACAGAGCATAATCCGTTGTATACCTTTTTCCTGATTCACTATTTCCCGGCTATTGTGGCCTCGTTTGCCCTGCCCGGATTTGTCGGCCACTTCTTTGCCAAGTTGTTTATTCCGCTGGCGTTTTATGCGCGCTCTTTGGGAGCTGCTTTATCTTTGTCGGAAGCGGATCAGTGGGCGAAAAAAGAGGGAGATGCCAGGGCGCGGGTGTCTGTGCTTCCGCGAAATATTTTCACGAATCATGCGATCCGCACGGCGTTGGTCCGTATCGTTCTGTTGGGTGCTGTGACGATCGCTTATGCCGGCATTGCAGGATATGCCCTTTTTGCACTGTATGGATTATCCGCATTTGCTTACTGGACCGCGCTCACAATTACAGCGTTTAATGTGCTTGTTCCGGCTGGCTTTTGGGTGTGGGCTTCACGTTCGTTATGGGCAAGGCAAACGCCTCCGGCGGTGCCACCTGCTGCCACGGCTGAAGAAGCCGTGCCGCAGCCAGAACCGCGCCGCAGAAAAGCCTTAGGTGTTGCTGCCGGACTCGCAGGCGTGCTTGCCGGCCTTTTTGTAGGATACAGCTTTTTGAAACCGGCTGGAGAGGGAAGTAACCAGGCCGGCTTATCCACTATCCCTGAGAAGAGAGAACCTCTGCGACCGGCTGTCCCCGTGGAAAAACGCCCAGTCCCTGCGCCTGAAAAGAAACTTCCAGTGCAAGAAAAGCCTGAGGAGAAAACAGTCGCGCCCAAGGTCGTTGTCGCTCCTAAAGAGATAGCTCCTCAGCTTGCTCCGGAACTGGAAAAATACCGGGTTCAGTTCCTGGCGAATCAAATGGAATACTTTAAAGAAGGGCGCGGAGTGGTGCGCACCTCTTTTGTGCTGAATAATCAACCGCAAAATGCGCTTGTGCCTCTTGATCGAATTTATGCCTCAGGCAAAGCTTTTGAAGGGCAAGGGCGCGACGGGCGCTATACGCAGCCGTTTGTTTTAGGACTTTGGTTAAATATTCTCTCTCAACAGGTGGAAGGAAACATTCCAGCGAGCGTACAGGATCCTTTAACCGAGGTTGAAAAATTTGTCCGCTTTCTTACCTCCATGCAGCAGCGCTATCAGGTGCCCGTGTGGATGCAAATTAATCCCGATTCTGCGCTTGATCCGAATCGTCCAGGGGTGGGGATTGAGGATCTGGACCAATACATATCCCAGCTTGCCAACTCAATCGGAGTGCTTCTCGAGGCAAAAGATCAGGAAAAGGATCCGGCGCGGCGCGAGCGAATTGCACAGCAAATTACTCGCATTTGGAATTTAATCGAGGCGAATGGATCCGTAGTTAACCGTCTTTATGATCCTCAAACGGGGCTCCTGGCGCGTGATTATGATGTAAAGGCTCACCAACCCATCCGAAATAATCAATATAAAGACAGAAGAACAGCGGAAGACAGGGCCGCGTTAGCTTTAGTGGTTGCCCTTTATGGAATTAACGAATCCGCCTGGACCAAGGCGCCTTTTCTGACGAGAGATTATCCCGGCTCGAATCAGAAAGTTTATCCGGTCATTGTCTCTTGGAACGGGGGAGCTTTTCAGGGTGCAGGATACAATTTGATCAATGGCAATGAGCTGAGGTACCCGCATCTGAAGACGCTTTTAGAAAATAGAGCGGAAATGTATCTTGATCATTATTTTAAATCAAAAGGGACCAGTTATTTCGCTGGATTTGTTTATATGAATTTAGTGACTACCGATTCGAAAGTGGGAGTTCGTGCGGGTGCTGAGACCGGAGAGATCCTCAAAGATGATTTGATTGTTCCGGGTTATGCTTTATTACACGCCTCGTTAAAGCCTGATATCTTGAAACAAACATTTGATTTAGTAGAAAAATCCAAAGCAATACCCGATTTGCGGCTTGACAATCCTGCGTTAGGTGGGCTCTTGTTTGAATCAGCAACGAAAGGGAAAACAGTCCGTTTGCACACCGCGCCGGTCGTGGGGCCAAGTATTCTTGCTCTCGCGAATGTCAAAGATCCGGGCCGCTATTTGACGCGATTCCTTAAGGCCACAGAAGTTCACCGGCAGGCTGATTTGGAAAAGCGCTTGGATTCTCTGTATTCTCCCGAAAAGCTCGGAATCAAGAGCGCCCCTCTTACTTCGGCCCGTTCTGAAGTTCGCAGTACCGAGGATCAGAGTGTGCGCCAGCGCCTCATTAAAAATGGAACTGTGCCGTTTGAGTACCTTGCCGAAGTGGATGAATTGCCCGAAAAAGCGGAAGTGGCCGTTGCGTTCGGAAGTTTTGATACCCGGCACTTGGCCGGTCTTGCGGACCTTTATAAAACGAAAAAAGTTTCGAAGATCGTTCTGGCCGGCGGCATCGGAAGTCAAACTCCGGAGGAATGGATCAAAAAAGGAAAAGCCGAAGCCGACGTTTATCGCGATATTCTTATCGGCTACGGCGTTAATTCAAACGACCTTTTGGTAGATAATCAATCCACGAATACGGCCGAGAATGTTTTGAATGCCGAGACATTGCTAAAACAACAGAACCTGCTTCCCGGATTTTTGCGCAAAGTGAGTCTGGTAGTTCTTTCTTTTCTTACCTGGATTCCGGGCGTGAAATCCGTTTGGGAAAAACTATCCTACAAAGTGATCGTTTCTCATAGTCCGATGATGCTGAAGCGTGCGCATGCGACATTGCTGCGGTTTTTTAGCCCGAGAATTTATCAAACGATTCGTTATACGTACCCCATGCATCTACAGGGGCTTGAGCCTCGTGATCTTCATCAGCATTTGTCCCTGGCCGTGCGTGAAATGGAGCGGATTCAAAAGTACCAGCCTCCTCAAGGCCGTTTTATGGTTCCGACCCCTATTCGTACGGAAAAATCGAATGAAAGCCAAATCCTGGCCGCAACCCAGGCCGTGAAAGAAGATTTGCCTAAATGGCTCCAGGATATTGCAAGCCTTGATCAACAAACCGTTCGCTCGGAAGTTAGAAAAGTTGTAGTAAAAACGACTCAAACCGGTTTCATAAGCCCTGTCATTCTGAGCGAAGCGAAGAATCTCCGGCGGTCTGTACGTCCTGAGCTGTTAGAAGCTCTTGGAGCAAAGGATGCCGTTACACGAGAGCGCCGGCTTGTGAGCGCCCTCTATAAGGAATTGTCGGCTCGTCCGGAACTTAAAGGGATCGCCGTTCAGGATTCCTCAGTCCGCGGTCTGACCGTGATCGAACTGCAGAAGAGTGTGACTGTAACGGATATTGAAAAGCTTCTTGCCTCAACCCCTCACTCGCAATTAGTCGCTGTGTCCTTTGGAGAAATGGGTATCGTGCCGCAAGCGTTTAAAGATCTTAAAGCGAAATATGGCGGAAGACTTTACCTTGTTCAAGAATCGATTTCCAATGCTGTGACTGAACTCCAGAGTGAGCTTAGCCTTCAGACATCAGAGCTTATTGGATTCACATTGTCGCAAGATATTCTGAAGGTGCGCGGTGAAAAGATTCGCAGCCTCATGAAGGCTACTCTCTTGCGCACGATTGCGGAGTTTGCGCCAGGGAACGTGGTTGTGTGGAGCCAAGAGCCGGTGGCCGGTGCTCGTCATGTTAATATTCCATTGGAGGATATGATGAGAGCCTTGGGCATCCAAAATCAAACCCAGGTATACATACGGAAAAGCGCTTAATGCTTATGGCAATAGCGAAAAACCAACAAGGGGGTATTTACGGATGGATTCAATATGCTGCGTCAGTCTTTTCCCTCCACGGGTTGCCCGGGTTTTAACACTCATAACCCTTTTGGTTTTCAGCAGTTCATCTATGGCGCAGGGCGGATTTTCTTTCAATCCGCCTGCTAATCCCACAAAAGCTCCCCCCTCGATCAGATTGGAACCCAGCAGGCTTGTTTCGGTTTTGGCCGGCACAGGAAAAATCAGGCAAGAAAACCTAATCCCGGTTAGTCCGCTGGCCGTAAGCCGCGATACTTCGCCTTTAATCATTCATATTCAAGATGCTCACGCCAATTATTCAGCACAAAAAAATATCGCCCAGGTGATAGAAAAGATCACGGAGGAATTTCGCAAAGCGGCTGCTGCCGACGGCAGGGACCCTGAGACGCTTCAGATCGGAATCGCCGTCGAGGGTTTTGAAGGCGCCCCGGATTTTTCAACGCTTTCAAAACTGCCCAAGAATGAAATTCAAAGGCAGGCGGCTGGCTTCTTTATGAAACAGGCCTTTATTACGGGCGCGGAATATGAAATCTTCGCGGCCGGGAAAAATCATCATTACTTTGGCGTAGATGCGAACGAATTTCTTAACCGTGATGTGGAGTTGTATTTGTCCGTTCTGCGCAAGACCCAAGCGATCGAGCCCGTTTTGAAGGGCATTGCGGTAAAAATCGCACAGGAAGAGCACAAGATGGAGAATAGACATCTTCAGCTTTTTTATGCGAATCAAAGAGATGCCGAGGAGGATCAAGAGAAATATCTGGATTATCTTCAATTTCTTTTCAAGGAGATCGGCCGGAATCCGAAGCGGGCCGGTTCCCTGGAAAACATTTTGATGCGTCATCGTGAAATAAATTCGGCCAAATTGGAAACAGAAATCAAGCGGGCGGGGCGGGAGTGGCGAAAACTGTCAGCCTTGAAGCTGCTTTTTTTTCCGAATTTACGGAAACAGCTCGAGTATGAAAAAGAAATCAGCCGGTTGGATTTAGATCAATGGATGAGGGAGCTTCCCGAATTGGAGCTTGCCGCTAAACAAAAACTCATTACGAACGCTGAAGAACGCCAATTAGATGTCTTGATCGAAGGCTTTTCTTTGATTCGCCAGCTAGTCGAGTTAGAGCTCAGCCCTGAAAAATGGAATGCCTGGCTTTTTCGACGAGCCGAGATCTTGGCCGCTTTTCAAAAGTGGACAGACCGCAGGGGCTCTTGGGAAAAGTTGTTTCGCGTGATTGAATTAGCCGAGGCGTTTTATTTGATTGCGAAATATCGCGACCGCCGAATGGTTGAAAATCTCCTTGGGGAAGTCCAAAAAAGGAAACTCGATTTTTGCTTCCTTGTGGCCGGAGGGTTTCACAGTAAAGGTTTGGCGGAAAATCTAGCATTAACAGGACAGCATTATATTGTGGTATCGCCCTTGATCGAAAGCCTTTCCAAGACAGAAAAAGAGCTTTACCGGCTTCGCTTAAACGGGGATTCTCAAGTTCTGGCAAGCACGGTTTGGGAACGCTATTTTGCAGCGGGGGACCAAGTGATTCCGGCGTTTGTTCAAATGGTTAATGCGGCGCCAAAGAGCGGAATTGGAAGCGGTTTCATAAACGCAGCTTACCCCTCACCCTTCCCTCTCCCGATCAGGGAGAGGATTAGCGTGAGGGGGCAAGAAGCGACTTATGAAGCTGCTTCGAGACAATCTTTTTCAAAATTGACTGCGGGAGTTCCGACCTTTGACCGCGAACTTGTGCAGGCGCAGAGCCTCGATGCCGCGAATCGGCTCGTGGCTTATTTAAAACAAAATGGATATAGCCCCCGGGCGATTCTCCAATTGACTCAAAGCCCGCTTGTTGCAGCCGTGGCATCCCGGATGGAGGCGTCCGAAGGGATTGTTTGGGCGATTCAAAATCGGGAACGAATCCTTTTGGAGGCGGAGGCCTCGGAAAAATTGACAGGCCGCTCTGAAGTAAGGGCCATTACCCAGGTTGAATTACGGGACAATGATCCTTCCGTGATTGATTATATGACGACAGCTTATGATCAATTCCGTCAATTTGTCTCTGATCCGGATTGGCGGGCCGGGAAAAAATTGATTTTCGTCTTAGGCCATACCCGTCCTGATGTGGATTCTGTTTTCTCCTCAATTTCACGGGCTTATTTGAAGCATTTGGAATTAATCCACGCCGGAAATAAAAATACCGTTGTTGTCCCGATTGTGAACACGCTTAATGCTGAGGAAAGGGCGGACCTGGAAAGGTTTCGGGGCGATGTCATTTATTACCTCCAAGAGGTGATGCAGTTCGATCTTAATCGTGTGCTTTTTTACAATGACGTGGTTGGTGATCTCCAAGGACTGGATCCTTCCGCCATTGAAATTTATTTAACGGATCATAATAAGCTGGTGCCTGACCAGAAAGGGTTTGCTCATCGTGTCCGTGAACTTATGGATCATCACGATCTGAACAAACTGTCTCAGATTAAGGATCAAAATCCGACAGCTGAGATCATGATTCAGGAAATTGGATCTTCGTCGACATTAGCGGCCGGTCTTATTTCAAATCCTCATGCGATAAAGGCGAATTTGGCAAAGCTTCTTTTGGCGGGGCTTATCAGCGACACTTCGAATTTGAGCGATCCTGATCCGGGAAAAGTTACAACGGCTGATACGAAAATTGCTGAAACACTTCGTCTGCAAGCGGGTGGACAATCTGCCGTGGATGCCATTTACGACCGAATGAATGAGCGATACGACAACATTAGTAATCTAACAGATGACGATGTTTTGCGGAAGGATTTCAAGGAATATTCTGTTAAGGTCGAGGGCAAAGAAAATAAATATGCAATTTCAAGCCTTAGGATCGGGAAAAAGAAAGAAGAAGAGTGGAACCAGCGAGAGAGCGGAATTGTCAAAGCTTTAGGTCAAAAGCAGGCAAAACGAAATTACGAAGTCTTCATTCTTAATGTCGGATTTCGTGACAAATTTCCCGGCGAAGATCCCAGTAAGGCGCCGAACCAGGCTCGCCTGTACATTTCTGCGAAAGATCCCCAGACGGCCCGTGATTTGGCGGATCTTCTGGCGGTTGCAGTTGAAGACCTCCAAGATGCAAATCGGCAAGATTTACCTGCCGGTGTGATTCAGCTTAACTATAAAAGCGAAGTCCTTTCACGAAAGAAATTATCTCCAGTCCTTGATATTTTCGCAGCGGTTTCAAAGGCGGAATACTATAAGCCGCGCGTCAAAAGTATCTATCCCGACGTTGAGGTGAAATCAAGGCCTGTTATTCTCTACAACGACTGGGTCAAGCTTCTTTTGAATCATCAGGCTGGCAAAGAGGGAATCTTTCGTAACTATGAAGTGCTTACGGAACGGGGGACGATTGATTACGCCCAAAAAGAGCCGGTGGATTATGGCGTGGTTGCAGAAGAAGTCAAAGACAGCCAAATGGGAAAAGCGGCCCTTGAGAATGGAGAAGTCATAATTTGGCGGCCCGTTGGAGGTACCGCGGGCCGCGCTTTTGGATATAAAATCCCATCGAAACACCGGAATCGCGCCTTATATATGCCTGCGCTCAAAATTTTGAATGGAGAGAAGCCGCGGTATCTAAGCGCCTGGGAAATGATTTTTGCGCATGCGCGTTTTCTACGCCGAATTTATGGAGGCGCAAACGTCGGGGTGATGAGCGCAACGAACAAAGATCAGCACAATATTTTTGAAAATAATCTTAAGGAGATAAATTATTACGGTTTAAACCCAAACCATGTGCTGATTCATCCCGTAGCAGGAATTCCCAGTCTCAATCCCTCTACAACGGATTTGCAGAAGCTTCTCGAGGGTGATAAACACAAATTCCGGAAAAGTGTAACCGCATACTTGAAAGAGATCAAAAAAACTGGGAATAAAGTTCTCCTTGAGGAAATTATCACAAAACTTAAGTTTGAGGGGCTTAGAGAGAATTTGCCTGAGAAAAACGATGAGCTTGATGAAAAGATAATTTTCCCATTTATCACGAAGGTCAATGGCGGTCAGGCAGGACTTTTCACCTACGCCGATGGATCGCTTCGGTATAAAAACCCCAGCCACATGACGGTGCTTTCTAATGCTTTTGCTGATGGTGCTCTTTACAAGGCCTGGAAGGAAGGTTTTCGGGTACTGGTTTACGGCAATGATACGGATTTAGGGCATGTGGTCGATGAAAAGCTCTTGAGCTATTTATACAAACGTAAAGAAGAGGCGGGAGTTGAGATGCTGGCGCTCCTTGTGTCCAAAGATATTACATTTACGATTAATGAGTTCCCCAAAAAACAAAATCAGGTGATTGCGCGAAAACGAAAGGTTGTTCCTGATCCTTTGCAGCCCAAAAATTACCACTTTCAATATGAGATTGTGCCGTCGGGAACGACGGTTGATCTTAAGGCCTATCCAATAAAACCCGATAACTTTCAATTTGTGGGCGGCAAGGATAAATTAATGTTCACAACGAAGTCGGCAGAAGGTCAAATTCAAATTGTAGATATTGAAGGGAAACCGGAAAAGGGCGGTGTGCCGATTAGTATTAACGGCAAGGATGTCCTGGGTGAAGCTTGGGCGTTGCCGGATCATATTAAACAAAATAATATCCCGACTTATAATCCTGCGAGTTATTTGATCTTTATCGAGGATGCTTTTAAAGCTTTTGGAATCAATGATCCTAATCAATTCCCGGAAATTGAAAGCAACCTAAATAAACTGGATCAGCTTCTTCATGCATTTAATCGAAAAATTAACACTTACTGGGAAGTCAAAGAGGAAGCAGACACAAATGAGGTGTATTGGGTTTTTAAAGACGGCCGAAAGGCCGAGGTGGTCTTGAATGAGGAAGGAAAAATCATTCGTTCCAATTTAGAGGAATTGGGCGTTGAAAATGCAGATGAATTAAAACCTCGTTTTGATGATCGGGAGATAGGCAAAGATGAGAAGGGGATTCCCATTAAAAAAGAGATTCTGGTGGAACTTAAAGATAAAAATAGCCAAGTCGTATTTACAGAGGAATCCATTAAACCCTACAACCCCCCTCGTTTTGTTCTGCAGCCTGCCCAGCTTTTGGGAGATTTGACCTTTATTTTGAATACCGAGTTTGTCAATATCGACCGGGATGGCATAAATACGCCCATTGGATATGGTGTGGCAAAGGAAAAGGAGGACCCGGTTAAGTATAAAAAGTTAATGGCCAATGTGCAAAATGCTAAATTGGATATCGTTCAAGATCCAACACAAAAGCAAAGTCCTGTATTACAGGGAATTTCCGTGACTGAAGAAATGGCACCTTCAGAGAAGGAAATCATCGACTATATCAAAACCCATGTGGAAGCTCGAATGCATAAAAAGCCGCGTTCTGAAGTGCGGCAAGTTTCCGCGGACTTTGCGAAATCGGATCAAGTTGCGGGCGCAATTCGCCAGGTTTTTTCTGAAATGGGGCTTTCTCAAGAGCCGATTGCGCTTGTGTATGACCACCGGTTGCCCACAAAGGCCGAGGTGGAAAGCGTTCGCGCGCTTCGGCACGTGACGGTCAGTATCCGCTGGGATCTTAGCAAATTTCCAGATATTATTGCGCGGCAAAATGAGCTGCAAAAAGCGGGGTTGGAAAATTTTGCGGGCGATTCTTCGTTCAGGGGCCGTTTTTTCGCCAATCTCACTCAAGAAGAAGCGTTCGGTTCCATGATTCAATCCCAAACTTGGCGCGCTGGCAACCGGCGAACGGTCGTTTTAACGAATCGCCGTGAGGGATTGCAGGAGCCTTATCTGATTCTGACGGCTGAAAAAATCAAGCAGCCTGTTGCTGCTGCTCTGTTGCTTGCTCTTGTGGACGGGAATCTCGAAGATTTGCCCCCGGAACTTAGGATTTTCGTAACCCAGGGAGCTAATCGTTACGGATTCCGTGAGGATATGAATGTGGATATGATCCTGAATCAGTTGTTGATTGAACAGAAAACTGTGAAGAGGTCGGCGTAATGATTCGAAGGGAAAGTATAGCCCAACAAAAATGGATTGCTGCGCTGACCTTGCTGGTTTTCGCATTCTCTCCGTCGTCCGCTACCCCGCTCTATGCCGCTAATGCATTGCCCAAAGTGCACGCTTCACCGGCACCTTTTAAACTTGAGATTGCGCCGGAACTGGGTGTTGTTCAGGAAATTCATCCCGGACATTCCGAGCAGATCGTGATTCATATCCAGGATGCTCATGCCAATTATTCAGCCCAGAAAAATATTGCCGCTATGATTGCTCATCTGAAAGCAAACTACGGTTTTGATACAGTGGCTGCCGAGGGAGCTCCAAGGGGCGCCGTCGACACTTCGCCCATTTCCTGGATTCCGGTTAAAAACCGGCTCCCAATCGTCCTGGATTCGCTGCTTCAGAAGGCATTTATTACAGGCCCCGAATACCAGCACGCCCTTTCTGAAAAGGATTTTCACTATTTAGGAATCGAAGATCCGGCATTGCACCGTCAAAATCTTTCGGAATATCTCGAGGGGATCGCGCGCAAGGACAGTGTGGCTCCCGCGATAGCGGCTCTGCGTCGAGAGCTTTCCGATATCAAACGGCGCGTGTATAACAAGAAGCTCTATGAGCTGGATCTTCTGATCCAGCAGTATCGGTTGTCTCAGGAAAAGTATCACGAAAGGATTTTTGATGATTTGAAAAAGGTGGCCGAGTTTGCTGCTGAGCAGAATATAGCTCGGGATTCATTCCCCCAGATTGATTTACTACTCAAGGCTGAGAAGACCGAAGGATCGGCGAAACCCGAATGGAGCCGTTTAGAAGTAGAGCGAAATGAGCTCGAAAAGGCTTTGAAGGAACGGTTACTCCGTACAAAGGAAGAGAGAAAAATCAGCGAAACGGATGAATATCTCGCCCGGCTCGAAGGGCTCATTGGGCTTGAACTTACACGGGAACAGTATAAAGCCTACCTCCGGGAGAAAAGCAGGTTTCGGCTGGCTGCGATCGGCAAATGGCTTCAAACTTTTCACGCGTCGTTTCAGCTGGAAAATGATTTGGAGCGCCGTTTACAGCCGTTTGAATATTTTTATGAGACGGCAGTCAAGCGGGATAATGTACTGATTAAAAATTTAATGAATCAATTCCCTAAATCCGGGAAAGTTATTTTAGTGGCCGGAGGCTTTCATACGGAAGGCTTAGAGGCTGAGCTGCGGAAAAAAGGAGTGACCTACGTCAGCGTAAGTCCTCAAATTAACAGTTTTCCGGCAGATGCCCAGGAAACATATTTCGCGTCTTTAAGAAGAGAGAAGTCCAAGCTTGCTCAAACCCTGATTCGATTATCAGCCCAAACTATTAACCAAGCGCCGGGTTCTCTCGACCCGTATGCCGATGTAGTGACCTTCGCGGAATTTCTTCAGTGGGAGCTTGCGGAATCCCGTTTTGCTTCGCAGCAAAAGGATTTGACTCGTGTGGCTGCCATCCGCCGCGAAATTCAGGATACGGGCCGGGTTTTGACAAAACGCAATCCGCGCTATGCCCGGTTGTTCCGTCATCCCAGGATTAGTCCGGGGAAAATTGAATTTTCTTCCGGCACGCTGGCCTCGTCCAATGCTGTGGAAGTCATCGTCCGGCCGGATCTTGACACCTTCAAAAATTTCTCTCTGGCTATCGATGGGGAAGACAATAGAAGAGCATTGCTGACACAAGTCAAGGTTCAGCCTCGCTCCGAGCTTCGCGCCAGTCAAATCCGCCCGGAGGATTATGAAGATCAACCCGGGGACACGCCAGATCAGCTAGAAATTAACCGGATGATGCGCTTATTAAGCCAAGAAGTCACGGTTGCGGGGAGTAAAGACGCGGGTTTACCCAATGATCCTTACGTGCGCATCGAAGAGGCGTTTAATGTTTACAAGATTCTTTATACCCGTGACTTTAGCGGGGGCCCAATGCAGGCGATTCCAAATATCGGGGCGCCGATGAAAAAAGCGGGCATGCCCTGGATTGATCGCCAGTTATTGCAGATGATGAGTTTTAACGCCTTAGAAACAAAGGATCTGGATGAAAAAAAAATATGGGCGTCTATGTTTCTTCATATTGTTCCCGTAAGAAATAGTGTGATTGAGACAAAATTCCCAGGCGTTCTCTATTTCTTGTCGTCCCTCGATAGAGAACTTAAGGGGCAGATTAAGGCAGCATTAGCTTTACACAGTAAGGAGAAAGGGCTTCGTTTAGATAAACCCGGCGGTACTTTCTTGGAGGGAACAGATTTTTCAAATGATATCGTGCTGGATTCGAACAATCTCGCAGGCCAAGTGGCGGAGTTTGTGAAAGATCCAAACCAAACAATGCTCGATATTAGGAAGCTCCCATACAGCGAGAAAAATGTGAATGAGTTTTTCACCATGCTCAAGCCGCCGGGAATGACCGATAACCCCGAAACAGTACGGAAATATTTTCAGCGCATCTATGCTTTTGGCTACGAGCCGGCGGGTATACGGGTGATTCGGGGGAGCTCGCTTCCCGATAGTTTTTTAAGACGGCACTATCCGGAAATTGGTGAATGGGCATTGTACGGGCAAACCAATCTTCTGTCTTCCATCGGCGAAAATAATTTCCGCCTGAGATACAAACCCTTTTATGGAAAAGAGCTTCTCGATCCTCCGAATAAGCTTGCGCCTCCTCCGGATAAAAAATATATTTTTGAAGTAGACCCGCAAACGGATTTACCTAAGTGGCCAATCCGCGGTTTTGAAGATATTTTCACGGATAATTATAGCCATCTCCCAGAGAATGAGCGCAGGGAAAAAAGACTGCAGCTGCACGAAAAATTCGCGGATTATTATGCTCGTATCGAAAAGGGAAAGTTCGTTTCTAACGAGGAGGGCGGAAATACCGCGCAGCGGTCTCCAGCCGATCGGCTGTGGTCCCGACAGCAGGGCATAGAAGCGCCGCCTAACACGAGGGATGTCACTCTTTTTTATGACCGTGAACTTTATGACGGTAAACCATTTTTCGTCCCTAATATGTTTTTTTCAGGATTTGCCAGCAAATATAAACAGCCCAATAGTGTTATCTTGGCTGTTGTGATGCGCGAAAAAACAGCGCACGCAGTCGAATGGGAAAATTTACGGAATAGTTTTGTAGGGGAAAAAAGCCAACCCAATTTATCTCTTCCCGGCTCCCTGCGCTGGGATGCTCAAAACGGAAAGCTTGGGAATGATCCGGCCTTGATCAATTATTTAACCAATGGTGTTCATGGCAGCACCAGTGCGATTGAGGCTGTCATGGAGATGCGACTTTGGCTTTCAGACTTAAATGTGCAAACCTTGCAGGATGAGAATTTATTTCCCGTAGTGCAAACAACCTTTGGGCAAGCATTAATCAGGGCGGGATTTTCAACGGAGCAAATTGATGATTTGATTTCAAGCACAGAGCTGAAAAAAATTCTGAAGATTAAAAACGCTGACGAGGCGTTAGAACTGATCCTTAAATGGCAAATTCCTTTGTTGAATCTTCAGGCAGATAAGACAGCGCCTATTGACTACCCATCGTATATGCAACTTGTGAATCAGTATAACTCACGAGGCATTGGAATCGAGAAAAACGCAATCGATGCCTCCATCAATGCTCCGGCCCCAGGCACTTCCGTGCGATCAGAGCTCCGCACGGCGCAAAAGGGACGCATCCTGGTGATGATTGGACCCAGCGGGGCGGGAAAAACCAAGCTTATGCAAATGTTGATTCAAAAGTATCTCGGTCAATTTTACGCCGTTACGCAGTTTACAACACGTGCCACTAGACCAAAGGAAGCCGACGGCGTTGATTATCATTTCATCTCCCGCGATAGGTTTCAAACCCTTGAGAAGGAAAACAGGCTGACGCTCATTCGGGGAAGAATAGGCCGCTATGGTATTTTGAAGGAGGAGATCGAGCAGTCCATTCGGGAGGGTAAAACTCCCGTTTTGAATTTTCAGGAACCTGAAGAGATTGAGCAGCTGAAGAATACCTATCCGGATATCCTGCTAGATATTTTTGCCATTTTACCTATGGAAGTCAAAGACTGGAATGATGAAATAAGCGACAAAATGGCTGATCTTGTCCGTGAACGCCTTGTTCGCAGGGATCCCTCGATTTCACAAATTGAAATCGACGACCGGATAAATTCCATGAAAACAAGTGTTCCGAAGTTGCTGCAGCTTCCAGATGTGTCAGTCATAGTTAATGAGAAGGGGAAAACGGAAGCGGCTTTTGAAAAATTAGAAGCGGATTTGAAACGCTCAGGATTTCAGGCATTACGCGGACGAGCTCTTGCGGTGATAGGGCCGAGCGTTTCAGGAAAAAATGAGTTGATCAGTCGGCTGATTAAAGAACCGGACGGCCATCGATTCCAGGAAATGATTCAATTCACCACACGGATGCCTCGTCCCCAAGAGCTGGATGGAATTGATTACCGCTTCATCAGACCGGAAGAATTTCAATCGCTTAAGGAGCAAAACAAGCTCAGCTTCATTCGCGGGCGAACGGCTTATTACGGGGTCTCGAGGGGTGCGGCTGAAGAATTGGTGAGTCAGGGCAAAATCCCGATTTTTAACCTGCAGGATGCCGAGGAGATTGACCAGTTAAAGAAAACTTACGCTAATCTTGATATTGATGTTTTTGTAATTCTGCCTGTAAAAGTCGATGAATGGGATCAAGGGGCAAGGGATAGGCTTGCGGATTTGATGCGCAGGCGTCTTATCCAGAGGGATCCCCAAATTTCCGAAGCCCATATTCAGGACCGGCTGGAATCGGCAATGGCCGCTATTCCAAAGTTATTAGAGCTTCAAGATGCCGCGTTTATCGTCAATGAAGAGGGGCAATTTGATGCCGCATTTGAAAGCTTTGCCGCCTCCATCCGGAGATCCGAGGTTCGGGCTCAAATTTTCACTTTGGATACCGAGCCGGCGAAGTTCCAGGAGGCTAAAGCAGCGGGATCAGCAGTTTTGAAAGCGGGGCGGGTCGGTGTCGTGATTAATACAGCAGATACAGGAGAGCATCCTTATTTCTCAGGAGGTGCCGCAGCCACTTCTATGAGAATGCTTCGCTCTATTGGCGTGCAGGGGAACCGAGATATTACATCAGCCGAAATTAAACTTCGCCACATTCATGTGACAGCCCAAGAGGAAAAAGGAAATATTTCAGTCGATATTGGCCTCGATAAAGGAGAATTGGGGAAATTTCAGCAAGAGCTGGCGGAGCATAAAAATTATGACCTTACCGATGAAACCACACCGCTCGGGTTGTTTAATTTGGGGCATGTGCCCTATAGGATGCCCCGCGAGGAAGAGCTCAAATACGCCTATCAGCAGTTGAGGGAACCCGTTTCTCCTGACGTTGAAAGTTATGTTAAAGAGAATGCGGGCAGCCCGGTGCGAAACGCGGATGGAGAAATCCAGGGAACGAATATGGGAAATCTGGATATTCTTATTCAATTTGTTTTGAGCGGCCGGATGAAACAACGGCTGAAGGAAGGAAAGGATATTTTTTATTTTTCAAACGGGGAGGATTTGGGAGGGCTTATTGATAAAGCCAAAATTGGTTTATTTGCCAATTCTCCCGAAAAAGTATGGTTTGTAGCCGTTGAAGCCGACCAGGTATTCCATATTAGCGAGATTGATTCCCGGCGGGGAAAATGGACGGTCGTTATGAGGAAAGGCAAGCCGGTTATTAGTAATTTACCCAATAATCATTCGGTTACGATCGAAAACGGACGTCTTGTTGTTCGCAAAAAGGAAGGGGAAAGCGAACCAGGAGTAAAGATCGTCGTAGAACCGGGTGAACCGGAATATGGCGCATACTTAGTGAATGTCAATGACCAGCCTCGATTTGTCGAACGGACAGCTTTTCCTCTGGGGTACGATTTCGGGCAGCTTAAGCCGGTTTTGATTAACACGAATCAGATGCTGATTAAAGCTGACGCGATCCTGGACTTTTTTAATCTGACCCGCGAAGAATATATGCGGATCGGACAGAAAGAACTTTTGGGGAAAGTGGTGAAGGCGGCGGAGAAAATGAAAACATATACCCAAATCGATTGGATCACGCTTTTGATCAACGAGAAAGACAATAAGAAGACAAAAATTGAGGTGCCGATTCCGGGGGTGAAATGGGTCCGGCTTCTCGCGGATCTATCTGCTCATATGGATGCGGGCTATCTGTTAGTCGATCGGGAATCCCATTACGGATGGTATCCCATCGTGAGTGAATTGGATACGTATTTACTGGGGACACAAACTCAAATTGATGACCTTCTGAAGGAGGTTACGTTGTCTGGGCATCCTGCGGAAGATTTATTGGGCAATGAAAGGGACCTGGAATTCCGCGATGATTTAAAGGACGGGAAGAGAATTCTTATTCACACGGGTGCGAAGCCAATCATCGGCGTGGCTGGGCTGTCAGAACGTTACTTTGGCAGTCTCATTGATGTAATGATCAGGCTGAAGCTTCAACATTCTCGGTTCCCCGGCCTCAATAGTGACTTTTTTCTAGGAAGCGCCGTGGAGGAAGATTTTCTGGGCAAAGGCCTATTAACGGAGTTGACACAGGCTGAACTGCGAGAGCGAAACAGACGACAGGAGTTTCTTCTTGATCGCATTTACCACAGCCGGTATCGGTGGGAATTTTTGAAATTTTTGTGGGAGCATAAACATTCGCTTGTGACCTTCCGCAATGTGAATAGTCCTATTTACGTTGCGCTAGTGAATTATTTATTAGGCAGGCCGCTTCAAGACAGGCGGTTTGCGGAGGCGCATCGGCGCGATTTATTCGCAAATAACGTAACGTTAAATGAACATCCCGTTTTTGGAACGACGCCGGCGGCTAAAGTGCCTTTGGACCCTAAAGATCAAATCCTCCTGCCTGAGCCGCCAAAAGATCTGCCGCTTCGCGTTCTCTTTTTTGGAGCGGGCGAAAAGTACGGGCCTAATAGTAAATTGGATTATCTTCGCGAGATATTGCGGGCCTTGCCCGACCAAAGGGCGGATCGGGTTGAAGTCCACGCCTGGGATATTAATTTTCAGAAAACCATTTATGTTTTGGATGAAACGGCGGAAAGCATTACGCCAAAGCAGGTTTTTCCCTTTGATCGTGACGGGAAATTTTACGATTCTGGCCGGCAAATTCATTTCCGAAAATTAAAAACGGACAATCCCCAGCAAATGGCCACGACGGATGCGTATAATTTGGCAGATTCGGAAAAATTTGATGTCGTTATTATGTCACGGGTGGAAATTTGGTACAAGCGGGAGCCACAGATGCGTTATGCCTTGTTTCGCAACATGGTGAAGCACCTTGCTCCAGGGGGGGTCCTCTTTTATGACAATCACGCGACCGATCGGCTTAAGGTTATTCGCCGTGACGAGTTGGATCAAATTACTACCCTTGGATATATTCCCTATCAGGACGTCGCAAGTGGAGAGAAAGATTTAGCAAGAGTTTTGCGGAAATTTCGCAGAGATTCGGAAAAATTTATAAAAAACAATACTCTCCAGCTGAAGTATGAGCAAGTCGACGAAATGATGAAGAATGTTTATCAGCTGGCAAGTAAATATGTTAAGGAGGGGCATTACATTTTTGACGAGAAAATATTTGCCAATTTCATTGCGCAGTTTTCCCAAAATCCGATATCCACGGCGGCCATTTTTATTCACCATGTGCCCGACGCGGCCATTCGAGAAGTGTTTTCGTCTTCTCCGGCGGTAGCCGATGCCCTCATTCGTGAAAAAAACTCATTTGGGGATGCCGTAAGAATCGAAGAAGACCAGTTTGGTAGAATATTTTATCGGTGGCTTGAAGAAGACTTCTATCGGCCCCAGGCGCTGGAACCTCACGCCGCCGATACTTTTCTCTCCGATGCTACTCACATTATCGGAAACGCCAAGTTTAGCATTGAGCACGGATTAGCCGTTGAACATGACGAAGAAAATGGAGCGCATTTCATTCCTGCTCTTCGGATGACCAATCATGAAACAAAGCAAACGATCATTTATTACCCGCCCAAGGAAAGGCGGCGGTCTGAACGGCGTTCTGAAATACGACGGGATTACCGTCAAAATGCGGTTCCATTCAGCGAAAGATCCTATATCCGCAAAGGACTTAAACCCGGCGAAATCCGTGATGCGGATCAGTTTCTTCGTGCAATTCAAAACATACCGAAGCGCGCCCTTGATGTGTTTAGCCTTGAGCCGTTCTCGCTTCCTGAAAGGCTTAAACGCAGTGAGGTGGTGACCGTTCGGGAAAATAATGAAAGCCGGGCAAGCGTCATTCAATCGTGGAAAGAGGGAAAATCTTTTGGACCGGAAAACTTGGGAGTGCTCAAGACGCCTGATCACAAAATGGTGATTGAAGAGACGCTGGCCAACGATTTTATAGATCACGGATTGCCCCAGGAACTTGCGGCGGTCGTTGAAGAGAAGGAATTGCAGGATGCACTGGAAGCAGCGGGCGTTCCGCAGCCCCGCACGGAAGCCAAAAAAGTACTAGCCGCTTCATACGGCAGGAGCGTTATCGATTCGGACGAGCTGCGCGCGCGGCCTGATGATTTTCTCTATTATTTTACGGCCCGAAAATACGGTCTTGAAAAACAGGATTTAGTTGCGCAAAAAATAGCGACGGCTTACGCCGCCCGTGACTACCGTAGGTCCGAACTGAGATTATTAGGGCCGGGAAAGAAAGATTGGAAAAAAGCGCAGACTCAAGTTTTGCCGAGAAGTGTCATCCAAGGGGCGATTGTTGTGACGGAGGCACAGATCGAAAACGGTACGGTGACGAAAGCAGAACTTACCGCGCGTATGCAGGACGACTCTAACGGTCAAATTCAACTTCATTTTATCACAAAACCGGGAAGAGATTTAGCCTCCGGACGAACCGTTTTTAAGAAGATTTTGGGCAAATGGGCTGATGGCCTCCTCTTTGATGCGCTTAAGAATCCTCAGGGGAGGATCCATATTCACACGGTTCCGAATTTTCAATCCACGCAGGCTGCCATTCATCGGGTGAGCGCGGGCTTAAAGCAGACTTTACTTCCGGCGCCTGGCGAAGCGCAGGTTCAAGACTACCAGATTATACTCATCGCAGATGAAAAAACCGCGCAGAATGTTCATCATGGTGTGGTCAAGTTTGTTGCACGCGGCCAAAATGTCGGTCTGCTGAGCGCGGCTTATCTTTTTATCCCTTATCGAGGCAATATCCCGGATTCAATTTTTGGAAGCAATTTTCATAAAGGGGATTTATTTAATACTTATTATTTAACGCCGCTCGAAAACTTAGGATTTTTTCTCCGTGAAACCGCGGAAATTCAAAGGCACATCCTTACACAAGCCTAATGGATCATTAGAAATGCTACGCTCCATCTTAAGTATTTTCACAATTCTGATATTTACGACGCAGTCCTTGCTTGCGGGGATAACCCCGGCGGGACCGGGCGATTCATATGCTCAGCGTCTCATAAAGCAGTTGGACGAACTTGACCTTTCTCGCTTTGGTCAAATAAAAGCCAGTTTTTCAGGAACAAAAAACGAGGCCGTGATTTATATTCAGGATGCCCACGCCAACTTGGAAGGGCAGGAGAATATTGCACGGCTCATTGACCGCATCGCGCCACAGGTTGGAGTGAGCCTCATAAATGTAGAAGGCGCTTCGGGAGAGCTCCAGCATAAAGTTTTGGCCGCATATCCAAATCTAAAAGCCCGAAAAACCGTGGCGAAATACTTTCTGAAAGAAGCCAAGTTGACAGGGCCTGAGTTTCTCGCCATTACGAAGCGCCCCGAATTGACTCTTTACGGAGTTGAAAACCCTGCGCTTTATGAAAAACACCGACGTATTTTTCTTGCCGGTTTGGAAAGGTTTGAAAGGGGGCAAATGGTTTTGAATGATCTTAAGAGAGGCCTGGAAGTGCTTGCCCCGCATGTTTTTTCAAGCGGGCTTCGTTCGTTGATCCAGTTACGCGAGCGATACCTTGAGGAGCCGGAAAAGTTTTATGCCTACCTGGCACTTTTGAAAAAACTGGCTTCGGAACGAGCCGTGGATTTAATACCTTATCCGGAGCTCGCAGAGTTCATGCATCAAATGGACGCTCCGAATCCGGTTCGAGGAAAGCGGCTGCCGGTTTCAAATGCAATTTTTGACGAAATTGAGCAGCTCGAGCGCTCGATCACAAAGCAAATGATACGAAATGCCCTGGAGCGGAAATTGGAAAAGCTTTACAGTATTCTTCAGGTAATGACAAGGTTTTTGAGTTTTACCGTGACCTCAACCGAATGGGAATATTTTCAGCGGCAGCGCGGTGATTTCGATTCGATCCGCTGCCTGCGGGAGATTGAAGGCCTTTCGCGCCG
>Ga0247727_10000608_pt1 | contig 87757 bp, 91 predicted proteins | sample WisWelCaveWW1625_FD_202498 | JGI IMG/M metagenome (GOLD analysis project Ga0247727, IMG submission 202498) | Biofilm microbial communities from Wishing Well Cave, Virginia, United States - WW16-25 | ecosystem: Environmental > Aquatic > Deep subsurface > Groundwater > Cave microbial mat | place... | reverse complement strand
TGCCTAACTGACTTGGATGCAAGACGCTTGCTTAACAGATCGTGATTCATAAACGATACCCTCGGTAATGTGATAGTCAAAAATACTCATTTTTACCTTGGTATCATTTGATACAATCCATAAGTAGCTATTCGTAGTATACAAAGTCCCGCCAACAACGGGACTTTGTATAATCAACTATTCATTCCTCGAAATATTAAACTCCTTGCAAGATTTTGAGAATTTCGTTATATTAGATAACCGAAATTACGGCGAAAGCAGCATATTTAAGGCTTTCCAGCGTATAAACTAAGTTTTCTGCCCTGTTAAGAATTTCTCGAATGCCTGAACTGAAACTTTTTGCTGGGCGGTCGAATCCTCGACTTGCCGAGAAAATAGCACAACATGTTGGTGTTACTCTCGGTGCATGTGAAATTCAAAATTTCAGTGACGGTGAAATTTGGGTAAAATATAGTGAGAATATCCGCGGCGGTGATGTGTTCATCATTCAATCGACACAGCCCCCCGCAGATAACTTGATGGAACTTCTCATCATGATCGATGCGGCAAAACGAGCATCGGCAAGGAAGGTAACTGCCGTCATTCCGTACTTTGGCTACGCACGTCAGGATCGGAAAGATCAGCCAAGAGTCTCCATCACGGCGAAACTTGTTGCAAATTTGCTGACAAAAGCAGGTGCTGATCGCATTATTACAATGGATCTGCATGCGCCACAAATCCAGGGATTCTTTGATATACCTGTGGATCACTTGTATTCTTCGGCAGTATACGTTTCATTCTTTACAGAAAAGAATATTCCGGATCTGACAGTCGTTTCACCTGATGTCGGAGGAATAAAAATGGCACGTGCGTTCGCAAAGCGATTAGGAGCCGACCTCATCCTCATCGACAAGCGGCGACCAAAACCGAATCAGGCAGAGGTTATGAATATTATCGGCGAAGTGAATAATCGAAATATTCTTATTGTCGATGATCTAATCGATACGGCAGGAACATTCTGTAGTGCCGTCGATGCATTAAAAAAAGCAGGTGCGCGAGATATCTACGGTGCATGTACACATCCGTTATTCTCTGGCAAAGCATCCGAGCGGATTGCAAATTCGCCGGTTGCAATGGTGTATATAACGGATTCTATAGCACTTAATGCAAACCACAACGGCTCTGATAAGCTTGAGGTATTAACAGTAGCAGATATTTTTGGTGAAGCTATCAAACGAGGCTTCCATAATCAATCTATTAGTTCATTGTTTGATGTTGATAAAGGATAAAAGGATTACCTATGCATGAAATAACGCTCCAAGCCCAAGTGCGGACGCAAATGGGAAAACACTCTCGCAGTTTACGTCGCCAGGGAGAAGTTCCCGGCGTGTACTATGTGCACGGCGAATCAAATATTCCAATATCTGTGCTTGAAAAAAGTCTTCGGCCGCTCATTTATACATCTGAAACCCACATTATCAATCTCAAACTTAATCAAGGCGGTGACAAGAGTTGTATCTTGCGAGATATACAGTTTGATCCTGTCACTGATCGACCTCTCCATTTCGATTTACAGGGATTACGCGCCGATGAGAAAATTAACATCGAGGTTCCCATTATCATTACCGGAGGAACACCGGTTGGCGTGCGTGATGGCGGTATCATTCAACATATCACTCATCGTTTGAAGATATCTTGTTTGCCAAAAGACATTCCTGAACATATTGAGGTAAATGCTGAGGAATTGAAAATGAACCATTTCATCCATGTGCGTGACCTGAAGATTGAAAACGTAACAATCATGGAGAATCCGGATAATTCCATTGTTGGCGTTGTACCACCTACAATAGAAAAGGAACCTGTTGTAGCTGAAGCCGTAGCTGAAACACCAGCTGAACCAGAAGTGATTGCCAAGGGTAAGAAGCTTGAAGAAGGTGCTGAAGGTGCTGAGGGTGAAAAGAAAGCTGACGCGTCTGCAAAGCCTTTGCCAGCGAAGGAAGAGAAGAAATAATTATCCTGAGATAGTCGGTGTAACGAAGTGCAAGCTATTATCGGACTCGGCAATCCGGGTTCGGAGTATGACAGTACTCGGCATAACATCGGATTTGCTGTTGTTGACGCTATTGCGGAACAATACAAATTAAAGTTTCGAGTTGGAAAAGGAGATTATTGGTTAGCTGTTGGCAAAGAAGAAAAGTTTCTTCTTGTTAAGCCCACGACGTACATGAATAATTCTGGAATTGCCGTATATGAAATCCTCAGGCAATTTGATCTCCAACTTGAAAATATTCTTGTAATAATTGACGACTTTAATATACCGCTGGGAACTCTTAGGTTGCGCTTAAAAGGAAGTACTGCGGGACATAATGGGTTAGCGTCAATTGTCTGGCATGTTTATTCAGATGAATTTCCAAGACTGCGGTGCGGTATCGACAGTGAATTGAAACCAAAAGATAAAGCTATGTTACCTGAGTTTGTCTTATCCGGTTTTGAGAAGAATGAACTGAAAATTGCGCAAGAAATGATCTTGCAAGCACGTGATATTGCAGTCATTGCCGCACAACATGGATTGCATGCAGCAATGAATCAAATAAGTAGATTAAAATAATAATTCACCCTATTTCCGAATTTATCCCGCCGTAGGCGGGATAATTATTCGGGAATCAATGTCAAACGTCCAAAGGGAACACTATGAACAAAACAAGACGTCTCTACGAGACAACATTTATCATCAATGCCTCAATTGAAGACCCCCAGATTGAAGCATTAATTACGCATGCCCAAGAAACTATCACCGGCAACGGGGGCGAGATCAAAGCTGTAAACCGATGGGGCAGAAAGCGCCTCGCCTATCCTATTCAAAAAAAGAATAATGGTTATTACGTTAATATTGAATTCACCGATATCGGCACTGTTGTCGCTCGGCTCGAGCATTTGTTTCTACTCGACGAAAACATATTGCGTTTTTTGACTATTCAACTCGATGAAAAAGCCATTCAGGCTCATCGACAGGCAATCGCAGTGATACCTAATTTGGAGGTAGTTGTCGCTCCGGTAGAAACGGTTGAACGAGAGCCGCTCTTTGCCGATGACGCTGTTGAAGATATTGTAGAACCAACTAAGCTTTAGTATCATTTCGGTAGAAAGATCATACTGTGGCTGACTTAAAAATGCCTGAGTTGAACAGCGTCGTCATAACAGGAAATTTGACAAAGGATCCTGTGTTTCGTCAAACAACGAATGGTACACCTGTCGTTAACTTTTCTATTGCGTCCAACCGGAAATACCGCGATGCAAATAACCAATGGCAAGAGGAAGTCTGCTATGTAGGCGTTGTTGCGTGGAATAGGTTAGCAGATAGCTGTAACAATCGTTTGAAGAAAGGCAGTGCAGTTCTCATCGACGGTGAGCTCCAAAGCCATCTGCTAAAAAGTGATGATGGCTTCAGCCGCAATATCGTCGAAATCAAAGCACAACGCATTCAATTCCTAAACAAACGGGCAGCACACAACGATATGTGTACTGTCGAAGTTCATAATCACTCCCACGATGATGAGCCATCAACAATTGAAGATGATACATTCGATAAATTTCTCTCAAGCGAAGAGGCTCAACTCTTTAAAGAGCAATCATCATCACATTCACAAGGATCGTAAGGAACATTCATGGCAAAACAAGAGCAAAAAATACTGAAACGCCGTACATGTCGTTTCTGTGACAATAAAGAGGTATACATTGATTATAAAGATGAGAAACGACTGAGTCGTTTTATATCCGAGCAAGGAAAAATTATCCCTAAACGGATTACAGGCACATGTGCAAAACATCAACGTCAGCTAGTACAGGCAATAAAACGTGCCCGCCATCTAGCGTTGATTCCCTTCGTTTCTGAAACAATTCGATAACATTTTTTACAGAGGAATACAATGAAAATTATTTTACGCCAGGACCATAGTAAGCTCGGCAAGATCGGTGATATCGTCGATGTTAAAGATGGATATGCAAGAAACTACCTTATTCCACGTAATATAGGCTACGAAGCATCGGCAGGTAATCTGCGAGCACATGAAGAAGAAAAGAAACAGCACGCTGCAAGACAACAGAAGGATCTTCATCATGCTGAAAAATTGGCTGCAGAATTAGAGAAGCTATCAATTACTCTTAAAGTAAAAGTTGGAGAAGATGAAAAGCTTTTCGGTTCAGTTACCTCTCAAATGATTGCAGATGCTTTACAAGAAAAGGGTATCACGATTGATAAGCGTATCGTTGATCTCGAAGAGCCCATCAAGGCATTAGGCATCTATACGGTAAATGTAAAGCTCAATAGTACCACCACAGGAAAAGTAAAGGTGTGGGTCGTTAGCGAATAACTTTTCCCATCCATAAATCGTAAGCGGCGCTTGATGCTAAGTCATCAGGCTCCGCTTTTTTTGTTTTTTGCACACCTTAGTTTCTATTACGTTACATTAGTACAATTGTGCAGTAAACAGATTTCGGAGAAATAATTGACACTATTGCAAATAAGATGTACATTATGTGGTAGGCAATTGCGTGGAGAATCTTTTGAGGAGAGAAAAGAATGAAACAAACAAAAGTGTTAATTGCTTTGCTGTTCTTAAGCATCAATAGTTGCAATGAAAATCCTGTCGGCTCCCAAAAACCTGAAAACCACAACCCGGTAATATTCTCTGTAACTGTATTTCCAGAGATCGTAGGGCCATCTGATTCGCTCATTGTCATTTGTAATGCCATGGACCCGGATGCCGATACTTTAGTTTATGACTGGTATTCACTCTCCGGAAGTATCGTCAAAATCAAAGGTGCGTTGCCGGGTGCCATTGCGAGGTATAATACTCATGAAAACTCCCAGATTTTTTATGCTCCTGATAGTATGTATGTGTCAGCACCACGGGATACATTTGGGATTCAGTGCGCTGTAAGAGATGGAATAGGGGGTACGGATGTTTCTAAAGTTCTTCGTTTCGTAGTGATAAAAGATTTTTAGGAATGAGACGGTTTACATGTACATTACAAAACAAACCACTTCCCGTGTTGGCAGGACAGGAAGGAGAAGTGCGAAACAAAGCGGGGTGGTTTTTCGCAAGCAACGTTATGAGAGTTTGTTTCTTCCTCGAAATTTTAGTATTTTATTGTTGAATTGATGATATTTTTAAGGAAAAACGTTTGGAAAGTGTAAACATTCTTACAGCATTTGCATTCGGGTTATTGTCGTTCATTTCCCCCTGTGTTCTTCCTATTGTCCCGGGCTATCTCTCGTTCATTTCAGGGGTATCGTTCGATGAGATGCAAAACGAAGATAATCGCTCAGCGGTTCGAAAACGCATAGCAATCACTTCCCTTCTTTTTATTCTTGGCTTTTCTGTTGTTTTTATTGCGCTGGGTGCCTCGGCAACAGCAGTTGGACAATTTCTCCATGATCAGATCGATATCATCAGCAAGATTGCGGGCGTTATTATTATCATTTTCGGTATTCATATGATTGGGATTTTCAAGATTCCATTCCTCAATTATGAGAAGCGCTTCAACACTAATGCTAAACCGATCGGATTATTAGGAGCGTTTCTTGTCGGAATGGCATTTGCCTTCGGTTGGACGCCATGCATCGGACCTATTCTCGCCGCAATTCTTGCAATTGCAAGCCAGCAAGATACCGTAGTGAAGGGTACGATGCTTCTTGCAGTATACTCATTAGGATTAGGTGTTCCTTTCCTATTAGCGGGGTTAAGTATCACATTGTTTTACAACGTATTTAATAAACTTAAGAAACATCTTCATAAAATAGAAGTTACTGGCGGAGTGCTGCTCGTGATCGTTGGTGTTCTGATCATGACAAATTACCTTACAGTGCTCTCAGGGTACCTCTCAAAGTGGTTCCCGTTTTTAAATGAACTTGGATAAGAAAGAAACTCAATGAGTAAGACATTAAAAAATCTCGATGATGTAACGATACGATTTGCCGGCGATTCTGGTGATGGTATGCAACTTACGGGCATGCAATTTACAAGCACAACAGCTATGCTCGGCAATGATTTGAGCACGCTGCCTGATTATCCAGCTGAGATACGCGCCCCTGCTGGAACATTATTTGGCGTAAGCGGTTTTCAAATTCACTTCGGCTCGACTGAAATTAACACACCCGGCGATACGTGCGATGTACTCGTCGCTATGAACCCGGCTGCTTTAAAAGTTAATTTACGCAACTTACGCGACGGCGGAATTATTATCGCAAATAGGGATGGATTCAATGATAAGAATTTGAAGCTCGCCGGATATGAAAAAAATCCGCTCGATGATGAGTCACTTTCAAAATTCCAGCTTAATGTTGTGGATATTACGAAGCTCACACACAACACGATAGAATCAATGGGACTTTCGAATAAACTTGTCGATCGATGTAAAAACTTCTTTGCACTCGGCATGATGTATTGGATGTTTACACGTCCATTAGAGCCAACTATTAAGTGGATACAGGATAAGTTCAAGAAAAATCCTGAACTCATCGAAGCAAATACACGTGTGCTGAAAGCAGGCTACGCGTTTGGCGAGACAACAGAAATTTTTGCCGCCAGATATGAGGTGAAACCTGCTGCGCTCAAACCCGGCAAGTACCGCAGCATCACAGGCAACGAAGCTGCTGCTTGGGGACTTATTGCCGCATCGGTGAAATCTGGTTTAGATGTATTTTTAGGAAGCTATCCTATAACACCTGCGAGCGATATTCTGCATGAATTATCAAAACATAAAAACTTTCGTGTAAAAACATTTCAAGCTGAAGATGAAATTGCCGGTATCACGTCGGCAATCGGCGCTTCGTACGGCGGTGCGATTGGTGTAACTACTACCAGTGGTCCTGGCATGGCACTTAAAGGCGAGGCTATGGGTTTAGCCGTCATGCTCGAACTTCCTTTGGTCATCTGCGATGTTCAACGCGGCGGGCCGAGCACAGGATTACCGACTAAAACTGAACAAGCTGATCTTCTTCAAGCTGTCTACGGCCGAAATAGTGAGGCACCGATTCCTGTTATTGCATCTTCCACCCCAGCAGATTGCTTCTTCGGAGCGTTCGAAGCAACACGAATTGCAATCAAGTATATGACACCTGTAATATTTCTCTCTGACGGCTACCTTGCAAATGGTGCTGAACCTTGGCTCATCCCTTCTGCAGACTCATTGCCAGATATTTCTCCAACGTTTAGAACTGATCCAAACGGATTTTTCCCTTATTTGCGAGACGAAAAAACACTTTCTCGCCCTTGGGCAATTCCGGGAACTCCTGGACTCGAACACCGTATTGGCGGACTTGAAAAGGAGCATATTACCGGTAACGTAAGTTATGATCCGGAGAACCATGAGTTTATGGTTAAGATGCGTCAGGCAAAGATCGAAGGTATTGCTGATGATATCCCTCCTGCTGTTGTAGAAGGAGATGAAAAAGGCGATCTTCTCGTCGTCGGTTGGGGCGGTACATACGGTGCAATTCGAACAGCAGTAGAAGTGAAACGCCGTCAAGGAAAATCTGTATCGCATCTGCATTTGAAATACATTAATCCGTTTCAAAAGAATGTTGGCGAGATCCTCTATAACTTCAAGCAGATTCTTGTGCCAGAATTAAATCTTGGCCAACTTGTAAAAATGTTACGATCAAAATATCTTATTCCTGCTATATCGCTAACAAAAGTACAAGGATTGCCATTCAAGTCTATTGAGATCGAAAACAAAATTGATGAACTACTCTAAGAGCATACTATGAATATTGTTGAAGAATTGTTAAAAGATACACCGAAAACACCAACTCAAAAATATAGCGCAAAAGATTTCCAATCCGATCAGGATGTGCGTTGGTGTCCCGGATGCGGTGATTACTCCATACTCGCTCAAGTGCAGCGTGTGATGCCTGATCTGAATATTCCTCGGCATAATATGGTGTTCGTTTCAGGCATCGGTTGTTCAAGCCGATTCCCATATTATATGGATACCTACGGTTTTCATAGTATCCATGGCAGAGCTCCCGCTATTGCCAGCGGACTAAAGATAGCACGCCCGGATCTTCACGTGTGGGTCGTGACAGGGGATGGAGATGGACTAAGTATTGGCGGTAATCATCTGATTCATATGTGCCGTCGCAACCTCGACATAAAAATTCTACTTTTCAACAACCAGATTTATGGATTGACGAAGGGACAATACTCACCAACATCGGAGTTTGGCAAAGTAACAAAGTCAACTCCTTACGGTTCGGTCGATCACCCGTTCAATCCTCTCCTCGTCGCACTTGGCGCAGAGGCCTCATTTGTTGCTCGCACGCTGGACCGCGATCCGAAACAAATGCAGTCCGTCATCAAACGTGCGGCAGAACATAAAGGAACAGCATTCGTAGAGATCTATCAGAATTGCAACGTCTTCAACGATGGTGCTTTCTTCACGTGGACAGAGAAGGACACAAAGGATGACAATGTTGTATTCATCGAACATGGCAAACCAATGGTGTTTGGCAAAGAGAAAAACAAAGGCATCAGGCTCGAAGGATTCACGCCAACGGTTGTCTCATTGAGCGATGGAAAGTATTCTGTCAACGATTTGATTGTGCATAATGAGCGCGATACAATGCTCTCGTTTATTCTCGCACGCATGTCAAGTCTTCCTGAGCTTCCTCGTCCGGTAGGCGTTGTGTACTCAACGGAACGACCATTATATGAGGGAGAAATGACACGACAAATTCAACAAGCGATTCAAAAGCAAGGTGAGGGTGATTTAGAAAAGCTTCTCAACCATGGGGAAACGTGGCTGATTCAGTAATGCACATATCGTAGTACTACGGTAGCGTATCTGGCGATCCCGACCTCTCGGGATCGCCTTTTTATTAAAACAAACATACTATATAAATTTTTCGAAATGGTTTCAGCCATCGAGCACATACAATCGCTCATCAATCAACATCAACGATGCGTGCTTACTACGCACGTCAACCCTGATGGGGATGGATTAGGCTCAGAGCTCGCACTTGCGCGTTTCCTACAAAAGCTTGGTAAAGAAACTGTCATCATCAACCATAGTGCTACGCCCGAAAACTATCGATGGATGGATCCGAAACGTCAGCTTATTCAGTTTGTTCCTGAACGAGACCGAGAGCTTATCCTCCATGCCAATCTTATCTTCATTGTCGACACGAATCAACCGGATAGGCTTCGCTCAGTTGAACCGTTCGTACAACAAAGCAAGGCAACAAAAATCGTCATCGACCACCACCTTGAACCACATCCCTTCGGCGATCATTACCTTATCGACGATGACTCGACATCGACGGGAGAAATTGTCTATCGCATCATCACTTCGATGAATACGGGATTGTTAGACAAAGAAATCGCACAGTGGTTATACACTGCAATCATGACGGATACGGGATCATTTCGTTTTCCCCGGACTGATCCTGAAATTCACAGAATCGCTGCTCACTTGTTAGAGTTCAACATCTCCCCCATCGAGATATACGCCAGTGTTTACGAAGGATGGTCACAAGGGCGCATGCGATTGTTAGGTGAAGTGTTGGATTCAATGAAAACCGCTCATGAGGGTAAACTTGCTTACGTGGTTTGTACTCAAAAAATGTTCAAGGAAACAAACACAAACGAAGTAGAAACTGATAATTTCACAACATATCCGATGAGTGTAAAAGGAGTTGTGATAGGTATTTTATTCAACGAGTTACAAAGCGGTGTTAAAATCTCTTTTCGATCAAGAGGGAATATCCCTATTAATCAGCTTGCTAAAGAATTTGGCGGCAATGGTCATCTTAATGCTGCCGGCGCTAGGATATACGATACAAAGCTGGCCGACGTCGTTGCAGCAGTAATAAACAAAGCTAAAAAATATCTTATATAATTATCTCATACACAGGAGAACTATGATAAAATTATCGGCACAAAAGTCAGCATTAAGACAAATGAACGCAGATGCTGTAACTCTCTTTATTTCTCAAGATAAATCTTCATTTAATGTGCAAATCCGCACATTGAAAAGTTTTTGGGGAAAACAGATAGATACTATACTTAGATTGGAAGATTTTAAAGGCAAAGAAAACGAGTGCATTATTATCTTTACAGAAAAAAAACTTAATGCTCCTCGTTTATTCCTGATCGGATTAGGAGAGGAGAAAAAGCTTTCCATGGAGACATATAGACGAGCAGCAGCGACTGCGGCAAAAAACGCGAGGTCTTCAAACTGTAAACATCTCGCCATAGCATTGCCGAATACAAATCCGTCATTATTTCCTATTGGCGATTGCGCACAAGCTATAGCTGAAGGCGCATCATTATCACTTTACAAATTTGATAAATACTTTACAGAGAAGAAGAATATAAATAAGAAAATCAACGAGATAACAATCTTCGATGTAAAAGATGAGACTGTTAAGGAAATCAAAAGGGCACTCGTAGAAGCACGCATTGCTTGTGAAGCAACGTATTTGGCGCGCAACCTTGAGAATGCGCCACCCAACGAAATATATCCGGAAACACTCGCCGATGTTGCTCGAATATCGGCAATAAAATTTGGCTATCGCTGTACCATATGGGATAAGAAAAAGATTGAACATATGGGCTTCGGAGGATTGCTTGCTGTGAACTCCGGAAGCGATAAACCGCCGCGATTCATCATTCTCGAACACAATGCGGGAGGAAAAGACCTTGATACTATTGTGCTGGTTGGCAAAGGTGTCACGTTTGATGCAGGTGGTATCTCTATCAAACCTGCTGCAGGCATGGCAGAGATGAAGATGGATATGAGCGGTGCTGCCACAGTTATCGGCACTATGGAAGCTGCAACACGACTCAAACTGCCATTACACATTATCGGACTTATACCTACGACAGAAAACCTTCTTGGCGGTTCTGCAATGAAACCGGGAGATATTATTACACATTATGGGGGGAAAACTTCAGAGGTCGATAACACCGATGCAGAGGGAAGATTGATCTTAGCCGATGCACTCGCCTACGCCTCGATCTTTAAGCCGAAAGTTGTCATTGATCTTGCTACCCTGACAGGTGCATGCGTTGTCGCATTAGGCGCTCATGCCACGGGCATGATGGGAAATGACGATGAGCTGATGTCACAGCTCAAGACAGCAGGAGAAAAAACATACGAACGAGTTTGGCAGCTACCTTTATTCGACGAATATGAAAAACAAATCAAGAGCGATGTCGCAGATGTAAAGAACGTTGGAGGAAGATGGGCTGGTGCAATTACTGCCGGCTTATTTTTAAAAAAGTTTATCGGTGATTATAAATGGGTTCACCTCGATATTGCCGGCACTGCTATCCTTGAAGAATCGCTTCCGTACGCACCCAAAGGTGGTTCGGGAGTTGGCGTGCGATTGTTGATTGAATTCTTGAAAAACTGGAAGGGTTGAAAAACCTGCCACGTATCCCGACTTATTGGGATGCGTGGCAGATAACATCAGTCACTTCAACAGCATGAGCTTCTTAACATCCAAAAAATCGTCTGCAAGTATACGATAGTAATATACTCCGCTCGGTAGATTGCCTGCATTGAGTTCGGCAGAATACTTTCCAGCAACACGTTCTTCATTGACAAGCGTCAGTACCTCTTGTCCCAAGATATCATACAGCTTTAGACTCACTTTTGAAGTCTTCGGCACGTCATATTGAATCATCGTCGTAGGATTGAATGGGTTAGGATAGTTCTGATACAATGCGTACACCTTCGGCAATTGTGCTTCCGGTTGTGCTTGCACTCGAATCTTAGCAAGGATCAAACCCTCATCTGAGATAGTCAAACTACCTTTACCGCTGATCGGATACTGCTTGCTACCCTTCTCGGTTCGTACCTCAAGAGCATAGCACCCTCCATCGGTCGAAACATCCCAACTGAATGTCAACGGAAGTATCCCGGCTGATAACTGCAGAGGAAACTCGGCATTGCCTTCAGCATCGGGCATCTCAGCAATTCTCTGCGACTTAAAACGGACATCAAATATCTCCGTCGGTGGTCGGGGTGGAAGTTCAAATTGTTCAAGATTAATGTTCTTCTTAATCCCTGTAAAGTATACCGTCCTCTCCTGTTCGCGAGCATCCTTCACACGAAGTGCCTGGAATTCCTCTAATCTATCCGCTGTCGATAAAACGTTCCTGCCTGATGAGTGTGCCTTCTTCACCGCAGCAACTGAAGGAGAGATTTCAGGAGGAATAGCAAGCGCTGCAGAAATTACTAACTTTCCGTTTCCAGAAATTTTCACCCAATACCCAAAACCGGGCACCAACGTATCTTCTGAAAAATATCCGCCCACTGAATATCCATAATATGGAGTAACAACTGATGCGGATGGCAGTGCGACAATACTTGAAACCAAGGCAGGATATGATATCGTACCAATCATGTTCCAGCCTGTTGAAACATCTATGGTTTCAGGGGCGAATATTGTACCAGATAATGCGACGGTCTCCTGGGATACAAACTTCAGCCAATATCCTACTCCTTTTAATAGTGTATCCCTTACGGCATATCCACTTGGTGTATAAGCAAACGCACTTGTCACCGCAGTAGGAAAGAGAGTTGTCTTCCGCATGTCATTACTTATGAACGGCACAGAGAGCAAATTCCACGCAGAAGCAAGCTGGAGATCCAGCGTCGATGTGGTTCCTGAGAGCTGACGTATGCCAGGAAGAAACCCACCTTCGATAATAAAGCCGGTGCCTGTCATCGTACCAGTTGCAGGTTGACCGAGAGATGTCGAGAGCGTAAACCCGCCTCCGGAGGATTTCCCTCCTCCCCCATCTGTTATCGACCAAGGATGCGTGGCTGGTTGACTGTACATACTAACGCACGCACACAAGAGCAATGATATAATTGTAATAGTTTTCATAATTTTTCTCATCCTTTTATAGATATCTATCTATCATTACTTGCCGGACCAGCAGAACCTATAGTTGATCTTCCAGCATCAACGCTCGGACGGTTCTTGGGAGACGTTGCAACTCCTGGGTTATCATAGGTAAATGTTGCACGGTATCCGATATAATGAACATTGATAGTATTTGGTAATCTAACTTGAAATGAATAGGCGTATTGAAAATTATTAACGACAATATTTGGCGCAATTGCTAGGGTTATATTTCCACCGGCAAAAGCAATTCCTGACGAACTGTTGATATTAGGCAAAAATGTGTTTGCACTTAGATTATGCTGGAAAAAGCTTGCGATCGCTTCTTGCGTTGCGTCTGCATCAGAGACATAAACGTTGAGACTATTGAGCGTCACACCATCAGGTAAATGAAGTGGTACTTCAAACTGCTGAGACCCTGTCCCGTTGTTGTACACTCCACTGCTATACGCATAAGATTCGCTAGAGGTAAGGCCTCTGCCCTCTGTAAATCCGGATCCACTTATGTAACCAGTTTGTGGCGTAGTATAACGGAAACTTTGTGCCATTACAGTGTCATCAGCACTAACACTGCGTACACTCAATTCACCATTCGAAGTGAGTGACATCTGTTCTCCGAGATTGTACCAAAAGAAGCTAGTCTTGCCATCAACAGCACCACCCCACCCAGTACCTACTGCCCAAACTGGATCACTACCAGATTGATAATCAACGTCGGCAATTCCGTCACTTGTCGAAGATATGAAGAACTGATCATTGTCACCATCGATTGTGAATTTCTCAGTCGGCGACTGAGTACCAATTCCTACGTTACCATAGAGGTAGTAGATAGTATTGTTACCTGACTGCCACGGACCCAGTGAATACGGTGTTGCGGCGAGTTTTGTTCGCGGCGAAAATACAATTGGCCCCACAATACCAGGTCCCGCAGTCGCAGTTACTTCAACATAAAGTTCTTGATAAAAATAATTTGGCAACGGCGTAACAGAACCTAATCGCGCACTAAACACTCCTTTTTGAATACTTACTCCACTTTGGGTTTCAGTCCAAAGCGATACACCGCCTGATAAAATAGAAAATAAATCAAACTGTAATGTATAGCTTCCATCTGTGGCTGGTACACCTGACCCGGTTGTAAGCAACCCTTGATAGGAAATTTCCCTTGGGAATGGAGGAAATCCTCCCACCTTTTCAGGCGCAGTAATGCTTGTACTGCTGTTACTAGAAGGTGTTTGCCCATAGATTGTCATGCTCATAAAGAGCAGCCCGATACAAATTACGGTCAACATCTGTTTCATTTCATCTCTCCTTTTTAGTTATTGGTGGTTGAATTTGGTTGAAAAATGAAAAAACCTCTCGTGCCTTCATCTGAAGACTCAAGAGGTAAAAAAATAATTAGAAAGTTGCTGACCCAAGCTACACCAGATATTGTTTAATGAGTCGTGAACTTGCACAAGATTAATTCACGCACAGTATATGAAATTCACTACTCATTGTCAATAGATATGAAAATAATTTCTCAGATTTCCTTAGAGTCATTCTTCGCAATGAATAGAAACAAAAGCAGTCTTTTGCTTTTAAAAGATGTCATTTGTACATTATTACAGAATATATTACGCCCTTATGAAACTTCATGTAACATTGTTGTATCTGGTTCTATTCGTCGTACTTCCCACAATCATCTGCGCGCAAGAACGCCGAGGGCGTCCTCCTTTGACACTGGAGAAACAATGGGATCTCGCAATTCAAACAGTGAACCTCCTTTCACCAGAACCTGACAAAAGTAGGCTTGATATCAGCTATCGTATTCCAAAAAGTTTCTTTATCTTTACAAAAGATCTCGCTCCATCAGCAAACCACCCTTTCTCTGCCAAGGGAGAAATCAGTATCGAGCTTCTTGATTCGAACAAAACTTCTGTTGCCCAAAAGCTCAAAAACTTAGAATTGTTTAGCGCTGACGCTTCTGCATCAGCAACGCATGGAATGCCAGAAACAGGCATCTTTTCTTTCGATTTGACTCCCGGCACGTATACAGTTGTTATCGAAGTTAACGATAAGAATTCCAATCGCACTTTTCGGGAAGATTCTCGTATTGTAAAGTTAAGAGATTTCTCTCAGAGTAATCTTACGACATCGGACATTGTTTTCTCCGACCCGCTTGTTGAAATGCCACAACATGAATTAATCCCATACAATATCGGCGGCGATATTTTGTATGGAAAAAATACGTTCTGCTACTTCCAGGTAAATACCCTTACAACAAGAGATTCACTACTAATATCGTATCATGTTACGCGCTCGACCATAGAAGAAAAAAACCCTATTATTGTTCTCAGTGACACCTTGCAGAGAAATAATATTCTTCCGGCAAAGATTCTTACCATCAGTCAGCACGATAGTCGCTATCACTATATCATTTCAGATTCAATGGCCTTGAATGGATATGCATGCATGTTTACGATTGCATCTGCAACATTTGAACTTGGCACATATCAACTCGATGTTACGGTTGAAGCAGGAACACAGAAAACTACATTAAAGAAGAATTTTCAACTTCGATGGCTGGATATGCCGTCCTCGCTCCGACAGCTCAAGGTTGCCGTCGATGCAATGGAATATATTCTCTCAGAAGATGAGTACAAGGAACTACGTTCTGCCAATGCAACAAGACAACGAAAACTCTTCGACGATTTTTGGAGAAAGCGCGATCAAACTCCTCAATCCTCTTATAATGAAGTGATGGCTGAATATTTCAAACGTGTAGATTATGCGTTTACACATTATGGCACTCTTCAGGAACAGCATGGCGTAAAAACTGAGCGCGGCAAAGCGTATATTTTATATGGTCCGCCCTCATCCGTTGAACGTAAATTACTTCCCTCATCCGACCCACAGGAAATATGGATTTACACCAATATCCATAAAAAACTCACCTTTGTTGATGAACACCGGAATGGAAATTATAAACTCGTTGCCGCAGAATCTCTTTAAACAATCTCTCAGTTTATCAAAATGAAACCATTCATTGCAATTACTATGGGAGATTATAACGGCATTGGACCGGAAATCGTTCTTAAGAGCATCATCACTCCAGCTGTTCGAAGAGCATGCATACCTGTGCTCATAGGCTCTCTTGATGTCTTCGAATATTATGCGCAACGCCTTCGCCTAAAAATTTCTTTGAATGAAGTTCGTCCTGAATATCTCACGACCAATGCTAAAACCTTTCAGGTCATCAATGCACATCCTTTTGAAATACCAACGATAAAACCCGGCAAGCAAACAGTTTCTGCTGGCAAGTTTGCAGGAGATATGCTAAGTTTTGCAATAAAGCTTTGCACGAAGAACGTTTTTCATGGTATGGTAACTGCCCCGGTTTCAAAAACGACAATGGTGAAAGCTGGATTTACATTCCCGGGCCAAACGGAGATGGTTGCCTCTCTCTCAGGGAAAAAGAAAGCAACAATGATGTTGATTGCTAACAACTTTAGAGTTGGCTTGGCTACTGTTCACGTTCCTGTGAAGAACATCTCACAACATATCACTCGAAAGTTGATTGCCGATCGGCTTATAGCAATTGACAATTCATTGAAATATGATTTCAAGATTCGAAAACCGAGGATCGCTGTCCTTGGCCTTAATCCTCATGCAGGAGAGTTTGGCTTACTCGGACAAGAAGAGCTTCGAATTATCTCACCGGCAATTGAGCAAGCACGAAGGAACCATATTGTTGCTGATGGACCTTTCCCTTCTGATGGCTTCTTCGGCATGCACATGCACAAGAAATATGATGCTATCCTTGCCATGTATCATGATCAAGGGCTTATTCCATTAAAAATGTCTGGCTTTAACATTGGCGTTAATTATTCCGCCGGACTATCCGTTGTACGAACGTCGCCGGATCATGGAACGGCATTTTCTATTGCAGGCAAAGGAATTGCCAATCCAGGAAGTATGGTTGAAGCGATAAAGCTTGCAGCAACGATCATCCATAACAGGAGGAAGCGTACATGATCAACTTCTACAATGTCTCTGCTGCCTTTGATGATCAACCTATTCTCTCCAACGTCAACATCGATATTAAACAAGGCGAGTTCATCTCGCTGGTTGGGGAGACAGGGGTAGGCAAAACTACATTTCTCCGGCTCATCTATTTCGATATGTTTCCGGAAGTTGGCACCGTGACAGTTGGGGAGTATGATACTATTACAGTGAGAAAAAGGGATATCCCGCGACTGCGCCGATCTATCGGTATCGTATTTCAAGATTTTAAATTGTTAGAAGAAAGAAATGTTTACGAAAATGTTGCGTTTGCGCTTGAAGTTACCGGCGTGAGGCGCACAGAAATCAATGATCGCGTGACGAATGCGTTAACGGAGGTAGGATTAAGTCATAAGCTCAAGAATATGCCGAACGAGCTTTCGGGCGGCGAGCAGCAGCGTGTGGTGATTGCGCGAGCGATTGTGAACAAGCCGCTTGTCTTGCTCGCTGATGAGCCAACCGGCAACCTTGACCCGGCAACCTCGATGGACATTCTTCAATTACTGAAGAAAATCAATTCGACCGGTACAGCAATTATACTTGCCACCCATAACTACGAGCTCGTAAGAAAATCGGAAAGCAGGATTATTCAGATTAAGGATGGAAAAGTTTCGCAGATTGAGAGTGTGTGAGATTGAGGTTTGGTGTGGTGTAATTTACTAAGCTACTAGATCAGGCTTCACAATAATGATAAATACAACGGTTGGCATTACTAAGTATTCATGGAATTCCCTGTTTTCAATAAACTTGACAGAAGGTTATATTTTCATTACAATTACAGTTATAAAAACTATTGCCTTTTAATTAGGAGGAGTTCTACATGCCTTACGGTGTAAAAGAGTCAACAGAACACGGAATAGTTCTTGAGCGTGGTGTACAAGGAACGCCCAGAGTCTTTGTAAGCCATAGTAGCAAGGACAAGCCCTTTGTGCGCCGCCTTTTAGAAGATTTAAAGAAACAGAGATTAAAAATTTGGTTTGATGAACGTGAATTGAAACCAGGCGATTCAATCGTTCAAGGGATTTCAGAGGGTCTTAAAGCCAGCGATTATTTGATGATTGTGCTCTCTAAAGCTTCAGTACAATCAAAGTGGGTAACAGCCGAATTAAACTCTGCTCTTTACTCTGAACTATCCGGTAAAGGCACTGTGGTCGTGCCGGTATTGATTGAAGATTGCCAAATACCCATGTTGCTTCAAGATCGAATTTATGCTGATTTTAGAGCAGACTATAAAACAGCATACTCAAAACTCATATCAGTGTTCGAGCAAGAGTCCGTTTCTGTAAGTTCCTTCATAGAGGAAAGACCCTCTCAATCAAGATGCAATAGTAAATTATCAAAACTTACGCTTGCTGAGCTACGTCGGCTTATCAGAGAAAAAATGAATCGTAAGGAGGTTTCAACCATTTGGTTTGATACTCTTGAAATGGTTATGGACGATGACATGTCTGGTCGTGAATTGGTCGAGTGTATAATTGAAATGCTTGATCGTGTGCGAAAAAGGAACATACTGCAGAAACTCATCGATAACCTCTGCCAAGAACGGCCTGATCTCGTAAACCCTTAGCGGACCTACCTGACGCAATAGGTACACAGCAGGTAGGTCGGGAACAAGTACCGCCAAAGCAAAATTCAAGAGTTAAGTATTCGTATATACCCCGCTCTCCTATTGTAGGATTTGTAGCTCGCCGCGACAAACAGGGGCATGATACCCTTACTCTACTCTCAACGGAACTTCATCCTTCTAAGAATAACTTTGTCACTTTGTGGGGACATGGTGGAGTCGGCAAAACAGCTTTAGCTGCCGAAATTGCTAGAGGGATAGTAGAAGCATACAATGACCGTGTGTATGGATTAGTGCAGAAAAACGCGCCGATTTTTCTTTCTCAACCTACTTGATGAGATCGTAACTGATCTCGGTTTTCCAAATCTTAGACAACTCGCAATCGAGCCGCGTAAAGCTCAGACCATCGCATTACTGGCTGAATCACCAATACTTCTTATCGTGGATAATTTCGAAACGATTAGCACGAACGAACAAACTCTCTGCGTTGAGTGGATCGATCAAGCCCCATGTTCTGCGCTTATTACGACTCGTGATAAACTTGATGGTGCTCGCAATGTCGGCATTGATGCTATGGCACCGGATGAAGCCATCGAATACTTCAAGAGGCTTATCGCTCAATCAAGCAATAGCGATGCTTTCACAACTTTAGATCGACAGCTACTTATACGGGCTGCTGATGCTAATCCACTTGTCATGCAATGGATAGTCGCGCAGATAGAACTTGCACAGTCTGCCCATGAAGTGCTGAATGATCTCAAGCAGGGCAAGGGCGATGCTGCACAACGAGTATTTGATCGCTCGTTTAATCTTCCTCAACTTGGCGATGATGGACGTGCTGTATTATTGGCACTATCATTGTTTGTACCAAGCGCGTCCAGGGATGCTCTGGCTATGGTTGCTGGATTTGGGAATGATATACAACGCTTAAACAAAGCAGTGTCACGGTTAGCAGCATTACGTTTGATCTCAACAACCGACGGTGGACGACGTCTTATGGTAACCGGTTTAACACGCGAGTTAGCGAATGCCCGATTATTAGAAAGTTCTTCAGTCAAGGATTTTCAATCGAGATTTGTTCAATATTTTGTCGAATATACACGAAGCCATGCTGAGATCAATGCGGAAAATCTTGACCTGCTTGAGCTTGAAAAAGATAACTTGATTGCCACTATAGATCTTGCTGCAGAAACTAGAGATTGGGAAATTGTCATGGAGGTTACTAATGGGCTTTCAGAGGGTATGTTAAACCTTCATGGCCATTGGAACGACGCGAAGAGAGTCCTTAATCTTGCCCTACAAGCCGCTACAAATTCTAATGCACAATATGAGGTAGCATCATTCGGACACAACTTAGCTATTCTTCACCACATGCAGGGCGAGATTGACGAGGCACGCCGACTCTACATTAAAAGTTTAGAAATCGTAAAGCAGTTGGGCGATGAGCAAGGGATTGCCCACTCGCTGCATCAACTGGGGAGAATTGCCCAAGATCAGGGAAAAATCGACGAGGCGAGACGCCTTTATACTGAAAGTTTTGAAATACAAAAAAAATTGGACAATCAGCGTGGGATCGCTAACTCGTTGCATCAACTGGGGAGAATTGCCCAAGATCAGGGAAAAATCGACGAGGCGAGACGCCTCTATACTGAAAGTTTTGAGATACAAAAAAAATTGGACAATCAGCATGGGATTGCTAACTCGCTGCATCAACTGGGAAGAGTTGCCGAAGATCAGGGAAAAATCGACGAGGCACGTCGTCTCTATACTGAAAGTTTAGAGATCACAAAGAAGTTGGGCGACCAACATGGGATTGCCAATTCTTTTGGTCAGATTGGTCGATTAGCTGAGAGTGAACATAAACTTGAGGAAGCAGTTGCAATGTATCGGGCAGCTCTCAAGATCTTTGAAACACTCGGTTCTCCGTTGACTGAAATGACAAGAAACTATTTGCAACGAGCTGAAGCTGCTTTGTCAAAAGAAAAATCTCATCGTAAAAAGAAAAAAAGTAAATAATTACCTCACCGACTCCACCCTCTTCACTTCAGGCACAATCCGCACCAGAGAAACTTTCTTGTTATCCTTGTATTTACCTTCCCAGATGAGCTCAGACATAGCAATTAGATATTAAAGACTTTTTGATTGGTAGGAACATACGCAAATTTCTTGTCTACGACAAATTGAAACCCGTTATGCTAAGAGCATCCCTTCGGGAAAACGGCTTGGCTCAGAGATTGTTTGTATCTTTTAGCACCACAATTAATTGTGGTGCTGGCTAAGTTTAAAATAATATTACGAAACCGATTCATCGGTTTCTAACTCCGAGTACCCATATTTCCTTAGGATAGTTCTCAATTCCTCACCGAACGATATCTTCCGATGATGCTCATCCTGATTCATAATATATGCTCTCACCGCTTCGATATGTGACGAGCTGATCGAGAATGCACCGTAACCTCGCTGCCAACTGAACTTAGGACGAATAAGATTCTCAGAGTTGATCCAATGAGATGATTCACCTTTAAGCAGCTTTACTACATCGTCGACTTTCTGATCGCTCGATAGACTTACCAGCATGTGCACATGGTCGATTTGCATGTTCAAGCAATCGATGTGAATCGACTTCTGCTTTGCATTCTGCAGTACATGCTGTCGAACCTTTGGTCGAACATCCTTTACCAGTAGTCGTTCCCGGTTTTTTGTCGACCAAATCAGATGCACATAGATTTTTGTATAGGAATGGAGCATGTGATTATCTGTTTGAAACCGTTAAAACGGTTGTATACAGCTTTCTTTTTGATCTGTTAGCACCACATTGAAATGTGGTGCTACTTATTCCACCGCTATTCTGCATACGCTCCTCTTTACCAATAAACAAAAGTCGGTAGTTTAAAATCAAAACCTCCAGAGCGGTATCCCTACACAATCATCTGGAAGACGTTGTGCAGAAAACTCTAACAAATCTAATACCTTGTGCTGCTTCTTCGTGAGCCGTTGTAGTACCTTCCTCCGCCGTTTGCGAGCAATGCGCAATAAGTGCCACAGCATTTCATTAGCATTGAACGTATCAATTAGGTGTTGCGCTGCCCACTGTTGAGCAGGCAAATTAGGATATGGTTTCATAAATTTCATCCTCCAGGATATTACTCAGTTAGAATGTACAAAAGTTTCTTGTGTATGACAAGTTGTAAACTCCAACAGATGTCGGGTTGTAAAATAGACAGGTTCAACGGTCAGCTCCTTCATACCAATTATCCCAGGTGAATCGCTACCTCACCGCCTCCACCCTCTTCACTTCAGGCGCTGCCCGAAGAATTGCTCTCTCGACACCGGCACGTAACGTCATACGCGACATGGGACAAATGCTGCAGGTTCCATGAAGCCGCAACTCGACAATACCGTCATCGCTGATGGCTACGAGTTCGACGTCTCCCTGATCGGCTTGAAGATATGGACGACATAATGCCAGAGCTTTCTCTACCCGTTCACGAATAGAACCCTTCACTTCAGCTTGCATTGCACTAACAGGTTCTTAAAAAAGAGTTCATTGCCACGAGCTTCAGCTCGTGGAAACTATTACAAAAAATATATTGGGTTTCAACCCACAATTCTGTTGACCTTTGGGCTAAAGCCCAACAAAATCTCATATTACAAATCCACGACCTAAAGGTCGTGGCTAATACAAAACTATTTTTCAACATCATCCTATGCGTTCAAACTAATTTCAATCTCAGGTTTTGCGGCGCTCTCGAACTGACGAATGCTGAGCTGTGCTGCCATACTGCGCGCTATGTGCCTGATCTTCTGAGATTGATCTGCCTTCGGTTCCATAACAACGATCGGCTTGCCTGTATCTCCACCCACGCGTATCGGCATATAGATCGGGATAGCGCCAAGGAAAGGAGTCCCAAGCTCACCTGCTGCTTTTTCCCCTCCACCAGTATCAAAGATATTTTCACGATGACCACAGCTACTGCAAATGTGATAGCTCATATTCTCGATAATGCCGAGAATGGGCACCTTGACTTTACCAAACATTGCATAAGCTTTTCTCGCGTCGGCAAGCGAAATATCCTGTGGCGTCGTTACAATAACCGCACCTGAGAGAGGTATTGTTTGCACAAGTGTAAGGTGAATATCACCGGTGCCCGGTGGAAGATCAAATACAAGATAGTCTAATTCTCCCCACTCCACATCCGACATGAATTGTTTTACTGCGCCGCTCACCATCGGACCACGCCAGATAACTGCTTGCATCGAATCGACAAGGAAGCCAATCGACATAACTTTTATTCCGTGAGCTTCGAGCGGCTGTAATTTTTGATTTACCAATTGAGGGCGTTTGTCAATGCCCATCATCAGAGGAATGCTCGGACCGTAAATATCGGCATCGAGAAGTCCAACTTTTGCGCCATCAAGAGCAAGAGAGACTGCAAGGTTCACTGCAACAGTCGATTTGCCGACTCCTCCCTTTCCGCTCGCAACAGCAATTGTATTCTTCACTCCCGGCAATAGATTAACTCGCTTCGGCGCACTCCGAACGTTAGATGTCATTTCGATAACAATCTTCTTCACACCATCCACTTGATCCATAATTGCATGTTCGGCAGCAGCTTTTAACTCATCCTTCACAGGGCATGAAGGCGTCGTTAATTCAATTTTGAATTGAACCTCACCTTTATCGATTGTTAAATCTTTAATAAAATTCAACGATACAATGTCACGATGCAAGTCGGGGTCTTTGACAAGTTTTAATGCTTCAAGAACATTTGTTTCTGATAGTGGTTTTTTCATGCAATTAAATTTAATTATTATCTGGTTACAGGTTCGAGGTTAGAGTTTTGGGTTTTTAATCTCTACCCTCTATCCCGTAACCCCAAACCTCTTCCTAACTTACAAAACTCTTATTCTATTCTCAAATCCAAAATTTAAGAACCTAAATCACGTTTATCTTCTTGCCAACCTTTTTGAACGCTTCCAATGCTCTATCAAGATCGCTCTTTTTCAACGAAGCAGAAATTTGCACACGCAAGCGCGCCTCTCCGCGAGGCACCACAGGAAACCATAGCCCCTTGACAAACACGCCTGCCTTTAACAGCGCCGCGCTCATCTCCTGCGCTACAGCCGCTTCACCAAGCATCACAGGAACGATCGGATGCTCGCCTTCTAAAATTGTAAAGCCAATTCCTTTTATTTCTTTACGAAAGTATGCCGTATTCTCGTGCAACCGACGCACCACAGATTTATTTTTCGTCAACAAATCAAATGCAGCCATAGCACCAAAAACAATTGATGGTGGAAGTGAGTTTGAAAATGTGTATGGACGTGATTTTTGTCGAAGGTAGGCGATCATTTCTTTTGTACCACTTACGTATCCGCCCGCAGCACCGCCAATAGCTTTTCCAAGAGTACCTGAGATAACATCGATCTTCCCAAGTGTCCCTGTGGCTTCCGGCGTACCACGTCCCGTTTTTCCGCACACACCTATCGCATGAGAATCATCGACAAACACCATAGCATTGTACTTTTTTGCAAGCGCAACAATTTTCGCAAGAGGAGCTAAATCCCCTTCCATACTGAAAACACCATCAGTGACGATGATACGAAATCTATAATCTATATTCTTATCTTCTTCAAGCTGCCGTTCAAGATCAGCCATATCAGCATGCTGATAGATTTTCTTATCGACAACTTCCGAGCGGCAAAGACGCTGCCCATCAATGATGCTTGCATGATTGAGTTTATCAGAGTAAAGAACATCTTTGTAATTCTCAACACCTAATTTATCATTGATGAGTGACGCGAAAAAGCCTTCATTTGCTGAAAAACATGATGAAAACAAGATGGTATCTTCACAACCAACGAATTTTGAAATTTTCTCCTCAAGTTGATAATGTATATCCTGTGTGCCGCACAAAAAACGAACCGAGGCGACGCCATAACCATATTTCTTGATCCCATCTATGGCAGCTTTTTTGATTACCGGATGATTAGAAAACCCCAGGTAATTGTTGGAAGCAAGCATAACAACTTCCTTGCCGTTGACTTTGACGACCCCTGCTTGTGGTCCTTGCAGTGCAGTCTCGTACTTAAACGTCTTTGATTCTTCAAGCCGTTGTAATTCTTGCGTAATGAGATGTAAAGCGTTCAACATACACCTTTTCGAAAAATATTCATGTATCTATGGACGTAATAGGACTTTGAGAGCATCGCCGCTTGTTATTGTCTGAAACGCTTGATCGTACTGCTTCAAAGGAAACTGATGTGTAACAAATCCTGACTTCATAAATCGCTTTGACAATCCGTTCTTCAATAATTGCGTCATCATATCCCATGTTGACCAAACCCTTCTCCCAATAACACCATGAATAGTTACTCCCGTGAAAATAATATCTCTGGCAAAGTCAACCGGCATCGTACCATTTGTTAAACCTAACAACACCATTTCTCCTCCCATACGAAGCACACGAAATGCATCTTCATAGGCATAATAACTGCCTGACATCTCCAGCACAGCATCGACACCTGCACCATGATTCTGTTCTTTCGCAATTTTGTAGAAGCGCTTCTTCTCTTCCGGAAGTGAAACGTCAAAACATTCATCGGCACCAAGCATCCTTGCCATCACAAAGCGACGTTTTTCTAACTTTGCATGTGTATTATCTCCATGCGACGCATCTGTCACTAATATTTTCTTGGCACCGGCACCCTTTGCTATAGCAACTGCCATTAACCCTATTACTCCGACACCAAGAATAGCAACAGTTTTTCCTTTAATACTTGAGAGCGACTGTACCGTGTGTGTGGCATTACCAATCGCATCCATAAATGCAACAACTTCTTCAGGGATTTCGGCATTTTTAAAGATTAGTGTATTTTCCGCAGGCAGGATGACATATTCAGCAAATGCTCCATCACCATGGAGCCCACGAATAATTGTATTTGTGCATACGTGATATTCACCGAGTCTACATTGTGCACACTTCCCACACGTAATATGCATTTCCGCAGTGGCAATAAAGTGCTCGTTAACATATTCAATGAACGAAGAGTCCTTTGCAATCTGAGCAGCTAACCGACGCTTGGTAAATTTTTTTATATCGCGGTATTCTTGTGCTTTGCGTAGTACCAGCTCTGCGAGGTGCAGTTTTGCTTTAGGTCCCGCATCCGATATTCTCCCACAGAACTCATGACCAATGGTGACATTAGCTGTTGTAAGCGATGACATGCTATTTTTGAGTGAGTCTTTGGAATTGTAAATACCAACATCTGTTCCGCAAACTCCACCTGCGGTAACTTTGATTTGAACATCATTCGATTTCTTGACAGTCGGGATATTTTTTTCAATGAGTGCTAACCCCTTTTGCCAAGCTTTATACATTTCTGGCTTTTGTTTAACAACTGCTTTCATACATACATAGTATTATAGTGCTTTCTCAAGTCGAACTGCAAACGATCCATCAATATGATGACGATGAGGGAATGTTTCTATCCACCCATCTGTGGTTGTTACTGCATGATTGACAAAGTTTGCAGCATCATTAATTCTGAATTCAGGATGTTGCAATAAAAACGATTTAATGAGCATGGAGTTTTCTTCAGGCTCGATAGTGCATGTACTGTAAACCAAGACACCGCCCGGTTTCACTAACCGTGCACCGCTTTCCAACAATCGGCCCTGTTGACGAACTAAATGAGTGATGTCATCTTGATCTCGTTTCCATTTAATATCGGGTTTCTTCCTTAACACACCAAGACCTGAGCAAGGTGCATCGACAAGTACTTTATCAGCAGGTTCGGTCTCTAATTCATTCGCATCTGCAACTACAGCCTGTACGTTATTGATCCCGAGCCGTTCACAACTTCCTGTTATCAGCTTAAGTTTGCTTTCATACTTATCTACAGCAAGAATCTTTCCTTCATTCTGCATCAGTTCGGCAATGTAGGTTGTTTTTCCTCCGGGGGCTGCACACATATCAATAACCCGCTCGCCTTTCTTCGGATCTAAAAGAAGCACGGGTAACGCTGCACTTTCATCCTGAATAGAAAAATAACCATTTTGAAATATATTCAACTGCGATATACCGGCAAGGCTCTTCACTTTCACGAAATAATCAATAAAGCTTGAGCCCTGATAAGATACATGCTGCTTATCAAGAAGTAAAAGAAATTCACTTGGATTAATTTTCAATTTGTTGACGCGAAGGGTCAATCCTGGTATTTCGTTATTAGCAATCAGAAACTTTTCCAATTCTTCACGATCAAATCGATGAAGCCATCGTTTGACCATCCATATAGGATGAGAATAGAATACGGCAAGATATTGTGCTAGATCATCCTCTGGTTTCGGATAATGTATGCCATCGAAATTACGAATAATATTTCTGAGCACCGCATTGACAAGATTTGCTGCTTTCTCACCGCGAATTCTCTTGATGAACTCCACCGCTTCATTGACAGCCGCATAATGTGGCACTTGTGAAAGGAATAAAATCTGATAAAGAGCTACTCGCAGAGCATTTTTGATGTTGATTTCTGATTTCGAAAAATTTCCATGCGTAAAACCGTTTAACACCCAATCTAATCGTCCTTGCCAACGCATCACGCCATGAACAATTTCAGCAAGAAGGCTTTTGTCGATATCTGCTACATCTGTCATACGCAATTCAGCGTCGAGCATTTTATCAAGATAGGCATCAGTCCGTTCTACTCTGTTCAGAATTTTCACAGCAGTGCCACGGGGACCTGCATACAGCGTCCGTATTTCCTTAACTTCTACCGAACTACTTGATGTTTGCTGAACGTCGTTCATTTTCTGTCTCAGAAAAAATTGCCCTGAAGATTTGTTCGTAGGCAGGAGTAAGCTCAATATTACGACGCTGCATCATTCGTTGTGCAGTTACAATACTTTTTCCAAGGGAATACTCACGAAAAGAACCCGGTTCTCCCCACGAAAACGATGGAAGCAACTTTGGCTGAAACCCTGATCCATACACATTACAAGATGCACCAACAATAGTTCCTGAATTAAACATCGTAGTGATACCCGTTTTCGAATGATCTCCCATGATAAGCCCAACGAACTGTGAATTTGTATCAATGTTGATTCCATTGATAGTAACTTTTATAGTGCCATAAGTGTTTTTCAAGTCGCTTGTGTTAGTTCCTGCTCCGATGTTGATCCAACTGCCAAGATATGAATGTCCAAGATAGCCATCATGTTGTTTATTTGAATATGAGAGCACTGTTGACGACTCTACTTCTCCACCAATCTTGCAATGATTACCAATCGAAGTTCCATGATATATTTTAGCTCCGATCTTGATAACGGAATCATCACCTATGTAAACCGGACCCTCGATTACTACATTCGGCATTATTCGAACATTCTTACCGAGAATAATTGGTCCTTGTGATGCATCGAGAACAACACCGGGCATAATACTAGAATTCTTCCCGATTGAAATATGTTTCTTGTTGACAAAATGAACTCCGGCTTGGCGTGGGTTTACACGTTGAAATTGTTTTCGAAATTTTCTTACGTACTTAAAATCGTTTTCAATTTCATCTGCAGTACTATTCATCAGTTCCCAATGGTAGTTCACCATTCGACAAGTCAGCGGCTCTCTCGGTATGCCTTTAAACGTCGATGGCGTTATCACACCCGATTGCAACACTTGATTATAGCGAAGAATATCCAATTTCTTAATATAAGCTGCTACAATAATATCCTGTTGATAATATGCAGTTGATACATTCTTGTGCTGATGAATCAGCTTAACCAGATTTTCATCTGCAAGAATACGACCGTTAATGAACCAAGCATCGCCTTCCGGCAAACAATTTATTTTACTGGCAGGGTGTTGAACCTCAAAATAATCAAAGAGAAATGAACGCATATAAAGGATAACCCTTGTACGAGGAAAAAGCGCCTCTATCTTTTCTCGTAAAGTCAACGCTCCGCAGCGTAAATCAAATACGGGTCTAAAGTAGACGAGCGGAAAAAAATTAGTATATAGATGATCTTCAAATATACAGATATGCATAGATTGCATTAGAGCAAAAAACGGAATCCCGATTCACAGGACTCCGTCTTGGTAAATGAAAAGAAAAATTCCTTCTTATGCGGATGCAGTTTCGGCAGTTTTTTTTGCGTACTTCTTGTTGAATCGTTCAACTCTCCCCGCAGTATCAAGTAGCTTTTGTTTTCCAGTAAAAAAAGGATGACACTTATTGCAAATTTCTACTTTGAGGTTACCTGCAGTAGATCGTGTTTCAAACGTATTGCCACAAATACATGAAACAATTGATTTCTTATATGCGGGATGAATATCATTTTTCATAAAAATCTCCATTTCGAGGTAAAATAAACGTTTTAATATACGAAGATTTCCTTTGAACTGCAAGGAAGTCTCGTTTATTCGATTATTTTACCAACGCGATAACCTGCCTCAAATCCCTCGTGCAATTTTTCAGCGACAGCTTTTGCTTCATCCCATGTGGAAAATCTTCCAATAGAAACGCGGTACCATCCATCATATTCAGTAACTGTCGTTTCATATCCGGCTTCCTTCCATCGTTCCGCTTCTTGATCAGCAATTTCTTTAGAATGATGTCGTGCAATATATATTGTATAATTCTCTGATTGAACAGGTAATTCTGATTTTTCCTGTATGTGCTCATTGATTGGAATAGGAACTTCATTGCCTTTAGTCATCGAAGTTGTTGAGTCATCGTTTGAAGGGGCTGATTTTAGGAACTGATTCTCAACTTTAGGCTCGTTACTCTTAGATGGAGTTTCAACATTCATTGTTTGCTGTGATTTAATTCGTTTGAAAACGTCATATTTTATCAAGAAAAAAGTAGTTGCTATAATTATAACAACAAGAAAGAGAATAATCATTATCTTCGATATACCGGGCTTTAATTCACCGGGTTGATGAAGAATTGGTCCCTCATTATTATGTTTCTTTTCTGAGATATCTCCTTTTTCTTTAAAATCTAATGGCATAACTATTTATTCCTTTTAGTTATTGGGACGCTTACTCTTAGCTTTTTGCTGCTGCATCTGCAATTGTTTTTGTACATTGCGCAACGAGTCTATTTTCGTACTGTCCTTTGGGGCGAGCGTGTCAATTTGATCGGTAATCGATTTAAGCTGTGTTTGAAAATCTACTTCATTCGATAGAGTACTTTTTGCTGAAGGCCGAATTATACCTTGAACTTCCTTCTGGAGAACTGGAGCTTTGACGGCTGTATTACGTTCATCTAGCATCATCTGAATTTTTCCCGGAGCAGAACTTGATTGAGGTAGTGGTACCTGTTGCCCACGATTGCGTGTGATTGACTGAGACGAACCTTGTTCATTTTCTGTCTGTGCGTCTGATCTACCAATTATCCTTTCATTTCTTAATAAACCATCGTTCGTTTCTTCCTGTCCCTTGATTTTCTCATCTGCATCTATGTCTTTTTTTCTTATCTGCATTTGTTTAAGATCTGATTTTTCGTTTGAGTAAGCTTTCGTTTCCATCTGTACTTCTGTCTTTTGCTCTGAGGGCTTAGTGTTATTCAAATGAATATCGGTCCTTTTATCATCTGGAATAGCTTCTGTGTTCGATCCATAAGATTGCACATTATTTTCCCGCTCTTGTAGCATCAGCTGATCGGATTTTGGAACGATACCTGATCGAAAGAATGAATAATACGAGACAACTCCGACTAAAACCAGTGCGGTAAGCGAATAGGCAAATACCGGCATGCGTTGTGGCAGGAAGGTATTTTTTAACCATCCTGTTGAAATTTGGCTTCGAGTTTCCTGAGAAATTCGTTGATAAAGCCGTTCTTCAAAGTCAGGCGACGCCTGTATCTTCGGCAAATTCGACAAAAGTTTTTTTGTGGAACGCGGCTCGTTGTTATGTTCTTGAGATTCGTCCATTTGTTACACTATTGCTTGTCTATCGAATACTATATATATTCCTAAACAACATTACTCTTCTTTCAAATACTTTAGCAATTCCTGAAGCTGTGTTCGCCCCCGGTTCAACCGCGATTTTACTGTTCCTATGTTCAGTCCTGTGACTGAACATATCTCTTCGTAGCTCAATTCCTGCACATCGCACAGAATTACAACTTCACGATACTTTGGAGAGATCGTATTTAATGCATCTTGAATTATGTTCTGCTTCAACGAGCTCTCTGCCTGCAAATCAGCGGCATATCGGTCATCCGGAATATCCAGAATTCTTTCCTGTTCATCATTTTTGTTGTGTGTAAATGAAAACAATGTCTGTCGTTTACGTCGGCGAATCTGCGTTTTAGCAAGATTTGCAGCAATGGTATACAACCATGTTGAGAATTTCGCTACCGGCTTGTATGAATTCTTGTTGCGATACACACGTACAAATGTCTCTTGAGCAATATCATCAGCATCATCATAATTGCTAAGATAGCGATAAGCAAAATTTACAAGTTGGTGCTTATAGCGTCCAACAATAATATTAAATGCTTCAACCTTTCCTTCCTGAAACAATGCAATCAATTCTTCGTCGGATTGATATGCCGCCTTTTGATTCACTACACCGCTATGCATTTAACTGATATAGCAGTATGAATGTTCCAATTTTAATAAAGAAAATGAAGTGTTTAGAAATACTATCATGCAGCAACCATGGTTCCTTGTTTGTTCAAAATGTGATACAAGAGCAGCGTCATGACAAGATTTGTCTCACCGTTTGATGATTTGAGCCTTGTGTCTGCTTCTCTAAGAACAGCAAAACTACGGTTAAGCTCTTCCGCTGTAAACCTCTTCGCTGTTTGCTTTTCTGCTTGTAAAAAATACATCTGTTTTGGTGATATTTTCAATGCTACAGCTATATCGTCATCGGACATATGGCGAGCAAGACAATCTTGCATCAGCCATAATTTCTGAAAGTATCTCGTTAACATAACGATTATAGATGTAGGTTGCTCGCCTGCATTCAACATATGTGTTAGTATCTCAAGCGCTCGACTAATGTTTTTAGCACCAATCGCATTCTGTAATTCGAATACATTGAATTGCCTTGACATCCCAACAATAGCATTAATATCATCAACGTCTATGGCTTTTTTATCTCCGACATAGATAAACAGCTTTTCTATTTCATTATAGATTTCCCTCAAGGATCTGCCAACATAGTTTTGTATTAATTGGCAAGCTTGGTAAGAGATAATTTTCCCTCGACGTTCCACTGTTTTGTTGATCCATTGGGGCACATCGTTTTCGTATAATGACTTAAATTCTACAAGTATTCCTTGTTCTTTAAGAGTTTTATAGAACTTCTGTCGAAAGTCGGGCTTCGACGTAATAAGCACCAATGAAGTTGTGGGTGATGGATGATCCAAGTATGAAAGCAGGGGGTCCTTGTTTGTTAGCTTCTCAAATTCACGAACAATAACTACTCGACGCTCTGCCATCATGGGAAAAGAAGCTGCCAATGCCATTACTTGTTTTGCATCGACATCACTGCCATAAACAATATCGAGATTAAAACTTTTTGTGGCTTCATCAACTGCCGCTGCTATAAACATCTGCAGCGATTCCTCAATAAGAAAGTCTTCATCGCCATAGAAAAGATAGATTGGCAAGAACTCACGTCGCTCTATCATTCGCTCGAGAGCGTTTAGCAATACAGAATCACTTTTCGGCTGCTTCATGTAAAAGGATAGTATAATCTATGAGCATCAATGGCGAAGCGACAATTTCGCCATTGATAAGGACGACCTACTTTTTCATGTGTATTTTTGCTACCAAAACGTCTTGCTTGGGCCTGCCATCACTAGAACCCATTCTTCCTGCTACAATTTCTACTTGGCCTATCTTCTCTACAACATCCATGCCCTTAATGACTTTTCCAAAAATTGTATAACTGTGAGGAAGACCGACATCTTTTAAACAGATAAAAAATTGACTTGAGTTTGTATTTGGCCCTCGGTTTGCCATTGCTACAACGCCCTTTTTATAGCCTTTTTTATAACTCGACGTGCTGGAATCTAACTCATCCTCAAAATCCTTTCCCCACATACTACTGCCGCCTGTCCCCCATTGTGCTACAAGCGCAGGATCTTTCGATTTATCATCTCCCGTTTGAACAACGAATCCCTTGGCGACACGATGGACACGCATGCCATCAAAATATTTTTTCTTGGTAAGCTCGACAAAATTTTCTACAGTCTTCGGGGCATCAGTTTTGAACAATTCCATTTCAAATGTGCCCATCGATGTTTCTACAATGGCAATTTCTTTTCCAGATAACATTTTAGGTTTTCCCTCTTTTGGTTTATCTTCCGGCGGTTTTGATGGATATTTTACTTGTGCTGACAATCCAGATGTGAGCATCATTATCCCTAACAGAACAATGATAAAAAAGGTACTACGATTCATACTTTCTCCTTTATTGTTATTGTAATGTATTTATAATAGTCAAAATAACATATTGAGACAAAACTTACGAAGAGGAACTTGAGTTTTCCTGTGTATTATTTTTTGGAGTGTTATCCTTGCTCATCACCTCTGTCAGATGCAGTTTGTCGCGTAAAACATAATATATTCCTATGGCTGAAATTGAAAAATAACCGAGCGCATGCGTTACAACAGCGTAACTTCGAGCAAGATCAATATCAACGCCATATAATTTTGTCATCGTTTGAACTGCAAAATAATGATAGGGTCCGGTTGCACCGGGAGTGGGCGTCATATAGCCAATACTTGTAATCCCCTGCAGAACTACCGCTGAGCGAATATCGAGAGCGTATTTCTCCGTTAGCCCAAAAGCATAGAATGGTAGTAACAGCATTATAACATACATTCCCCATACTAATACGCTCAATACCGCTATAGAAAAATAGTGCTTAGGTTCTTTGAGAAAGAGAAATCCATCCAAAAAAGAATGAGTGATTCGTTCGATGAATTGCGCTCGCTTAGGAGAAAGGTGTCGAGTAAAAAACCCGAGGAGGCGTACCACAATATCTCTGCGAAGCATAAGAAACGTACATACGGTAATACAAAATAATGTTACCACCGTAATCCATATACCTGCCTCCTCTAGCCAAGGAAACGTTTGTGTTAGCGGTCCCGTGTAAATAAGCGGAATCAACGAAATAATTATTAAAAATGAAACAACATCAAATATGCGCTCAACAATCAATGTTCCAAGTGCTGAGCTTCGCGATATTTTTTCAAGCCTGCCGATGGCATAAGGTCTTACAATTTCACCGACCTTAGGTAAAAGATTATTGATGAAATAACCTACGAGGAGCGATGAAAAGAGGTTCCTGAATCTGATGTCTTTTTTAATCGGACGCAAGAGATATTCCCATCGCCATGCACGAAAAATATGACTGAGGATGAGAGGGGGTATCATTGCCAACGCCCACCAATAATTCGCGTGAGATAGCACATCTACTAACGCATTAACGTCCGTACCTTTAAATGCGAAGTAAAGAAAAAAACCCATAAGAAAAATGCTAAAGAGATATTTAAGTGAGGTCTTAATATATCGATTCATGCTAATTCAGTTACAAGAATGAAGGTAAGATCATCGCAGGTCTATTACTTCGACACCAGCGGGAATAGCAAACTTGAACTCGCTATCATTCACACCGGTGTTGATCTTCATCGTATTAACAGTGTACGTCATCAGGTTATCACTCATATCGAACATTTGAATCTTCTTCATTGTCCATTCCTCACCAACCCATACTTTCATCCATTGTACGTTCGACTTCGCATCGTTTGGAATTAATTTTAGAATAGAGATTTGCTCTCCTTGAATCTCTTCCTTGCTTAAAAGTGTTACGCTAAAACGATGAGGAACATTTACCAGTACTTTGTCCGGAGAAAACGAACGTGGGTCTTCTTTATATGTATTAATAATAACTTGATTATTGTTCTTTGTGTATGACCATACGACTTTGCCATCTGTTATGATGGCTTGATCTTCAAGCTCAATGCGATACTTGTTACCTTTTTTCATGATAAGTTTACCGGAAAATGACTGCTCTGCTTTCGTTACGCCGTATTGAACATGCTGATCGAATGTAAGCGTTATATCCTTGATCGTATCATATTTCTTTTCGACCTTCTTTAATATAGATTCGGCGCTATCATCAGAGAATCCTTGATAAGGCATCAACACAATACTAGCGTTTACGACAACAAGTGTAATAATGTAATGGAATTTCATTTTCATTGTATTGCTTCTAATAATCCGTCAAGCTGTTCGTCGTTTTCAATGAGCACGAGGCGTGCCTTACTTCCATCAAAGGGTCCTACGACACCTGCAGCCTCAAGTTCATCAACCAATCTCGCGGCTCGTGAATAACCCACTTTTAATCTACGCTGTAATAGTGATACTGAACCTTGTTGATGACGTACTATAATACGTGCTGCCTCTTCAAAGAACTCATCTCGTGAATCTGAAGTTCCACGCATTCCTGATTTCCTTCGCTCAAGTATAGATGGAAGCGGAAACGGCTTTTTATATCCTTGTTGTTTTGCTATATGATCAGTAAGTCGCTCAACTTCGTCGGTGGAAACGAACGCATTTTGTATACGCATAGGTTTTGGACTACCGGCGGGAAGATACAGCATATCTCCGCTGCCAAGAAGCTGTTCTGCGCCATTCATATCAAGTATGGTTCGTGAATCTGTCTTCGATGCAACTTGATATGCTATTCGTGCGGGGAAGTTCGCTTTGATGACTCCCGTAATAACATCAACCGATGGGCGCTGTGTTGCCAATACCAAATGTATACCGACTGCTCGTGCCAATTGGGCCAAACGTGCGATGGGTTCTTCTACTTCTCGCGCCGCAGTCATCATCAAATCAGCAAGTTCGTCAATGATAACAACGAGAAATGGCATTTTACGATGTTTGACTGAATCGGAATCTTTTAGCCGCCCTGCCTTGAACCGCTCATTATAGTCTTGAATATTTCTCACCCCTGCGGCAGCAAGACGATCATACCGTTTCTCCATCTCCAGTTCTACACTCCTCAGTGCACTAACGGCATTTTCCGGTGTTGTAATAATTTCTTCTCTCAGGTCAGGAGATACTGCAAGAAAATGATGCTTTAACTTTGCATACTGCGCTAATTCGATTTTCTTCGGATCGATCACGATAAACTTGACATCCGATGGATGAAGTTTAAATAACAATCCTGCTAGTATCGTATTAATGCCAACGCTCTTGCCGGAGCCTGTCGATCCAGCGATCAAAAGGTGCGGCATTTTTGCAAGATCATCTGTTAATACATCTCCAGCAATAGTTTTTCCTAACGCAATCGGGAGATGTGCTTTCAAGTCCCGGAACTTCGATGAGTTAATAATACTTCGCAAATGAACGATTGATGGATTTTTATTGGGTATCTCAACACCGACGGCACTCTTTCCCGGAATGGGTGCCATAATCCGTATACCTTTCGCGGCAAGCGCCAGAGCAAGATCATCTGCAAGACTTACAATACGACTAATCTTTACTCCTGAAGCGGGGACAAGCTCGTATAACGTGATGACCGGACCCGGCGTAACACTAACACTCTCTATCTCCACTCCAAAATGTGCAAGCTTAGCACGAACAAGTTCAGCATTTGCTTTGAGTTCTTCATCAGGTATTGAGTCGATATGTCGTGGCGTATCAAGAAGTTCTACTGAAGGAAACACATAATCAATTTCTTCCTGTTCATCCTCAACAGGTTGGGGGATATTAGTTTCAGATTCCGTCATGATAGCCTCATCGATCTGGTTGTCGACTAATGGCTGATTCTGCAACGTAATCGGCTCCCCTAATGGCTCGTCGTCCTGAAACTCATCATCCTCATCAACAATCAGCTCATCCTTTACAACAGCAAATTCCCTCTTTGGCTCTACATCGGCTGGAGATTTATTAATCATTACATCCTGCTCTTCAGCAAACTGTGATGCCTGTCTTTCTTTTCGTTCGCGATACCATGACATGAGAATAAACCAAAATGATTTAAACCTATCAATCGATTTATGGATATCCAGATCAATGGCAAGAACAAATGTGATAAATAATGCTGCCACCACGAACATCGATGCTCCTATTGTTCCGAGAAGTTTCGATAGAAAATCTGCAGTAAACGCCCCCATTAACCCACTCCACTCTTTATCAACGTCAATAATAAGTGCAACTACCCCCATTGCTGTCGAGAAGAGCAGCCCGCCAATGATGGTATAGTTTGTCAGCGTAATAAGCCTGCGAGTTTCTTTTTTTCTTAACGCTACCCACGACCAAACCATGACAAGAATGGGAAAGACTATCGAGGCAAATCCTATGGTATTATTCACACAAACATCGGCAATGAGCGCACCCAGCAATCCAAATCGATTGTGGATTAAATCTGCCTGCGCCCGAATATGATCGTCAAAGGGGATACGTAACACATCGACAAATGATAACGTACTCGTAATGACTTCATCGTGCTTTGCATAACTCAATACCGCAAGCATTACAAGAACACCCACTACCATAAGGATAACAAGAACGATTTGTTTCCGACGCTCAGAAGATTGCTTCGATGTTGATTTTTTTGCGATGTGTTTCGGCTGATCAGCCAAAGCGGTATGATTGCTTTCTGCCATCACGTTTACGCAGTACGTTTGAGTGGCTCTTTTGCTACACGTATAATGTTATTGGCGAGTATAGGGAGAAGTGAAATAGTATTAAGTGCAGCGCATACTTTCAAATCATCGCCAAACCCTATTTCGGCAAGATACTTTCCATGCTCGGAATGCTTAATCATTTTTGCTATGTTTTTACCAACATGTTTATCAAGCAACATAGCTGTTTCCCCAGCATCATCAGTAAAAACGTTCAGGGTATCATTTTCTTTCAACATATTGAGAACCCTACCTGCACAGACAGCATCTTCCATACAAAATCGACTTTCTTTTCCTGAACATATTATCACAAAATCATTCTGCATTTCGCTTAAAAATGTTACAACGGTCGAAAGGTTTACAAAGCCTGCTATCAAAAGATTTTTTGCATGCCTGCCTTTCACCATCGCCGGAGAGCCATTAGTAGTTAGCAGAATGATTGATTTTCCTTTTACAATCTCTTCGGTATATTCGAGCGGCGAATTGCCTAAGTTAAACCCTTCGATCATTTTTCCATTGCGTTCACCAGCCCGCAAGGTGACATCACCGAATAAACTGCTTGAAATTTTTACAACGCTCTCGACGCTGTTGACGGGGATAATTTCCTTTGCACCGTTATGAAGAGCTGTAATAACAGTCGTTGATGCACGTAACACATCAATAACAACAACGTTCTTATCTTTCAACGTCATCTCATCAACTTGGGATGGTGTAAAGTGCACTTCAGCGTATATTTTCTTTTTACTCACCATGCTATTTTTTCAGAAACGGTAGTTTCACAGCGCAAGCCTTTACTTCTCGGCTGCGAATCATAATTTGTAGCTCTTGTTCAGGTTGTGTTGCCTGGATATCAACATAGCCCATGCCTATGCCTTTTTCAAGTATTGGGGAAACCGTCCCGCTTGTTACAATTCCAACTTTGGTACCATGAGACAAAATCTCATATCCATGGCGAGGAAAAGCTTTATCTTCTTCTATCGTAAAGCCAAGAAGTTTTCTCTTAAGACCATCTTGCTTCACATTCACTAATGCATCATGTCCGATAAAATTTCCCTTATCCAGTTTAGTGATCCAGCTTAATCCTGCTTCAAGCGGGTTGGTCGTTTGATCGATATCATTCCCATAGAGACAAAAACCCATCTCTAGTCGTAATGTATCTCGCGCTCCAAGCCCAATAGGTTTGATACAAAATTCTTTTCCTGCTTCCATAATTGCATTCCAAATCTTTTCTGCAGTTGACACGGAAGAGTCAAAATACAATTCAAAGCCCAGTTCGCCAGTATACCCGGTTCGAGATATCACCATTTCTACGCCAGCAAGTATGCCACAAGAAAATGTATAATACGACATTAAAGACAAATCAACCTCTGTGAGCTTTTGTAATGTGGCAAGTGACTGAGGACCTTGGATAGCAAGTAATGAATAAGTATCGCTTTTATCGACAACTTCAACATCTAACCCACCGGTATTTGAAGTTATCCATGTAAAATCTTTTGCAATATTCGCAGCATTAACAACTAACATGTATTGATCACCAAAATCATAGACAAGAAGATCGTCAACAATGCCGCCATCCGAATAACACATGGCAGAATATTGCACCTTGCCTTCTGAGAGCTTAGCAGCATCGTTCGTTGTTACTCGCTGCACTAAGGCGAGGGCATCTTTTCCTCGTATCTCAAACTCACCCATGTGTGAGACATCAAACATACCAACAGTTGTGCGCACGGTTTTATGCTCATCAATAATGCTTGTGTATGAGACAGGCATTTCATAACCACCAAATTCAACAAGCTTTGCTCCGTACTTTTGGTGTAGAGGATAGAAGGCAGTTTGTTTCATCAAATTTACTTTTGCGTCTTTTTCCAATCGGCTAAAAAGCGCTCTAACCCTATATCCGTGAGCGGATGCTTAATGAGCTGCGTGATCACAGAAAACGGCATGGTTGCGATATCTGCACCCATCATTGCGGCTTCTACGACATGAATAGGGTGACGAACGCTGGCAACCAGGACTTGGGTATCAAAATCGTAGTTCCGATAGATCGTGAGTATCTGATCGATCAATTGCATACCATCTGTACTTACATCATCAAGCCTGCCAACAAAGGGACTAATGATATATGCACCGGCTTTCGCTGCCAGCAGGGCTTGATTTGGCGAGAAACATAAGGTTACATTTGTTCTGATTCCTTCTGCTTTGAAATTCTTAACCGCTTTGAGCCCTTCTTTGATCAGTGGAACCTTCACAACTATATTATCATGAATCTTTGCAAGTTCACGCCCTTCGCGCAGCATTCCATCAAGCTCGGTCGAAACAACTTCTGCACTGATGTCACCATGTACCACAGAACAGATTTCTTTGAGTAAGTCCTTGAAATTTTTCCCTTCCTTCGCTACAAGGCTCGGATTGGTCGTAACACCATCGAGAACGCCCATACTTGCAGCTTCTTTGATTTCATTAATATTTGCAGTGTCAATAAAAATTTTCATAATGATTTATTTAGTTTTATTTACTAAACTGAGTAGTCACATTTTTGTCTTGTTTTACTGATATAAAATGAAACTCAGCCATTGGAAGTTTGGCATCTTCTTCAAGTTTAATAAAGACTCGATATTTAAACTTCATTTTTGTCAGTCTGCTGATAGTACCTTCACTCAAATAATCGGCAATATTTGGATGAACTTTCAAGCGCAAGCGCAATTCCTTCGACTCGGAAGTAAATCGACGAATCCAGCGTTCTATCTGATTAACAATACTTGATGTTGACTGCACTAAGCCGCCGCCGCCGCACACCGGACATGGCTCGCTGAAACTGTGGAGAATATTTTGCCGGATACGTTGTCGCGTGATTTGAACAATGCCAATCTCCGTCATCGGCAGGACAGTTACTTTGGCACGATCTCTACGGAATTCTTTTCTTAATTCGTCATAAACCTTCTTCCTGTTCCTCTCGTCCTCAAGATCGATGAAATCAATAACAATAATACCACCCATATCTCTCAACCGAAGTTGTCTGCAGATTTCCCTTGCAGATTCAAGGTTTGTTCTGAGTGAATTTAACTCCTGTTCGCGCTTTGCTGCGTAGCGCCCGCTGTTCACATCAATAACAACCATTGCCTCAGTCTGTTCGATAATAATATAGCCACCGCTTTTGAGCCAGACTTTCCTGCTGAGACAGGTAGCAATTTCTTTTTCAATTCCAGAGGCATCAAATATTGGCTCTTTATCTTTGTAGAACTCAATCTTATCTACAAGCTGGGGCGATACGGTCTGTACGTATGTTCGTATTTCTTTGTAAAGTTTTTTAGAATCAGTAACAACACGCTCGACGGAATCGGTAAATAAATCACGGATAACGCTTGAGGTTGTCGCCATATCTTTGTACAGGAGTGTAGGAGGCTTCTCGGTCTTGAGACTTTTTTCGACATCACGCCAGGTTTCAATCAAGGCTTCCAAATCTTGCTTCAGTGCAGCTTCTTCTTTTTCCTGCGCAACAGTTCGAACGATAACTCCGAAACCGGGGGGCAAAATACTTCTCATGATTCTGCGTAGACGACGCTTTTCCTTGAAGTTAGTCATCTTCTTTGAGATCCCGATCTTGCCATCGAACGGTAGAAGCACAAGGAATCGTCCGGGAAGCGATACCTCAGAAGTTACACGCACACCTTTTTTTGCAACAGGCTCCTTTGTTACTTGAACAATAATATCTTGACCCTTTTTTAAATCTGGTACAGATAACTGTCGACCGTAATCTCTGCCTGTTCGTTGTGTTTGTGGTCGCTCGGTAAGTGGTTTTACGACCGGTGGAGTTGTTGCAACTGTGGTTGAAGACTGCCCATCTTGTCCTGCTATGTCTTCTTCATCATCACCATCATCATCGACATCGACATCAGCATCATCATCTCCGATGAGCGAGGAGTAGTCGCTAAATGTACTACCGATGTCTGAAAAATGAAGAAAGGCGTCCTGCTTTAATCCTATATCGATGAATGCGGCGCGAATGCCCGGCTTGACGTTGGCGACTCGTCCCAAATATATATCGCCAACCGTTCGCTCTTTTTCCGGGGTTTCAACATAAAGCTCTGCTAACCGATTGTCCTCTGTAATCGCGATACGGATCTCCGCATCGGTGGCATTGATAATAATCTCTTTTTTCATAATAAATTGTTCGTTCCTCTATACCCGTTCGTGAGAAATTTCGATATTGTATCTTCGGAAAGATAACTGACGAAGCGGGAAGGTTAATTGATTGAATAACACTGCAACGGCGCCAACGGTTCGATGCCGCGGCGAAGTCGTGGAACGAAGCGAGCAAATTTCTTCTTTGAGGAGAAAAAACTCGTAATAATAATACGCTCAGAATCGTTAACCAGAGACCTGTTGCTATTTGAATTGTCATTTAGATTTGTGAAAAAACTCTTCGAATTCAAGAAAAAACTTGAATAACACCTATAATGTAAGAAATTTTGTACAGGATTGCAATAGCGGAAAACAAAGAGGCCAAGCTAGCCTATGTCACACGAGTGAGGCGTCCTACCGTTGCTTCCTTCCGGATCTGGCGGGGTTCGGATGTTTCTCGTTGCACAGGACTTGACCTCTGAATTTACAATTGATCTGATAAGTGAAGGGCTAAACCATTAAATATAGACCAGCATAGCACCTACTTTGCCATTACCCTATTAATACACAAAACCAGTGTTTTTAAATCATATGGCTTCGTAATATAATCATTTGCACCATTTTTTACAGCCTCAAGCGCCACAGTAAGGTCATCGACACCTGTAAGCATGATAACACGAGATGTAATTTTTTTCTCTTTTACATGTTTCAAGACTTCAATGCCGTTCATACGGGGCATACGTATATCAAGCAAAAGAACATCATAGAATTTCTTTGTCATCATTTCAACAGCAGTATCACCGTCATCTGCTGTATCTACAGTAAATCCTTCCATGTTCAATTGATTTGGAACGAGCATGCGAAGAGTCTCTTCATCATCAACATAAAGGATAGATATTGGGGATGTCATAGTATATTCTTAATGAAATAAATATTTAACTTTGGAGTATATTCTCATAAATAAAGTATAACTAATTTTGTTAATGTGCAACATCATGGGGCGCACCGGGAAACTGATGTGCTGTTTTTTCCCATTTGAGTTCTTTCTTTTTAATAATAGATTTAAAAAAAATATATAATGCTCTTCCTGTAGCGCTAAAATTAATGATATTTGAAATCGGGAGTCTGATAATACTGAGCACTGCTGCCCACGCGCCATAAATACGCCGGACGGTGATGAAACGATGGGCTATACGCCAAATCATGAGTAAGCTATCAATGACAACTAAATCCCATAGTAATGTTCCCTTAACCACAATCGGTGGTAGTTGTCTATAGGCTGCAAAGCCGAATCGTACCGCTTCATAACAAATCAAATACAGGATGACAATATACGCGACAAAGTTTATCGCATTTGAAATTACTGCTTTGCGATCACGGTAAAGAATAAACTTGAAACGTGCATCCCCTTTCCATCCGACATTTCTCCATGACTGCAAACAAATACCTGTAATCCAACGACTCTTCTGCCTGATAGATGTCTTCATCGTATGAGGAAAATAACCGCGTGTTGCTACGTTGATGCCATACGGTTTGTAAGTGAACAACAAATTTGCTTTCCCCAATGCCAATCGAAGTGCAAGGTCATAATCTTCCGTAAGCGATTTTGAACGGAAGATATTCTTGGCATACGATGTTCCGACGAACTCGATCAACCAGCGATTGAACGCTGTACCTACGCCGGCTGATGGAACAAATCCACAGAAGTGCTGGCGTACCATCAAATCTTTCGTGTGATACTCTGCGAATTCATCTGCATACGTCCAGTGCACGAGATTTGCATGACTCGAATGCAGTGGGAACACCGGCATCTGCACCATATCATATTCAGGAATAAACGAATTGTTCAACTTCAAGGACAACGGATGAATGACATCCTCAGAGTCATGCATGATGATGATATCATATCGCACCCCGGTCTTGTTTTCCCACCGAATCATGCCATCATGAATCTGATTAAGGTTATCTGCTTTCGTTGTCGGTCCGGGATTGGAGGAACCTACGGCATGAACATTGCGAAAGCGTTTGCTAACGCTTTCTACCTTCATAATCGTTTCGGGATCGTTGGGATAAACGCCTACAAAAATATCATAATTCTTATACTGTATCGTCTGGCATGCATTGGTGAGCATTTTATCGATAACATCCTGCTCATGCCATGCCGGAACAAATATCGCTATAGGTTTCTCTGGTATTTCATGAATATTTTCAGCTGAAGCAAATGTATATTTGTTAAAATTTTTCTTGGCAAAGATATGATGAAACCAATAGTACATATCGATGAACAAGTCATCGAGGCCGCTAAGAAAAAGAAATGATGCGACGATGAACGTAGCAATGTACAGCGCTGTATAAGATTGTCTAAAAAAATCTATTAACCACTCAATCATGATCGTTTAGAACGTTCTCTCAAAAATAAAATAAAATCTGAAGCTGTTGTAGAATTGATCATATAACGCTGCGCGCTGTAATTCTGCAGCGCTTGAAACATTCAGATATTTCCCTCTGTGATATTCTGCCCTGATATTCAGACCCCAATTAATGTTTGGAGTTATATTGACCCCGAATCCGCCTTCTATGATGTTATTGTAGAACTCCCGCTCTGTATCAAATACAAAATCGCCACGCACATAAACATCAACAGCAGTCCGCGAAACTTCCAACGCCCGCAGCCCTCCCCGTGTTTGTAGATAACCTATCTCGTTCTTGTAACGTGAGTAGTATCCGAACGACGAATACATATCTGCAAAAGGATACATTGGCAACTTCAAATCAGGATGTACATTAAAGGGGGCATACAACCCGTTTCCATAAATCGCAACTGCACGAAAATCGTTTTGAGGATCACCATCACTTCCTCGGCGAATCAAATCAAAGACGACACCTTCCTGTATCATTAACGAAAGCCCATATAGAGGTTTGAGACGAATACCTGCTCCTATGAGAAGAGTATGATCAGAAATTATTTGAGGTACAACACCCAATTTTGATTTTGTATCTGTTGATAATGCCATGACACCGTATGCAGTGATTTTCTGATCTTCCGTAAGATGATAACCGTCTTGAAAATTGAAATGAATAAAAAGATCTTCCCATCGAGTGTCGTAATAGGGGTCAGTATAAAGTCGAATCCATCGTCGTGAAGGGGCTTGGTTTGCCGATGATGCAGCAAGCTCTTCAGAAGCTTTTTCTTTTATTGATTGATCTCCATTGTTTTGCAGTTGATGAAATATTTTATTTGCTTCGTCCCGACGTCCGAGAGAAACCAGCAGATATGCTATTTGCAATGATATCGTATCGGACGATCTGAGTCGTTCTGAGGCTTGAAACTGCTCTAGAGCAAGCTCCTGTTTTTCCTGTGCAAGATAGAGATAGCCAAGCTGCCGACGTGCTACGATATTTGAAGGCTGTATTTCTACAACACGTGCAAAGAGTTTTGCTGCTTCAGTGGGATTAGTATTAAGAAGGTCATACGCACGATTCAACACCTCAACAGCCGTTGAGTCGTGCGTACTCTGAGCATAAATGCTCGAGCTTAAAAGAAGAATAAGTATGAAAATAAAAAAATTCGCCATGTTAAAGAAGTGAAATTGTCCACCTCAGACACTGAGTTGAACATTCATACAGATGGAATTGCTTTTTGAATTCACCCAAAATACTAAAAATCTCATCTGGAAACAAGTAAATCGTGTACCAATTATCGAATATATTTTGTTTCAAATTAGCATTCTAATACATGTATAGAGGTGATGCTCATCAAGGCAATCATTTGGATAGTCAGCAAATAGAAGCAACGAGATTTGCATATTAATCTTGAAATTCATACACTTTGACCAAGTCCTAATAATCTATTTCAACTTCTATTTCCATTATGAACCATCTTCTCCGCAGCATGTTGTTTATGGTTATCTTCTGTTTTGTCTTTCAGGCTTCTGCTCAAAAGTTACAGAGACAGAGCGTTGTTGAACGATTTTTACGCTATGTGAAAATCGACACGCAGTCGAAGGAAGATGTCGATAGTATACCGAGCACACAAAAGCAATTCGACCTCGCGCGCATGCTTGTTCAAGAATTACAGGATCTCGGACTCACTGATGCGCGTATTGATTCTCATTGTTATGTCTATGCAACATTGCCCACTAACCTGCCTGCCCCTGTTGCGGCAAAAATTCCGGTCATCGGACTGATCTCTCACATGGATACCTCTCCTGCGGTTTCAGGCGCCGATGTTAATCCGATATTCCACAAGAATTATCAGGGAGGAGACATCGTACTTCCAAATGACAAGACGCAAATTATTTCCGTCGAAAAGAATCCACGTCTGAATGATAACATTGGAAGTGATATTATTTCAGCAGACGGTACAACGCTCCTCGGCGCAGATGATAAAGCCGGATGTGCGGAAATCATGACAGCACTCCAAACGCTTATCAACGACCATTCGATTAAACATGGCACAATTAAAATTGCTTTCACGCCCGATGAGGAAGTCGGCAAGGGCGCTGACAAATTTGATGTGAAAGGTTTTGGCGCCCAGTATGCATACACTATCGACGGCGGCATGACGGGTGAAATCAGTAACGAGACATGGAACGCCGACGCCGCAACGATTACATTTCAGGGAAAGAGCACTCACCCGGGAACAGCAAAGGGTATCATGAACAATTCTCTGTATGCACTTGCACATTTTGTCTCGTTATTTCCCGATGACATAAAACCGGAAACAACAGAAAAACGAGTCGGCTTTCTCCATCCTTATACCGGCAGTCTCGAAGTCGAAGAATCTAAAATCAAAGTTTTGTTGCGCGACTTTGATTTGAACGGCTTGGAAAAGCAACGCAAAATTCTCAATGACATGCGTGAGAAAACATTAGTAAAATTTCCGAACGTCAAGATCACCATCGATATCAAGGAATCGTATCGCAACATGCGATTCGAGCTGGATAAAGTACCATTCGTGACTGAATATGCTGTCGAGGCATGTAAACGCGCCGGTGTAAAAACCGAGCTTAAACCTGTTCGTGGCGGTACCGACGGCTCGCGCTTAACGTATATGGGATTGCCCTGCCCGAATATTTTCACAGGCGGTGAGAATTACCATGGCAAGCTTGAATGGATCCCCGTGCAGGGAATGGACAAGGCAGTCCAAACAATTTTGAATCTCGTCCAAATTTGGGTCGAGAAGAATTCTTAAGCTTTCCCGCCTCCAGAGCGATTACAATCATGAACACTTTGAACACGAGGGAGAAGTATGCGCGTTCTACAAGTTGTTTTGCTCTGTGGCTTTCATGCCCTTGTGCAGACTATCGGTCTGCATGCACAAATCCACCAATTTCCTTATACTGAGAACTTTGACAGCGTTGTAGCTCCGACCTTGCCTTCTGGCTGGACTACTACAACAAACCGGTTGGCATCGGGACATTTTACCACCACAACTTCTGCGGTGTACTCCGATCCCAATGCTGTTCTGAGCACCAATGCCGCGGACAGTCAAAGTCTCACTTCCCCACCATTGGATTTCTCCAACAAAGAAGCGGATGGTTTGATGTTTTATGAGAGGCGATCCGGTACACACAATTCGGGAGTGATCGTTGAAGCTTCTATCGATGGTGGAATAACATTTTCGATACAGATTGGCGATACCCTAAAGAATTTAGGAGCGACATCGTACACACTTCGCGCACTACCATTACCTCAGGCGCTCAGTAATCAGGCGATGGTGAATATCCGATGGCGCGTTGTAGGCAACGGCACAGGAAGCAGTGGCACACTTCGCTTCGATGATATTACTATTTCAGCTAAGACGCAGTTCGATGCGGCTGTCACGAGAATTACTTTCCTTCCACAATTTCCCAATGTCGGAGATTCACTTCAAATTTTTGCTGCAGTAAAAAATGTTGGCACACAGCCAGTCCAAGATATTCCGGTAGAGTTTTATCAAGACAGTAACGGCGATTCACTTCCAGACCAAAACGAACTTATTGCCTCGACAACCTTATCGCAAATCCTCCAGCCAAATGATACTGTTAGCGTAACGGCTACTGCTCATAACCTGTTGGCTGGACAGCAGACGTTCATGGTGCGAACACTTCTTTCATCGGACCAAAATCCATCGAACGATCTCCTTCGAGCGGTTGTCTCTGTCGGATTGGCAAAACAGTCGGTAGTCGTCAACGAAATCATGTACGCACCGACATCGGGACCTGAATGGATAGAATTGTATAACACAACCTCGAATGCTCTCGATATCAAAGGCTGGAAGCTCAGCAGAGGCAGCACAGGGTCAAAATACACCATCACGAACTCACAAACCCTGATACCACAGCAGGGATATGTTGTCGTGACGAAGGATTCGAGTTACTTTTTAGATAACTATCCGTTCAACCAAGGGACAATTATTCAAGCTTCTTCCCTTCCGGAGTTTTTTCTCAATAACAGCGGTAGCTCCGTCGTTTTATTTGACCAAAGCGGTGCACAGATGGACAGCATCCGCTACCTGCCAACGTGGGGCGGTAACGACAGTACATCGCTGGAACGCATCGAGCCCCTTGGCTCATCTACCGATGCTACAAACTGGGGTTCATCGGGAGATACGAACAAAAGCACTCCGGGCAAACAAAACTATCTCACCCCGCTCGATTACAATCTCCATGCACTCCGCGTTCTCAGCGTCACAGCGGTGAATTTTTATTCACTCGTCATCCAAAATATCGGTCGGCTGCCGGCAAGCAATTTTTCAGTCTCACTTTACTATGATGCAAACGAAGATTCTCTGGCTCAAGACGAAGAGCTGATACAAACGCTGACGCAAAGCACAACGTTGCAGCCGAAAGATTCTCTTGTCATCAATTTCACGTGGGATGCGCCAACTGCCGGGGAGCTTCATCTCATCGGCAAGATCGATGACCCGCAGGATTTGCGAACATCAGATAATATTGTCGTTGGCTCGGTGAAAATTTCATTTTCCTTCAATGCACTTGTCGTCAATGAAATCATGTACGAGCCGGCAACCGGACAGGCGGAATACATTGAGCTCTACAACAGAAGCGCAACTCCGGTAAATATTCGAAATTGGCGGATTGCCGACGAAGTAGATACGAGTACAACGTCGAAGACCCACGTCATCCGTAATTCGTCACTTGTCATTCGAGCGGGTGAGTATGTGGTAGTAACTTCAGATTCGTCTATCTACACGAGCTATCCTTATCTTACTGACTCAGCATATCATGTGATCATCAAGCACAATCTCGTCAGTTTGAATAACGATGGCGATAATATTATCCTCTCGGACTTGACGCGCACAACAATCGACAGCATCCATTACCTTCCAAGCTGGCATAACGCCGATGTAGAGCAAGTTTCCGGTAAATCACTCGAGCGCATCAATCCTCATCTTCCGAGTAACGATAAGCGTAATTGGAGTACGTGCGCAAATCCACGGGGCGGGACTCCGGGCAAACAAAATAGTCTCTACACGATAACTGTCCCGAGTTCTGCATCGCTCAGCTTTTCTCCGAATCCCTTCTCACCCGACGGCGATGGATTTGAAGATGTGACGATCATGAGCTATGAGTTACCCTCGACAACAGGTTTGATTCGCGCGCGGATTTACGATGCGAGTGGCCGTTTAGTGCGTACACTTGCCGATGGCGAACCGAGCGGTTCACATGGCGAACTGATCTGGAACGGCTACAACGACCGCAACGAACGGATACGTATGGGCATCTACGTTGTCTTGCTTGAAGCACTCGATGGTAACGGCGGCGAGGTGCAAACGGTGAAGGGTGTGGTTGTTGTGGCAGCGAAGATGTAATGAAAAGGAGAATACTATTATAATAACAAGAACGAACTTGAAATCACATATTGTGACTTCAAGTAGAGGCAGTCTACGCAAAGCTACACCTCAAAAGTGCCGCCCGATAGGATTTGGGAAATAAGGAACAAAAAGAGGAAACAAGTAATGACTGAATTAAAAGCTAATCCTGGATTTTACGAAACTGTTCGGCGAGAGATGAGATTGAGGAACTACTCGTCGAAGACTATCAAGGCGTACTTGAGCTGTTTGAGATCGTTTGTCAACTATGAGAAGCCCCAGCATCCACGAGAAGTATCAGAGCAAGATATCAAACGTTATCTGCTACATCTGATTGAAGAAAAAAAGTTTGCTGCTTCATCGGTAAATCAAGTGTTCAACGCACTACGGTTTTTGTATGTTGATCTGTACAAGACGCCGTTTACGATTGGGAGTGTGCCAAGGCCGAAGAAAGAACGAAAGCTTCCCGACATTCTAAGTCAGGAAGAAGTTCTGAAAATTTTCAGCGTAGTAGAAAACCTGAAACACAAGACAATCCTCATGTTGGTATATTCTGCGGGATTGCGTGTCGGAGAAGTAGTTCGACTAAAGGTTGAAGATATTGATAGCAAACGAAAGATGATCCACCTGAGAAGAGCGAAAGGGAAAAAAGATCGGTACACTTTGCTCTCTGATGTCGTACTTGAAGAACTCCGTGCATATTACAAAGAATACCAACCAAGAGATTTCTTGTTTGAAGGACAAGAAGGAAGAAAGCACATTGCAGAACGGAGTGTTCAACATGTATTCCATGAAGCCGTAGATAAAACTGGAATACGGAAGAAAGTATCCGTACATAGCTTACGACATAGTTTTGCAACGCATCTACTTGAAAGTGGAACAGATCTTCGTTATATTCAGGAAGTATTAGGACATGCAAGCTCGAAGACAACGGAAATTTATACGCATGTGTCGAAAAAGTCATTAGGAAAGATCATAAATCCCCTTGATGAAGCAATACGAAAGTCTAAGTTAGTAAGTACCGAAAATACAAAATGAGTTTTGTACCCAAAAAAGAAATAGACGCAACATTGCGTATATCATACCAAATCGGGTGGATAGACGCAAGTTTGATTGCGTTAAGCCACTAGTTATGCGTCATTGCGGGCGAGTCAACCTAAACAGGTGAAATGATGGACCGAATCGAGTTTCTCGTTCAAGGATCAGCCAGCGAACCGTACAAGGTCACTTTCCAGCATACAGGAACGAATCTGACGGCCTATTGTACTTGTCCAGCTGGAGAAAATGGCCAATACTGCAAGCACAGGTTCAGAATATTGAATGGCGAAACTACAGGCATCGTCAGCAAGAATGTCAGGGAAGTATCTTTAGTTGCGAGCTGGCTTCCAGGCTCAGATGTTGAACTCGCTATTCGTGAAGTGTCGAGTGCAGAAAAGGAAGTCGAAAAAGCCACGAAGGTACTCTCGGCGGCGAAAAAGAAACTCGCTACGACCTTGAGAGATTAGAGTACTCGCCCGCAACGAACGCATAACAGGCCGCACTACGACGCTCACTCATTTGTAATGGTCAAAATGAAGGAGTGTGAAAACTTAAAGTGTTCGCTCTATGCCCAATCATTTCACTTTGTTCCATTCATTGGGCACAGCGTAGTGCGGCCAGCCGTTATGTGCAAGCAAAGATTCAATTCTTAAAGCGTTTTGCGGCACAATTAGTCAAACGTGTGTAAGGGTGACATTTCAGCAAGCTCGTAATACTCAAAAAGGAGAAACGAACAGTGCCTAACAAAGAAGGAATGAAATCAATCCAAAGAACCGCAAGACTCGCAGGGTTCCTGTATCTCATGGTCGTCCCGCTCGGTATCTTCGGCTCTATGTATGTCCCCTCCAAATTGATTGTGTTCGGAAATGCCGCAACAACAGCCAAAAACCTCATAGCTTCTGAAGCGTTATTCCGTCTCGGCATTGCGAGCGATCTACTCGCCGGGATAGTCATGTTATTGGTGGTTCTCGTTTTATATGGGCTACTCAAACCTGTTAACAGAAACATAGCTTTGCTTATGGTTATTTTCCTTCTGGCTGGTGTCTCTATTGGTATGCTCAATAAGCTTAACCAATTGGCTGCCCTACTCCTCTTGAGCGGTGCTAACGACTTGACAGTATTCACAACCGTGCAGTTGCAAGCTCTGGCGCTCCAATTTCTTCGCTTGCACAATCAGGGAAGTACTATCGCCTATGTATTTTTTGGCCTTTGGCTATTTCCCCTGGGCTATTTAGTTTTCAAGTCGGGTTTTCTTCCCAGAATTCTGGGCATCTTGTTGATCGTTGCCTGCTTTGGCTTTGTAATAGATAGTTTTGCGATATTACTCGGCTCCAGAGAGATTATTGGCCCGTTTGCGTCTGCGGGGGAAGTGTTATTCCTCTTGTGGCTTTTGATCAAAGGTGTAAACGTCGAACAGTGGGAAAAACGTGCGCTTGAATCTGCCTAAGAAAACTCGTGCCGCAAAACGCCATTAATATAGAACTTTGCCTGCGCATAACAGCAGGCATTACGATGCTCACTTTTTTTGAAAATAAGATTATTGTGTTCGCTCCATTTGTTTTGCCGCAGAACAATTGGTCGTTTGATAGCGGCAAAACAAACGGCGTAATGCCTGCACACGTTAGGCGACAGCACGGTAAACTGACTGGTGGAAAAGCAATCAGCGCAAAGTAAGGGATGACAAAAATGCCGCTCAAAGAAGAGCTTCTTGATACCTTATCATCCGCTCTTATCAATCTGCTAAACGAGCGAAACAAGTTTGGCAATTGGGGAGATGTTCGCTCCACTGGACTTGCGCTGTGGGCAATAAATGAAAGCCTAGTTTTTCCTGATGCCATTCCTAAACGTTTACCACATCTGCTAAAAGAAGTCGACCTCACGACTTGTTGGCTTTCAGAGCAAGCTCGACAGGAAGATGTCGGCTTCAGTTGGGAATCCGAAGCGTGGGACACGTCGCTGGCTGTTGTAGCACTTTCCTTTGATGACAGGTACAAGGATCGAATTGATCAGGCTACTCATTGGCTAAGAGAGATCAAAGATTCTCATACTGGTGTTTGGTATGATGAAATCTGGGAGACTACGTTATCGACCGTCGCCCAAATTCGCAGTGAGCGCATCCGCAAAGGACCACTGCCTCAACAGAGATGGTCTTGGATCGAGAAAATCTTGAAGTGGATGTCTTCCATACCTTCTAAGCAATCCGGCGAGTACGTGTGCCCCCACTACTCAGGCTTTCTTGTGTGGCTATTGGGAGAAATCAAGGGCAGCCGAACAGTTTCCCAGGTCATGAAAACTCAAACGTTTCAAGTCTTTGAGGAGAAGACTAATGCTGCACTATCATGGCTTCTCTCTTCGCTTGACAATTCTGAGACTTTACTGTGGAGCCCGTACACTTTCTCCAACTCCTATATCGTCATAGCTATTTCGGCGGCACAAGAAAAGATGCGCATCGACCACATTGAGAGAATTGTTCATTGGTTCAAAGATCATCAGGGTACAGGCGGTGGTTTCGAAGATGTCGAGGACACGTCTCTTGCAATTCTTGCGTTAGCCGCATTGTTTCGACAGATAGGGTTTGACAAGCAAGCCCTTGCTATGCGTCTTTCAAGTCTTGTTACCGACAATCAGATCGTCAGGCGATCCTGTTTCATAGGCTACAGCAGCCAAGCATCTCACATTGCGATGGAGCTTAAGGAACACATATCAAGAGTCTTTCCTATGGTCTCTGTTATCGACTGGAAGTGGGATTTCGAACTTGGACAAGTCCTATATGAGGAGATCAAAAGAGCCTGTGATAAAAGCCATGCGGCGATCTTCATGGTCACGAAGGATGACACGCAGGTTATTTCCGCAAATTCCTTTCGCCAGACACCACGAGACAACATCATTTTCGAGTATGGATACTTCTCTGGTCGCATTGGTATTGAGAAGACCATTCTCGTTGTCGAAGCTGATACCAAAGTGCCCTCTGACCTTGGCGGTATTCTCTATGTTCATATGGCAGATCGCAACAACTTGGGCAATGTGAAAGTTGAGTTAGAGAAAGCCCTTCGCTCGACTCTAAACCTCTGAGGGTAAAAGTGAAAATGAATGATTCTGAAACTGCAAAGCTCTATGATGGTATGGCAGAGGAATACGATGACATCAAGGATCTTTGGTATGGATGGATATTCTCCCGTCTGCATTTTCTAATTCTCCAGTTTCTGAGAAGCAACTCACCGAAGCCAGGATTACGCTGCCTAGATATTGGCTCAGGCACCGGTTTTCAAAGTATCCTTCTTGCGCTTTGTGGTCATCACGCCACAGGGATCGACATCTCTCCGGAACTAGTCTCAGTAGCGAGTAGGAAAAACCTAGCCGACTATACTTCTCGTGACTTGTTTGAAAGCCCTTTTGAGTTTGTTCGTCTATACTCAGATAGGATCAGAACCTTGTCTGCTACACTGAGGGGGAATGCACCCCTACAGGAACCCGAATACCGTGTAGCATCCGCAACACAATTACCATTCGAAGGCAATAGCTTTGATCTAGTGAACTGTTGTGGCAGTACGCTAAGCGCAATTGATAACTATGAAACCGCCCTCGACGAAGTCTCCCGAGTACTTCGCCCTGGAGGTATCATCCTACTGGAGGTCGAGAACCGTTACAATTTCGATTTGCTCTGGCCTCTTCTTGATATCATCGTAGCTCGTAAAATCGGCTACGACCAAGACCTGAAGACATCCCTTAGCAATCTCTTCCAAAACCCAAGCTCTCATGTGAAGATCGAGTTCCCATTTTCTACACATAACGAGGAGGTGCTGATGCCAATTTGGCTCTTTTCATCGACATCTCTATTGCACCAATTGCGATCGAGAAACATCAGGATTGAAAAACAGAATGCCATTCACAATGTTACCAACTTATTGCCTAGTGTAGCCCTTGATCGCATTGATCCTCCTTCACTCTTGATCAAAGCATTCGATTTCCTAAGGAGAGTCGAAGTCATGACGAGTTCACTACCGCTGTTCCGTTCACTAGGTTGTAGCTTGGTTTTGTTTGGAAAGAAAGTCTAACATGGTGTTTACCGTGCCGTCGCCTAACAGCGCCAAGCACTTCGTTCGATTCATTCGTAAAGGCTCGCGCAAATGTAAACGCTCCCACAATAAGTTGAACTCACTCCATGCCGCCGTCATTTATAGAAAGCATGGGCGGCGGCACGGCGTGCTTGGCGCACACGTTATGCGTCATTTGTTGTCAGTCTTGCGGCAACCTGCTTATGCTCAAATTCTTCATACTCCTCTATGGCCTTGTAAAATTCATCGAAACCACCTTCGCTCTCCTTCCACTTTTTCGCCGCACAGCTTCAAGTTCTTCGTTACTCATTTCCTTTGGCGGATTAGCCGTGTATGTGACATTAGCTATCGCCACCTTTGCATTGCAACTTTGCATAAAATCTATTCTTGCTCTCATAGACATTTCAACGAACTGTTTGGCAAATAGAATGTCATTATCATCATATCCATCTTCAATGTGCCCGGCGCACTTTTTCCCACTTGGCATCATAATGTTCCACATCATAATGTTCCACTCCATAATGTTTTCCCTTTCGCTTAGAATCGGTTGCCGCAAGAATACAAACGAACGCATAACAAACGGCACAATGGCGTTCGCTCATTTGGTAATGGATTGGTAGTGCTTACTCAATACCTCAGTCGTTTGATACAGCTTGGTCTTCGGCACTGCATTGTGCCTCGACCGTTAGCGGTCATTGTAAAAAGACAGACAACCACTGACAAACAGACAATTTTTGACTAAAATATTATCGTATGACAAAGACTAAACCTATCGACATTGACGAGTATCACGCCTTGTTTCCTGAAGACATTCAGACAATCCTCGAACAACTTCGACAGACAATAAAACAAGCCGCACCGCAGACAATTGAAACTATTAGCTATGGCATGCCTGCTTATAAGCAGAACAAAGTGTTGGTTTATTATGCCGTTCACAAAGAGCATATCGGTTTTTACCCGACACCAAATCCGATTGTTCACTTCAAAAAAGAGTTGGAAAAATACCACACTTCAAAAGGAGCCATTCAGTTTCCTGTTGACAAACCATTACCTTTGACATTGATAAAAAAGATAGTGAAGTTTAGGATAGAAGAAGACACTAAAAAAGCAAAAAAATGACAAGCAAAATTTTAAATGGCGTCCTGCATGAAATGCCGAGTGATATGCAAAAAGCATTGACATCCGATGCCGACATTCTTGAGAGATGGAATAAACTTACGCCTATTCAACGCAACGAATGGATTTGCTGGGTTACCATTGTCAAAAAAAACGAAACGAGAGTAGAACATATAGACCGTATGGTTGAAGAATTGAAAGAAGGAAAACGACAACCATGTTGCTGGCCTGGGTGTCCGCATCGCATACCAAATGCAAAAAAATGGTTTAAAAAACTGGAAATATGAAAACTACATCGGAACATGATGAGCGAATTGCAAAAATGACTTTTGCATCAGTTTATCCGCACTATGTCAACAAAGTTGAGAGTAAAGGTAGGACAAAAAAGGAATTGCATCAGGTAATAGAATGGCTGACTGGTTTTGATGATAAAAAACTGCAACAACTCATTGACGAGAAAGCAACTTTTGAAACATTCTTCAAGAAAGCAAAATTAAACATAAACGCCAACCTCATAACAGGAGTTATTTGTGGTTACAGAATAGAAGAAATTACCAATCCATTGACTCAGCAGGCAAGGTATTTAGATAAGTTGGTGGACGAATTGGCGAAAGGAAGAAAAATGGAAAAAATTTTAAGAAAGTAAAAATGAAAAAATATAAACTTAAATTTGTGACCGCATTAGTGCTAGCGAGTCTAATGGGTTGTGGAGATTCTCAGCAGAATTCTCACAAAAACAAAAACATTGATACAACTTCCAATGAAACTCTAACAAAAAAAACCGATATGATTTCGCAAAAAATAACACCGTGTCTCTGGGTTGAGACAAAAGATGCAAAAGCAGTAGTAGATTATTACCTTTCTATTTTCAAAGAGGGTAAACTGAAAGAGCATTGCAAATATAAAAATCCACCAGAAGCAGGAGGAGGAGACTTTGAAACTGCAATTATGGAAATTAATGGGATAGAATTCAATATTTTGGCTGCGGGTCCTTTCTTCAAATTTAATGAATCTGTTTCGTTTGTTATTAATTGCAAAGACCAAGCAGAAGTAGATTATTATTGGGATGCTTTGACCTCAAACGGTGGAGAAGAAGGTTCTTGTGGGTGGTGTAAAGACAAATATGGTTTATCGTGGCAGGTTGTTCCAGTTGAATATTTTGACCTTATTAACAATGATGATCCTAAAGTTAGAGAAAAGGCAATGAAGAATACATTTAAACAGAAAAAGTTAATACTTTCAGAACTTAAATGAACTAAATAATATCGGCTAAGAAGGACAAGTCAGAATTTGGATACGAATTAAGAATTAAAACTGCCCAGAACTGCGGTTATTGTAAAACGACAATTAGACAAATAACAAAATCAGCAGACGTGAAAGAAACTGAACGAATCATAAAACTATTTGAATCCTTGTATGACGGCAGCCCTTGGATTGACGTAACTATTGTTGGCACTGTGAAAAACATTACAGCTGAGCAAGCAGCAAAAAAAATTAACACTGACCGCAATTCAATATGGGAAATTGTAAATCATCTAATCTACTGGCGTTTGACGGTTTTGCAAAGAATGCAGGGAACAATTGTCGTTTTTCCTGACAGTAATTATTTTGAGCCAGTAAAGAACACATCAGAGTCTGCATGGAAAAACACCTTGGAGAAATTTAAAGATTCACAACAAAAATGGATTGATTTTCTTGAAACATTTTCTGAAAATGATTTTGAAAAACTTGTTCAGAATAAAACCATGACTTACTATGAACACATTCATGGAATTATTCAACATGACTCATATCATTTAGGACAGATAACACTTCTTTCAAAATTAATTTGATTTGACACAATGGAAATGAAACAATATCTCATTGACACCTTTAAGTTCAATGACACTGCCAACAAAAAAGTGCTTGAAAAATTAAAGTTCTTGCCAGACAAGACAGAAGCAATAAAACTATTTAGCCATCTCATAACCTGTCAATACAGATGGATGGCAGGGATAATGCAGGAACAAAAAGCAAAAGAAATGACTTGGTGGGAACCGCCATATACCTTGGGCGAACTGGAAAATAAATGGGACGACAGTTTAAAACTTTGGCTCGACTACATTAACTCAAAAAGCGAGACCGAATTATTTGAGGAAGTAAAATTTATTGGCTGGAGCAGCGGTGACTTTGCTGCAAAACCCAATGACATTGCCTTGCAATTAAATTATCATTCAATCCACCACAGGGCGCAAATACAGACAATCATCCGACAGCAAGGTCTGAAACCTGACTCGGTTGAATATATTAATTCACATTATAGAGTACTAACTTGACAAAAAAACAACGAACCGCTAACAGCACCTTGCCAAAAGTGGCGGTTCAGTGCTTCGTAGGACAGTTTTGTGGGTATATAACCATTAGTGCTTCGTATGAAAGTTTGTGGTGAAAATCGCCACCTTCGGCAAGCCGCAAAACGTTAAGCGCAATAACTTTTTGAGTGTTTCTTTCAGTTGGTTGGCCAATTCAGTAGATTAAGATTGGATGAAGAGATTTGACGACATAGAGCCGTTGAAGAATGAACTGCCGAGCTTGTTTGCTGAGAGGCTTGGGGATCTTTATTCATCAAAAAGCTCGGAATCGCACAAGAAGAGGCACGGCCAGTTCTTCACACCGGCTGGTATTGCCCATTTTATGGCAAGCCTGAGCGAATGCCGAAAGGCAAAGCTGAGAATTCTCGACCCCGGTTGCGGGAGTGCCGTTCTTTCTTGCTCATTGGCAGAAGCACTCATCAGTTCAAACAAGGGTCTTTATGAGATAGAACTTGTCGCTTACGAGACGGACGAGAAACTGATCTCTCTGGCTCAGAAGTCACTGTCTTATCTGAAAGGTTGGCTGGCGCTTCAGGATGTAAGGCTCAAATACGTTGTTCTGGTTTCTGACTTTATCCTTTCTAACTTAGACACGTTGGAGAATCAGAACCGAACAACCGAACTCTTTGATCTTGTAATTTCCAACCCACCCTACTTCAAGCTCCCGAAAAATGATGGCAGAGTGAAAGCAGCGTATTCTGTTGTGCACGGTCAGCCGAATATCTACTCCATTTTTCTTTACACAGCTGCGACCCTTCTTGAAAAAGATGGTCAACTCATCTTCATCACTCCTCGTAGCTTTGCATCGGGATACTATTTCAGGCTCTTCCGGGACAAGTTCTTTTCATTAGTTCAACTTGAGGTGGTTCATCTGTTCGACTCACGAAAAGAGGCGTTCCACAAGGACGAGGTTTTACAAGAGAACGTCATCATTTCTGCACGACGCAAGGAAGCCAACGGCGAGCGACTGAGTATGACGGTGTCATCTTCACACGGTCTCAAAGACTTGAACAAGAGACAAATGAGAGTGTTCTACCTTGATGAGCTGGTCGATACCAAGTCTTACCAGAAGATTCTCCACTTGCCATCTTCGGACATTGAGGCAAGGGTTATTCGTCTCTTCAAGTCTTGGCAAGGAAGCCTTAACGCTTACAACATACAGATTTCTACCGGGCCAGTTGTTTCATTTAGGGCAAAGAAATTCATCCGTTCTGAAATGAAAGCCGGGCTCTCTCTGACACCACTCTACTGGTTGCACAACGCTTCAAAGATGAGCCTTGTCTGGCCACTCAAAAAGAATGGCAAAGGCGAGTACATCCAAGTTTGTGATCAGTCGTTGCCCTTGTTGATACCAAACAAGAACTACGTCTTCCTTCGTAGATTCAGTTCCAAGGATGATGCCAGCAGACTTATCGCCACACCGTACTTTGCTGACACTGTTGAGGCTGATCTAGTTGGCGTCGAGAACCACTTGAACTATATCTATCGACCAAGCGGCCATCTAGATCGCAACGAAATACTCGGCCTTGCCGCTTTGTTGAACAGTACTTTGTTCGATACTTACTTCCGCACGTTCAACGGCAATGTCAATGTGAGTGCAACAGAGTTGAGAGAGATGCCTTTGCCGCTTCTCGAAATAATCAAGCAAATCGGCGACACAATCATCCTGAAGAACAATTTCTCACAACCAATGGTAGACGAGGTTGTCGAACAGTTTTTTGAACTAGAAAAGGAACTCTCCCCCGCATATGAGTAAGATCAAAGAAGCTCAAACCATTCTGAAAGAACTTGGCCTACCCAAGGCTCAACAAAACGACATCTCCGCTCTAACGCTACTCGCACTTTGCGGTGTGAAGGAGGCCAGCGCTTGGAAGGACGCCCAAAGGTCGAGTCTCAAAGTGACCAAAGGGGTAATGGCCTTCATGGCGAAAGAGTACAAACGCCGTTATGCTCCTAACACCCGTGAGACAGTGAGGCGTCAGGTCTTGCATCAATTTGTGCAAGCAAGACTTGCTGACTACAACCCCGACAATCCACTGTTGCCAGTCAATAGCCCCAATGCACACTATGCCATCTCCAAAGCTGCGCTCGAAGTAGTCAAGGCGTTCGGGTCAAGCAAGTGGCAATCTGCGTTGACAAGATTCAAAGCAGAAGTCGGAGAACTCAAGAAACGCTACGTTAAAGACCGAGACCTTACGCTGATTCCGCTGAAACTGTCCAACGGCGTAACCATTCGACTCTCCCCAGGCAAGCATAATCAGGTTCAAGCTGCGGTCGTGAATCAGTTCGCATCTCGATTCGCCAAAGGTTCAATGCTTCTCTACCTTGGTGATACTGCGAAGAAAGATTTGCAGATGGATTCTAAGATGTTAAAGAAGCTCAGCATTCCTATTGACCAACACAGCAAGTTGCCTGATGTTGTCATTTACGATCCAGAGAGAGACTGGCTTTATCTCATCGAGGCCGTAACCTCCCACGGCCCAATCACTCCCAAACGCATTGTTGAACTCGAAAACCTTTTGAGGAATTGCACCGCTGGGAAAATCTATGTCTCTGCATTTCCCGACTTCGCTGAGTTCAAGCGGCACACTGCTGATTTGGCTTGGGAAACCGAAGTGTGGATCATGGAACATCCTGACCATATGATTCACTTCAACGGCGACAAGTTCATCGGGCCGAGATAGTGGAAGGCCCATGTTCAAAAAGTTACTGCGCTTAACAAATGTAACAGCGTCGCTCACTTCTTTTGCTAAGCCGCGGTTAGTTCCTGTATAACTCTTCAAGTTGTGTTCGCTCCATGCCCGCCTCATTTATGCCAGAAAAGAAAAGGCATTGAGGCGGGCACGGCGCTGTTACTGAACGTTATAACGCATTGCCGCAGGACAGACCGACTAACAGAAAAGAAAAAACTAACTATATGGGTGTTTTCCGTCTTAGAATAATGGCTGACGTCATTTTGATGTCGTTTGTGACTATGGCTTCTGCTTGTCATTCGCAGACAAACACACAAAATAAAAAGACTGACGGACAAACACAAACAAAGGACTCCCAGATTGCCGAATATGTCGTAGAGATTTTTGAAGATTCAAAAAAAAATCTTTGGTTTGGGACAATGAATAATGGAGCGGCAAAATATGACGGAAAGGCACTTACCTTTCTAACAACTGAAAACGGACTTATTGGAAATATCGTAACAAGCTTTGCAGAGGACAAACAGGGAAATATCTGGTTTGGCACACATTCAGGACTTTCGAAATACGATGGAAAAACATTTACAGATTTTACTGCGAAAAATGGGCTTATTAATAACATGATTTCTGAGTTGCTAATCGATAGAAAAGGAACACTTTGGGTTGGTACCTGGGGCGGTGTTTCCAAGTTTGACGGCGCAATTTTTTCAACCTTTCTCATTCCAAATCCAGACATTAAATTATTGCCTTATCAATCAATGATAAATTGGGTCACTGAAATCATGGAAGACAAGCAAGGGAATATTTGGTTTGGCCGAGATGGTTATGGAGCTTGTAAATACGACGGACAATCATTTACTCACTACACAAAACAAAATGGTCTCGCTTCAACTAACATTCAAGTTATTCGAGAGGATAAAGAGGGAAATCTATGGTTCGGTTCCAGAGTTGTTGAGAAGGACAATCCCAATCAAAATGAAAGAACTGGAGACGGCGGACTAACCAAGTTTGATGGTAAAACATTTACGCAATTCCCAACAATAAAAGGACTAACCAAAAACGACGTTTATGCCATAAGTATTGACAGTAAAGGAAATATTTGGGTTGGTGCAAATAGTTTAGGAGCATATCGCTACGACGGAAAAGATTTTATTCTATTCAGCAAAACAAATCGAGCAGACTTAATGCCATTTGGCTACGGTATTCAAAGCATTCTCGAAGACAAAAAAGGAAATCTGTGGTTGGGACTATCAGGAGGACTTTTTCAACAACGCGGAGATTCAATAATCAATATTTCGCGTAACGGACCTTGGAACTAAATCTACTGTGTGGCGGCAACGATGTTATAACAGCACCTACCAGTAATTGGCACGGACGGGGGAACAAAAAGTTTTGTATCTTTAAACAACCATTTGTGGTTATAGACAGTTGAGTGTTCCAAACGCCAACTACTGGTAGCTGCAAAACGTTATGTGCAATTGCCCCAACAAATAACCTAAGGAGATATTCCATGAAAAATTCAAGCTATGTTCGGGATATTACACTGTTGTTTGCTTTCCTTGCATTGTCTAATGCAATAGGGTCTGCGCAAAGTGTAACCGCCTACAATGGCAGCGCAGCCAATCTGTCCACTGGCATAAATTATCTGATTTACTTTGATGACTCACTTACAACCCAAGTGGTTCCGACATTAGGAAACGAAAACGCTTTAGCGATGAAATTTATTGTTACTGCGGATTCGGGTTCAAACGTAGTAGTGAGCTTCACTTTGCCTACCTTGCTTGCCGGATCAAGTCAATCTGTCGCCTGTACGTTTACTTCCACTGCGGGAGCGTTCCTTGAAGAAGCAAACAGGAGGTGGAATCCAAATATTCCAGAAATTATAAGTATTGGTGCCAGTGGATTAGCAACCATCGATCTCGGCATAATTGTTACCATACCTGATTCTGCAGATACGGGGCTCTTTTCCGGTACCGTTATCATACATGCTGACTTAGCCCCATCGCAAGCAATAGAATCTTTGTTTTCCCTAGACAGCGCGCAATACCAGATTGGAGTAACAAACATGGCAACAGACGTTACGAATGATGGAGGAAACATCTCAATAGAATATCTCCTCTCTCAAAATTTTCCAAATCCGTTCAATCCGTCCACTACTATTACATTTGGGCTTCCTTCAAAATCATTTGTATCATTAAAAGTCTTTGATGGTCTGGGTCGAGAGGTGTCGAATCTTGTCTCCGAGGAGTTACCTGCTGGCACTTACTCACGAGAATGGGCAGGCACATATTTGTCCAGCGGTGTGTATTTTTATCGTTTGCAGGCTGGTTCATTTATCGAGATAAAGAAACTAATCTTACTCAGATGAAGGGCAACTGCACACAACACCGACAAAGCACGACGTTCGTTGTATTATAAAATATTATTGTGCTCACTCAATTGTTTTTGGCACTGATGAATTTGTTGTTTAATAGTGTCAAAAACAAATGCGTGCTTTGCGCAAACGATGTGACGGACATTCGCTCAGCACAAGGTACAAACGAATTTATGGCGAACACGTTCCATAAACAACTATCGAAACAATTTGAACGTGAGCGTCTGCGCTTCGCTCATAAGCGTGTCCGTCACATCGTGGCGCGGGCTGTCGCCCTCGATGTTCTCGTTCGCTTCGCGAACGTCGCACATCTTCGGGAAGTACTCCATGCTCGCTCTACGTCTCTCCAAAATCTGGAGAGCCGCTCGCTCGCACGTGCGTACTTCCCGCGCCACGTTAGGCGTCATTGTAAAGCGACCCCGAAATACGAACAAACTTCCCGACCTTGAAGACTGCAACAAAATTTTGCGAATAGATAGTGAAGAAAATATAGTTTCGAAAACAATAGAATTGCTTAACAGTCAAAATTTTGCCTGTGAAGAATTACAATAATAAATAAAAACAATTAAACAATCTTAAAAACAAAAATTATGGCACTTATCAATCCACACATTAACTTCAACGGCAATGCCGAAGAAGCTTTTACATTTTACAAATCAGTTTTTGGCGGAGAATTTGCAAAAGTTATGCGTTTCAAAGACTTATCAAGTCCAGAATTTCCTATTGCAGAAAGTGAAGCAAATTTAATTATGCACATAGCTTTGCCTATTGGCAAAAATATTTTAATGGCCAATGATGTGCCACCAAGTATGGGAAAAACCAACGAAAACGAAAACAGGTCTAAAATTGCAATTAGTACAGAAAGTAAAGAAGAAGCAGATAAAATTTTCTATGGTCTTTCTGCAGGTGGACAAATTGAAGGACAAATTGGAGACAGTCCTTGGGGTTCATACGGTGGTTGTTTTAGAGACAAATATGGAATTGAATGGATGGTGGATTTTGACCCAAATTATAAAGGACAAATTTAACCGAAGAAAACAACGAACGCCTAACAGCGGTTTGGCAAAAAAGCGGGTTTTGTGCTTCTAAGACACATTTTTGGTTAAACAAACAGTTGTGCTTCTAATAAACTTTAGTGCTAATAATCCGCTTCTTCGCCAAGCCGCAAACCGTTAGCGGTCATTGCTAAATGACAATTAACCTATAAATTACATAGAAATTCAAATTAGATTTGATGATAAAAAAGTATTCAGTTCTGATAGGAATAATTATCTCTATATTATTATTACTAATTGCGATATTACTTTATCCAGGAGGTTCACTATTTGACAAAAATTCTGTTGGTTTTGAATGGTCGAAAAATTTCATAAGTAATTTATTCGCTGCTAAAGCAATAAATGGTTCAGACAACCCATCCAGAATTTGGGCTGACAGTGGAATGATCTTCCTTGGTGTAAGTTTTGCTATATTTTTCATTAGGTTTTCAAAGAAAATACCAACGAAGTCTGCTGCCAATGTCATAAAATATTTAGGAGTTGCGGCTATGTTATTTAAATTTTTAATAGTAACCCCGTTACATAATATAATGGTGACTATTTCTAGTACTTTGTATCTTGTATGTATATTTTACATTACTGTTTTTATTTTAAAGTCGAAACTTCATTTATTTAAGTTTTTGTGCATCATTTGTCTAGTCATCTTTTATTACTCATTATACCTTTACGGTTCGGGTGATTATACCTTTTTGCCGATTATGCAGAAAGTAACTTTTCTAAGTACCATAATTTTAATTTTATGTCTCGAATATTTTACTAAAAAAGAAGATTTCCAACATATTATAACAGGCAAAAAAATTAACCGCGAAGAAGCAACGAACCGCTAATAATGCATTGGCAAAATACGGGGCTGGACTTTGGAACAATGAACATCGGTTTGCTAACAGTCATTTGTTTGGTGTGACTTCTTTCTATTAATGATTTTCTTCAAATGAATGATCATCATCTTTTTTTATCATTTCCACCGGGCTTGACCAGCAACTATTCCCCGTACTTCGCCAATGCAAAACGTTATGACGCAAGCTTCGCCCTTGTTGTTTGCCGTTCGCTTCGCGAACGTCGCGCGTGAGAAGGTTTTGACACTAAACATGAGGTCACTGTCATTTATTTCGATCTTAGCACTATTCATCCTCGGGTGCCAAGACGAGTCTACGTCTCCCGGATCCAATTCTCCTCCGGTTGACCTTGACTCCAGACCAATAAATCTCTCAACTCCCAGGATTTCCCTTGGGGTCGGTATTGAAACCGGAGACTTTTCGTTCAGTTGGTCTTCATCCTCGGGGGCCACATATTACACTTTGCAGTCCGACAACGTACCGTGGTTTTCGATCCCCATCGTTGTTTATTCAGGTCCGAACCAGACTTATTACCTAGGGTTTAAATCCAATCACATGATCAGTTCTTATTACCGCGTTCGGGCAGAAAGTCAAGATTCACGAAGTAATTGGAGCGACACACTTAAGTTTCCCGAATGATCACACGCGCCGGCGCCTAACAAGCAAAGATTCAATTTGATAAGGCGTTTTGCGGCACATCTAATCAACCCAGAGAGCGGTTTTATCTGGAAACCATATAAACAATAGTTAGGCGCTTTCTTCCAACAAACATCATCATGAGGCACCATGCAAAGCACTGCAAGAAATGTAACTGCTTATCTCGATGAAGTTCCCGCTGAAAGAAAGGCAGCGCTCGCAAAACTGCGTGAGCTGTGTTGCAATGTGCTGAAAGGTTTTGAAGAGTCGATGACGTACTGTGGGCCATGCTACTCGCGCAATGGCGAAGTGGAAGTTGGTTTTGCGAGCCAAAAGCATTTCATTGGGCTGTATATCCTCAGACTAGACGTGATGAATGCCCATCGAGATTTGCTCAAAGTAAAAGGAGTGAGTTTAGGCAAGGGTTGTATTCGTTATTCAAAGCCTGAGAAAATTGACTTCAAGGTGGTGGAGATGATGTTGAAGGCTACGCGAGAATCTACGGGAGTGATTTGTGGTCATAACACAATGTGATTGGCAAAATGTCTATCAAGACAATGGGCACCACGGGGCGCCTAACACGGCAAACAATGACGCTCCATTTATGGTACAAAAATATTATAGTTGTTGCTCAATGTTTTTGCTCAAGGAGAATTTATCAATTGGTGGTTCGCAAAAGCATTGCGTTGTTTGCCGAGACGATGTGACGCAAGGCACTGCCGAACGGTGCGAAATGAACATATGAACGACGACGACATTTTTCGATTGATCCTGTTTGTGGGATTCCTCATTCTCGTTTCGATCACCGGGTACCATCGAATCAAGTCGCAGGCAACTGGCGAGAAACTCGACCGGCGGCAAGAGGGCCTCTTCATCCTTCTCACGTTGCGGCCCGTTGGCGGCGTGGGATGGGGTGGGCTCATCGCATACATGATCAACCCGTCCTGGATGGCGTGGTCGTCGTTTCCGTTGCCAATCTGGCTGCGGTGGATCGGTGTAGCCCTCGGGATCATCGCGGGGTCGCTCTTCTTCTGGACGTTACGCAATCTCGGGAAGAACCTGACCGATACCGTTGTCACGAGAAAGGAACACTCTCTGGTCACCAGAGGTCCTTATCGTTGGGTACGGCATCCGTTTTACTCCTCGGTTACCCTGTTCATCCTCGCAAATTCCCTTGCGGCCGCCAACTGGTTTCTCTCTCTTACAGGCGTGTTGTTCTTCATCTTGATTGTAATTCGCACCCGAAAAGAAGAGAAACACTTGCTTGCCCGTTTTGGTGACGAGTATAGAAACTACATGAGGCAAACGGGCCGGTTCTTGCCGCGAATCGGTTCGAAAAATGGAACTTGAACCCCAGATGAATTAAGATCAGTATAGCTAGTTATGAAACCGTGCCCTGCGCATAACACGGCAAACAACGACCCTCCATTTATGGTAAAGAAGAATTATAGTTGTCGCTCAATGCTTTTGCTCACGAGAAATTTGTCATTTAAAAGTTCGCAGGAGCACTGCGTTGCTACTGCACACGTTATGCGCTATGCCCCTCAAGGAGATAAAATGAACAGACTGAAAATAATCACCATCGTTACTACTGCCCTTCTATATCTTTCCCTGCCAATATCCAACGCACATGGGCAGCAAAGTATGTTCGACATAGAAATTCCAGTTGAGAAAGTCGTGCGGGCAAGTTTGAAAACGGCAAACAGATTAACTTCCAAGGATGGACTCACAGCAGACGAGATTCGACAGATTTACTTCGCCGAGAAGCAAATCGGGCGCTGCGTTTGGGGCGTTTCTGAAAGAGACTCAAGTCTTTTTGGCGACCAACGTATTGCGGCCCACAACTACTATTCAGACCGAAAGGTAACCGAACAATGTCTTGTCTATGTTCAGAAGAATCGCGGCCGCTTTAAAATAGTCGGTGATGGTTGGAAAGGGGAAAACAACTTTTGGGAACCAACCCAGTATTGGGCGGAGCGGGCAAAGAAGGACCATCTTAATTCTGTTCAGGCGTTGGAAATTGAGTTCGACTTGGACTTCAAGATCTTTATTCGGCGTTTCTACATTGATGAGGAGGCAAAGGGAAAAACCTGCCAACAGTATCACGAGGAAGATGTTAAGAACTTTCTCGACGCTTATCTTGATGTTTATACCAAGGAGGAAATCGACCAATGGCCTGTTGAGTGTGAACGAGTTCGGGAAGAATTTATACGTGGCCGTTCCCAACTGCTTGAGAGATACAGAAACGCCCCATTCACCAAGATACTTCAAGACATCGATCCGACGACAATTGTAGTCATGCACAGCATTTGTTGACAAGGTAATCGGGGCACAGCGCCTAACAACGACAAACTACGTCGCTCACGCATTGGTAAGGCTTGGTCAAAGCAAGTTGGAGCGAACTCAGTAGAGTTCGCTCCACACCGCACTCATTCATAAAAAAGCGCGGAGTGCGGCGTGGCGTAGTTGTGAGATGTTATGCTCTTCCAAAAGAAACTGTTGGTGGTGTTTTTCGTGCGTACGAAAGTCGGTGAGTACCATACCGCATAACGCGCTATAAGCGTTATGCAACTTAACTGCGTTCTGAGGATTCCGGGGCTACTCTTTTGAATCGTTTTTTGGTTTAGACGAGCTTGGCTCTGGCGCTTTCGTCTCCGACGTTGATTCAGTCTTCGATTCTGCCTTGGCTTCGGTTGTCGCTTCCGTTTTCTTTTCAGTTTTTTCAGCTTTCTCAGACTTCTTGTTCTTCTCTTCCCCTCCCGACTTCTTGTAATCGGTCTGATAAAACCCGCTCCCTTTGAACACTAATCCCCCTCCGCCACCAATAATGCGAATAAGCATTTCTTTTTTGCAGGAAGGACAAGTCTTTAACGACTCGGCAGAGATTTTTTGAAGCTCTTCGAATTCATATAAACAAGATTTACAACGATAAAGATATGTAGGCATAATTTAGATTTCAGGTTTCAGATGTCAGATTACAGATCGTGGCTTTCTGATGTTGAATATGGTACATCGGTTTCTTTAACATAATAAGGTTTCTCATGCGTCCGCACAACCGAGTTAATAAATGCGAACAACATCTTATTGAGCTCCTCATAGCTGCTTCGTAACTTCAGGTGAACATCGCTGTCGGTCAAGGATTTTGTTTCGTACAAATAGTCGAGGTGCTCAACCGTTTCTTTACTTGATGCATATGCTCGATAAAGATAATGAATAAACTCATTTTTATAGATTCGCAGCGCGAAACCTTCTACGATATTCGCTGAGACTGATTTGGCTGAACGACGAATCTGGCTGCCTACCTCGTGCAGTTCAAAACGAGGTAACGTCAAACTCATTTCATGAACTCTTATCCCCAGCTCATGCGAAAGTTTATAAATCTTGAGATTCTCTACTCCCTGGTCCATAGTTTTGTCCCTCTCCTTTCCGTAATCTGTAATCTGCAAGCTGTATTCTGCAATCTTCAGTAGCCTTTGCTTAGCTTCTTAAAGCCGCTCTGCAGCCGCTTGACTGCTTTTTCCAGTTCTCTCATTGAGCAGGCATACGACATACGAACATAGTTCTTTGCGCCAAACGCGCTGCCAGGAACAAGAGCGAGATGTTCTTCGTTGAGAAAGAACTGACAGATATCCATATCGTCCTTGAGTAATGTACCATTGACGCGTTTTCCGACGTAATTCTTCATTGAGAAGAAGAGATAAAAAGCACCTTCCGGTTTCGCTACATCAAGTCCGGGAATGTACGTGCATTGTTCGAGCACAAAATCCCGCCGCCGCTGAAACTCTTTGACCATATCGGCGAGATCGGTTACCGGACCACACAGCGCAGCAACCGCCGCTCGCTGGGATATCGAGCTTGCATTGGACGTTACCTGACTTTGTACTTTTGCCGCCGCATCGGCAATCTCCCTCGTCGCACCGAGATAACCGATGCGCCAGCCCGTCATCGCATACGCCTTCGAGACACCGTTGACGGTAATAACCTGATCTCTGATTTCCTTGATGCCGCCGATACTGAAATGTTTCGCCCCGTCATAAACAACTTTTTCATAAATCTCATCGGAGATAACATAGATGCCGGTCTCTGCTATTACATCGGCAAGCTCTTCGATTTCTCCCTGCGAATAGACTGCGCCTGTCGGATTGTTCGGCGAATTGAAGATAAATGCTTTCGTATGTTGATTGATTGCTTTGCGGAACTGTAACGGCGTGATTTTGTGCTTCGCTCCCTCATCTGCAGTAATGATCGCCGGTTTCGCATCGACAAGCTTGACGATTTCCGGATAGCTCACCCAGTATGGGGCGGCAATAACGACCTCATCGCCTTTGTTGCAAATCGCTTGCAGTGCATTGTACACAGAATGTTTGGCACCGCACGAGACGACAATCTGCGGCGTATCAAAATGCAGATGATTATCGTGTTCGAATTTTTGTTGAATCGCTTTCAGCAGCTCCGGAATACCGACGTTCGACGTATAGTGTGTAAAGTTTTCTTCGATAGCTCTAATCGCCGCCATCTTGATGTGCATCGGCGTCGGGAAATCGGGCTCACCTGCCGTCAAGCTCACCACATCGGCGCCGCTTTCACGTAATTGACTTGCAAGCATCGTAAATGCAAGCGTTTGCGATTGCTCAAGCTGTTGAATTTTCAATGAAAGTGATTTCAACCAGAGGAGCCTTAGCGGGATTTCTTCATTTTTTGCTGAAGTCGTTGACGCACGTTCGGCGGAACAAACTCGGAGAGGTCACGGCCGTGCATGGCGATCTCGCGCACGATGCTCGAGTTGAGATACGTGTATTTTTCGTGCGGCATCAAGAATACCGTCGTAACACTGCTATTCAGCTTACGGTTCATGAGCGCCATTTGAAACTCGTACTCAAAATCTGTAACGGCACGAAGTCCGCGGATGATAGAGGTTGCTTTCTTCTTCTTTGCAAAATCGACGAGCAGACCTTCAAACTGTTCGACGCGAACATTCTTAAACCTGCGTACTGCTTCCTTAATCATCGCCACACGTTCCTTGGCGGAGAATAAGGGTTTCTTCGCACTGTTGAGGGCAACTGTGACGATAACAATATCAAAAATCTCACGTGCCCGCTCGATGACATCGAGATGTCCGTACGTAACGGGATCGAATGTTCCGGGATAGATGGCGATCTTCATGGCGTGTTCAGCACTCCATCGATATTGTGTGTGAAAAAGCTGAGGCGCGTATTACCGAATTCCTTCTGTACTGCAATACGATAGAGCGGGGTAGATTCAAAGATAGTTCGTTTGGCATGTTCTATAATAAGAAATCCTTCATTCTTGAGCAACCGGCGCTGAAAAATCAGCGTAGGAATTTCCCCCATACGTTCATAGGCATAGGGCGGATCTGCGAAGATGAGGTCAAATTGATCTTGCGTTTGCTCGATAAACCGCATCGCATCGGACTGAATGAGAATACTCGCATCGACACATCCCAATGTTTCGGCATTGCGCTCGATCATATCGAGCACGGCACGACGGTCATCGACGAACACAACATCGGCAGCCCCCCGGCTCAACGCTTCGAAACCCAAACTTCCGCTGCCGGCAAATACGTCGAGCACATGAGCGTTGCTGATACGCAGCCGGCTTTGAAGCACATTGAAGATCGTCCCTTTCACCCGGTCGGTCGCCGGACGCACGCTGTTATCGCGGACACTCGAAAGAACTCTTCCTTTGTACTTTCCCGTAATGACACGCATCTCACTCTTTCCTCAACGCAACGCCGACACTGGCAACAAACTTATGCTCTTGTCCAAGCATAATGCCGGTTTCACGCAATGCATCGGTGATTGGCACACGGCGGAAGGGATTGACTGTAGTGATTTTCAAACCTCGCTGTGCGATAAGCGCCTTTGTAAATGCCAGCGTACATCCTGAGCCATAGATATATACTTCATTCACACCAGCCTGTTGACAATATTCGTTTAATCGTTTTATATTTTCTTCTGAAGAAGCCGAGATAAAGTAACGATAAGCAATGAGTTTCCCTGCCTGAAGCGTTCCAACATCTAACCGCTGTTCGGCGATGGATGCGAGAATAATGGTTTTCTCTTTCACTTCAGGATAGTTGACAGCAAGTGCATACTGACCCGCAAAATGATTTGTATCGAGAAGATGCAAATCATATTTGTGCTCGCCTAATGCTCGTTGAACTTGTTGAGCCAGGGATCGGCGCGCAACGACAACAAACATATCTACGGTATGTTCCTGAACGTGCGTACGAAGCACGTGAACGTCGTTGATGTATTCTTTGGGCTGGAAGTCTTGAATAAAATTCGATAGCTCCCACTGTGTATGCTCTTGCCGATCGGCATGATGTAAGGAGCTATCCATCGGGAATGAGTGAAGCACGACCTCTGCATTATCAAGCGCAATCGATACCTTTGATACTTTCTTGAAAAGTTTTCCGTTGCTCTGGAACAGACTTTCGAGGAACCATAATTCTTCCCTCTGCCCGTTCTTGTATTCTCCGAGGTGAACAACAACTACACGATCACGGCGAAGCTCGAGAACTGCAATCTGTGCTGCAGTATCAGAAAAGCTCAGGCCTGCAACAAATTCTTTTCCCATGAGTTATTGTTTAACCGTGCAGAATGGCGTAATCTGTTCCAATTTCTTTTTACCTATTCCTTTGACCTTCACGAGATCATTAAGTGAAGTAAATTTTCCGTTATCTTCTCTGTAATGAATGATTCGCTCTGCCATTGCTTCCCCAATGCCGGGAAGACTGATAAGCTCTTGTTTTGTTGCTGTATTAATATCAATACGACCTGAAAGTCGTTGTTTGCCGGATGACGGGGGCTTGGTTTGTTCGTCGGCTGTCTCATCCTCATTTCCCATAGATGTGTCAACAGCAGCAAGACGTGCCACAAACTCTGAATCGGCTGCAGCATAGTCGAACACCGGCTGGCTCGTCGTTGTATCTTTCACCAGCTTGATTCCGAAACCTACCGCAAACGACAGCACCAGAAAAACTACCACTCGTCCTTCGGTTGGAGTAAAACCCAATGTCTGATTGAGCTTTTGAAGCATAGTCACCAGAATATTGATGAACGTTACACGGGCTCTCGAAGAACCCAAGATATCACGAAAAGGATATTTTTCATTTCTCGAAAAAGCTTTTATCGGAATGAGCCGAAGTATCCCCTTCCTTCGGTTTGGCATTCTCACTTTTCTCGAGATGTTTTAACAGCTCTTTGTCTTCTTTCGATAATTTTGTCGGCACCCAGACATTCACGCGCACAAGCTGATCGCCGCGCTCGTTGCTGTGAAGATGCGGTATGCCTTTGTCTCGCATGCGAAGTATTTTTCCCGACTGCGTACCCGGATCGATCTTGAGGCGCGCCCTTCCATTCAGCGTAGGAATTTCCACGTCAGTGCCAAATGTCGCCTCTGGATACGTAATGAGTAAATCCAGAATGATATCATCGCCATTTCGGATGAACACTTTGTGCGGTTCCTCCTCGATGACAACAATCAAATCGCCCGCGGGACCGCCGCGCTGGCCCGCATTTCCCTGTTCCTGTAATGGAATATAGTTTCCCTCTGAAACTCCTGGGGGAACATTAACTTTGATCGTCGTCTCCCCTTGCAAACGCCCTTCTCCATGACATGCTGTACATTTTTCTTTGATGATTCTTCCTTCACCACCGCAGTTACTGCATGTAGAGATATTGACGAATTGTCCGAATACCGAGCGCGACACGTGTCGTATTTCTCCTGTACCATTACATGTCGGACATGCTGTTTTCGCCGAGCCACTCTTCGCACCACTGCCGACACATACATCGCAGGTCTTCCAGCGTCTGACTTTCAATTTCTTTTCAACACCTGTGGCAATTTCTTCAAGTGTTAGTGCTAATCGAATTTTTAAATCCGAACCGGGAGTACCTGCTTGCCGTGAACGCGTACGTCCACGTCCGCCCGAAAAAACATCTTCAAAAATACTGCCCCCAAAACCAGCGCCAAAAATATCCTGGAAATGTGTGAAGACATCATTGATATTGGTATACCCATGATAATCAGCGCCTGCACGCATGCCCTCATGGCCGAACTGGTCGTACCGATGACGTTTATTATCATCGCTTAAGACCTCGTATGCTTCAGCCGCTTCCTTAAATTTTTCTTCTGCTTCTTTGTTATTCGGATTTTTATCAGGATGATATTTCATTGCCGCTTTACGGTATGCTTTTTTAATTTCATCCGCATTAGCGTTTCGTTGCACTTCTAATATTTCGTAGTAATCTCGCTTTGCCATATTCTCTATCCCTCACCACCAGATTCCAAATCTAGTACATCGGATTGCTCTTCCGTCGAAACTATCACGCGCGCATGACGAATGACCTTCTCATGCAAACGGTATCCTTTCTCTACTTCTTCAATGACCGTATGCGGCGGAACATCTCTTCTCGGAACCTGCATGAGCGCATCATGAAGCTGAGGATCGAAGGGTGTTCCAACAACTTCAAAATGCTTCACACCCTGCGTCTCAAGAATTTTAATGAGCTTATTATAGATAAGCTCCAACGCTTTGGCATAAACGTCATCATTCATCGATTTGGATTCTTCCGATAATGAATCAGTCTTTGACTTCTGCATTGCCTTCATAGAACGCTCAAAGTCATCAATCACCGGCAACAACTTGCTTATGAGGTCTTCAGTCGAATACTTAATAATCGATGCATAATCATTCTCTGTCCGTTTTTTATAGTTATCGAATTCAGCCGCCTTACGCAATAACTGATCTCTATGCTGAGCAACGCTATTCTCAAGCTCGCCGATTTTCGCAAGAAGGATATCGGTGTCATTAAGTTCAGGGATTTGGATTGGCGGGCTTTGCGCCTCTTCTTCAGATTGTTTTTTTTGTACTTGGTTATCGTTCGTTTCTGCCATAAAATCGAGTGGAATGAACAAATGTCTTATGAAAAATTATCAAATCTGATTCAAAATAACAATTTTATCAGCGTTTGTCAAGAAAACCGTAGTATGAGGATTTAATTTGAAGAATTTTTTTAGAGAACACCAACTTTCTTAATCTTCTCTTGTATTTTAATCAGAAGAGATGATGGATTAGAGAAGTGAAGCCCCAGTTAGTATGACTGGGGTTTTCATTTTTATAGTAGATTTTTGTCCAAATTTTCTTTAGATTATGGACGACAAATTCACCTGATATGCGAATTTTAGAAAAAGCAAATAAAAAAATAGCCATACTGAGTTTGGTTGGTAACCCGCTTGGCGAAGCCGATGCGCAATTGCTGCGCAAGAAAATAGCCGACATTTCACAAACAGATATTAGTCACGTCATTATCGATTTGCAGGGAGTAAAGCATATCAACAGCGCCGGACTTGGCGGTCTTGTTGCCGCATTGTTTACAATGACAAGGGCAAAAGGAAGTCTCACCTTCGCAAGCGCAGGAATTAATGTGAAGGAAGCGTTTCGAATTACAAACCTCGTTAAAGTGTTTTCTCTCTACGAAACTGTTGACGACGCAGTGAAGAATTATTCCGTATAACTGCAATTGTTTTGCCTTCTTAAGTTTTGTATACTTAAGGGAAATTAATTCCGCAATCTCAAATCGACAATCCGAAATTACATTGGGGCTGTAGCTCAGTCCCGATTCGACTGAACTTAACGAATCTAATGAAGTTGAGTTCATTTGTCGAATCGAGGATCCCTCCGAAGACGGGACTGGGAGCTGCGGAAAAAATGTTGCTTGATTAAAAATATCTTGGGGCTGTAGCTCAGCTGGGAGAGCGCCTCGTTCGCAACGAGGAGGCCGTCGGTTCGATCCCGATCAGCTCCACAACACTGGCGAGTGATTTATTTGTTAACCGGTCAAATAGTTAAGTATTACAAATCAAATTATGTTTTACAACAATGAGGTCGTTACAATTGACGACCTTTTTTATTTTATGCGATGAGAAAGTCGATATTCATTATCTTATTGCTTACATTAGTGGGAATAATTGTTTATCTCATGACAAACACGACTCATAATCAACAATTTACTTCCCATGATGTTGCGAGCAACTTGAACACATCATCGACGTTCGTTAAAGCACAGCTCAAGCACGGCAAGAAATCCAACCGACTTATTCACGAGAAAAGCCCGTATCTTTTACAACATGCTTTCAATCCTGTCGAGTGGTATCCATGGGATAATGAGGCTTTCGAGAAAGCTCGAAAAGAAGACAAGCCAATTTTTCTCTCTATTGGATATTCAACCTGTTACTGGTGCCATGTGATGGAGCGTGAGGTATTCGAAGACACCGCAATCGCTCGATTGATGAACGAAAAGCTCATCTGCATCAAAGTCGACCGCGAAGAGCGACCCGACATTGATCGCGTGTATATGACTGCAGTGCAAGCAATCACAGGCAGCGGCGGATGGCCCATGTCGGTGTTTATGACTGCCGACCGAAAGCCGTTCTTTGGAGGAACATATATCCCGCCGAAAGCACAGTATGGCCGACCGGGATTTCCTGATCTCGTCAATCGCATCGATGAGCTTTGGCATCATGAGCGCAACAAGCTTCTCGAATCGAGTGAACAGATTACTACAATGCTGCAATCACAAGCAAGTTCATCAGGCGCCGCGCAACTTAACGATACTGTTCTCCATACTGCCTATCATCAATTCTCCAATGGCTATGATGCTGTGTATGCCGGCTTCGGAAGTGCACCGAAATTCCCCCGCCCTGTCGCATTCAATTTTCTGCTGAGATACTACGCACGTACCGGTCAAGACTCAGCTTTGCAGATAACGCTCGCAACCCTGCGTGCTCTGGCAAAGGGCGGCGTGTACGATCATATCGGTGGCGGCTTCCATCGCTACTCCGTCGATGGTCAGTGGCGTGTTCCCCATTTCGAAAAAATGTTGTACGATCAGGCACAGCTTGTTACTTCCTATCTCGAAGCGTACCAGATTACTCACGATGAAACGTTTGCAAATGTTGCGCGAGATATGTTAAACTATGTTCTTCGAAATCTGAGAGACCCGCAAGGCGGCTTCTACTCAGCAGAGGATGCCGAGAGCGCTTTCGATGCAGAACATCTTGAAGAAAAAGAAGAGGGAGTATGCTATCTTTGGACAAGAGCTGAGATTGTACAGCATCTTGGAAAAGAGCATGCTGATATCTTCAATTATTACTACGGCGTTGAAGATGCCGGAAATGCGCTTCACGACCCTCAGCGTGTCTTTATCGGCAAGAACATTTTATACATCGCTCATACGCTGGATGAAACTGCGGCTAAGTTCAATAAGACATCAGATGAAATCAAGAAGATTCTTGCTGAAGCGCGTCAAAAACTTTTTGCTGACCGAGAGCACCGTCCCCGACCGCATCTCGACGATAAGATTATCACTGCCTGGAATGGCTTGATGATTTCTGCCTTTGCAAAAGCATATCAAGTGCTTGGCGAGAAAACATACGTGGATGCCGCTGAGCATGCATCGCAGTTCGTCATGTCGAAACTTTACGATCCTAAGACACATCAGCTTTACCGCCGCTACCGCGATGGCGACGCCCGCTTCGATGGTGGATTGCAGGATTACGCTTTCCTTGTGCAGGGACTGCTAGATTTGTATGAAACATCGTTCGATGTTCGCTGGCTTGATGACGCCATCAATCTGACCACACAGCAAATAACATCGTTCCGGGATAATGTAAATGACGGTTTCTATGATGCTTCAGGCAACGACTCCACCATTCTTGTCAAGATGAAGGAGGACTACGACGGCGCCGAGCCGACAGGTAATTCGATTGCAGCAATAAACCTTTTGCGCCTGTCTCAAATGACAGATAACAAGGAATGGAGAGCGATAGCAGAAAAAACAATTTCAGCATTTGGAAGTCGATTACAGCAACACCCTGAAATCGCACCACAGATGCTCGTTGCACTTGAGTGGAGTTTATCGACGTCGAAGGAGATCATCATCGCCGGCACACCTTCTTCCGAAGATACACAGGCGTTGCTCAAAGAGATTCGTTCGCGATTCATCCCAAATAAAGTTATCTTGCTTCTGAACTCAGACACAGAGCGGCGAATTTCACAGCTTCTTCCATTCACCACAACCATGCGCATGATCAACGGAAAAGCTACCGCATACATCTGCGAAAACTATGCTTGTCAGCTTCCGACATCCGACCGTGCGGTCGTCGCACAATTACTTAGCAAGAACAACGCAAAGAACTGACCCAGCTTCTATGGATATAGCAGAAGAAAAAACTCCTACTCGGTATACCACCAACGACATCAAGCACATGAACAACGCCATGCGTCTTTCTCTTAGTGTCGGGTTCTTCATGCTGTTGATCAAAATTTATGCATACACTATTACCGGTTCTGCGGCAATCCTATCGGATGCGGCTGAATCGATTGTGCATGTACTCGCCGTATCGTTTGCAGCGTACAGTCTGCATCTTAGCCTTAAGCCAGCCGACGAAAAACACAGGTATGGCCACGATCGTATCAGCTTTTTCTCTGCCGGCTTCGAAGGCGGCATGATAGTGCTTGCCGCAATATATATTATGTATGAAGCAATAGAGAAATGGATTGTCGGTTTGGCGCTGGAAAATATAGGCGCAGGCACGGTGATTACAGCAGTTGCTACAGTCATCAATGGTGGATTGGGCTGGTACCTCGTGCATCAAGGCAAGAAATACAATTCGATTGTTCTCGAGGCAAACGGAAAACACGTGCTGACCGACAGCTGGACGAGTTTAGGTGTCATCGTCGGATTAACCCTCACATTGTTTACCGGCTGGCTGCCCTTCGATCCGATTCTCGCAATACTTGTTGCCATCAATATTCTCTTCACAGGCTTCAAGCTGATTCGTCGTTCCATCAGCGGCTTAATGGACGAAAGCGATCCGCGTGTCGATGCAATTCTTCAGGCGCTCTTGCAGAGGGAAACAGAGCGACGCGGCATTGCATTCCACCATCTCCGGCATCGAAATGCAGGGAACAAACTCCTTATCGAATTTCATCTGCTCTTTCATGAACACGTTACCGTTGCCGAAGCCCATGCGCAAGCCACATTAATTGAGCGGGAAATCCACAAAGCATTTACAGGCAACGTCGAAGTCATCAGTCATCTTGAGCCGATCGAAGGGCATGATGAAATCCACGCGCGGGTGTTGAAGGATAGAGCAAGACCATCTCAACCTCTTTGAGAATACGAGACTTCCTCCAAATGCTATGAATACTCTGAGAACAATTATACGCAACTTGCCGCTCCCGAAGCGTGTGAAGCATTTTCTCCTGACGCCTCCCGGACATTTTCATTCACCCATTCCTTCACTGCGTGAAATCAAGGAATACGAAGATACAATCTTTTCCGCCCCATCAAAACATCTCCCCGGCATTGATCTCAATGTCGAAGAACAATTGAGAATGCTCGACGAACTCAAGCAATTCTATCCTACGCTGCCTTTTGGAGAGCATAAACAAGACAACCTGCGCTACTACTATGAAAACGAAGCGTACTCCTATGCTGATGCGATTATGCTGTTCTGCATGATCAGACATTTGAAGCCGAAACGAATAATTGAAGTAGGCTCAGGCTTCTCGTCGTGCGTTACACTGGATACGAATGAGCTCTTTTTTGATAACAGGATTTCATGCACATTCATTGATCCATATCCTCAACAGTTATTTACAAGAATTAGGCACGAAGACAGAGAGAGGATAATCTTCCTCCCGAAAAAACTACAAGAAGTCTCGTTAGAAACTTTTTCTCGTCTCGAAGCAAACGATATTCTGTTTATTGACTCAACCCATGTATCCAAGATTCACAGTGATGTGAACTATTTGCTGTTCGATATTCTTCCCAGTCTACAGCGCGGAGTTTATATTCACATTCATGATATCATGTACCCGTTCGAGTATCCCCCAAAATGGATTTTTGACGGCATTGCATGGAACGAAGCCTACATCCTCCGGGCATTTCTCCAATACAACAACTCGTTTAAGATCATGTTGTTTAACTCATACCTTGCACAGTTTTACCGAGAAACACTTGAAAGCCAGATGCCCCTTTGCCTCAAAAACCCCGGCGGCAGTATTTGGCTTAGAAAAGTGTAGTAGCGGGTCATCCCTACGGGTCGTAGACAGACCCGCGTTCTCAGGCACGCCGATCTGATGATCGGCTACTTCATGTAATTAACTGAGACTTTAGGTTGACTTTTGAGGCAGGGACTTGTATATTTTACCCATCATTTTAACATAGGATCTTTACAAAAAGGAATTTGTTTGATTACAACTGCAGCCCACAACAAGACTCAAAGGTTCGAGAATGACCTAAGTTCTCACGCTATCACCGTGGATTCACAAATGACGTCCAAGGAGAACCGCAACGAAGAGATCGTGGCGTGGAAGGCAATCGTTACCGAGTATCAAAAGCCCCATCTGGGTCGAGCCGGTTGGCAAATTATCAATACGGTTTTGGGATATGTCTTGCTCTGGTATCTTATGTATCTGAGCTTGAAGATTTCCTGGTGGCTGACCCTGCCGCTGGCGATTCTAGCCGGTGGTTTTCTTGTAAGAACCTTTATCATCTTTCACGACTGTGGACATGGTTCATTTTTCAGATCTCGATTAGCCAATGACATCTGCGGTTTCGCCTGTGGTGTACTCACATTCACCCCTTACTACCACTGGCGATGGGAACACTCTCTTCATCATGCAACAGCGGGCGATCTCGATCGACGCGGCATCGGGGACGTGTGGACGCTGACTGTGCAAGAATATGTTGAAGCGTCACGTTGGAAACGATTCGCTTACCGGATGGTCCGAAATCCCATTGTACTCTTTAGTCTTGCGCCACTCTACCTTTTTCTCGTCAGTCACCGTTTCCCTTGCCCCAACGCTAATCGGAGGGAAAAGCAATCAGTGTGGTGGATAAATCTCATTATCCTCGCCATGGCAGCAAGCCTTAGCGTTGTGTTCGGAATCGTCCCCTATCTGTTGATCCAATCCGTTGTGCTTGCTGTCGCGGGCTCTGCCGGAATTTGGTTGTTTTATGTGCAACACCAGTTTGAAGATGCCTACTGGGAGCGCAGTGACGACTGGGAGTATACAGCCGCCGCACTCAAGGGGAGTTCGTTTTACAAGCTGCCAAAGGTGTTACAGTGGTTTTCCGGAAACATCGGATTTCACCACATTCATCACCTCAGCCCGCGTATTCCCAATTACAACCTTGAGCGATGCCACCAATCCGATCCCATCTTTCAAGATGTGAAACCAATTACACTGCTTTCCGGGCTGAAGTCGCTGCGGTTTAACCTTTGGGATGAATCGGCCCAAAAACTCGTAGGCTTCAGCCACTTACGGACACTCCGAAAGAAGCACGAAGCGAACCATAGACTTTAACAATACACGTAGGTTGTTACCGGGGAAAAACAATGATCAAAACTATTCAGTCTATGCTCAATTAAGTGCGATATGTCTCTCTGCCTCAAAAATCCCGGCGGCAGTTTATGGCTTAGGAAGGTGTAGTAGCAGGCGGGTTGGCTACTAGATGTAATTAACTGAGATTTTAGGTTGACTTCCGAATGAAGGACTTGTATATTTCACCAATTAATTTGAAGGAGGAAATGACTTACCAGAGAATAATAAACAATGAGATGGAGAATAAAAAAAATCGTAATCACTGTAGTTAGCAGAAATTACCAACATGATCTGAAAGATCCCCTTCTATGAAAGAATACACCATATACGGTATACTGTTACTTGCACTACTTTTACGATTGTACCACATCGACTTCCCTGTTGGCGGTTGGCACGATTGGCGTCAAGCCGATACAGCTGCCATGGCTCGCAACTTCTATGAAAATGGCTTCAATCTATTTTATCCGCAGATCGATTGGGGAGGTAACTCATCTGGTCTCGTAGAATCTGAATTCCCGATATACCCGTTTGTCGTTTCCATCCTATATCAACTCTTCGGTGTGAATGATATTTGGGGAAGAATTCTATCGGTTCTCTTTTCTCTTACAACGATATACGGACTCTATCTCTTAACGAAGAAGTATCTTTCAAAGAAAGCTGCACTCTGGGCTACTTTCATTTATGCAATCATACCCTCCAACATTTACTTCGGCCGAGCCTTCATGCCGGAGTCGGCAATGTTGATGTGCTCAGTTTTAGGAATATATTGGTTTGCACTCTGGCTTGAAAGCTCAAGGACAAGAGATTTCATACTGGCAGTGGCTTTCGTGTCGCTCGCAGCACTCTTGAAAATTCCAGCTCTGTATTTAGGTTTGCCTCTGCTTTTCTTGGCACGGCTTCGCTTTCAAAGCAATACGTTCAAAACGAAAACACTTTGGTTATTCGCTTTGCTCGTTCTCGTTCCTGTTGTCGCTTGGTACTACCATGCACATCAATTGTTCTTGCAATATGGTCTCTCTTTCGGTATTTGGGGCTTTGGAACTGACAAGTGGGGGAATTTCGACATTATCCTTACCTCCCAATTCTACAATAGGATACTCTTCCAGAGTATCGCAGAACGCCATTTGACTTATGCTGGATTTCTGATTTTCTTTTTTGGTCTCTTTCTTAAAAGAAAAAGCAGTGAAGAAAAACTCTTCGACTACTGGCTCCTTGCTATTCTTATCTATTTCCTCATCGTTGCAAAAGGAAATCAAGCACATGATTATTATCAGTTGCCTTTCATACTTCCAGCCGTAGCCTACATTGGAAAAGTATTTGATAAATACGTCCAAACCGATTCTATTAGGCACTTATTCCGAACAAAACCCCTGATCCACGCCCTTCTTGCACTTTGTCTCATCGTTATACTTACTTTGAGTTATTTGCGTTATGACCTATTTATGAATTATTATGAAACCTACGATGCTTCCCTATTTAGGCTTGCATCCGCTGTTCAAAGCTCAACAAAAAAAAATGATTTGGTGGTAGCGGTAAGCGAAAGTAATCCTATCGTCCTATACAGATGTAATCGTAAAGGATGGAATTCATCTCCAGAGGAGTTGAATTTAACATTTTTGAATGACAAAAAGAATAAAGGTGCAAAATTTCTAATTGGTGAAACGCATTTCTTCAACAGGAAAAATAGGCAGGGGATTTTAGATATTATATTTAGCAACTACACCCTTGTGGAAAAAGGAGCTGACTATTTTATTATTCAGCTTCATTGATGAATTCATTGTTTTGGGCGACTAGGCTAAAAATATGTTTAGGACACCTACATTGTAAAAAATATTATTGAGTTCGCTCTCCGCTGATTCTATATTCCAGCACTAAATCGCCCTGATATGTCTCTTTACCTCAACAGCATAATTTTTTGCGTAGCCGTGAACGCGTGACGTGTCTCGTCGTCGGCTGATACTGTATTGAACTTCACAAAATAGATTCCGCTTGGGCTTGCTAATCCATCGTTGTCATTTCCATCCCAGCGAATTATATGCGTGCCAGAAGTTTTCTCATCGGCTATGAGCGTACGGACTTCTTTCCCAAGTACATCATACACACTGATGGAAACAAAGCTTTGTCGGGCAATGTCGTAGCTGATCGTTGTCGTGGGGTTGAATGGGTTAGGATAGCCCGGATGCAACGCAAACCCCGCCGGCGATGATACTCCAGTCGTTACCTTTAGGACGAGCGACGCATTAGGGGAAGTAATCACTGCAGCGCCTTCCGTTGTCATGGGTATCCGGGAATCATCATCAATCAGTGATGCAGTAACGGCACGGTTCGATAACTTCCATGTGACTTTGAGCGGATACTCCGCAGATGAGATGGCAAGCGGAAATTCCTGCACTTCTCCCTTCTTAACAACCTCCAACATCCGCTGAGAAGTAAATCGCACATCAAATCCTCCTTGCGGCGGAGGAGGAGGAAGCTCGAAGAATCTCATCGAGCTGCGAACATCATCCCGCATACCGAAATACAACGTTTGCCTGTGACCGGCTCGGTCTGTCAATGTCACTGAGTTCATGCGATGAAGATCAGATGCGATACTGTTCGATGACTTCGGCACTGCGGAAGATGATGACAATATAATTTTCCCTGCACCGCTTGTCTTTACCCAATAACCTTTACCCGGCGTGATCTCTGTTGCATTAACATAACTTCCCTCATATCCAAACACTGATGAGCTGAGGATGCCGGGAGGATCTGATGAAAGCGAACTCACAGCAATAGAAGTCGAAATCGAGCCGATAAGATTCCAGCTATCGACGACATCGACTGTTTCCTCAGACACAATCGCTCCTGTCAATTGAACAACCTGTGTTGAATCGAACTTTAGCCAATAGCCGACACCTTGCGATAATGAATCCTCAGTATAATACGCTCCATTGTACCCGAAGGCATTGGAAATTGCAGACGGAAATAATGTATCCTTGAAACGATTCGTAACGCCTACAGGCAGTGACACTAAATTCCAAAGCCCCCGCAGAGAATCATACACTGTCGTTGTCGTTGGGGGCGGCGGCGTAAAAATAACGACTTGCTTGTTGGGTGCAAAGTTCCATTGATCGCCGAACTGGTCGTCAGAATTATCCACGCTATTGCCGGTAGCATACAGCGTTTGAATGCCGTCGGTATCAGGGGCGGTATACTGAAATGAAAATGTTACTGTCGATCCTTCAAACGTTACAGGAGCCAAATGCGTCAGCTCGTCACCGACTTTTTGCAGTGTCGATGAAACGGCTGTCAGTGTTCCCTCAGAAGCAGCGATGTCCGTGCCTGCTTCCGAAGCAGGTCCGCCGGAAATCGTAACGGTGTACTTCGCAGTCTGCGACGGTGCAAGCGTATCAGGACCATCGATTGACACTGTAACACCTGCCGTAGGCGTCCCTCCATGACACGTACAGCCGACACCGTTCTTCTGTGTTCTGCCGGTGATACCAGTCGAGAAGGCATAGACGTAAACCGTATACGCGACGACGGCGATTGTTATGATTCCTTTGCGAAGAATATGCTTAGTGACGAGAGCTCGTTGCATATATCATCTTTTCAAATATATTGTTCAAGTGATGAAGAATTTTGGGGGAAGCTAATCTATTGTTCTTAAATTAAATGTACTGCTCTGTACTAACAAATGCAAGATCGGGGCTTTTTTCCATCAGGATAAAACAAAAAAAGGTGATTCCGTATTACAGAATCACCTTTTCATGCATATAAGATGTATGCGATCTTACGTTCCCGCACTATAATCGTCATGATACTTCTTTTGCTCGAGTGTCAGTTTATCGATCTTGTAGCCCATCGTCGACAACTTCACGCTGGCGATTTCCTGATCTTGCTCAGCGGAAATATCGTAGACTTTGTTTTCTAATTTCTTGCCTTTCTTATGAAATTCCGCAAGTCGAAGCTGCGACATGAACTGGTTTGCAAACGACATATCCATCACTTCAGAAGGATGCCCCTCAGCTGCGGCAAGATTCACAAGCCGACCTTTAGCAAGAACGTAGATGCGCCTACCATCTTTCATGATGTACTCTTCGTTATTCTGACGAATCTCCTTCACCGACTTAGCAAGCTTCTGCAAGTGATTAAGATTTATCTCGCAATCGTAATGTCCGGTATTGCACACGATTGCCCCGTCTTTCATCACCTTGAAATGACGATCCACGATGATATCTTTCACGCCGGTTGCCGTGACAAAAATATCGCCAATCTTTGCCGCCTCATCCATGGTCATCACGCGCATACCATCGAGTGTCGCTTTGAGGGCAGCAGTCGCCTTCACTTCAGTGGCAATCACATTTGCGCCAAGACCTTGTGCACGGATGGCGACACCTTTGCCGCAATGCCCATACCCTGCCACAACAAAATTTTTCCCTGCGAGCAACACACTTGTTGCACGAAGTATGCCGTCGAGCGTTGACTGGCCGGTTCCGTACACGTTATCAAAATCCCATTTCGTCTCGGCATCGTTCACGGCTACAACAGGATACTTCAACGCGCCATCCCGAGCCATCGCCCGCAAGCGATGCACACCAGTTGTCGTCTCTTCCGTGCCGCCAATGACATATTTCTTTGCAAACTCCGGATGTTTGTTGTGAATGGTGAAAATAAGGTCGGCGCCGTCGTCAAGCGTGAGGTTAGGATGAAATTTCAACGTCTCTTCGATGCACCAGTAGAATTCTTTTACGTTCATGCCATGCCAAGCGAAAATCGAGATACCATCCGCTGCAAGCGCGGCGGCAACGGCATCGTTCGTTGAAAGCGGATTGCAGCCGCTCCAGCTGACTTCGGCTCCCGCTTCACCAAATGTTTTCACCAGAACAGCAGTTTCCTTTGTTACATGCAAACATCCGGCAATACGATATCCCTTCAGAGGTTTCGACTTACGGTATTTTTCTCGCAACGCCGTCAACACAGGCATACGCGATTCAGCCCAGGCAATGAGTTGTTTTCCTTCTTTGGCTAATGATATGTCTGCTACTTTGTATTTTCCTTTTTTGTAATCCATGAAATTAGTCGTTAGTAGTTGATGATGAATTCATTTAGTAATTTATTTGATTGCTTTCTTGAGTGTAGAAACCATATTAACATTTTCCCATGTAAATTCTTTTTCAGCACGACCGAAATGGCCATACGATGCGGTTTTGCGATAGATAGGTCTGCGGAGATCAAGACGTTTGATGATGCCGCGCGGTGTGAGATCGAGAGGTCCATCAGCAACCGAAAGTTGTTTGAGCACTTTTTCGAGCTGCTGATCCGGTACAACACCAGTTCCAAAGGTTTGTGCATGTATCGAAACCGGTTCAACAACTCCGATAGCATAGGCAACCTGAATCAAACACTCTGTCGCCAATCCTGATGCAACAATATTTTTTGCAATATGTCTTGCTGCATACGCCGCACTGCGATCGACTTTTGTCGGATCCTTGCCGGAAAAGGCGCCACCACCATGAGGTGCACGTCCGCCATAGGTATCGACGATAATTTTCCTGCCCGTAAGTCCGCTGTCTCCGTGTGGTCCACCTATTTCAAACAGCCCAGTTGGATTTACAAAGTAACGGGTTTTCTTATCAAGCATTTCCTTGGGGATAACTTTTTTTACGACGTGTTCAATAACATCTTCTTTGATTTTCTTTTGAGACACGTTAGGCGCATGTTGCGTCGAGACAACAATCGTATTCACTCTGATGGGCTTTCTCCCTTCATATTCAATTGTTACCTGCGATTTAGCGTCGGGACGAAGATAGGGCATGAGATGGTTCTGCTTCTTGCGTATATCGGCAAGACGTTTGACAAGCTTATGCGAGTACATGATTGGCATCGGCATCAGCTCAGGTGTGTCCGTAGAAGCGTAACCGAACATCATCCCCTGATCACCGGCACCGCCCACATCAACGCCCCGTGCAATATTCGGCGACTGCGAATGAATCGCAGAGAGCACTGAGCATGAATCCGCATCAAACCCTACGCCTGCTTCTGTATAGCCGATGTCTTTAATGACGTCACGAACAATCCTCTGTACATCGACGTACCCTTTCGTCGTTACCTCACCGCCAACAAGTGCGAGCCCGGTGGTAACAAAACTTTCACATGCTACACGCGACATTGGATCTTGCGCAAGCAATGTATCGAGAACCGCATCAGAAATCTGATCGCAGACTTTATCTGGATGTCCTTCGGAAACGGATTCGGATGTAAAAAAATATGACATGTGTGTTCCTTTTGTTAATGAAATTCTATTTCTGATGAATCGCCAATGTTGATACGTTTCAAATTCCCTTGCACGAGAGCATTGTTGCCGACTATGGAGTTTTCAAGCAGCGACTTATGGACCTGCGCATCTTCACTGACAATGGAATTGCGGATAATGGAATCAGTCACAATTGCGCCATGGGCTATCGTCGCAAACGGACCGATCACTGAATTTGTAATTTTTGCTTTCTCCGAAACATACACGGGGGGGATAACCACAACATCTTTTAGCTCTATGTGTTGATTCATTTTTTCGAGCAGATGACGATTGGTTGCAAGGAGTGTTTCAGGCTTGCCGCAATCATACCAACCATCTACGTTGAATGTTCTGATTTTCTCGCCCTTTTGCAGCATCAATTGCAATGCATCCGTAAGCTGGTACTCGCCGCGCGTGCGAATATCTTTCTTAAACATCTCATCTATACATTCTTCAAGAAGTTTAGGATTACGGATCCAATACAATCCCACAATGACATTGTTGCTTGTTGGGTGCTCTGGTTTTTCTACCAGACGAGAAACAAATCCATCGCGAGACTCAACAACGCCGAACCGCCGTGGATCATCGACTTCTTTCACGCCAATAGAAGAGTATTTCTCATTGATAACAGGCCTGAGGTTCACATCGAAAATCGTGTCCCCAAGAATAATGAGCACCGGGTTACTGCCAAACGTTTGACGAGAAAGGAAAATCGCATGAGCTAATCCCTTGGGCTCAGCCTGTTCGACAAAATCAACATTGAGCTTAAAATTAGAAATAATATACTCGCGGATTTTGTCACCTAAGTACCC
>Ga0247727_10000607_pt1 | contig 87761 bp, 88 predicted proteins | sample WisWelCaveWW1625_FD_202498 | JGI IMG/M metagenome (GOLD analysis project Ga0247727, IMG submission 202498) | Biofilm microbial communities from Wishing Well Cave, Virginia, United States - WW16-25 | ecosystem: Environmental > Aquatic > Deep subsurface > Groundwater > Cave microbial mat | place... | reverse complement strand
CCGGCAAAGTGAAGAAGGTCGTCTATGGGTTCGTGTCGCTGGATCTCATTCCCCTCGACGCGCACTTCCGCGCCGCTCGCCAAGCCGGACGCCTCGAGATCCTGGAGATCGACGAGGGCATGCTGCAGTGGGGACTGCGGGCCGCGGCGTTGAGACTGCCCTTTTTGCCGACCCGGGCCGGTCTCGCCACAGATGTCGAGGCGCTCAACTCGGAGCTGAAGACGGTTCACTCGCCTTACGCCGACGGCGAAGTCCTGCTCGCAATGCCCGCGCTCGAGCTCGACGTTGCGCTCGTGCATGTGGATCAAGCCGACGAGCACGGCAACGCGCAGGTTCTCGGGCCGGATCCCTACTTCGACGATTTCTTCTGCGGAGCGGCGAAGCGGCGCTACGTGAGCTGCGAGCGTGTGGTCGCGACGGACGACCTCCTTTCCGCCGGCTGCCTGCACACCCTCGTGCTCGACCGAGGCATGGTCGACGGCGTCATCGAAGCGCCGTTCGGCGCGCATCCTACCTCTTGCGTGCCGCGCTACGGCATCGACGTCGAGCACTTGAAGACCTACTCGGCGGCAGCGGCGAGTGAAGACGCATGGCGAGACTATCGCGCCAATTTCATCGCCGTGACGGGCGACGCGTACATAAACGCGGTCGGCGGCGCCGCGCGGCTCGAGAAGATCGCCGCGCCGATATTCTGAGACTTCGAGATGAGCGCGGCTGCCAACAACGAATTCACGCTCGCGGAGCTCTGCATTGCCGCTTGCGCCGAAGCATGGCGGGACGACGGCGAAAAGATGGCATCGGGGATGGGTCTCGTCCCGCGACTTGGCGCGAGTCTCGCAAAGCTCACGTTCAGCCCCGACCTCTTGATGACCGACGCCGAGTCCGTGCTCGTCCGCGAGCCGGTGCCGGTCGGGCCGCGTCGCGGCTATCAGCCGCGGGTCGAAGGCTGGATGCCGTTTCGAAAAGTCTTCGACGTGCTCTGGTCCGGTCGGCGTCATGCGATGACGATGCCGACCCAGATCGATCGCTACGGTGCGAGCAACATCAGCTTCATCGGCGGCGACGCCAAGAAGCCGAAGGCGATGCTGCTCGGCGTGCGCGGCATTCCCGGCAACACCATCAATCACCCCTGCAGCTTCTTCGTGCAGAAACACTCGACGCGGACCTTCGTCGCGCGCGTCGACATGGCCTCGGGTGTGGGTTACGAGACAGCGCGCTGGAAACCCGGCGTGCGGCGCGACTTGATGGAGCTCCGCCTCGTCGTCAGCAACTTGGCGACTCTCGATTTCCACGGGCCGGAGAGCACGATGCGCCTGCGGACCCTGCACCCGGGTGTCACGCTAGATCAGGTGCGAGGGCAGACGGGCTTCGAGCTCGCGGTCGCAGATGACGTTTGCGAGACGCCGCCACCGACGCCCGAGCAGCTCCGCATCATTCGCGAAGTGATCGACCCGAGCGATCTACGCGCGGGAGTGTTCGCGGACGCATGAGCTCCGGCGCGCCTGTCACGCTGCCGATCGCGCTTCGCACTCGGCTCTGCGATGTCTTCGGCGTTCGCTATCCCATCATCCAGACGGCGATGGGCTGGGTCGCTACACCCGAGCTCGTGGCGGCGAGCGCTAACGCCGGCGCGATGGGCTTTCTCGCTTGCGCCGTGATGCGCGCGGAAGTCGCAGACCGTGCAATAGCCCGTGTGCAAGAGCTCACGAGCGAGCCTTTCGGCGTCAATTTCTTGATGGAGCAGCCCGGCGCCGATCGCATCGTCGACTCGATCGTTCGTCGCAAGGTGCGAGCCGCGAGCTACAGCCGCTCGCCGAACGCCAAGTTCATTTCGAAGATGAAAGAAGCCGGCGTCGTCTGCGTACCGACCGTGGGTGCCGCACGCCATGCGGAGAAAGCCGTGCAGCTCGGCGCGGACGTGATCGTCGCCCAGGGCGGCGAAGGGGGCGGGCACACCGGGACCGTTCCGACGTCGCTGCTTCTGCCGCAAGTGCTGGACGCCGTGGACGTGCCGGTGGCGGCAGCCGGCGGGTTTCACGACGGCCGCGGCCTCACCGCCGCTCTCGCTTACGGCGCCGACGGAATCGCGATGGGCACTCGTTTTCTCCTGACGGCCGAAAGCCCGGTGCCACGTGCCACCCTGGAGCGCTACTTCAAGGCTTCCGTCACGGATATCTTCGTGACCACGAAAGTCGACGGGATGCCCCAGCGCGTAGTGCGAAACGAGCTCGTCGAGAAGCTCGAGGCCATGAGCCCGGTGGGTCTTCTCGCGACTGCGATCCGGAGCGGGCTCGCGTACCGAAAGCTGAGCGGCGCTTCGATCGGCGAGCTGTTACGCGCGGCGGTCAACATGAAGGAAGGAGACAATCTGACGCGAGCGCAGACGCTGATGGCCGCGAACGCCCCCATCTTGATCCAGCGCGCGATGGTCGAAGGACATCCCGCGGAAGGCGTGCTCCCGAGCGGACAGGTTGCGGGTGTGATCACGGATCTACCCACCTGTGCGGAGCTCGTCGAGCGCATCATCAGCGAAGCGAGCGAGAGGCTGTCGGTGCTCTGCGGACCGCGAGCCTAGGAGAATGCGAGGATGAGCATGCCAGCTAAAATGAACATTGCGGGCGGCGTCGCGGACATCGTTCTCGATCATCCGCCGGTCAACGCTTTCGATGCGGCGGGCTGGGAGAATCTCGCCGAGATCATCCGCGCCGCCGGTCGTAACGAGAGCGTAAACGTCATCCTCCTCTCGGCCTCGGGTCGCGGGTTCTGTGCCGGAGTCGACGTGAAGGAGCTGGCGCGAGACTCGAGCCTCATCACTCGCGTGAACCGCGGCTGCTACGGCACCTTCGCCGCGATTCACGACTCCGTCGTACCGGTGGTCGCCGCGGTGCACGGCTTCTGTCTCGGCGGCGGCATCGGCATGGTCGGCTCGGCCGACATCATCGTGGCGTCGGACGACGCGACCTTCGGGCTCCCCGAGATCGACCGCGGCGCGCTCGGCGCGGCTTCGCACCTGCTTCGAATGTTCCCGATGCAGAAAGTGCGTCGCATGATGTTTACAGGTGAACCCATCACCGCCGCGGAGGCGTATCGCCTCGGTGCGGTAGAGTCCGTGGTGAAGCGCGATGATCTCATGACCACCGCGCGCGAGCTCGCGCGGAAGATCGCCGGCAAGAGCGGCAAGGCCCTGCGGCTCGCGAAAGAGTCGCTCGACGGCATCGAGCTCTTCGACCTCAATCGGAGCTATCGCTTCGAGCAGGGCTTCACGCTCGAGCTCTACACCTCGCGCGATTCCCAGGAAGCGCGAGACGCCTTCGTCGAGAAGCGCGACGCGAGCTTCGACAAGCCGGCGAAGGATGGCAAGTCGAAAGGCAACGACAGGACGAAAGGCTGACGATGGATCTAAAGTTCACCGACAAAGAGCGCGCTTTCCGCGCCGAGGCGCGCGCGTGGCTCGAGGCGAACGTTCCGCGCGAGCCGCTCCTTTCGATGGACACCGCCGACGGCTTCGAAGCGCACCGCGCCTGGGAAAAGAAGCTCTACGAAGGTCGCTGGGCCATGGTGCCCTGGCCGGTCGAGTACGGCGGCCGCGGCGCCAATCTCATCGAGTGGCTGATCTTCGAGGAAGAGTACTGGCGCGCCGGCGCACCCGGTCGCGTGAACCAAAACGGCATCTTCCTCTTCGGCCCGACCTTGATGGAGTACGGCACCGAAGAGCAGAAGCGTCGCATCCTTCCGCGCATGGCGTCGAGCGAAGACATTTGGGCCCAGGGCTGGTCCGAGCCGAATGCCGGCAGCGACATGGCTGCCATTCGCGCGACGGCGACCCGCGACGGCGCCCACTACGTGCTCTCGGGTCAGAAGACTTGGTGCTCGCGCGCAGCGTTCGCGGACTGGATCTTCTGCATCTTCCGCACGGACCCCGGCTCCGAACGCCACAACGGGCTCAGCTTCATCGTGGTTCCTCTCGACGCCGCGGGGGTCAACGTACGCCCGATCGCTCAGCTGGACGGTGAGACCGGCTTTGCCGAAGTCTTCTTCGACGACGCGCGCGTGCCGGTCGATCACTTGATCGGCAAGGAGAACGACGGCTGGAAGATCGCGATGGCGACGGCCGGCTTCGAGCGCGGCTTGATGCTTCGAAGCCCCGCTCGTTTCCAATCGGCGGCGGCACGGCTCGTCGCGCTCTATAAGAAGGAAGCTGCCGGCGCCGATCCCGTTCTGCGGGACGCTGTCGCTCGCGCATGGATGGACGCCGAGGCCTACTGTCTCAACACCTACGGCACGGCTTCGCGCTTGGTCGCGGGCGGTAAAATCGGCGCCGAAGCGAGCCTCAACAAGATCTTCTGGTCCGAGATGGACTTGAAGATCCACGAAACGGCCCTCGCTCTCCTCGGGCCTCGTGCCGAGCTGATGCCCGATGCGCCGGCAGCGACGGAAGTCGACACTTGGCTCGACGGCTTTCTCTTCTCGCTCGCCGGCCCCATCTACGCCGGCACGAACGAGATTCAGCGCAACGTGATCGCCGAGCGCGTGCTCGGGCTTCCGAGGAAATGACGGTGGACTTCCGCTTCGACGAAGACCAGGCACGGTTTCGCGACAGCGTGCGAACGATGCTCGCGAAGGAGTGCTCTCCCGAGCGCCTTCGCGTGCTCAGCACGTCCGAGTCTGCGCGCTCACCCGAGCTCTGGAAGCAAATCGCCGCGCTCGGCCTCACCGGTCTGCTCGTTCCCGAAGAGCACGGAGGGCTCGGGCTCGGCGAAGTGGATTTCGTGCTCGCCCTCGAAGAGTCCGGCCGCGCGGCACTGGCCGAGCCGCTGGCCGAAACCGCGGCCGTCGCGGTCCCGCTGCTCACGGCGCTCGACTCGAAATCGCTCGCGGCCGAATGGCTCCCGGCCGTCGCCGCGGGCGAGGCTACGATCGCCGTCGGACATCCGGAGAACGCCTTCGTCGCCGACGCCCACGTGGCGAAGCTACTTCTGCTCGAGCGGGACGGAGAGATTCACGCGATTCCGCCTGCGCGTGTCGAGATGACGCACCAACCGTCGATCGACCCGCTCCGCCGAATCTACACCGTCGAATGGCAGGCGACGTCCGCGACGCGTGTCGCAAGCGGCGAGACGGCGAAGCGCACGCTCGCGGCGGTTTTCGACCGCGGTGCGTGGGCTACGGCCGCCGCGCAGATCGGGGTGGCTGACGCTATGGTCGCAGCCGCTGTCGCGTATGCCTGTCAGCGCCAGCAGTTCGGCCAAGTGATCGGCAGCTTCCAAGCGTTAAAGCACATGCTCGCGAACGTGTCGGTGCGGATCGAGTACGCGAAGCCCGTCGTGCACCGTGCGGCGTTTGCGATCGCCCACGAGCTGCCCGAGCGTGATGTCGCCTGCTCTCACGCAAAAGCCGCCGCGTCGGAAGCCGCCGCGATGGCCGCGAAGGCCGCACTGCAAGTGCACGGTGCGATCGGCTACACATGGGAAGTTGATCTGCATCTCTGGATGAAACGCGCGTGGTCCCTCGATCACTCATGGGGCAGCGCAGCGCGACACCGCGCGCGAATTGCAGAGCGCGTGCTCGACGGGGCAGGGCCAGCGCCGAGCTTCGGGTTTACACCGGGCGTGTAGGAGAATTTGAATGAGCGCCACCAAGAAAACCGTAGCGGCCATCGATGGCTGGTTCACCACGGACGAAGCGACGCCGCACCTGCTCGGGACGCGCTGCAAAAAATGCGGAACCTACTTCTTCCCGCGCGAGCAGACGTTCTGCAGAAATCCCGGCTGCGGCGGCATCGAGCTCGAGCAAGTACAGCTCAGTGACCGTGGCAAGCTCTGGTCGTTTACCGACAATCACTACGCACCGCCCGCGCCTTACGTCTCGCCGGATCCTTTCGTGCCCTACGCGGTCGCGGCCGTGGAGCTCGCGGCCGAGAAGATGGTCGTGCTCGGGCAGGTCGCAAAAGGCCACGGCGTAGCCAGCCTCAAAGCTGGGCTCGAGATGAAGCTCGTGCTCGAGACCTTGTTCGAGGACGACGAGAACCGCTACGTAGTCTGGAAGTGGCAGCCGATCGTCGCCTGAGCGCGCGAGGAGGAGACTCGAACATGGCAGGAGAAGTCGCAGTCCTCGGAGTCGGCATGCACCCCTGGGGCAAGTGGGGCAAGAACTTCGTCGAGTACGGTGTGAAGGCAGCAAGAGACGCGCTGACGGACGCCGGCATCGAGTGGAAAGAGATTCAGTTCATCGCCGGTGGCGACACGATTCGAAACGGCTATCCGGGCTACGTTGCCGGCGCGACCTTTGCGCAGGCCCTCGGCTGGACGGGGGCGCGCGTCGCTAGCACCTACGGCGCTTGCGCGTCGGGTGCTCAGGCCATCGACGTCGCGCGCGCGCAGATTCTCGCAGGGCTCTGCGACGTCGCGATGGTGATCGGCGCCGACACGACCCCGAAGGGATTCTTTGCGCCGACCGGCGGCGGCGATCGGACTCAGGATCCCGACTGGCTCCGCTTCCGTCTTCTCGGCGCGACGAATCCGATCTATTTCGGTCTGTACGCGCGCCGCCGCATGGAGATCTACGGAGCGACCGAGCGCGACTTCGCCAAAGTGCGCGTGAAAAACGGGAAGCACGGCCTCAACAACCCGAACGCGCGCTACCGCAAAGAGTTCACGGAAGAGGAAGTGCTGGCATCCGCGATGGTTTCCGACCCGCTCCGCCTGCTCGAGATTTGCGCGACCAGCGACGGTGGCGCCGCGGTGGTGCTCTCGAGCATGGACTTCGCGAGGCGGCACTCGACGAAGCCGGTCACGATCGCGGCCGTCTCGACGATCACTCCACGCTTTCCGAACGTCGTCATCGAGATGCCGAACTTCGCGACGGACTCGGCGGCCACCGTGTCGCCGCCAGAGATGCCGTTTCGCGATTCCATCGCATTTAGTGCCTATGCGCAGGCCGGCGTCGGCCCCGAAGACGTAAACGTCGCGGAAGTCTACGATCTCTCGACCGCACTCGAGCTCGACTGGTACGAAAACATCGGTCTTTGTCGTCCCGGCGACGCCGAAAAGCTGCTTCGCGACGGCACGACCACGCTCGGCGGTCGCGTGCCCGTCAATCCTAGCGGCGGGCTGTCCTGTTTCGGCGAAGCGATCCCGGCGCAAGCGATTGCTCAAGTGTGCGAGCTCACCTGGCAGCTTCGCGGCGAAGCGAAAGGCCGGCAAGTCGCGGGCGCTCGCGTCGGCATCACGGTCAATCAAGGTCTCTTCGGTCACGGCTCGGCCGTGGTCTTAAAGAACTGAGCGGAGGCATCTCGGTCATGGCGGAAGCATTCATCATCGACACCGTGCGCACGCCGGTCGGCAGGCGCGGAGGCGGCCTCGCGGCCGTTCACCCCGCCGATCTCGGCGCGCATCCATTGAAGGAATTGTTCAAACGAGTGGACGTGGACCCCGCTGCGGTGGAAGACGTCGTCTTCGGCTGCGTGGACACGGTCGGCCCGCAAGCGGGCGACATCGCACGCACCTGCTGGCTGGCTGCCGGTCTTCCCGACGAAGTGCCGGGCACCACCGTCGATCGTCAATGCGGCTCGTCTCAGCAGGCGGTACACTTTGCCGCGCAGGCTGTGATGAGCGGGACCAGTGATCTGGTCGTCGCCGGCGGCGTCCAGAATATGAGCCAGATCCCCATCTCGTCGGCGATGACGCTCGCCGAGCCGATGGGCTTCACCGATCCGTTCTCCGGATCCGAAGGATGGCGCGCACGCTACGGCACGCAAGAAGTCTCCCAGTTTCGCGCAGCCGAAATGATCGCCGAGAAATGGAACATCACGCGCGACGACATGGAGAGCTTCGCGCTGGAAAGTCATCGCCGCGCCATCCACGCGATCGACGCCGGCTACTTCAAGAAAGAAATCGCCCCCTACGGCGAGGTCGAGCACGACGAGGGCCCGCGCCGCGACACGTCGAAGGAGCGCATGCAAAAACTGAAGACGCTGCGCGAAGGTGGGCGGCTGACGGCGGCGGTTTCGAGTCAGATCTCGGACGCCGGCTGCGCCATGCTCGTCGCCTCCGAGCGCGCCGTGAAGGAGCACAAGCTCAAGCCCCGTGCGCGCATTCATCATCTGAGCGTGCGTGGCGCCGACCCGGTTTGGATGCTCACGGCGCCCATTCCGGCGACCGCATACGCGCTAAAGAAATCCGGCATGAAGCGTGACGAGATCGACCTCGTCGAGATCAACGAGGCGTTCGCGTCCGTCGTTCTCGCTTGGCAGAAAGAAACCGGTTGGGATCTCGCCAAGGTCAACGTCAACGGCGGTGCGATTTCGCTCGGCCATCCCCTTGGAGCCACCGGTGCGCGTCTCATGACGACGCTGCTCTCCGAGCTCGAGCGTCGCGGCGGCCGCTACGGTCTCCAGACGATGTGCGAAGGCGGCGGTCAGGCCAACGTCACCATCATCGAGCGTCTATGATCTGCAAAGGACGAGTAGCCATCGTCACCGGCGCCGGTCGCGGTCTTGGCCGCGCGCATGCGCTCGAGCTCGCACGTCAGGGCGCAAGGGTCATCGTGAACGACCTCGGCGCATCGCTGGCCGGCGAAGGGGTGAGCAACGAGCCGGCCCACGAAGTCGTCGCCGAGATCAAGAAGATGGGCGGCGAGGCCGTGGCCAACGGCGCCGACATCGCAGACTTCGCTCAAGCGGGCGCGCTCGTGAAGCAGGCGATCGACACGTTCGGCGGGCTCGACGTGGTCGTGAACAATGCCGGCTTCGTCCGTGACCGCATGTTCGTCAGCTGCACCGAAGCCGAGTGGGACGCGGTCATTCGCGTGCATCTGAAAGGTCACTTCGCGGTCTCGAACCACGCCTGCGCCTACTGGCGAGATCAATCCAAGAAGGGCAAGACCCCGGACGCGCGCATCATCAACACCAGCTCGGGCGCAGGGCTCCAAGGCAGCGTCGGACAGAGCGCCTACTCGGCGGCAAAGGCCGGCATCGCGACGCTGACGCTCGTGCAGGCGGCCGAGCTCCGCCGCTACGGAGCGACCGCGAATGCGATTGCGCCGTCGGCACGCACGCGCATGACGGAAGGTGTCTTCGCCGACATGATGAAGAAGCCGGAGAGCGGCTTCGACGTGATGGCGCCGGAAAATGTGTCGCCCCTCGTCGCATGGCTCGGCAGCGCGGAGTCGCGCGACGTGACGGGCTGCGTCTTCGAAATTGCCGGCGGCAAGGTCAGCATCGCCGACGGCTGGCGCATGGGTCCCGAGCTCGACAAAGGCGCTCGCTGGAACGCAGCCGACGTCGGCGAAGCCGTGAAGTCCTTGCTCGCGAAAGCGACGCCGCCTCAGAAGGTCTACGGCACCTGAGATGAGATTCGCGTTCACCGCCGAGCAGGAAGAGCTGCGTCGCTCGGCACGAGCATTTCTCGAGAAGTACTCTTCCTCCGAGCGCGTGCGCGCCGCCATGGCCACCGAGCGCGGCTACGACGAAGACGTTTGGCGTCGCATCGGCGGCGAGCTCGGCTGGACCGCGATCACGATCCCCGAAGACTGTCTCGGTCTCGGCCTCGGCTATGTCGAGATCGTCGCACTGCTGGAAGAGACGGGCCGCGCCCTCCTCTGCTCGCCTTTCCTCTCGACCATCACGCTCGGCGCCAATGCGGTTCTCGAAGCCGGAAGCGACGCGCAGAGACAAGAGATCCTGCCGGGCATTGCAGCTGGAAAGACCACCGCCACGCTCGCGCACACCGAGAGCGGCGGTCGTTGGGACACCGGTACGATCACGGCGACGTTCCGAAAAGACGGTGACGACTTCATCGTCGACGGCGTGAAGACTTTCGTGCCCGACGGTCACACCGCTGATCTCCTGATCGTCACGGCTCGTCGTGAAGGCACGATCGGCGACGAAGGCGTGAGCCTTTTCATCGTGCCGGCCGGGTCGACGGGAGTCTCGCGAAGAGCTCTGCCGACGATGGATCAGACACGAAGACAGGCCGAGATCCGGCTCGACAGCGTTCGCGTGCCTGCCGGCGCGTTGCTCGGCGAAGAAGGTCGCGGAGCGCCGACATTGCTCCGCACGCTCGATCTCGCGGCGATCGCGATTGCCGCCGAGCAAGTGGGCGGGGCGCAGAAGTGCCTGGACATGACTGTGCAGTACGCGAAGGACCGCGTGCAGTTCGGGCGGCCGATCGGCGCGTTTCAAGCCATCAAGCACAAGTGCGCCGACATGCTGCTGCGGGTCGAGTCGGCGCGATCGGCCGCCTACTACGCCGGGTGGGCCGCATCGGTCGGCGACCCCGACTTGCCGGCTCTCGCTTCGCTCGCCAAAGCCTACTGCTCGGATGCATACTTCCACTGCGCCGCCGAAAGCATTCAGATTCACGGCGGAGTGGGCTTCACCTGGGAATACGACGTGCATCTCCACTTCAAGCGCGCGCGCTCCACCGAAGCGTTCCTCGGTACGCCGTCCTATCATCGAGAGCGGGTCGCGCGAGCGATTGGCATCTGATTCGAGAGGTGATCGCGTGAGCGTGTCGATCGATTTCACCGGTAAGGCCGTCATCGTCACGGGCGGAACCAAAGGTGTAGGCCGCGGCATCGCCGAACGCTTTCTCGCAGCCGGGGCGAACGTCATCGTCTGCAGTCGAACCGCACCCGAGCGCCCCGTGTCCGTTGGAGGCCGAGAGGCGGTCTTCGTCGCCACCGACGTGCGCGACATCGATCAGATTTCCGCGGTGATCGGCCAAGCGATTGCGCGCTTCGATCGTCTGGACGTGCTCGTCAACAACGCCGGCGGCTCACCACCGGCCGAAGCCGCGACCGCTTCGCCGCGATTCTCGGAAGCGATCATCCGTTTGAACCTACTCGCGCCGATGAACTTCGCGCAACAAGCGAACGCCGTCATGCAGAAACAGAGCGACGGCGGCTCGATCGTCAACATCGCCAGCGTGAGCGGCGTGCGTCCGTCGCCCGGTACGGCGGCCTACGGTGCGGCCAAAGCGGGACTCCTCAGTCTCACACAATCGCTGGCCGTCGAGTGGGCACCAAAGGTGCGCGTGAACGCGATCACCGCCGGCATGATCCGCACCGAGCAGAGCGAGCTCCACTACGGAGACGAAGCCGGCATCGCTCGTGTAGCGGAAACCGTGCCGCTCGGCCGCCTCGCCGAGCCCGACGACGTGGGCGACCTCTGCCTCTTCCTCGCCTCCCCGCTCGCGCGCTACGTGAGCGGCGCCAGCATTCTTCTCCACGGCGGCGGCGAGAAGCCGGCGTTTCTGCAGGCAGCTGAGGGAACCGTCCCGGTTTCTGTGTCCTCTGAGAAATGAGATGAACGCAGGCGTGCGTCGAAAGGCGTGGGTCGCGGCAGTGCTCGCGGTCACACTCCTCTCCTGTCGTACGACTCCCACGCTCCCGCCAAACGTGACCATCCTGCCAGAGCCAGCCATGCCTGGCCTCGTTGACGGATTTCACGAACCTCGGATTGAGAGCATCCAGGGATACTGGCGACCGGCTGCGGACGACATCGCCACGGCGCACAAACGTATCTTCACGCGCATCGTCCCGGCCGATTTCGATGGGAGCCGTCCAATATCCGAGTACTACGCGCAGTATGCGGGGCTCATCGTAAACGGCGAGCGAGTGATCTACGGGTCGTTCGTCCACGAGTGGACGATCGGCACCCCGCCGATGCCGCGCTGGCGTGATTCTGCAGTGCACGGCGACCCAATGGCGACCGGACTCTCGTGGGGAATTCTGTATCACCCCACGACCGACGTGCTCGATCCACCAGTCGGCCCTTGGTCATGGAAAAACGCAGATTTCATCGTCGAGTAGATACTGAAAGGAGATGGACCGATGCCAACAGTCTTCAACACCCCGACCGACCTCGCCGCCGCCGTCGGTGAGCAGCTCGGCAAAAGCGAGTGGATCACGGTCACGCAAGAACAGATCAACAAGTTCGCCGATGCGACCGGCGATCATCAGTGGATTCACGTGGACGTCGAGCGCGCGAAGAAAGGGCCCTTCGGCGGGCCGATCGCGCATGGGTATCTGACGCTCTCGCTGGTGAGCCTCTTCCTTCCGCAGATCGTGGAAGTGCACGGCATTTCGATGGGTGTGAACTACGGCACGGACAAAGTCCGCTTCCCTGCGCCCGTTCTCGTCGGCTCGAAGCTACGGGGCAGCGGCGAGCTCTTGAAAGTGGAGAACGTCGGCGGGGGCGGAGTTCAGGCGACTGTTCGTGTAACCGTCGAGATCGACGGCAAGGAGAAGCCGGCCTGCGTGGTCGAGACGATCAGCCGCTACTACCCGGCGCCAGCGGCTTAGGCGGCTTCCGCCTCGCGAGGATTTTCCACGGGAGTCAAAATTACTCGCGAGTAATTTTGACTCCCGTGGAAAATCCTCGTAGCCTTGTGGCATGGCCGTCGCTCGGCGCTACCTCGCACCGCAAGTCGTCGAAGATCTCCGCCGGAAGATGGTCTTCATGGCCGGCCCGCGCCAGGTCGGAAAGACCACGCTCGCGAAATCGCTTCCTGGCCGCGCCCGCGGCTACCTCAACTGGGATATTCCCGCTGACCGCGAGCGCCTCCTTCGCGGAGAGCTACCCGCAGCGCGATTGCTGATCTTCGACGAGCTGCACAAGTACCGTGGCTGGCGCGGCTTCTTGAAAGGAGTCTTCGACGGGCGAGCACGCGGCCAGCAGATCCTCGTCACCGGAAGCGCTCGACTGGATTTCTATCGCTACGGCGGTGAGTCGCTCCAGGGGCGCTACCATTTGCTCCGCTTGCACCCGCTTTCTTTCGCCGAGATTGGAGCCAGCACGGAGTCCGATCTTCGCGCTCTTCTCACTCTTGGAGGTTTCCCGGAGCCTTTCTACGGTCGAAGTGAGACGCAAGCTCGCCGCTGGTCGCGCGAGTATCGAAATCTTCTCGTACGCGACGAGATCACGACGCTCGAGCGCGTGCAGGATCTCGGCCGTCTCGAGCTGATGATGATCCGGTTGCCGGATCTCGTCGGTTCTCCTCTCTCGCTCAACGCACTTCGCGAAGACTTGCAGGTAAGTCACAAGACCGCATCGAGCTGGCTCGCGATTCTCGAACGACTCTACGTGCTCTTCCTCCTGCCTCCGTTCGGAAGCCCGAAGCTCCGGGCCGTGAAGAAAGCGCAAAAGCACTACCATACCGATTGGACGCTCGTACCCGAGCAAGGCCCGAGATTCGAGAATCTCGTCGCAGCCCACTTACTCAAGTGGGTGCACTTTCAGCAGGATACCGAGGGCCGCGATGTCGAGCTCACGTACTTCCGCGACATCGACGGCCGCGAGGTCGACTTCGTCGTTACCGAGAAGCGGCGCCCGTTCCTCCTCGTCGAGTGCAAGACATCCGACGGAGACGTGGATCGAGGCGTTCGCTATCTGAAAGAAAGATTTCCCGCAGCAGACGCGTGGCAAATCAGCGCAACGGGCAAGAAGGACTACCGAACGCCCGACGGAATTCGCGTCGCACCCGCCGGTGCTCTGTTGAAGACCCTCGTCTGACCTGCGGTCATGGATCCGGCGGTAAGGCGAAGTAGATCGTCTTCGCGTCGAGAGTGACCGCGTCAGTTCACGCGTCGCGCGTGACCCGCCCAATAGGGCTCGCGAAGCTCGCGGCGAAGAATCTTGCCCGACGGATTCCGCGGTAGCGCAGCCACGAAGTCGACGGACTTCGGCGCCTTGTACGCGGCGATGCGCGATCGCGTGAACGCGATGATGTCTTCCGGAGTAGCCGTCGTACTCGGCTTCAGCACGACGATCGCTTTCACGGCTTCGCCCCACTTGGCGTCGGGAACTCCGATCACGGCGACGTCGGCAACCGCCGGGTGACCGAACACAGCGTTCTCGACTTCGGCTGGATAGATGTTTTCACCGCCGGACACGATCATGTCCTTCACGCGATCGTGGATGAAGAGAAAGCCGTCTGCGTCGAAGTAGCCGGCGTCGCCCGTGTAGAACCAGCCGTCGCGAATCGACGACGCGGTGGCCTCCGGCTTGTTCCAATACCCCTTCATGACGACGCCGCCGCGGATCGCGATCTCGCCGACCTCGCCCACCGGCACAGGCCGAGCGTCGGCCCCCAGCACCTGGACATCGACCCCCGGGTACGGAGTTCCGCAAGAACGGAGCAGCTTGGCGCGGTGATCGTTCGGCTGCAGCGCCGTCGCCACGCCGACGGTCTCCGTCAAACCGTAGAGTTGCGTGAAGCCGCAACCTTTGAACACTTCTTGCGCTTTCTTGAGCAAATCTTCGGCGATCGGAGAGGCGCCGTAGAACATGTGCCGGAGCGATGAAATATCCGACGAGGCGAGCTTCGGGTGCTGGACCAGCATCAGGATGACGGCCGGCACGAGGAAAGCGTTCTTGATGCGATGCGCGGCGACCAATTCGAGAATCTCGGTTGGGTTGACGTCCTTCATCACGATGCCTCTAGCACCCTGCGCGAGTGTCGCGAGACCCATGTTCGTGCCCGCTACGTGGAAAATCGGCATCGCGATCAAGTTCGAGTCGCCGGCGTCGAAAGCGCCCCAACGTGCGGCCTGAGCGGCTTCGAAGAACGCCAGATAGTTTCCGTGAGTGAGCTGGACGCCTTTCGGATGGCCGGTCGTGCCGGATGTGTAGAGCTGGATCGCGTCGTCGTCGCGCGCGATGCGAAGCTTCGGATCCTGCTCGCGTTGCTCGTCTCGCCATCCGACGAACGCCGGCCAGCTCGCGTGCCCGCCATCCACGGCGATCACGTGCTTCAGCCGAGGACATTCCGCGCGCACGCTCTCCACGAGCGACACGAACTCCGCGCCGACGAAGAGCAGCTCGCAGCCGGCGTCGTTCAGCACGTAGACGACTTCGGGTCCGGCGAGTCGCCAGTTGACCCCGACTACGACCGTATTGGCCTTGAGGGCGCCGAGCAGGACTTCGAAGTAGGCATCGGAATTCTTACCCACGTAGCCGATGCGCGCTTGCGGCTTTTGCCCGAGGGCGACGAGACCGCAGGCAATGCGACTGGCTCGCCGGTCGAGCTCTGCGTAGCTCGTCTCGCGGCCTTCGAACACCATGGCCGTGCTCGAACCACGGCGCGCCGCTTGCTGGCGGGTAATATCCGCGAGCGACTCGAGCCCCGTGAAATCGTACATGCCTCGCCATCACCTCCGATTGAAGCTGGGCCGGATATATCACGAGACTCGGCTGTCGGAAGGCGACAATCTCCGGCCATTCGGCACGCCGGAGTAGCTTCCCGGCCGTCAGGCCACTAAGGTACGGCAGGCAGGGGAGCCGATCGCACGCGAAGCTGCGGCTCCGGGAGGTAGAGGTCGATGAGAAAACAGCATCTGATTTTGATCGCAGCCCTCGTGCTCGTTTCGGCTTGCAGCCGTGAGGAGACGTCGTCGGCGACCGACAAGATCAAAGCAGGGTCCGCGGAAGTCGTCGATGGCGTGAAAGAAGGTGCGGGCGCTGCCGCCGAGAACGTCAAGGAAGGCACCATGAACGCCGTAGACGCCACCAAGGAAGCCGCCGGTAACGCGGCCGACGCGGTCAAGGAAGGCGCCGACGAGATGCGCGACAAGGCGACCGGCGACCACTGAGGCCAAGCAAGCTCACTCTCGCCGGCGCCGCTTCGAACGCTCTACATCGGCGCCGGCGAGGATTCTTCGGAGTCCGGCCAACAACTCTTCTTCGAAATCACAACCCTCTAGAAGCTCCGCGGCAGCGGCGACGTTCGGAAACGATTCGATCGAACCGGATGCCGCCTGCTTTCGTTTCGGCTTTTTCGCGCGCTTCCGTTCCGCAAGCTCGCCCGTCACGGCGCCGAGCACGTAGGACACGATGGTCCACATCACGCTGACCGCGTGAGCGCGCGTGAAGCCCCCGTCGGCGAGCGCGCCGAGCAGTCCCTCGAGCGGTCGAAGACTCGCGCTCCCGAGCGCAGGCCCAGCTGCGAGCACGCGAAACGCATCGGGGTGACGGAGGCCGAGCTCGCGGAGCGAGTGGACTTGGAGCGCGACTCGATCCTGCCACGGGATTCGAGGATCGACGCGCCAATCGATCTCGTCGAGAGCCCGAGTGACGAGGCCTTCTACGATCGCCTCCTTGCTCGCGAAGTGCTTGTAGAGCGACATCGCCTCGACGCCGAGGGCCGTGCCGAGCGTGCGCATGGAGAGCGCACCGAGGCCCTCGCGATCCGTGAGGGTGAGCGCGGCGGCGAGAATGCGCTCATGGTCCAATCGCGCCGGCCGCGGGCGACGTGCCCGTCGTGCGTCTGGCCGCCGGTTTTTCGCGTGATTCACCCCCTCACCTCTTGACAGCTTACGGTGTAAGCCTCAACATTCCGACCAGGCTTACACCGTAAGCCGAGGAGGCGCAACCATGGCTCTCTCGAATCTTCCGTTCAAAGCGGCCGGCGGCCAGCCGGCGTTCACAGGGTCGGATCTCGAGCGTTTCGTCGCGGCCCCACGGGTCGGCATCCTCGCCTACGCGCGTCGAGACGGGCGCCCGAACCAAGTACCGATCTGGTACGCGTACCGCGACGGGAAGTTCCTCATGCTCACGTCGCCCACTTCACCGAAGGCTAAAGCGCTCGCCCGTTCACCGAAGGTGTGTCTGACGATCCAAGACGAGACGCCGCCCTATCGCGCCGTCGTCATAGACGGCGACGTCGAGCTCACGAAGACCACGCCCGACGCCGGACTCAACTCCGAGCTCGCCATGCGCTACTTCGGGAAAATCGGCGGGCGCGAGTACGAGAAGATGACGGCAGCCGACAACGCGAAACATGGCCTCGTGCTCATCACGCTGACGCCGAAGAGTGTGCGCGGCTTCGACAATCAGCGCATGATCGGCGCTCCGCTGCGGGTGTACATGCGGATTCGCAATGTTCTGCCGATTCCGCGTTCCTGGATTTGACGGCTAGAGAGCGAGCGCATCCTACCAACCCCGGAGGTCGATCGGCCATGTGTCCACGACCTCGCCGTTTCGTACCAAGTGCATGCGCTCATGGTAGGCGACGGTGGGATCGACGTGGGCCGGGCGAACTCGCACGCGGTCACCGACTCGAACGGGCCGCTCCGAGACAAACGTCACGTGCTCGTCCGAACAGAACCACACGATCGCTCCGTCAATGGACGGATTGCCGTGATCCATGCCGAGGGCCTTCAAGCCGCAGTCGGCGACGGCGTACTCTTTCGACACGGAGATCACCGTCGCGAGCACGAAGAGCGCGGGCTCGAAGGGCAACCCGAGCTTCGCGTCCGCCGTATCCATCAAGGCATAGGAGCCGGCCTGAATCTCCGTCGCGGAGCGATTGCATGCGTAGGTACCCGTGCCGCCGGCTGAGACGATGTCTCCGCCGACGTCGGCGTGCGCGGCAAGGAGAAGCTGCATCGCGTCCTCGCAGAGCTTCTCCCTCGTCGCTCGATCTTCGAGCCCGACGGCATGCCCCTCGTAGCCCATGACTCCGCGCACCGTGAGACCACGGCGGCGCGCAGTGTCGGCAAGCTTACCGGCGGCTTCGGGCGCGCAGCCGCAACGAGGCAAGCCGATGTTGACGTCGATCAACACCTCTCGAACGCCACCTGAGGCAACGGCCTCGATCGTCTCGAGTGAATCCACGGCGACCGTAACGCGCGCTTCGAGGCGACCGAGGCGCTTCGCATCGAGCACTTCGTTGGCGAGAAGAAGGTCTTCGCCGAGGCCGGCCGCCGCGAGGCCTTCCATCTCTCGGACTGTCGCGCAAGTGAAGCCCGCGTGGCCGCGCGCCGCCTGCCGACGCGCGAGCGAGGTGCACTTGTGAGCTTTTACGTGAGGACGAAGCCGCTTGCCGGGCAGAGCCCGCGACATCTCCGTCAAATTTCGCTCGAGCGCATCCGCCTCTACGAGCAGCGCGGGCGTCGTCAGATCTTCGATCGTCACGACTACCGCACCCGGGCTACATCGACAGCGTTTTCTTCGCCGGATCCCGCTCTCGGTAGCTCCGATCCCATCGAAGGAGATGCGAGAGCTCGGAATCCAGCGTGACGCCGCCGAAACGACCGAACTGGAGCGCGGCCGCGAGCGTGCAATCCGCGATGCTCGGCCGATCGCCGGCAACGAAAGGCCGCTCATCAGCCAGCTTCGCGTCGAGCACACGGAGCGTCTCGTCGAGGGCGATGCGAGCGGCGGCGGCGATTTCAGGGACCGGCGGCAAGCCGAGAGGGGAATTCGTCGCGTGGACGATGCGCGCGATCGGGCCCATCACGCCAAGTTCCGCGATTCGTTCGAGCTCGCGCACACGCGCTCGCTCTATCGACGTACGACCGATCATCGCCGGCTCGGGCGTGAGCTCTTCCAAGTACTCGATGATCGCGAGCGACTCGGTCAAGAAGCTACCATCGTCCAGCTCGAGAACGGGTAGCTTTCCGAACGCGCTCCGCGCTCTGTGCTCGGCCGTCTTCTGTTCTCCCGCGCGGAGATCCACGACTCGCTCGGCCAGGTTCAGCTTTGCGCCGCCGGCGATCTTTTCGGCGACGTAGAGTCTGAGCTTCGTCGGATTCGGCGCTACGGGGCAGACATAGAGCTTCATGCGTTTCGGCTACGTGCCAAGCGCTGCGCGATGATGAGGAAGACTTCCGGAGCGAAGCCGAGACCGAGGTGCGTGGTCGCGACCTCCACGTGCTCGACATCGCCTCCCGAGTCGTCTACGCAGGCCCGCCACGCGACGACACCGTCATTGCGCGAGTAGATCGCGGTGACCGGCACTTGGAGAGGAATTCGATTCCTCTCGGCAGCTGCGGCTTCGATCGCGTCGAGATCGAAGCCGCGGCGACGGTAGTAGTCGGCGACGAGCGTGTACTTGGGTCCCCCGACGACAGGGCTGCCGAGAGTCACCACGCGCGCTACGAGAGCGGGACGCTCTCTCGCCGTCTCGCGCGCGATGACGCCGCCGAGGCTCCAACCGACGAGGCTCACCGGTTGCTCGGCCTCGTCTTCGAGCTTGGCGACGAGATCGATGACTCTCGGCACCAGCTCGCGGACGTCGCCGCCGTTTCGGCCGAAACCCCAGCCATGCACGTCGTAGCCTAGGAGACCGAGATAGCTCCGGAGCACGAAGGTCGACGCGTCGGAGGCGCCGTAACCAGGCAGCACGACGACGGGCTCGCCGTTGCCTCGAGGTTGGGAGGCGAGGCTCGCTCCCTTCAGCAAAAGCCGCGGAATTTCTAGCGCGCCGAGCGGCTCTCGAAGCAATCCGGCTCGAGACGGGGGGCTGAGTGACGACATGGCCGGCAGATTAACTTGCAGCTTCCCCGCGAGCGAGCGGCGCGCAGCGGGTGGGCCAACTTGACCTAGTTGAGCTAGGCCCAGCGCCGTAGGCCCGAAGTCCTCGTTGCTCGCCCCCGCCACCTGCATGTCAACTGGTGCAGCAGCGCGGCGATTCCGGCCGATCGTCGCTCGCACCGGGAGGCCCGCATGTCGCGCTTCTACATCTCCGTTCTCGTCGTTCTCACGTTCCTGGCATCCGGGGTCGTGGCTGCGTCAGCGGAACCGGCAACGGTCGGACCGGAGCTACCGGCCGAAGCACGACCGACGCTACCCGACCGTTGGTGGACGTCTTGCGTGGATGCGCGCGGAGTCCGGACGACGATCCGCGCGATCTGCGTCGACGACGAATGCGAGAAACGAGCGAACCTCGTGGTAGAACGCAGCGACGCGAACGGCACGCCGCTCTCGGCATCGCTCCCCCTGAGCCCGAGCGCTGCGGTGCCGACCTACTACCGCGTGACCTGTCACGCCGGCGGTTGGGTCGTCGCCCAGTGGCGCGACGCGGAGGACGCCTGCTTCGTCCATCGCGTGTTCGATCCGGACGGCTTGCCGGTGAGCGATGGTGAGCGCACAGCGCCTCTCGGCTTCGAGTGCAGAGCACGCCCCTCGGTGGCGTTGAAAGACGACGGCAGCTTCGTTGCCGTGTGGGCAAACGCCGACCTCACGATGCAAAGCGGCATCCACGTGCAAGCGTTCGGGAAGGACGGCCTCGCCATCGGAGATCCCGCCGTCGTCACCGAAGCGCCCGCGACTTGGAACCGTCAGCCGAAAGTCGCGACCGACGAAATGGGCACCGCTCTCGTGACTTGGCTCGGCGCGGCCAGCGGTGGCGAAGCGAGCGACGTGCTCGCTCGCTTCCTCGATCGAGACGGAACGCCGGTCGGGACGCCGCTTCGGCTCAACACGTTCGCGTACGGCACCACCGGCGATGCCACCGTTGCGGCGGAGAGCGCGGGGGCCTTCATTGTGGTTTGGAGCAACCCGCTGCAAGGCGGGCGCGTCGCGCGGCGCGTGAGTCTTACCGGTGCTCCGCCGGCGAGTGCGCCTGCGATCACGCCGCATGCGAAGCCGAGTCGGCGAGCGCCGCGTTTCGGCTTTGCGCGGCGGCTCGAGACGGCTGACGGGTACTACGGCGCGTACCAGTCGACACGAGACGAATCGGTGGAGGCCGCGGGTCATGGCGCGTGGCTCCGAACCATGCGCGGCGGCTACCACTATCGCACCGCCAACGACGGAATCGCGTGGAGCCCACATACGACGCTCGAGCCTCAAACCTACCGCGGGCAGCGATCGGTCGTCGCCGACGCCACGGGCACGGTGATCGCGCTCGTGGCCGACGAGTATGCGAGCGACCTTTCCTTCGCCCGCTCTACGAACGGCGGCGAGACTTGGTCCGACCTTTCGGAGCTCGCACCCATCGGTCCGGAAGGCGCGCGATGCAATTCATGCCAGCTCGCACACGCGGTTTCGAAGAGTGATGGCGCAGGTACTTGGATCGCAGCATGGAGCTACGACGACGGTGAGGGCGGCCGCATCATGTGCGCGAGATCCGACGACGGTGGCGCGACCTGGGGCAAGCTCCGCACCCTCTCTACCGCCCGCGGCGTCGGCTTCGGCGGCTTCGATCTCGAGAGCGACGACGCCGGCACGTGGCTGCTGACGTGGAAAGATCGAGACCTTTGGGCGTCGCGCTCCACGGATGGCGGTCGCACTTGGAGCCCCCCTCAGGTTCTCGCGAAGGACGTGGGCTGCGAAGGCTGTGCAGCCCAGCGACATTTCACTCGCATCGCGACCGAGAGTGGAGAGCGAGGGGTCTGGCTCTCGGTGTTCGCGTCCTCTCAGCTCGACCGCGATGCCTTCGGCTACGACGGCGACGTGTTCGCGCTGCGCTCCACCGACCATGGCGCCACCTGGTCCGAGCCCCTGCCCCTCGTAATGGATGCGGCCTTCGACGCGTCACGAGATGCCGAGCCCGCGCTCGCCAACGACGGTAACGGCCGCTGGGTTGCGGCGTGGACCTCGCATCGTCCTCATGCACCGGCCGACGACATGGACGCCGACGTGGTCGTCTCGGTATCGGTGGACGGGGGCGTGACTTGGAGCGCGCCGACCGCGGCAAGGCGAGGCGCAGAGCCCGACTTGGGCACGGACTCGGACCCTCTCCTTGCAGCCGACCCCGACGGCGTATGGATGCTTTCCTGGCGGAGCGAGCCCTTCATCTCGAGCGGCTGGGCTAGCGAGTTTCAAACTTACGCAGCCGTGGCCGACGCGACTTGCGGAGACGCGGCGACCGACGTCGGCGAGCGCTGCGACGACGGCAACGAGACCGACGGCGACGGCTGCGACTCGGATTGTACCGAGACCGGCTGCGGAAACGGCATCATGACTGACGGCGAGGAGTGCGATCTCGGCAACGCGTGGGAGAACACCAACTGCACGTCCGAGTGCAAGCTGCAGCGCTGCGGAGATGGCATCGTCCGCGTCGACTACGAAGAGTGCGACGACGGTAACGATTCGAGCGAGGACGAGTGCACCACCACGTGTCGTTTCCCGACCTGCGGCGACGGATACGTGCAAACCGGCGTCGAGGAATGCGACGACGCGAACGGGCGGAACTACGACGAGTGTCCCGGAAATTGTCTTGCTGCACGCTGCGGTGACGGCTACGTGCAAGATTTCGTCGAAGCCTGTGACGACGGCGTGCTCGGCGTCCGCGACGACGAATGCCCCGACACCTGCGATCGCGCGGTCTGCGGCGACGGGCGAACGAGTAGGGGTTTCGAGGAGTGCGACTTCGCCGATTGGCGCTACGGCGAGGCCTGCTCGGAAGACTGTCATCTGATCGACATCTGCGGCGACGCCGACGGCGACGGCGATTTCTCCATCGGGGACGTGCAGCGGATTCTCGGCCGTGGCGTCGCGCTCGCCGTACGCTGCCCCCGCGAAGCCTGCGACATGGACGGAAGCGGCTTCGTCCGCGTGCGTGACGCACAGATCGGCGTGGCCGAGGTGGTCGGCATCGCGACGAACACGGACTGCCGGCTCGGCACCGGCAATCTCATTTTCTCGATCGACTATGAAGGCGAGATCGCCGCTCTACAGGTCGCCATCGACTATCGAGCGACGGGAGGCGACTTCCTAGGCAGCGCGGACACGGTAGCCTGCGAGCCGTTGGGCGATTCGCGCGACGAACCGCGCACCGACCAGAGCACCACGTTCCACGCGTTCAACGACGACGAGCACGAAGACATCCTCCATGCGGCGATCGTTTCCTTGGACGGCTTCTCCGGCCCTCTCGACCTTTTCCGCTGCGCCTTCGAGATGCCGGACGACCGTCGCGGCGTCGAGCTCCTCATCACGACCATGGATGCGTCGAGCCCGGACTTCACGCGGTTGGATGTGACGGTGGACTTCCGTCTCGAGTAGCGCGAGCAGCGGGCGCGGGCGGCGCTCGCCGCGCTAGACCTGGCTTCCAAACCTCCGGGCGTGTAACTCTACTCGCCGATGGGTTCGTCCGCGCGCCTCCGAGCCGTCGCCCGCTGGGTGGCTGGCGGATTCATCGTCGGTCTCTGGCTCACGCGAAAACTCTGGCTCGGCGACCGTCTCTATCCGCTCACACCGGTGTGGAGCGGGCTCCCCGCGGTCCCCGACCCCGTCGATCACGTCGTCTACTACGCTCTCATAGCGGTGAGCGTAGCGATCTTGGTCGCGCCCAAGCCGCGCCCTTGGCTCGCCGCCGCCGCAGCGCTGTATTTCTCGTACAGCCTTTTCGATCAGCAACGTTGGGTGCCGTTCTTCAACGAGATCGGCGCGCTCTTGCTGGTGCTCGCAGCCCACGACTGGCGAAGCACGGAGCGTGAGCGGACAGATGGCGCTCTCGACACTTGCGGGACCGTGATCGCGCTCATCTACCTTTGGAGCGGCATCCAAAAGCTCAACTACAACTTCGTCGATCGTGTAGGGCCGTGGATGTTGCGGCCTTTCCTGCCCGAATCCCTGATGGCTCACGCTTGGTGGCTCTCGTTTCCGATGCTGCTGGTCGAGATCGGGCTCTGTCCGCTCTTGTTTTTTCGTCGCACTCGCTCGCTCGGGATCGTGCTCGCGATCGGCATGCACGCGTTCATTCTGTTGTCGGCCGGGCCGCTCGGGAACGACGGCAACGTGCAAGTTTGGTTTTGGAACATCGTCAGCATCGCCCTCGTCCTTTTGGTTTTTCGGGGCAACGAGCGCGGCCCTTCGGCGTTTCTCGCGACCCCCGCCTTCCCTCTGCAACGGCTCGCGGTCGCGTTCTTCGGTGTAATGCCCATTTTCAACTTCGTCGTCATCGAGCCGCTCGGGCGCTGGGACGATTTTCAAGCGGCAACGCTCTATTCGGGAAACGAGAGCGACGGCGTGGTGGATCTTTCGAATGAAGACTTCGAGCGTCTCCCGCCGCTGATCCAAGGCGCCGTCTGGGAAATGGAGGACGGCACGAACATGCTGAAGCTCCGCGACTGGGCCTACGCCGAGCTGAACGTGCCCGACTACCACGCGTTTCGCGTCCACCGCAACGCGGCGCGGACTCTCTGCCGCATGCTCGACGACTCTCCGACCCTGCGCTTCCGCGCCTCGGCGAAGTCCGACCCGTTCACCGGCGAGCGCGAGTGGCGAGAGGTTGGCTGCGGCGAGCTTCGTTGAGCGGAATGCTCAGTCGCGCTTCGAGAGTATCCAGATTCCCGACGCGAGCGTGAGCGCATCGGAGCAGAGCCCGGGAATGGAGCCGGTAAGCACGTTGTGCACGCTCCAGGCCGGGATGGACGTCAGAACGAGCGCGCGGAAACGCGTCGCGTCCAGCTGATAGCGACCGACGCTCGTCAGCGCGAGCCCGAGCGCGGCGAAAAACGACGGGAGCCCGTGCCACGATGCCAGCATCGCGGCGCCGATCACGGGAAGCATCGCCAGGTAGAGCATCCGAAATCCCGGCCGCGAGCCCAGCGGAATCGCGGCGAGGGCCTGTAGCCCGGCGAGCACCGTCATGGCCGCGCCCGTCGTAGCGCCGATCATCACGAAGTGAGCCGTGAAGAACGCGCAGGCCACGGCCTGAGACGCGAGCATGCTCTCTCGACGGCGGAATAGCGGCCAAGCGAAATTGCCGAGCACGCCGCCGGCACCGAAGACGTTGGCGACGAGGCTAGCTTCAAATGACAACATCGACTTCCAAGAAGAGCGCCGTAATGTGATGCTTGCGCGGATGGCTTCCGCCATCCCAAGGAGACCAGAGTGGGCGACAAATCACCGAAGTCGAAGGAAAAGGGCAAGAAGCAAAAGAACGCTGCCGAAGTGAAAGGCGCGGAGTCCGCCAAGTCAAAGCAGGACAGCCACAACCGGTCGGTGAAGAATGTGCCCGGCGCGTTACCGAAGGGCAAGAAATAGTAGACTAGGCACGAAGCGCTTCCAGCTCTTCCCATCGCGCGATGAGGCGCTCGACTGAGGCTCTGGCCTCCGCGAGGTCGCCGAGGATCTCTTTGGCGGATTCGCCGCGGTCGGCGTAAACGGCAGGGTCCGAGAGCCGCGCTTCGAGGGCGGCGACCTTGGTCTCCGCTTGCTCGATCGCGGGGAGCAAGCCTTCGAGCTCGTGCCGTTCCGCGTACGTCAGCTTGCGAGCACGAGCGCTGCTTCGCGTGTCGGCCGTCGCCTTGCCCGTGGTTGCGTTCGTCGCCATCCGCTCCGTGCGCTGTAGCTCCACCGCGGCCGCTTCGTTCCGAGCCGCGGTCTCGCGATAGTCGGAGTAGTTGCCGTGGTAGTGGCGAACGACGCCTGAGCCCTCGAAGGCGAGGATGGAGGTCGCGAGCCGGTCGAGAAACCAGCGGTCGTGACTCACGATCAAGGCGGTGCCGCCGAAGTCGAGGATCATCGACTCGAGGGCACCGAGGGTCGCGACATCGAGGTCGTTGGTCGGCTCGTCGAAAACGAGCAAATTCGCCTCCGATGAGAGGATTTTCGCGAGTGCTACGCGGGCGCGCTCGCCGCCCGAGAGGGTGCCGATCCGCCGCCGAGCATCCGCCGGCTCGAAGAGAAATCGCTCGAGGTAAGTGCGAACGCTCATCGATCGCTCGCCGATCTGAAAGAGGGTGCGATCGCCGGCGACGGATTCTTCGATCGTCTCCTGCGGATCCAAGTCGTCGCGCATCTGATCCAGATACGCGATCCGCGTATTCTGTCCGCGCTTGACGGTTCCTCGCGTGGGTGTGGCAGCACCGAGAATGTTGCGTAGCAGCGTGGTCTTCCCGCAGCCGTTCGGGCCGACGATGCCGACGCGTTCGCCCGGTATCAGGTTCAAAGTGAGGCCCGTGATCAGTCGTCGCCCACCCACGTCGATCGTCACGTCGTCGATCTGGAGAAGAGTCTTGCCGGTTCGCGCCGCTTCCAAGCACAAGTCCGCTACGCGCTCGCGCAGCGGCGCGACCACGGCGGCCGCTTGCTCGGCGCGCTGGATGCGCGCTTTCTGCTTCGTCGTCCGAGCCTTCGGCGAACGGCGAAGCCACTCGAGCTCTTGGCGGAGAAAGTTGCGACGGTTGGCCTCGGTTCTCTCGGCGTGAGCCTCGCGCTCCGCCTTCGCCGTCAAATAAGCCTCGTAGCCGCCGTCGTAGCTGTAGAGTGCCCCGCTCGCGAGCTCGACAGTGCGCGTAGCGACGCGGTCGAGCAGATAACGATCGTGAGTGATGAGCACCAGCGCGCTTTCGTAGTCTTTGCCGTAGTCTCTGCGCAAAAAAACTTCGAGCCACTCGATGGTCGCGATATCAAGATGGTTGGTAGGCTCGTCCAGAATGACGAGGGCTGGACGCGCGAGCAGCACCTTGGCGAGAGCGACCGCGCGACGACGCCCGCCGCTCAGCGTGTCGATGACGGCATCGATGTCGTCCACTCCCAACCGTCCGAGAAGATTCTCGGCCTCATGCAGTCTTTCCCAACCGCCTTGGCGTTCCACTTCTTCCACGGCAGCCGTCTGCTCGTCGATCCAGCGTTGCGTGTCGTCGCCACCGCGCCCCAACGCTGCAACGGCCCTGTCGTAGCGCGTTTTGGCCTCATTCCATGCGCGGAGTCCCGAGAGAACGACGTCTCGCACCGTTTCGCCGGCAGCGAAGCGCGGCTCCTGCATTAGCCAATCGATGTCCGCGCCCCGCCGAACCGCGAGCGTTCCGCCGTCGAGCGAAATCCTCCCCGCGAGAATCCCGGCGAGCGTGCTCTTGCCGCATCCGTTGGCGCCGACCACGCCGATGCGCTCGCCCGGGTGAATGCTGAACGAGACGTCGTCGAGCACGACGCGGTGATCGAAGGTCTTGCTCGCACCGACAACGGTCACGACGGGCATCGTGTCGAAGGTGGCGGTCACGGCGTTGGTGACCCCGGCGCGTATAAGAATCACGAGAGGAAGGCGAAACTCACGTGTGGACGAGGTACTCTCGCTCGCGGGCATGGACTACGAGCGGTTGTTCGCATGACGGTGAGAGCGCAGCGATTTCGCACACGTCGGGCGTCATTTCATGTCAAGTTTGTGATTGACATGTGCTGCACATGCAAGTAGCGTAGAAGCATGGCCAAGATGATCCAGCTCCGCCATGTGCCCGACGACCTCCACCGAAAGCTCAAGGCGCGCGCTGCGTTGGAAGGGCTGTCGCTTTCCGATTTTCTGCTGCGAGAGGTGCGCGGGATCGCCGAACGACCGACGGTGGCCGAGCTTCAGGCTCGTGTGCTCAGCCGCCCTTCGGTGACGGTCCGCGAGAGTCCGGCAAAGGCAGTGCGCGCCGAGCGTGAGGCTCGGTGATCGTCGTCGATGCCTCGACGCTGCTGGAATTCCTACTCAACACGGACGCCGCGCCACGAGTGGCGAAGCGGGTCTTCGATCGGAACGAGACCCTTCATGCGCCGCACTTGCTCGACCTCGAGATCGCGCAAGTCCTGAGACGCTACGAGCGCGCTGGCGCCCTCTCGAACACGCGTGCAGAGAGCGCGTTCGTCGATTTGAACGACCTGACGATCTCGCGGTATCCCCACGACTTCCTGCTTGCGCGCGTGTGGTCCCTGCGGCGCAACGTCACAGCGTACGACGCGGTCTATCTCGCGCTGGCGGAGGTGCTCGGGGCGACCTTGGTCACGCGAGATGCCGCGCTCGCGTCCGCGAAAGGCCACAACGCACGCGTCGAGGTCGTTCGCTGACACCGGGATCGGTGTCAGCCCACTCTCGATCACGAAGTCATCGAGGAGAAGATTCTCGAACGAATCCGACAGTCACTCTCGGAGCGCATCGTTCGCGTGACTCGGCTCGCTCGATGGTTCCGAGACCGCGAACAGAAGCTCGGGGCCTTCGTGGGAGACGAGAGTCAACCCGAGCTGTCCCACGCTCGGACCTGGCGGCGAAGCCCAGGCGGTTCTCTGTTCGGGCGTGAGCCATTGGGTGTGGAGCCAAACGAGCGCGAGTCCCGTGGTGTCCACTAGGTGGTCGAGCGCGTCGCGCGCGGGGAGGCGGTTGGCATCGGCCATGCGCTCGACGAAGCCGGCCGGCCAGTAGCTCGAGTAGCCGTTCAGGATGGGACGCCGGTGTTCGATCGAGTGGTACATGGCGAGAGCGTGCCTGCGCGGGTTGATACCGTCCGCGCCGATCGGCAGCTCGATCATCGGAGCTCGAGACGACTCGAGGATCGCTTGAAACGAAGCCGGAATTTGTGGAACAGCCTGGAGCCCGTAAACGGAGGGCGTCTCCGCCGGTCCGGTGAACGTCCAGTGGTTGTCGAGGTACGCGTCGTAGATCAGGCGAAGGACCATCAAGGCCAGCACGAACGTGCAGCCGAACGCTACGCCGCCATGACGTATGCGGGCTCGCATCGCCCTAGCGATCTCACCGAATGCGACGCCCGAGACAATGCCTAGACCGACGAGACCTGCGATGCCTAGGCGGGCGGGCACTCGGATCACGTGTAACGCTGGTATCCACTGCGCGAGTTCGGCGAGCGGCGTGACGAACACCTCGCCCCCGATCAACACCACCGGGTTTAACGCCAGGCATCCACCGACGAGAGTCCAGAGCGCTCCGTGAGCCCAGCCTCCCGGCGTGGGTGGCGCGGCGGCTCCTGATCGACGTCGCCAAGCCAGAGCCGAGACGCCCAGCACGACGAGGCCCATCGCTACCGGAGTCAGCAGAAACGGTTGGCCGCCACGCAGCAGACGCGCGGGCAAGGGGGCCGGAAAGCTGGCTTCCGTCGTGGTCCATTTCGTCTGCTTCGCAAGGTCTGGATTTGCGGCCTGTACGGCCGTGTAACCGCGATAGACCGGCACGAGCAAGAGCGCAGCCAGCGCCAGAACCGCGATCATTCGGAATCCAGCCGCTCGAGCGCGACGCCGAAGGAGATGGAAGCCAGCGAGCACGCCGAGCGGTCCCATCACGGCCGGTGTCACGTAGACGAGGTCGGTCAGGCATTGGAGCGCGACGAGAGGAACGAGGACTAGCGCCGCTTTGAAACTTTCGAGGCGAGTCGCTGCCATGAAGACAATCAACGGCAGGCAATAGAGAGCAGACCAGTGAGGAGCCGTGGGTACGAAGCCCCACACGAGCCACTGGTTGGCGACAACCGTGAAAGCTCCAACGGCGCCCGCCAAGTCGGAGCCGGTCCAGCGCCGGACGACCCAGTGCATCGCCGCTCCGGTCAGAGCCAGGCCGATGATGAACGTGACGTTGATCGCAAGTGCCGGGTTGCCCGTCGCTAGGAAGACCGGCGCGAACAAAGGCAGGGCGCCGATCGCAGCTGGACCGTAGAAGAGCGCCGCCGGTGCAGGGTGATAGATGTTGGCGTCGGCGAAGAGAGTCGGAGTGCTTACGAGCGCAAGGCTCTCATGCGAGAGCGCCCAGACCGAGTAGTAAAGGTCGAAGTAAGACAAATTGGGTATGACCCCGACGAAGGGCAACGACGTGAGAGCGGAGCTCGCGAGAGGCCAAGTCAGCCACGAGACGAGTGCCGTGTAGCCCGCGACGAGTGCAGCTGCGTACAGAACCGCAGAGACGCGAAGGCGCACTCGCATAGTCAGGCGTCGAAAATGGGTTCGAGTCGCTGCTCGTGAGCACGGATCCATTCGTGCACGTCGGACACGAGAGTCTCCACCGAGCGCTGCGGTGACCATCCCGTCGCACGCAGCAATTTGGATGCGTCCGTGATGTAGAGCGGGATATCCACCGGACGAGTTTCAGGCATGGTGCGGATCGGGACGGCCGCGCTCGTCACTCGCTGGCAGAGCGTGGTCAGCTCCGAGAGAGATACCGAACGCTCGGTTCCGCCCCCGACGTTGAAGACGCCTCCCGCGAGGGCGTCGAGACGTTGGATCTGCAGGGTGACGAGGTCGCACAAGTCGTCGATGTGCAGCACGTCTCTGACCTGAAGCCCGGTGCCACCGAATCCGACGTAGCTCAGCTCTCGTTTGTAGACGTGGCGTGCGACCCAGAGAGCGATCACTCCCTGGTCGACTTTTCCCATTTGCCACGGTCCCGCGATGACGCCGCAGCGATCCACGACCGCGCGGAGACCGTAAGCATGCGCGTACTCTTCTATGAAGAGCTCCGACGCCAGCTTGGTCGCGCCGTAGATCGATCGCGCACCCTGGAGAGGGAAGTCCTCGCTCACCCCTCGTCGCGTGATTCCGGGGAGCGTTTGTTCCGCAGCGATCTCGAATCGCGTTGCAACCTCCTCGAGGCGGATCGCTCGGATCGGCTCAACCGGATACACACGGCTCGTCGACAGAAAGAGGAGTCCCGCCCCGGTCCGGCGACAAAGCTCGAGGACGTTCAGTGTCCCGACGAGGTTTGTCTGCAGCACGTAGGCCGGCGAGGAGCCGTAACCCGCCAAAACCGACGGCTCGGCCGAGCATTCCAAAACGAGATCGGGAGCGACCCCGATGTCGAGGTCGTCGAGGTCGCGAATGTCACCGTGGACGAACTCGACGCCTTCGTCGCGTAGTCGCGGAAGATTGAGCTCCGAGCCGCGGCGCCGGAGGTTGTCCAACGCGATCACACGTGGTGCCGGAGACAATCGTCGAAGATGGATGGCAAGGCTCGAGCCGACGAAGCCCGCTCCTCCGGTCACGAGTACGACGGACGGATTCACGGCTTTCTTGCGACGATGAGAAACTGCTTGCCCATCAGTCGCCAGGCAAGAGGAAAGCGAAGATAGAGCGCCACCAGTGCCGGACTCTGCGGAATCCGACTCTTCGTGGTGTAGGGAAGGAACCGAGGGATCGCAGCCTCGATCTCGTATCCACAAGTCACCAACAATTCCTGACAGCTGACGTCCGTCAGCGGGATGAGGTGATCGTAGAAATCCCAGTACGCGCCGCCGACGTAGCGAATGTTCGGCTGCAACATCACGAAGCGACCACCGGGCCGGAGCTTCCGGCGGACTTCCTCGACGACCTTTCTCAGCGTCTCCTTGTCGGGAAGGTGCTCGAAGAAGTTGGACTCGAACGCTACGTCGACCGAGTTGTCCGGTATCGGCGAAAGATCGACGCAGGACCGATGGAAGAAGCGGACCTCGGGTCTGAGATACGCGTGTGACTTCGGGTTGAGATCGACCGCCAGGCGCGCGGCGCAACGGATGTGATTGATGAACTCGCCGTATCCGCAAGCGATGTCGAGCACGGTGTCGGTGTCAGCCACGTAGCGGGAAAAATAATCCCGGCAAAGGACCTGCCAGATTTTGTCTTTCGCCGCGCGCTCCGCTTCGTCGAATCGGACGTTGTAGAGCGCGGTGAGGTCGGCAACCGGCGGCTTATGCACGCTCCACCCCCGAGTCCGCCAGCAGGGTTTGGAGAGCAGCTTGGTCGATGCGTCGGGCACCCGCGGGCAGGCTTCCGCTATGCTCCGCGTCGAGCATGACGTCGTCAGAGATGAGAAGTCGCTCAAACCAGATTTTGAGGAGGGTGGCGAGATAGCGACGGCCCATCTGACTGAGCTTCAGGCTGGATGCGCCCCACTTCCGTCCGTACCAATGGATCGGCACTTCCGCGATCTTGTAGCGACGGATGACGCAAGACAAAGACATTTCGATCGTGATGTTGAAATGGCATCCCCCGAGCGGCCGGATTCCGTCTATCGCAGACCGCCGATACACCTTGAACGCGTTGGTGAGGTCGTTGAAAGGCGTGAGGAAGAGCAGCTGCAGCATCTTGTTCACGATGCGGTTGACGGCGAGCTTGAGCGGCGGATAGCCGACGACGATGCTGCCCGGACGGAAACGCGACCCGAACACGCAATCGTAGCCTTCCTCGAGCTTGCGATAGCAACGCACCACGTCTTCGGGGTCGTCCGAAGAATCCGCCATCACGATCGCGACGGCATCGCCCACGAAACTGCTGAGACCGAGACGGACCACGCGCCCGAATCCACCGGGCGGAACATTGTCCACCAGCACGACTTCCGCGTTGCTTCGCACGAGATCGAGTGCCACGTTCCGAGTACCGTCACGGCTGTTGTCGTTTGCGATGACGATCTCGAAAGCCAGCGCCTCTCGTCTCAAGACGAGCAGCAGCGCTTCCACCGTCGCCGGCAAGTTCTTTTCTTCGTTGAACGCAGGAATGAGGACCGATAGCATCGCCGCAGGGCCGCCCGGTACTAGTCTCGTACGAGCTCTTCCATGATTCGCTCGAGGGAATAGGTGAGCCGCCATTCCGGGTAGTGGCTTCTCAACTTCGAGAGATCGGTAATGTAACAGATGTGGTCGCCCCGGCGAGCCTTGGGGTTGTACTCCACGTCGAGCTTTTTTCCGGTCAAGGCTTCAAGGCTCGCGATCGACTCGAGGACGCTCGCGCTGTTCTTGCGGCCGCCGCCGAGGTTGTACACCTCGCCCGGCCGCGGATTGCACGCGAAGGCCCACATCGCCTGGATCACATCGTAGCTGTGGATCTGGTCGCGGACTTGCTTGCCCTTGTACCCGTAGATCGTGTACGCGCCTTCCGCCTTGATGACCCGCGCCAGGTAGTTCAGAAATCCGTGCAGCTCGACGCCCGAATGACTCGGGCCGGTGAAGCATCCTCCCCGGAAAATCCCGGTGCGCATTCCGAAGTAGCGCGCGTACTCTTGCACCATGACGTCCGCTGCGACCTTGCTCGCCCCAAAAACACTGTGGAGACATTGGTCGACGGACATGGTCTCGCTGATGCCTTCATGATCCGCGGGCCTTGCATAGTCGTAGCGAGTTTCTCGTTCCTCGAGAGGAAGAAAATTCGGAGCGTCGCCGTACACTTTATTCGTGCTCATGAGGATGAACACGCTTTCCGGAACCGTCTGTCGAGTGGCTTCGAGGACGTTCAGAGTCCCCCCCGCATTGACGTCGAAATCGTCGAAGGGACGCGACGCGGCGAGATCATGACTGGGCTGGGCTGCGCAATGCACGATGAGCTCGGGCCGGTATTCGCTCCAAAGCTCATGCATCGCGCGACGGTCGCGGATGTCGAGGTCGCAGTGGCGGAACCGCTTCGTACGCTCCGCGAGTCGCCGGAGCATCCATGTCGTGTCGCCCTTCTCGCCGAAGAAGTCGCGACGCATGTTGTTGTCGACCCCGACGACCTCGTGCCCCTGGCTATCCATCCAGAGCACGGCTTCGGAGCCGATCAGTCCGCTCGACCCTGTTACCAAAACCTTCATACGACATAGACGCTCGTCAACGAGTGAATCCGTACGACTTTAGCCGGCTTACCGGGCGCGAGCGAGACACCCCCGAGGGGGCTGAGGGCGCTCGGGGGGTCACTCCGCGATGCGCGCACGCTCGACTCGGCAACAAACGTATTCGAGCACGTTGACGTTGAGATACGGGCGCGGGGGACGATCGAGCGGCTGGCGGCTCTCTGCGACGTCAGCCGCCTCCACCTCGAGCGCCGTTTCATCGCCGAGGTCGGGATCGCTCCGAAAGTCCTTGGCCAGCGTGCTCCGTTTCCGGGCGTGCTGAGCTCCGGTCGCATTCTTCCAAGACGCGACGCAGGGGCGGTGCTACTTCACGAGCAACGGAGGAACGCACCATGCCGGTCGAAACCAGCGATCCCGATGGACTCTACCAGCCGAGCACCTATGCGCAGGTGGCCGTAGCCACGGGCGCGAAATTGATCTTCCTCTCGGGACAAGTGGCGCTGGACGCCGCGGGTCAGCTCGTCGGCCCCGGCGACCTCGCTGCGCAGGCCGAGCAGGCCTACCTGAACGTCGGAACGGCGCTCCGGTCCGTCGGTGCCAGCCTTCCTGATCGAGGTCGAAGCGGTGGCCGTGGTGGCCTGACGAGGGACCGACGGATCAGCGCCTTCCCGCGACGGCGAATTCCAGAGCCAGCGCCTCGCTGGCTGACTCGAACGCCGCCAGAGTCGCCGCAACGTCGTCATCGGTGTGGACGATCGAGACGAAGAATTTCTCGTGGGCCTTCATGATGCCGCGCTCGAAGAGCAGCTCCGCGAATCGCGCATGCATCGCGCGGTCATCGCTTAGCGAAGAACGGAAATCGGTCACCGGCGTTTTGCAGAACCACACTTCGAAGGCCGAAGGCTCGCCCACGACTTGAGCCGGCAAGCCTGCGCGAGCGAGCGATGCTTCGAGCCCCGAGCGAAGCCGCGTGCCGACGACGTCGAGGCGAGCGTAGACTCCCGGCTTCGATAGCTCGCGCAAAGCAGCGAGGGCAGCAGCGGTCGACACGGCATTGCCGCTGTAGGTTCCGGTGTAGGCGACGTAGTCGCCGTCGGCGCGACGGCGTGGATCGAGACGCGACATGATGTCGCCGCGACCCGCGACGGCGGCAAAGGGAAAGCCGGACGAGATACTCTTTCCGATCGCGCAGAGGTCGGGGGTGACGCCGTAACGCTCCTGAGCACCGCCAAGCGCGAGGCGGAAGCCCGTCACGATCTCGTCGAATACGAGCAGTACGCCGGCAGCGCGGGTCGCGGCGCGGAGGCCTTCGAGAAAGCCGGGCGCCGGCGGCCAGGTGCGTTCGAGAGGCTCGATGACGATCGCGGCGATCTCGCTCTTGTAGCGATCGAAGATCTCGAGCGTCGCCTTGAGATCGTTGAACGGCGCGACCAAAACCTGATCCGACACGGCGCGTGGAATACCGGCCGATACGGCGCGCGCGGCCGGCAGCTCGACGAGCTCGGGCAGCCACTGATTGCTCTGCAGTGCGTAGTCGCTCATGCCGTGGAAGCCGCCCTCGAACTTGAGAATCTTCTCGCGCCCGGTCGTCGCGCGAGCGAGGCGCAGCGCGCAGGCCACGGCTTCGGAGCCCGAGCTGTGGAACGCGACTTTCTCCGCGCAGGGCACGACACGAACGATTTCTTCGGCGAGGGCGAGCGCGTTCTCGTTGACGATGAGATAGCCCGCGCCTTTCGCGACGCTCTCGTTCGCGGCGGCGACTACGCCCGGGTGAGCGTGGCCGAGGAAGAGCGCGCCGGAGCCGAGAAGATAGTCGATGTACGCGTTGCCGCTCACGTCGCGGATGCGGGAGCCGCTGCCGCTGGCGGCGACCAGCTGATCTTCGAGGCGTTGGGTGACGCCGCGGACAGCGGCGGGGAGGAGCTCTGTTGCTTTGGCGAGGAGAGCGGTTTCACGCCGGGTTCGAGTGCGGGGGCGACTAGAAGGGGACAGGCCCCATGTTTTTCCTTCGGAAAAAATGGCGCCAGTCCCCGTCGATGCGCCAGTCCCCGGCTGCATACCGAAGTGTTCCAAGTACTCCGCAAAGCGATCGCGGACGGCGGAGGCGGTCATGCCGAACTCTTCGATCGTGTAGTGGTGCTCGCCGTGTTTGCCGCGGGGGTTGGCGGCGCGCCAGGTGGTGAAGCGGCGCTCGGCTTCGTCGGTGAGCGGAAGGTCGAAGTGATGGTAGATCCTCTTCACGGCAGCGACGGGGTCGGAGAGCACTTCGCGGAAGTCGAGATCGAAGAAGCGCTCGGACGAATGCTGAGCCACTTGCTCGCGACGCACTTCGAGACCGTGCTCCATACCGGCGGCCCAGAGCTCGGTCTGAGATCGTGCGATCGCGGCACGATCCACGTCGCCCTCGTAAATGGCGCGCCAGCCGGTGATGAGGCTGCAGAGAGAGGGCAGCACTTCGGACGGATCGCGGTGACACTGCACGAAGCAAGCGTCGGGATAGGTCTCGAGCACGGTGCGGAGGTTTCGCATGTGGACGGGGTACTTGAGCACCCAGCGCTTCTCGGGGCTCGTGGATCCGATGAGCTGCAGCACGCGCTTGTGCTGCCGGTAGGTCGGTCGCATGTCACAGCTCGCGTACCACTTCGTGTACGAAGGAAGGGTCGCGTTGCAGTCGAAGGTGTCGTCCGTGAACGTCTGAGAGAGAAGATGACGGCATTCTTCCGGGCCGTCGGCCGTCATGAGATGAATCGCCTTCAAGCTCGGGTCCAGCCAATACGTGGTCGCGAGCTCGCGCGTCGACTGCTTGAAGCGCGGGTCTCTCTCCCACTCCGCGCGCGGCGGGCGCGGTCCGGGCGACGCGGCGATCCAATACTCCAGCACCTGCGTATTCGGATCCTGGCCGAGCAGGTGATGCAGCGCCGTGGTGCCGGTGCGCGGCAAACCCAGCACGAAAACCGGCCGGCGAATCGGCGTGGCCTCGATTCGCGGATCGATACGGAGCGCCTTCTCGGTGACAAGCCGATTGCGAAGCAGCGTGCCGAACTGCGCGACGACCATCATGCGACCGAAAGGTGTGAGACGCGCTTCGCGATCGTAGGCTTCGCAGAGGACGTCGAGCGCGGCGCGATACGCGGGATCGCCGAAGTCGTCGACGCCGACGACCTTTGCCGCTTGCTCGTGGAAGAGCTCCCGCGATTCGCGAAAGCCGCGAGGCTTGCGCCCGAGAGCATCGAGCACGCCGTGCAGCCCGTTGAAGAGGCGCACGGGGAGCCGCTCGGCGCTCACGGGTGCTGGCTGCTCACGGCGATCACCTCGCCGGTCATGTAGGTCGAGTAGTCGCTCGCGAGAAAGACGATCACGTTGGCGACTTCCCAAGGCTCGGCCGCGCGACCGAAGGCTTCGCGCTGCGTGAGATCTTCGAGCAAGCCAGCCGGTGTCACTTTGGAGAGGAACTCGTGCATCGCGAGGCTTGGCGCCACCGCGTTCACGCGCACGCCGAACTCGGCCGCTTCCATCGCGGCGCAGCGCGTGAGCGCCATCACGCCGGCCTTCGCCGCAGCGTAGTGGGCTTGGCCGGGCTGAGCGCGCCAGCCGAGCACGGAGGCGTTGTTGACGATCACGCCCGAGCGCCGCTCTTGCATGTGCGCGAGCACGGCGCGGGTCATTCGGAACGTTCCGCCGAGGCTCACGTCGAGCACGGTGTTCCATTGCTCGTCGGTCATGTCGACGAGCTTCGCGAAGCCGCCGAGGCCGGCATTGTTGACGAGCACGTCGATGCGCCCGAGCTCGGAAGTGGCGGCCGCGACGAGAGCTCTCACCTCGGCGTCTTTCGTCACGTTGCAAAGCTTTTTCGCAACAGGCTGTCCGCCGATTGCGACGAGCTTGGCGACGGCCTCGCCGAGTCTTCGCTCGTGGATGTCGCTCACCATCACCGTCGCGCCCTCTTCGACGCAGCGTTTTGCGACGGCGAAGCCGATGCCCGTGCCGGCTGCGGCCGTGACGAGAACGGATTTGCCCTCGAGCAATCTGTGACCGGGCGTGTAAGGCGGTGCTTCGTTCATGCTCGGGCTATTCTCTCGCTCAGCTTGCTCGACTCGCTCACCGCCGCGGCTCCCGCGGAAGGCCGAGCGCGCGCTCGGCGATGATGTTGCGCTGAATTTGATTGGTCCCCGCGTAGATCGTGTCCGAGCGGGTGAAGAGAAACATTCTCTGCAGTGCCGTGAGCTGGTAAGGCTCGGCGTTCGGATCACTGACGCTTTCTGCGATCTCGGCATCCGCTCCGAGCACGTCCATCGCGAGCTTGCCCAAATTTCGGTGCCACGTGGCCCAGTAGAGCTTGCCGATCAGGGCCTCGCCGCCGAGCTCGGGCTTGTCGGCGTTGGTCAGCATGCGAAGCGCGTTGAAGCGCATGATGCGAAGGCCGATCCAGGCATCGGCGAGCCGTTGTCGGATCACGGGGTCTTCCGCCGAACCGTGCTTCCTGGCTACCGCGAGAATCTCTCGAAGCTCGTTCTCGAAGTTGTGCTGCTGGCCGAGCGTGGAAGCGCCGCGCTCGAAGGCCAGCGTACCCATCGCCACCTTCCAGCCTTCGCCACGACCACCGACCACGTTTGCGGCATCCGTCCGCGCGCCCTCGAAGAACACCTCGCTGAACTCCGAGCTGCCGGTCATCTGAACGATGGGTCTCACCTCGACCCCGGCCTGCTTCATCGGAACCAAAAGATAGGAGATCGCCTTGTGGCTCGGCGCATCCGGCTCGGTGCGGCAGAGCACAAAGCACCAGTCCGACCACGCAGCGCCGGAAGTCCAAACTTTCTGCCCGGTAACTACCCACTGATCGCCCTCGAGCATGGCTTTGGTCTGGACATTGGCGAGGTCGGAGCCGGCGTTCGGCTCCGAGTAGCCCTGGCACCAAAGCTCGTCGGCGCTGACGATGGGCGGCAGAAAGCGACGCTTCTGCTCGTCGCTACCGAAGGCAATCAAAGTCGGTCCGAGCAAAGTCTCGCCGATGTGACCGAGCCGGCCGGGCCCGCCGGCCTTCGCGTACTCTTCGTGGAATATTACTTGCTGGCTGAGGCTTGCGCCGCGCCCACCGTGGTCCAGGGGCCAGCCGATGCAGCCCCAGCCCGCCGCACCCATGTGCCGCTCCCATGCGAGTCTCTCGTCGAAGAGCGCATCCTCGTCGCCCGGCCCGCCGCGGCCGCGCACCGCCGCGAACTCACCCTTTAGATTGGCGGCGAGCCAGCTCGCCGCTTCGCGGCGAAACGCTTCGTCCTCGGCGCTGAATCGAAGGTCCATCGGTACGAGGCGCGACTATGTAAGCCCGTGATCGCGCAGGTTTTTCTACGTGCCGCCCGGCCGCCTGTCAAAGCATGGACGAGAACAGTGTCGCGAGGCCGAGAAAGCTGAAAAAGCCCACGATGTCGGTGATCGTCGTCAGAAAGATCGACGACGCCTGCGCAGGATCTTGGCCAAGCGTGGTGAGCAGCAACGGAATCGCCGCACCGGATACGGCGGCGATGGTCATGGAGAGCGTCATCGCGAGAGCGATGACGAGCGCGAGCCCGGTCGAGCCGCTCCAAAGCAGCACGCCGATGCCTGCGAAAGTCGCGATCGTGAGGCCGTTCAGCGCGCCGACGAGCGCTTCCTTGCCGAGCACTCTGAGCCACTGCCCGGCACGAATCTCACGCAGCGCGAGCCCGCGGAGCGTCACGGCCAGCGCTTGCGCGCCCGTGTTGCCCGACTGACCGGCGACTACCGGCATCAACACCGCGAGCGCCGTGAACCTTGCGATCGTGTTCTCGAAGAGTCCGACCACCGACGCCGCGAGAAAGGCCGTGACGAGATTCACCTGCAACCAGGGCAATCGTTTGCGAAACGCGAAGAGCGGCGCCGAGAGAGCGCGCTCGGCCTTGCTCACACCGACCATGGTCTGGAGATCAGCCGACATTTCTTCACCGACGGCGGCGAGCAGGGCCTGCTGGCGAATGACGCCGACGAGCCTTCCTTCGAAGTCGACGATCGGGAGCGCGGTCAAGTGATGTTGCTGCAGGGTCTCGACGACCTCTTCTCGCGCCGCCGTCGCCGCCACGCTGACGGGGGGATGCTCCACGAGCGAGACAAGAGTCGAGGCGGGCGGTGCCAAGAGCACGTCGTTCAACTTCAACGCACCGACGAGACGGGTCTCTCCGTCGACGAGGAAGAGATCGTAAACGCGTCCTTCCCGAATGCGACGGAGCCGCGCGACCACGTCGCGCACGCGCGCTTCCGGCCGAAAGGTGATGCCGACGCGAGGGTCCATCATCGCGCCGGCGCTCTCGGGCGAGTAGGTCATGATCTCGCGGATTTCGCGGGCCGCGCGCACATCGATCACCGCGAGCAGCCGCTCGCGGTGGGCCTCTTCGAGCGTGGCGACGATTGCCGCTGTGCGCGTCGGGTCGAGGCGCGAAACCACGGCTCCTGCCTTTGCGTCCCCGATGGCAGCGAGCACTTCGCCGGCCGCCGTCGGCGTCAGCCGGGCAACGATCGCAGTCGCGCGCGCAATGGGCTCGGGCTTCAAGAACCGCGAAATCTCGGCAGCGCTCACGTGCTCGAGGGTCGCGGCAACTTCGTCCGGATAGGCGTCGGCAAAAGCTCGTGCCATTCGGCGCGACGGCAGAATCGCGCTTACGGCCATGAGGGATCCCCGTGAGCTCGCAGAGGCTCAGGGCCGCCGATTTTCTCACCTTTGCCGCTCGCGCCACTCGCTGTGCTCGTGCGTCCAACCACCTGAATCGCCGCGGTCAGCATGCTGTGAACGCCCAGCGCGTAGATCTCGGCGAGCCCGGCCGCGACGGTGAGCGGATGTTTTCGCCGGCTCTCGTTCGCCGACTCGGTCTCGAGACGGCGCAGCGTTCGATAGCGAATGGCGCCGATAAAACGTCCCTCGCCATCCACTACCGGTAACGTGTGGAGCTCACGCCAGCGCGGATGCATGACGATCGCGTTGCGCCTCGCGCTCGCAGCGATACGCGCGACGGAACGGCGCGTGATGGAAGCCAGGGTCGCGCTCTTCGGCGCGACGAAAAGCTCGCGAAGATTGACGACGCCGACGAGCTCCTTGTCGCGATCCACTACGTAGACGTAGTAGACGGTGCGTTGATAGCGAACGCGCACGCGCTGCTGCGCTTGTTCTACCGTGATGTCGGCGGGCACACAGAGCACACGCGGGTCCATGTAGGAGCCCGCCGTGCCTTCGGGATAGAAAAGCAGAAGGCTCACCGGGGCGGAGTCGTCTTCGGGAAGTGCGGCCAGAATGGCATCTCGCTCGATAGGCTCGAGCGTTCTCAGAATGGCCGCCGCGTCCTGAAGATCGAGGCGGCCGACGAGAGCGGCCGACTGGTCGGCGCCGAGCTCGGTGAGAAGCCTTGCGGCGTCATGCGGGGCCATTCGAGCGAGCGCCGGTGCCGCGGCGTCGAGCGACACGCGCCCGAGCACGCGCGCAGCGTCACGAGATCCGAGACTCTCGACGGCACGCGCAGCCTCGTCGGGATGGCCCGCAAAGAAAGCCTCGGAGAGTAGATCCAGAGCACGCACGCTCAAGCCCCTTCGGTAACGAGCACGGAGACTTCCTCGATGAAACGCCGGGCCGGAATGCAGATCCGACCCTCGCCACTCTCGATGATGATCGACGTGTCGCCGATCTCGAGGATTCTGCCGACCACACCCGCGACACGCACGGTTTGCCCGACGCGATAGTTTCGCTGCACATGATACGCGGCGAGCAGGTTCGCCACACTCGGCCCCGAGCCGATGCCGAGCGCTAGGGCGGCTCCGAGCAGAGTCGCTCCGGCGATGATGCCGAAGATCACGGCGACGAAGGTCGTATCGATGCCGAGCTCGTCGATCGCGACGATACCAGCCGTGAGCACGATCAACGACTGACCGAGCCGCCCGGTGGCGTCAGCGTAGGAGATACCCGACTGCGTGAGCGAGCGAGTGATGGCTCCGCGCGCGGCGAAGCCGGCGACATAGCCACCGAGCAGAATCGCACCGACCGCAGCTAGCTTCGGAAGATAGCCGCCGAGCTCGGCGACGAGCTCGTCCAAGATCGGCAAGTCGAGAACGCGAACCGCCGCGAGTAGAAACACCGCGACCACGAGCCAGTAGCCGACGAGACCGAAGCTCGCGCCGATGCGGTCCGCCGCACCCACGTCGCGCTCGCTTCCTCGCCCGCCGCCGCGACGGGCGAACGGATGCAGCACACCGTGGATGAGCCTACGCAGCGACGCGTCTACGAAGCGGCCGAGCAGCCATCCGAACAGGATGAGCACGAAGGCCGCGACCATGTTCGGGAGGTACTCGGTCGCCGTGACGACGAACTGTGTGAGCGATGTGCGGAGTGCTTCCGCCAGCTGCTCGTACATCATTCGCGCGACTCCTCCCGGCGTCCCCGGGGGGAGCCGATAATCGCACCATGATGGGCCTAAACTCCGCCAATTTCGACACGCGGCGGCACACGAGATCGCGGTCGTCGTCGGTGGGCGTCAGCTCGTGTAGGCGGTGTTGAAGCGGACGTAGCTCTCGGTGAGATCCGAGGTCACCACCGTCGCCGTCCCCGAGCCGGCGCCGACGCGCACGGTCAGCGTGAAGGCGTCCTTGCGCATCACCTTGCGGGCCATGCGCTGGGCCTCTTCCGACACGAGCGTTCCCGCGCGGGCCAGCACCACGTCGTCGATGTCCACCGAAAGCTCGTCGACGTCGAATTCGACGCCGGCTTTGCCGACGGCCATCACGATTCGTCCCCAATTCGGGTCGGCTCCGGCCAGCGCGCACTTGAAAAGCGGCGAGTTGCCGATGGATCGAGCGATCGCGTCGGCCGCCGCCGTATCCGCCGCCCCCTCGACCACGATGTCGACCATCTTGGTGGCGCCTTCCCCGTCGCGGATGATCATCCGGGAAAGGTGGTCCATGACCTCGGCGACGGCTGCCGCCACCGCGTCGTAGCCAGGCGAGTCCGGCCCGGCAATGCGCCCGCCGCCGGCCTGGCCCGAGGCGAGGAGCACGCAGGTGTCGTTCGTGCTCGTGTCACCGTCGACCGTAATCCGATTGAAGGTCCTCGCGACGGCGGCCCGAAGCATGGCGTCGGCCGCGGCCGACGCGAGGTCGGCGTCCGTCAGTACGAAGCAAAGCATCGTGGCCATGTTCGGCTGGATCATGCCGGCACCTTTGGCCATGCCGACCACCGATACCGACCCTTCCCCGTGGGACGCGCCTCTGTGAGCCCACTTGGGGTACGCGTCGCTGGTCATGATGGCCCGGGCAGCTGCGCCGAATCCGTTTCGGCTGAGGCCGTCGACGGCGAGCGACACGGCGCGCGCGAACGGCACCTTCTCGAGCTGAGCTCCGATGACGCCGGTCGAGCAGGGAAGAACGAGCGCGGGCTCGACGCCGAGACGGGAGCCGAGCTCGCGACAGCTCCACTGAGCGAACTTGAGACCCTTCTCTCCGGTAGCCGCGTTGGCGTTGCCCGAATTCACCATGATCGCCTGCAGCTTCCCGCCGGCGATGTGCTCGCGCGCCACCTGCACGGGTGCAGCCGCCGCACGGTTCATCGTGAAGACGGCGGCAGCGACGGCCGGACGATCGGTGACGATGAGCGCGAAGTCGCGGCGACCGCGCCGTTTCAATCCCCCGTGAACTCCGGAGAAACGAAAGCCCCTCAGCGCAGGCGGCAGCGGTCCGGGATCGAGCTTCATCCGGTCACGCCGCCGCACCGTGGCACTTCTTGTACTTCTTGCCGCTGCCGCAAGGGCAGGCATCGTTCCGACCCACCTTGTCTTGCTCGCGCTTGACCGTGGCCTGCCCTTCCTCGACGCGACGAGCGGCGGTGTGTGCTGCCATCATTTGCTGATGCCGGCGGCGGCGCATCTCCTCGATGCGCTCTACGTCTTGTTCTGCGGCGATCTGAACGGAGTACATCTTCTCGACGACGTCGGTCTCGAGACGCCCGATCATCTCCACGAACATGTCGTAGCCTTCGCGCTGGTACTCCTGCAACGGATTTCGCTGACCGTAGCCACGAAGCCCGATTCCGTCCTTCAGGTGATCCATCGCGAGCAGATGGTCTTTCCAATGCGTATCGAGGGATTGGAGCGTGATGACGCGCTCCAAATGACGCATGACGTCCGGGGTAAATTGCTCCTCGCGTCCCTTGTAGGCGGCGTGCGCGGTTTCGACGAGCCGCTCTTGGAGCTCCGAAAGCGAGCTCGTCGAGCGTTCCTCTTCGGTCACGGACGCGCGCACTCGGAACAACGCGTAGAACGCGTCTTCGAGACCCTTGCAATCCCAGCTCTCTCGATTGCGCTCGTCTTCGACGTGAGACGCGACGAGCCCCTCGCAGGCGCCGGCGGCCATGCCGAGAATCTCCGTGTCCAGCCCTTCTCCCTGGAGATAACTGCGCCGACGACCGTAGATGATCTCGCGCTGCTTGTTCATCACGTCGTCGTACTCGAGAAGGTGCTTTCGAAGATCGAAGTTGTGACCCTCGACTTTCCTTTGCGCGTTCTCGATCGCGCGATTCACCATGCGCGCCTCGATCGGCACGCCGTCTTCCATGCCGAGCCGCTTCATCAGGCCCTGGATTCGATCTGCCCCGAAGATGCGGAGCAGATCGTCTTCGAGCGAGAGGTAGAAACGCGACGCACCGGGATCACCTTGACGTCCGGAGCGACCGCGGAGCTGGTTGTCTATGCGGCGCGACTCGTGCCTCTCGGTGCCGACGATCTTCAAGCCGCCGGCTGAGACCACTTCCTCGCGCTCTTTTCCGCATTGGTCGCGATAGCGCGCGAGGGTCCGCTCGAGATCGGGGCTCTCGCGCCAAGCCTCGCCGAGCTCGGCTCGCGCCATGAACTCCGGATTGCCGCCGAGCACGATGTCGGTGCCGCGGCCGGCCATGTTGGTGGAGATGGTGACCGCCGCTTTCCGGCCCGCCTGAGCGACGATCTCGGCCTCGCGAGCGTGGTGCTTGGCGTTCAGCACGTTGTGCTTCACACCGGCTTTCCTCAGCAACGTCGCGAGCGTCTCCGATTTCTCGATCGAGATCGTACCGACGAGCACCGGCTGGCCGCGCTCGTGACAGTCGCGGATGTCTTCGATCACCGCCTCGAACTTCTCGCGCTCGGTCTTGTAGACGAGATCGGCGAGGTCGTCTCGGACCATCGGGCGATGGGTCGGCATGACGATCACGCCCAAATTGTAGATCTTCCGAAACTCCTCGGCCTCGGTCTCGGCCGTACCCGTCATGCCGGCGAGCTTGTAGTACATGCGGAAGTAGTTTTGGAAAGTAATCGTCGCGAGCGTTTGGTTCTCGCGCTCGATCTTGCAGTTCTCTTTCGCTTCGACGGCTTGGTGAAGGCCGTCGCTCCATCTGCGGCCCGGCATCAGGCGGCCGGTGAACTCGTCTACGATCACCACCTTCTCGTCCTCGGTGACCATGTAGTCCACGTCGCGGCGGAAGAGCGTGTGGGCCTTGAGCGCCTGGTGCACGTGGTGGAGTGTCTCGATCTGGGTCGGATCGTAGAGATTCGTGACGTTCAGAATCTCTTCTACGCGCGCCACGCCTTCGTCGGTGAGCGACGCGGCGCGGGCCTTTTCGTCGACCGTAAAGTGAGTCGCCGCGTCCAGACGCGGGATGATCCGATTGATCGTGTAGTACTTGTCGGTCGAGTCTTCGGCGGGCCCCGAAATGATGAGGGGCGTACGCGCCTCGTCGACGAGAATCGAGTCGACCTCGTCCACGATCGCGTAGTGGAGCTCGCGCTGCGCGAACTCCGACACGCTGAACTTCATGTTGTCGCGGAGATAGTCGAAGCCGAACTCGTTGTTCTGGCCGTAGGTGATGTCCGCGCGGTAGGCGCGATGCCGATCCTGCTCGTCCATGTTGGTCGTGATCACACCGACGCTCATGCCGAGGAAGCTGTAGATCGTACCCATCCACTCGGCGTCGCGCTTGGCCAGATAGTCGTTGACGGTGATCAGATGAACGCCGCGCCCGAGAAGCGCGTTCGCGTAGAGAGGCAGCGTCGCGACCAGCGTCTTGCCTTCGCCCGTCTTCATCTCGGCGATGCTGCCCTGATGGAGCACGAGCCCGCCGAGCACCTGCACGTCGAAATGGCGCATGCCGAGCGTGCGCTTCGATGCTTCGCGGACCACCGCGAACGCTTCCGGCAGAACGTCTTCCAGCGACTCACCGCGCTCGAGTCGCTCGCGGAACCGCCCAGTGCTTGCGGTGAGCTCGTCGTTGCCGAGCGCCGCGATCTTCTCCTCGAACTCGTTTACACGGAGTAGGGTCGGATGCAGCGTTTTCAGGTATCGGTCGCTGTTGCTTCCGAAGAGCCGTTTCCCCAAGCGTGCGAACATTCAAAACCTCAGGCGGCTGCGGCTGCCGCGGATGCGGCGGTTCTCGACCGTCGGGTAACAAAGGTAGGTAGCGCAAATGATCGAGGGCCACAAAGCGGTAGCCGAACGCGAAATCCGCGGCCGCACGATCATCGCTTTCGTTTTGCCGCCGCCTCTTCGATCCATGCCCTCGCCGCCTCGATGCCTTCGTTCGACCCCGCACCGACCGCGATCAAGATCCCGTCGAGCTCGGTCGCGAGCACGCGGAGCCGTCGCATGAGCTCGCTCCGCGAAAGCTTGTCGCACTTCGTGAGAAGCCAGGCTCTCCGAATCCGATGCGTATCGAGATAGTCGGCCAGCATCCGCTCTTCCTCGTCGGCTCCGCGGCGCACATCGACGAGGATCAGCGTGCCGGCGAGCGCTTTGCGATCCCCGAGGTAACCTTCGACGAGCGGTTTCCACGCGGCTCGCTCTTCCGTCGAGCGCCGTGCCCAGCCGTACCCGGGCAAGTCCACGAGAGCCAAGCGTTCGCCGACGCGGTAGAAGATGAGACCTCGCGTGCAGCCGGGTGTCGAGCTCGTCCGCGCGAGCTTTCGCCGCCCGAGTAGTCGATTGATGAGCGTCGACTTGCCGACGTTCGAGCGGCCGGCAAGGGCGACCTCGGGACCTCGCGACCGCGGGATCTCGCTCACCTGACGCGCGGCCGCCCAAAACTCGGCGTGCTCGGTGTTCACGGGATTCGCACGAAGCTGAAAAAAAGCCGCTCCCGAGAGGAGGGGAGCGGCTCGTTCGCGGCCCAAAAGCCGCATCGAAAGCTCGGGGTGTCAGCCGAGGCCGGCCTGTTTCTTGATCGCACGGACCTGATTGACGAAGGATTCCTTGAGCGCGCTGCGCTGCACGTCCACCGAGATCGGAAGCGCGACTTTGTCGGTCTGCTTCGCCTTGTAGATGTAGAGCGTTTTCTGCCCATCGGGGGACGGCACCAGCTCGTAGGTGCCCTGAATGTCGGCCAGCGTCGACTCGAGAGTCTTTAGCGTAATGGTCTTCGAGGCGTCGTCGAAGGTGAGCTCGACCTTGAACTGCTGCAAGTTGTCGAGCGCGAGCACGTGAAGGTCGAGCTGCTTGGTATTGCCCGACTCGCTCAGCAGCGCCGATTTCTTGTACTGCTCGCTGTTCTCCGCGAGCTTCTCCGGGTGTTTCATGGCGGCCCAGATCACATCCGCCGGTGCGTCGATGCGCGAGTGGAGCTCGACATCGAAAACCTTGCCGTCTTTTTCGAGCTTCTCGAAAACGATCTCTTCGACCGGGCCTTCCCATTTGGTCGCCGCCTTCTGAGCGCGGAAGTAGCCTGCGATCATGTCGCAACCGGCGGTCCCCACCATACAGAGGGCCGCGAGTGCCAAAACTGCCACCTTGGACTTGCGCATTTCTGCTTCTGACCTCTCGTTTCGGCTTGACGTCGATCGCAGGGCGAAGCCCTCGAGCCTCGACTGCGGCCGCGAACCCTACCCCACCCCGTTCGGGTAGACAAGGAGGGTCGCGGCGGCAGACGAGCGACTCTAGAACTCGGGCTGGGACGGCTCGGAGCCGCCGGTGAAATGCACCTTTCGTTGGCCGGAAACGTGATCTGTCGACAGCACGTAGTCACCGCCGCCAGATGCAACCCACACCTTCTCGGCGGCTTCAGTGTTGCCGAGAGTCAGTGCGTAGGTAAGCCCCCCCGTGACGCCGCCGAGAGCCGCGTATGTGAGCTTGGCGGGGATGTAGAAAAGATTGGCCATCGCCGCTGCGAGGCCGATGCCCGCGTCCTGCTTGGCTCGCTGGGTATCTTCGGCCTGCGCGAGCGCGGGAATCGCGAGCAGCCCGGTCACAACCAGGGCCACCGCGATTCGAGTCACCTTTGTCCTATAGAGTCCAATCATCTCGCTTCACCTCCACCTCATCCTCCAGCCGCCCCGCGAGAAAAAAGCGGGCTCAGACCGGGTTGAATCGGTACCGTCGGCTGCGCCGAGCGAGCGACCGCTCGATGCCCGGCCACCGGCGCCGTCGACGAAGTTTAGCAGGCTGAGGGGCGAGGGGCGAGGGACGAGGAAGAGTTCTGAGGGGCGTCTGGATTTCGCTCCTCGCCAGCTCGGAGCTCACTCCACCCTTACGACGTGCTCGGGGGGAAGGCGACGGAGCAGGTCAGCGAGAGCGCGGTCGAGGTAGGCCTCGTCTTTCGATTCGAGAGTCAGGCGGACGCGGTACTCGGGGTGGGAGAGCTTCGGGTAGGAGCCGAGCAGCAGTGCCGGAAAAGCCACGAGGGTCGCATCCAAATGCTCGGCGATCACGGTCTCGTACACGCTGACGAAAACCTGGCGGAGATGAAACGGCGCACCCTGGAATCGCACGCCGAGCCTTTCGACTTTGCGCTCGAAGATCTCGGGCACGCCCGGCAGCACATAGACGTTGCGGACACGGACCGTGGGGAAGAAATCCCCCTCGCCGCCGACGAGCTCGGCGCCTTCCGGAATGAGAGCCATACGAAGCATGGCCGCGGAGGGCGTCCCGCTCGCCACCTTCGCGATCGCGGCTCGCAACGTCGCATCTTCCACCACCGCGAGCTGAAACGCGGCGGCGATTCCCTGAATCGTCAGATCGTCGTGGGTGGGCCCGATTCCGCCCGACGTGAACACGAGGTCGTAGCTCGCTGCCGCCGTTGCCACGGTCGACGCGATCACGCCGACTTCGTCGGGGATGACGAAAATGCGCTCGAGAGAGACCCCGGCACTCCGGAGCGCTCGGGCAAGGAAGCCGGAGTTCGAATCCGTGATCTTGCCGGAGAGGATCTCGTTTCCGATCACGACGATCGCAGCGGTGCTCGTTCGCTCTTCCGTCATCGATGCCCCTCGCGTCAGTCCAAGACTTCGTCGCGGGTGAAGCGGATCTCGGAGACGAGGTACTCGCGAAGCTTCCGCTTCAGCGCCTCCTCGATTTGGCGAACGCGCTCGCGACTGACTCCGTAGCGCTCTCCGAGCTCCTGAAGCGTGATCGGGTCCTCCGCCATCAAGCGCTCCTCGAAAATCTCCTTCTCTCGTCCTTCGAGCGTTTTGGCGAACTCGGCGAGTTTCTCTCGCATCATCGCGTAGAATTCGCGATCGGCGACGAGGTCTTCCGCGTCGCCGTCTTCGTTGGGAATGAGGTCGATCACTCTCCCCTCGCCGTCGGACGAGAGCGGTGCGTCGGTAGAGACCTCCGAGCCGCCGCTCATCCGCTGCTCCATCTCGAGTACCTCGGCTTCCTTTACGCCGAGCTTCCCGGCAATGAGCGCCGGCGTCGGCTTGAAGCCATCGGCTTCGAGGCGCGCCTTTTCCTTTTGGAGGTTGAAGAAGAGCCTCCGTTGGGCCTGAGTGGTCCCGACTTTCACCAGTCGGAAGTTGTTCATGATGTAGCGGATCACGTAGGCGCGAATCCACCACACCGCGTACGACGGCAGCCTCACCCCGCGATACGGGTCGAACTTCTTCACCGCCTCGAGAAGCCCTACGTTTCCTTCCTGGACGAGGTCGAGGAGATTGTGGAAAGCGCGCTGGTACTCGCGCGCGATCATGACGACGAGGCGAAGATTCGACGTGATGAGCCGATACGCGGCGTCGCGGTCTCCGTGCTCGAAGTAGCGGACCGCGAGCTCGTGCTCTTCTTCGCGTGAAAGCACCGGGTAGCGACGGATTTCGGCGAGGTAAGCGGAGAGCGCGTCCTGACGGACGAGAGCGTGGCCGGAGGCTACGACCGGAACTTCTTCAACGGACGACGGCTCGAGAGCGGCGGGAAGGGCGCCCTCGAGCGCGACCACGTCGACCTCGGCCGGATCGAGCGAGAACTCTTCGTCGGTAACGACTTCAGGCTCGATGACCGACTCGTTTGGGTCGGTCAGTCGCTCGGCCGGCGGCGGTGCCGCCTTTTTGGGAAATTTCTTCTTAGGCTTCGCCGTCACTCTCGGCCTGCAGCAGCCGGATTTCGCCCGCGGCGATCTCGCGAAGCGCCGTCACGACGTCCTTGTTGTTGGACTCGACGAGCGGACGGGCACCGCGTAGCAGCATCTTGGCGCGTTTGACGGTAACCGCAGACAAGTGGAAGCGATTGGGAATCTTGACGAGACAGTCTTCGATAGTGATACGAGCCATAGTTTTTGCTCTCGCGAGCTCGCGCAAGGTAGTCGCGGCCTTACCGCAAGTCAACGGAGCGCAACCGCCGCCGGACGGACGGCCGCAACGAAGAGCTCGATGTTGCCGTCGCGCCCCGGGAGCGGAGATTCGAAGGTCCCGCGTACTTCGAGCTGGAGCGCCGCGCACGCGGCCGTGACGGAATCGACGGCCCGAGCCCGGAGCGCCGGATCCTCGACGACGCCCCCTGCGACGTCCGCCCGCGCCAGCTCGAACTGCGGCTTCACGAGCAAAACTAGCTCGCCCGACGGGCCCGCAAGCTCCGCCAGCACCGGCAGCATGCTCCGTAGCGGTACGAAGGAAAGATCCGCCGTGACGAGACTAGGCGGCGGATCCAGCGAATCGCGCGCAAGCGAGCGAACGTTGGTGCGCTCTAGAACGACCACGCGAGGGTCGCTCCGTAGAGACCACGCGAGCTGGCCGTAGCCCACGTCCACCGCATAGACGCGCCGCGCGCCGCGCACTACCAAGCAATCGGTGAAACCGCCCGTCGAAGCGCCGGCGTCGAGACATACGCGATCGCGGATCACCGTTGCGAAAAAATCGAGCGCCGCCTCGAGCTTTTCCCCGCCCCGCGAAACGTACCGCGAGACTTCTCGGATCTGCAAAACGGCGTCGCTGCGGAGCCGCTCTCCCGCCTTCTCCACTCGCCTTCCCGCCGTCGAGACCCGCCCGGTCATGATGATGCGCGCGGCTTCTTCGCAGCTGCTCGCGAGCCCGCGCTGAACGAGCAGCTCGTCGGCACGATGCGTGTCGGTCAGATGCGGTCTCCGTCGCCGTCGACCGCGATCGCTACCGATTCGCGCGCGAGTGCTTCGAGAACGGCGCCGCGTCCCCCGAGGGGAGCCAGCGCGGCGAGAGCAACATCGAGCTCCGCGCACATCCGCTCGCGAGAGCCTTCGATGCCGAAGAGCGCAGGGTAGGTCATCTTGCCCGCCGCGCGATCTCCGCCGCGGCGCTTGCCGCTCACCGCTTCGGGCGCGATCTCGTCTTTCATGTCGTCGGCGATTTGGAACGCGACGCCATAGGCCTGCGCGAACTTCGTGCAAGCGTCGAGATCGTCGACGCTTGCGCCCGCGAGCCGCGCGCCGGCGCGCGTGGCCGCAGAGATCAAGGCTCCGGTCTTTCGTGCGTGCATCGAGCGGAGCAACGCTTCGTCCGGCGGGCGACCTTGCGCGAGGAGGTCCGCCGCCTGTCCTCCTACCATCCCCTCGAAGCCCGCTGCACGAACGACTTCGCGCACGATGCTCATTTGCAGCTCCGTCTCGACGACGGGATCGAGGAGCACGAGCACCGCCTGCGTGAGCAAGCCATCGCCGGCGAGAATCGCCATCCCGTCGCCGAACACCACGTGGTTGGTCGGACGTCCGCGTCGAAGATCATCGTCGTCCATCGCCGGCAGGTCGTCGTGCACGAGCGAGTAGGCGTGAATCATCTCCACGCCCGCGGCGAAACGCGCGAAACGCGTGGGATCGACGCCGACGGCATCCGCCGCGGCGAGCAGGAGCAAAGGACGAAGTCGTTTGCCCGGGGTCTCCAAGCTGTAGCGCATCGAGTCGACGAGCGCAGAGACGGCGAACGGCTCGAGAGAAGCGTGGCCCGAGCGCGGGAGAGCGGATTCGAGGGCTTTCTCGACGAAGCTCGAGAAAGTGCGAAGCTTTTCGAGCGCTGCGGCGCCTCGATTCACCGCCGAGGAGTCGTCGACGTTCACGAGAGCTCGGGGGTCAATCGTCATCGAGCGGCTTCGCCACCGCCTCGCCACGCTCGTTGCGTGTGAGCTCTTCGATTCGCGTTTGCACGGCGTCGAGCCGCGCGTGCAGCAATCGGACGAGCGCCACACCGCGCTCGAACGCTGCGAGCGATGCCTCGAGCGGGATCTCGCCCCCCTCGAGACGCTCGACCACGTCCTCGAGCTCCTCCATCGCCTCTTCGAATTTCTTTTCGTCGGCTGCAGGCTCGGTCGCTTTCTTCTTCTGTGCCATCGCTAAGAAATCTATTCCTTGATTCGCTCTGTTCGTTCTATCCGCTCTGCTCGTTCTATCCGCTCTGCTCGTGCGATCCGCGCGGCGTTCAAGTCGCCGGGGGTGTTCACGTTGACCACTTCGCAGCGGTCCATCACCGCCAGCGCCACCGCGCCGACACGCTCGAGCACGGAGTATGGTGACGGCTTCGCACTCCTTAACTCACTCTCCACCACGTTCAAAGCCGCGCGCGAATACCAAGCGACGAGAGGCTCCCACCCCGCACCCGAGCGGAGCGCGGCCGCCCGTTGCCCCCGCCTCGCCGTGCGCACGAGCCGCTCGAGCGTGCTCGTGCGCACGAGCGGCAGGTCGCAAGCCAGCACGAGCACACCGTTGCGCGACCGCCGGAGCGCCGCGGCAATGCCACCGAGCGGCCCTCGGCCTCGAGGGTCGTCGTCGAGCCCGACGGTGAGTCCCGAAACCGGAAGCCGCTCACGCCGCTCGCCGGTTCCGACGTAAACGATGCCATCGCACACCGAGGCGAGCTTCGATGCCGCCAGACGGACGAGCTCGTTGCCGTCGAAGAGGGCGAGGCGTTTGTCGGAGCCGAAGCGTCGCGAGAGTCCGCCGGCGAGCACGAGACCGTCGACTCTGACCGTTCGCCCCGCGCCGTACGTCACAGCAGCATGCCGGGCAACGTCGCGGGATCCACGCGCGAGCCCGCGAGCCTCACACCCCAGTGGAGATGCGGTCCTGTCACTCTGCCGGTGGCACCGACGAGACCGATTCGCGCGGCGCGCTCGACGGGTGCATCCGTCTCGACGTCGATCCGCGATAAATGCGCGTAGATCGTGTAGAGGCCGAGACCGTGATCGATGATGACAGTGTTGCCCGTGTAGAAGAGCTCGCGCGCGAGCGCCACGATGCCCCGATTCGCGGCGAACACTTCCGCTCCGGTCGGCGCCTTTATGTCGACACCGGCGTGCGGGCTCTTCGGCTCCGCGTTGAACACGCGTCGAAACCCGAACGAAGACCCGAGCGCGCCTACGGCCGGGCGTACGAAGGCTTTGCTCCAAAGACGCTCCGGCGTCACGCGAGTCCAGAGCTCTTCGAGCTCTTTCGCCTCGTGATCGATGCGCGCCTGGGTCGGCCTGTCGAGCTTCGAGTACTCGGGCGCGACTTCGAGCGACTCGGTCCCGAACTTTCGGTCCTTCACGTCGATCGTCAGCGTGCCTTTCTCGGCGCCCATCTCGTAGTGGACCTCGTGCGCGCCAGGCTTCGTGTCGAGGTCGATGCCGAGGTAGGTGTTCAGAATTCCACCCGTCTCGAAGCCGGGCACGGTTTTGCCCGCGAGCGTCATCTCGCCCGCTTTCACTCCGGCCGGAAGGCGCAAGCTGATGCGGACGATGTCACCGACCCGCGGCTCGCGTGGATCCATCATGGGCTCTTCGGGCTGGGCTCCCGCGTCGATCAGAGTCGCGAGCAAGATCGCTGCGACGAACACGAGGGACGCTCGCATCACGAATTCTCTCCTTCCTTTCGAGTCTCGACGACCCTTGCCTTCGCGCGTCCGCGCCGGAAGCGCAGATCGAGGGTCTCGCCCACGTCCAGCTCCGATGCCACTCTCACGAAGGATCCGTCACTGCGAGAGACCAAGCTGAAGCCTCGCTCGAGCACGGCGAGCGGAGAGAGTGCGTCGAGCTTCGCGCGAAGGCTCGCGAACCGTGTGCTCGCGCGCTCGCGGCGACGGCTCATGCCGCCCTGCATGCGCTCGTCGAGCTCGGCCACGCGCTTCGTCGCTTCGTCGCAGGTACCGCGCCCGGTATCGAGCAAGCGCTCACGGAGCGAGCGCCACACGGACTCGGAGATTCGATGTCGATCGCCGAGCGCTCGCTCCAAACGCAAGAGAGCCTCGTCGGCTCGCTGTCGGGCCGACGCGACGAGCAAGCGCGGGTCTTTGAGACGTCCCGCCCTGTCACCGACCCGGTGTCTCGCGTTTCGGACCGTGCGCGACGCGGCACCGCGGAGCCTCGAGTCGAGAGATCTCACGCTCTCGGCAAGCTCCGTGTACACCGGCACGACGAGCTCGGCCGCCGCCGTCGGTGTAGCCGCGCGACGGTCGGCCGCCAAGTCGGAGAGCGTCGTATCGACTTCGTGACCCACGGCCGAAACGGTCGGCACGGGAAACGCCGCGATCGCCCTCACGACGCGCTCGTCGTTGAACGCCGCGAGGTCTTCGGCCGCCCCACCCCCACGCCCGACGATCACCACGTCGCAGGCGCCGAAGCGCACGAGCAGGTCGAGCGCGGCGACGATGCTTTTCGGTGCGTCGGCGCCTTGAACCACCGCGGCGGCAAGCACGATTCGGCAGCGCGGAAAGCGGCGCGCTATCGTCGTCAGTACGTCGTGAAGCGCCGCGCCGGCGCGTGATGTGACGACACCGATCGTTCGCGGAAGAAACGGCAGCTCGCGTTTCCGATCCGCGTCGAACAGACCTTCGGAGGCGAGCTTTCGCTTGAGCTCTTCGAGCGCGCGCTGCGCGGCGCCGGCGCCGGTCGGCCGCATCGAAGTCACGTAGAGCTGCATGCGCCCGCTCCGTGAGTACACGCCCATGCGGCCCCGGCAGAGCACTTCGTCGCCTATCGCAGGCGCGAAGGCGAGGCGTCGCGCGTCGTTCCGCCAGATCACTGCGTCGATCGAAGATTCACGGTCGGCGAGCGTGAGATAGCAGTGACCGCTTGCCGCTTCTTTGAAATTCGATATCTCGCCGGCGACGAGGAGATCCGGGAACGTGGACGCGAGCGTCTCACCGACGAGGGAGACGAGCTCCGAAACGGAAAGCGGCGCCTCTTCGCGGGCGCCGCTTTCCGTTGGGTATACTTCACTCACCGGACTTGACGGACTCGTTCACCATCGCAGGAAAAGCCAGCCCGCGGTCGTTGGCCTTGGAGAAAACGTTCCAAGTGCGAAGCAGATCGAGCGCGCGCTCGAGCTGAATGTCCGCGCCGGCCGTCGCTGCGGACGCCGCGTCGGTGGCGGAAGGCCCGTTCTCGATGTGCCCAGACAAGTCTTTCTCGCGGACGGAATCCGGCGGCTCGGCCGCTGCGACTTGCACCTCGCGCGCCACTTCCACGTCCGGTCGAATCCCTGTGGCTTGGATCGAGCGGCCCGACGGCGTGTAGTAGAGGGCCGTCGTCAGTCGGAGCGCAGACTCTTGATCGAGCGGCAAAATCGTCTGCACCGATCCTTTGCCGAATGTCGTCATACCGACGAGCACCGCGCGCTTGTGATCCTGCAGCGCACCCGCGACGATCTCCGAAGCGCTCGCCGATCCTTCATCCACCAACACCACCAGCGGCGCCTTCGGCTCGTTGCCGTCGTTCTGAGCGAGGAAGCGCTGCTTCTGGTTGTCGGTTCGCCCTTCGGTGTAGACGATCAGGCCCGCGTCGAGGAATACGTCGGCCACCTTCACGGCTTCGTTCAGCAACCCGCCGGGATCGTGCCGAAGGTCGATCACCAGGCCTTCGAGATCTCCCTTCGTATCTTTCTCGAGTCGCGCGATCGCGTCTTGAAGCTCGCGTGCCGTACCTTCCTGGAACTGGGTGAGGCGCACGTAGCCGTAGCGATCGTCGTAGGTCTTCACGTCTTTCACGCTCTTGACCTTGATGATCTCTCGCGTGAGGTCGATGTCGAAGGGCTCGGGGCGACTTGCGCGCAGGAGCGTCAGCTTCACCTTGCTGCCTTTCGGGCCGCGCATCATCGATACGGCCTTCATGAGGGACATCTCTTTGGTCGCTTCACCATCGATACGGACGATCTTGTCGCCGGCCTTGACGCCGGCGCGGTGCGCGGGCGAATCCTCGAGCGGCGCGATGACGGTCAGGATGTCATCCTTGACCGTGATCTCGATGCCGAGCCCGCCGAAGCTGCCGCGCGTGTCCACCTGCAGCTCGCGGTAGAGGTCCGGTGTGAGATACGTGCTGTGGGGGTCGAGCGCCGACATCATTCCGTCGATCGCGCCTTGGATGAGATCCTCGGTGGTGACGTCCTTCACGTAATGGCGCTGGACGATGTGAATGATATTGGCAAAGACCTCGAGGCTCTCGTAGGTGTCGCGCGCCGCACGAGCGACGTCGCGCATCCAGGGGCCGGCCACGAGCACGCTCGCGAGCACACCCGCAACGACCGTCAGTCGAAATCTTCGCGATGAGGGGCTTTTTTCGCGCATGGTCGGGGGAGTATAGCCAGCCACCCCCGGACCCTCAATCGCGAAAATCGCAGAGTGGCGTGCTCATGGCTTGAACGCTTTCTCGCCGCCCGCGAACCAAGGAAGCGGATCCACGGCTTTTCCCTCGCTCCGAAGCTCGAAGTGGAGCTCGGGCTCGGCCGACGACAGCGTCCCGATCACTTCATGCTGCCTCACCTTTTGACCGACTTCGTGCGCGAGCGAGGCGAGGCGCGAGTAGACGGTATGAAATCGCCCGCCGTGATTGACGATGATGGTCTTTCCGAGCCCCGGGAAAGGCCCGGCGAACACCACTTCGCCCTCCGCGACCGCCACCACACGGCGGTCCCCGGTGGACTCGAGGAGCAAGCCTTGGACGAGGGAGCCCCGCTCCTCGCGCTCGCCAAACCGCCGACTCAAAGTGCCCGTGACGGGAGAGTCGAGTGTCCCTTTGCGCTCGACGAACGATCGATCGCTCGGCGCATATAGGCTCGCCAGCGCTTCGGAGCTCGGCACCGGGCCTGCGGGCGCCGGCACCATGATCTTTCGCAGCTCGCTCTCGATCGCGGTCAGCCGCTCACGCGTGGCCCGATGCAGCGCCAGATCCTTTTCGATGTCGCCAAGCAGCGCGGTTTTTTGCCGGCGCGCGCGCTCGTAGTTGGCATTCTCGGCTGAAAGCTCGGCCTTCGTTCGATCGATCTCTTCTTTCTTCTCGTCGAGAGCAGCGAGGGCTTGGCTGTGCTCTTTCCTCAGCTGGTCGTAGCGGTCGAGCGGCGCCGAGTCGGCCTGCGAAATGGCGGCCAGATAGCGCGCGATGCGCAGCGGCTCGCTGGACGTGGCCGCCTGAACGAGCGCACGCGAGCTACCGAGACGTCCACGCTTGTAGACGTCGGCGAGCCGCGTCTCGAGCACCGCTTGTGCCGCCGCGCGCTCCTCCTGCGCGCGCTCGAGATGGCCGAGCCGCTCGCGATAGTCGGTCTCCAAAGACGTCTCCGCGCGAGAGAGCTCTTGGCTTCCCCGCGCGGCATCGAGAAGGCGCTTGTCGAGCGCACGAATCTCTTCGAGCAAAGCAGCGAGCTTCGCTTCATCGGCGGTGACGAGCTCCGACTGTGCCTCGAGCCCCTTGCGTACCGTATCGAGATCGCCGGCGGTTGCGGGCGGCTCGGCCCGCGCAGTTGGCAGAGCTGCGAGCGTCGCAAAGAGGGCGACCGCAGCGACCGCGGTCGCGAGCTCTCGCGTCAGCGCCACGCCGCGAACCTCTGCATGCCGAGCCAGCTGCCCGCCACACCGAGGAAGGCACCCCAAACGATCAGTGTCAGACACTGGGCAGGCGCGAGAAAGTCGAGAGTCTGGACGAGGAGAGGCAGCTCGGAGACGAGAGGTGGCGCAACCACACGATAGATGATGACGAGAAGCCCGACTGCCGCGGCCGAGCCGATCACGCCTTCGATGAAGCCTGCGACGAGCACCGGCCCCCAGTAGACGACCCCGACCGCGCCGACGAGACGCAAGACTTCCATCTCTTCGCGGCGCGAGAACGCGGCGAGCTGGAACGTCGCGGCGACGATGATGGCCGAGACGATGAGGGCGAGCGCCCCCAGCGCCCAAGCCACCCAGCGGACGACGTCCATGGCGCTCCGCAATCGATCGATCCACTGGCGGTTGTATTGGACGTCGTCGACGCCAGGCAACGCCGTCCACGTGGCCAGCAAGGCGTCGAGACGGGCGTCGTCGATCGCGCGTCCGAGCGAGACTTCCAGCGACGGCGGGAGGATCGACGCGTCGAGGCCGGCCAGGAGATCCGCGCTGTCACCGAGATTGTCGGCCAAGAATTGCCAGGCTTCGTCCTGAGACACGAAACGCACGGAAAGCACGGTCGGGTCCGAGGACAACGTGTTCTTGAGCTCGAGCACACGTTGTTCGGAGACGTTGCGCTCGAGATAGATCGAGACGTCGACACCCGTCGCGCCCCACGCTTGAATGATTCGGTAGACGTTCGAGCCGACGAGCAGCAACGCGCCGGCCAAGAGCACGCTGACCGCGATGCTCGTCATCGTGACGCCGGCGATGACGGGCGTAGCGAGAATGCTGTCGACCGCCCGTCGGAGATAGTACGAAGCGGGCTGCCCCGAGATGCGCGGCTTGATCACAGGCTCGATGCGATCCGGGCGTCGTCTTCCTCGAACACGCGACCCCCGCACATCATGAGCGTCCTACAATCGAGTAGCGAGAGAGCGCCTTCGTCGTGGGTCGCGATGAACACCGCGGTCCCGTCGTCGTGCACCCGCTTCAGCAACGCGACGATTTGCTCGGTAGCGTCCGGGTCGAGGTTCCCCGTCGGCTCGTCGGCGATCAGTAGCACCGGGCGGTTGACGAGGGCACGCGCGAGTCCGACCCGTTGCCGATCGCCGGCCGAGAGTACGCAAGGAAGACGGTCGGCGAAATCGGCGAGCGAGAACATTTCCAGCATCTCGAGCGCATGCGCCATCGCTTGTGTTCGAGACTCGCCCGCCACTTCGGCAGCGAGTGCGACGTTTTCGACGACCGGCAAGCGATCGATCAATCGGGGGTCTTGGAACACGAGCCCGATCTCTCTACGGAGCGCAGCGATGGTGGCGGAGTCGAGGCGGCTCAAGTTTCGGCCGTTGACCACACCCTGCCCGCTCGTCGGAGACTCGGCGCCGAAGAGCATTCTCAGCAGCACCGATTTGCCGGACCCGCTCGGGCCCGTGAGCAACACCAGCTCGCCCGGGGCTACGTGAAACGTGGCGTCGCGTACGGCGGCATGGCCGCCCGGGTACTCCTTGGTAACCTTATATAGCCGGATCACCCTACCCCGCGCCCTGCCGCCACCACCCCGCAGCGAGTGCGGTCATCTTAATGTCGGACGCCTCGGCCGCTACGAGCGAGCGCACACGGAGCACGGGTGCCTTCAGTCGGAACCGGCCAGCGACTGAGCGAGCACGCTCGCGACCGGCTGAGCGAGCCTTCCGCTTTCGCTAGGCACGGGGCCGATGAACTTCGTCACGAGCTTGCCGTCACGATCGACGAGAAACGACTCGGGGTAGCCGGTGATTCCGTAAAGCGTGCCCACGGTGCCGCCGGGATCGAGCAGCACCTTGAAGCGGGGAGCGTGCTTCGTCACGAAATCTTGCACATTGCGCGCATCGTCGTCGCCGGCGATGCCGAGAACGACCAAGCCTTGGGGGCCGTACTCGCGGACGATCTCGTCGAGCAGCGGAATCTCGGCGATGCAGGGCGGACACCAGGTTGCCCAGAGGTTCACGAGCACGGGCTTGCCACGATGATTCGAGAGCTTGTGCACGTTGCCGTCGAGATCCGGCAACACGAAATCGGGCGCGAGATCACCCGTGCGCGGAGATCCGCCCCCGCGACATCCAGCAGTACCGATGGCTACGACGGCTAGGACGACGCCGAGCACGCGCGCGATTCGGCGTGTCCGGCTCATACCGCGAGGCTTCGCGCCACAGGTTCCGCCGGCGGATGGCGGACGAGCCAGCCTGCACCGCAAAAGAAGAGCACGATCGCAATCCACTGAGCCTGGGTCAGGTCGAGAGCGAGGACGGGGTTGATGCGAATGAATTCGACGAAGAACCGCGCGATGGAAGCACCGACGAGATAGACGGCGAAGGACGTGCCCTCGGCGTAGCCCTTTTTGCGAATCGCCATCAGTACCAAGAAAACGCTCGTGTACGCGGCCGCCTCATAGAGGGGTGTGGGGTGTACGCCGACTCCGGGGGGATGATCCCAGCCGACGATCGCATTTTCGTAAGCCACCGCCCAGGGCAGGTTCGTTACCGTTCCCCAATCGCCGTCGCCGGCGACGTGACAACCGATGCGCCCGATGGCTTGTCCGATCGCGAGCGCCGGCGCCGTGCACTCGAGAATGAGCGGAAAACGCATGTGATAGTGACGGCTGAGCGGAACAGCAACGGCGAAACCGCCGAGGAGCCCGCCATACCAAACGAAGCCGCTACCCGAGAACAGTTGGTGGACGGGGTCGCGAAGCAGCGCGCCTAGATCGCCAACGATCGACAGAACCTTCGAGCCGACGAGCCCGGCGATGAAGACCCACACGAGGAAATTCCACATGAGCTCTTTGTCGCCACCGCGGCGTTGATACTCGCCGGCTGCGACGGTCGCAGCGACGTAGAAGCCGAGAGCCATGAGGACGCCGAAGCTGTAGACGGTGAAAGGACCGATCTGGAGGAGGATCGGGTACAAGCGGCGGTCACCCTAGCGAGGATCGATCGTGAAGCAACTCGGTTCGTCACTTCGGGGCCGACATGGCGGCCCATTCGAGCAACATTGCGGCGAGAATCGCGGAAGCGCCGAGAGCCATCGCCGCCAGCTCTCGAGCTGTGAGCTCTTCGCGCAGCACGGTCCCGGGCTCACGCTCGCTCCAGTATCGATTGAGCGCGTCTTGCACCGGCAAGAGCGGCAGCACCATCAGCAACGACAACGCCCAGAGCATCGTCAGATTCGCGAGCACGCCGAGACCGAAGTACGCGCAGGTGGTCCAAACAGGTGAGTAGCCCGGGTGCATGCCCGAGGACGTCACCGCTCCGCGAATGCGATCGAGCTGGCGATAGACGAGCGCGACGTTGAGAAACGGAATGAGGAGGCCGATGGTGAGCAGCGCCGAGCGCGGCGCAAACTCCGCGCGATCCCCGTCGTCGAGATCGTGCCAGTTTCGGTAGAACCAGTAGACCTCGTAGAGACCGCCGGTACAGACGGTGAGGAGGAGCAGGTTCCGGAGGGACTGTCCGCGAGATGGCAATGCCAGGGGGATCGCTTCGGGCGGCGCCGGGCGCGCGAGGACTTCGGGAAGCCATTTGCGGCAGTGGAGGCACTGCAGCGCCTTTTCGAGAATGAGGCCTCCGCAGGCGGGGCAGGCCCGGGTCGCTTCGTCGATTGCAGTCACGGCTGTGGTCATCAAAGGAAAGCTTGCCTCGGTCGGGGCGGAAAATCAGATGACGGACGAAAAAAGGCTCCCCCATCGGGTAACCGACATTCTTGACTGATCGTTACAGAACGCCCATTCTACCGTCGTGCCGCGTCCCAAAGAGTTCGACCCGGGGCAAGCGCTCGACTCCGCCCTCGAGTGCTTCACGCGCAACGGCTTCAACGGCGCTTCGATGTCTACGCTCACGAAAGAGATGGGTGTGGGGCGCGCGAGCATTTACGCAACCTACGGTGACAAGCGCGCCCTCTTCATGAACGCGCTCGCCGAGTACACCGACGCGACCATCGGCTTTTTCGTCACACGTCTCGACGCGGCCGAAGATCCGATCGAAGGCATCCGCGCTCTCGTTCGCGACATCGCGATGTGGTCCGCTTGCGATGACGGACGCTTCGGTTGCTTTCTCATCAACTCGGCGAGCGAGCTCGCAGCCATCGACCCCGAAGTGCGTGCTTTCGTCGCGCGGAGCTTCGAGCGCATCGAAGGTGGGTATCTCCGCGCACTCGAGCGCGCGAAAGAGAAAGGACAAATCGACGCGAACAGAGATCTTCGCGCGCTCGCACGTTTCCTCTGTGCAGCCGTCATCGGTCTCCGCGTCGTAAGCAAAGCGCGACCGGATCCCGAGCTGCTCGGGGACATCGCCGAGAACGCGCTTCGCTGCTTGGAGTGAATTTTTTTTGGCCGAAAGTGTAACGATCGTTCCAAAACGTAAGGAGGGAAACACGATGCCAGTCACAGAAAAGATTGCCGCCGTGGAGAAGTATCTCGATCGCGCGTTCGCCGGCGCGTTCATTCACTCGCGTCCGGGTCGGCTCGCGGAAGGAAAAGAGGCCCACACCTTCCGTCTCGAGACCGGTCGCAACACCTACGTACTGTCGATCTGCCGCGAGTTCATCGAGGGCTACACGGGCGACGTGAGCTCGTACATGGACAAGTATCGTGTGGGCGAGGTACTTCGCCTCATGGGCTCGGGACGGCTGGTGCTGACGAGCACCGGGCCGCGCACTCAGTGCGCCGAGGCGGCACGCGTCGAAGCGCCTCGAAAAGGGCCCGGCGGTCGCACTGCGCCGCTCACGGCCGACGAGCGCGAGCGTTTTCTCGCCGCCCTCTCCGAGCACGGCAACGTCTCTTACGCGGCCGAGCGCGGCGGCAAGTCTCGCGCCTGCTTCTATCACCACAGGAAGCACGACCCCGAGTTCTCGCGGGCGTGGAAGGACGCGCGCTCGGGTCTGAGCGGCCGCGAGAACCGCATGACGATTCGCCAGCGCGCGCGGCGGCTGGCGCGCTCCGCGGCGATGGAGAGCGGCGACACAGGCTCGCTCGTGCGACCGGTATCGGGGTTCTCGCGGCAGGCGTCGTGACGAGCGGCGGAGGCCGCGGGAGACGACGACGATGAAAGCGACGCTTTACGGGAGCCGTCTGTCGCCGTTTGTCGAGAAGGTGGCGCGCGCGCTCGAAGTGAAAGGAATCGAGTTCGCGACGGTGGACGTGCGCGGGCCGAACGATCTCAAGAGGTGGAACCCCACCACGGGGAAGATGCCGGTGCTCGAGATCGACGGCCAAAAGCTCATCGACTCGTCGCTGATTCTCCGACGGCTCGACGAGCTCGTCCCTTCTCCCGCACTCGTCGCGCGCGATTTGGCCGTAGCCGCGAAGCAACGCTTCGTCGAAGATTGGTCGGACGAGTCGCTCTATTGGTACGTGATGGCCCTCCGATGGAACCCGGCGAACTCGAAAGCCACGGTGGCACAGCTCGCCGCGTTCATGCCGGCTCCGCTTCGCCCGCTGGCGAGCCTGGTATTTCCTTGGCAGATCGGGGGCCTGGCGCGAGCTCAGGGTCTCGCACGATTGCCTCTCGAAGTGGTGCTCGACGAACTCGAGCGGCGCTTCGACGAGCTCACGGTCTTCCTCGGTGACTCGCCGTTCTTCTTCTCCGATGCCGTGAGCGTGGCCGACCTCGCGGTATTCGGCCAGCTCTCGACGCTGCGTTCCGGTCCGACTCCGCAAGGCGCGCGACTCCTCGACACCAAGCCGGCGCTCGTGGCGCTGTTCGATCGTATCGATGCTGCCACGGGACGCAGCGCGGCGGCGCGACGGCGAGCGGCTTAAGCAGCGTTAGCGGCGAGCTGGCACGCCACTCGATTGGGGCGCCCTAAGTCGCCTGGCCGTGATGTTTGGATGTTCGCCGCTCGCTAGCTCGCGGCTCCACTGTTCGGAGCTCGCCGGCTTGCTCCTCACTCACTTGCCTAGTCCGGGGCGGTCGCATAGCGGTGCGGCGCGGAGCTTCGAGGAGCGACACCGATGAACGTTGAGCTGACCCGCGACGTCTTCAGCGAAGAGCACGAGCTGTTTCGAATGCAGTTTCGTCGCTTCGCAGCCGCGGAGATCGAGCCGAAGATCGCCGAATGGAACGAGCGCGGCATGACGGATCCCGCCACTTGGCGAAAGTGCGGTCGCGAGGGCTTCCTCGGCGCGAACAAACCCACCGAGTACGGCGGTGCCGGCGGCGACTTTCTATATGACGCGGTGATCATGGAAGAGCTCTCCCGCATTCGCGCGAGCGCGCTCATGCTCTCGCTCCACTCCGACATCTGCCTTCCCTACCTCATCGACTACGGTACCGATGAACAGAAGGAACGCTACGCGCCCGGCTGCATCTCCGGCGACATCATTCTCGGTGTCGCCATGACCGAGCCCGGTACCGGCTCGGACTTGGCCGGCATTGAGACCCGTGCCATCCGCGACGGCGACGACTACGTGCTGAACGGTGCCAAGACCTTCATCTCCAACGGTCAGATCGGCGGCCTCTTCATCGTCGCCTGCAAGACCGACCCGAATGCGAATCCACCGCACAAAGGCTTGAGCCTCATTCTCGTGGAAGGCGACGCGCCGGGCTTCGTGCGTGGCCGGCGTCTCGAGAAGCTGGGCCTCAAAGGCCAAGACACGAGCGAGCTCTTCTTCGAGGACTGCCGCGTGCCGGCCAAAAATTTGCTCGGCAACGAAGGCGACGGCTTCAAAATGCTCATGGAAGAGTTGCAGCAAGAGCGCCTGACGCTGGCGATACAGGCGATCGCATCGTGCCGCCGCTCACTCGACGACACGCTCGAGTACGTCAAAGGACGCAAAGCTTTCGGAAAGCCGATCGGCACTTTTCAGAACTCGCAATTCAAGCTCGCCGAGCTCGCGACCGAAGTCGAGGTCGGGCAGGCCTTCGTCGATCGCTTGATGAAGCTCCACGTTGCGGGCGCCGAGGTCGTCACCGGCGTGAGCATGGCCAAATGGTGGACCACCGCGCTCGCGCGACGTCTGACGGCGGAATGTCTGCAGCTCCACGGTGGCTATGGCTTCATGGACGAGTATCCGATCTCGCAGGACTACGCGGACGCCGCGATCGGAACGATCTACGCCGGCACGAACGAGATCATGAAGCTCATCATCGCCCGAAATCTCGGCCTCGGCTGAAGGGGGCACCATGGCACGACTTCCCTACGTAGATTCGGCGACCGCTGCCGCGCCCGTGCGCGAAGTGCTCGAGCGACTGCCGGCCCAGCTCAACATCTTCCGCATGGTCGCGAACGCCGAGACCTGCTTTCGGCCCTTTCTATCGCTAGGCAGCGCGATCCTGGTGGAGCAAAAGCTCGATGCCCAGCTCCGCGAGCACGTGATCTTGCGCATCGGATATCTTTGGAATGGTCGCTACGAGTTCCACCAGCATGTGCCGATCGCGAAGGCGTTCGGGGCAACGGACGAGCAGGTCCGCGCCCATGAAGCGGGGCTCGTGGATGCGCCGTGCTTCGACACCGTCACGAAAGCCGTGCTCGCGTTCACGACGGAAGTGGTCGAGAAAGGCAAGGCTAGCGACGAAACGTTTCGCGCGGCGGCCGCTCACCTCTCGCCTCGAGAGATCGTCGAGCTCTTGCTCGCGATCGGCTTCTATTCGACGGTCGCCATGCTCACGGAGACGACGGAAATCGAGCTCGACGAGCCGATCGGGCTCAAAGTCGTGGAGGCTGCAAAACGATGATCACCCTCTACACTGCCCCTACACCCAACGGCTACAAGGCTTCGATCGCCCTCGAAGAGCTGGGCCTTCCCTACGAGGCCAAGTTCGTCAACATCCTGGCCGGCGACCAGAAGCAGCCGGAGTTTCTCGCGATCAACCCGAACGGCCGCATTCCCGCGATGGTCGACCGCGACAACGGCGACTTTGCGATCTTCGAGTTGGGCGCGATTCTCATTTATCTCGCCGAGAAAACCGGACGCTTGATGCCGAGCGACGTGAAGGGCCGCTCGCAAGTCATCCAGTGGGTGATGTTTCAAATGGCCGGGCTTGGTCCCATGCAAGGACAGGCGAACGTCTTCTACCGCTACTTCGAAGAAAAGATCCCGGCCGTGATCGCGCGCTACCAAAACGAGACCAAGCGACTCTACATCGTCCTCGACAAGCGGCTTGCCGATCGTGAGTACCTTTGCGGCGACTACAGCATCGCCGACATCGCCAACTGGTCGTGGGTGCGCTCGCACGCGTGGGCCGGCATCACGATCGACGATCTGCCGAATCTCGTGCGCTGGCACAAGCAGCTCGCCGAGCGTCCGGCATGCAAGCGCGGCGTCGAAGTGCCGTTCAAACTGGACTTGGACGAGAAGTCGATGGCGCAGGGCGCGCGGACTCTACTGCAGCGGTAAGGATTGCCGGCCGGGCGAGAGGCCATTCGGTTCGGGGGCTGAGGTAGCAGGAGGGGGGGCCTTCCGCCTAGCAACCCCGCGTCGAACGAATCCACCCACCCGGACCGGCAAGGCGATCGGATCGCGCCTGAGCCGATCGTGGTGCGAAGCACACCGCACAACAAGTGCGACGTTGGTCCTAAGACCCGCGAAAAATACGGCGGGAAAAATAGGGTCAGGCACGAATCGCCTGGCCGCGGCCGTCCATTCGCGGCTCGCTAGCTCGCCGCTCAGGTGCCTGACCCTATTTTTTCCTCGAACGGCGGCGCTCGGCGCGGTTCATTGGGCGGTCGTCGTCATCGTCGTCGCCAAGTATGTCGTCATCGACGGCGGGATCGGGAGCGGCGCCCGATCCGCTCTTGCTCACTGACACCTCGACGTCGACGCTGCGAGAGATTGCGGCCGAGCGAGCACGCGGCGCACTGCTCGCGCTCGCGGAGGAGCTCGCCACCGATTTCACTTCGACCGTTACATCGCCGCCCATTCCGCGAGTGCTTGGCCGCGCGCCGTACGCGAGCAAGCCGAGCCCCAAGAACACCGCGACGATCGCGACGGTGAAGAGCGCGAACACTGCCATGTTGGCCGCCGGCGCTGCAAACTGGAGACCGCGTTGGCCCGTCGATGCGCCGAGGATGGAGGCGATCACGTTGCCGTATCCCATCAAGATGAAAGACCAGGTCATGAGGCGCTGTTGACCCGCAGAGAGAGAGAGGCGTCGAAACACACCCGCAGCCGCGAGACACAGAAGCCCGTTCATGACGCCCTCGAGGTGCGCCATTCGCCAGGCCCTCAAATCGCCTTCCATCGTGCCCATGATGACGAACGCGTAGGGGAACCCAGCGAGCATGCCGAGCAAGATCACAATCGCGCCGTGAAAAACGAGACTGGCCCTGAGCTTTTTCTCCACTACGATTACACCCTCCCGCTCGCGCGCCGGCTTCCGTAACGACGGCGCTCGGCCCAGTCAACAATCGACGCGAAAAGCGCGAGCCTACGCACGTGGACGCGAGTGGACGATAGCCCGCCGCTTCCATAGGCTCCGCGCATGCGACCGGTCGAGCTCGGTGACGTCGTGCTTCAAATGGAGCCGCCCGAGGCCGGTCGCTACTTCGCGCCGATTCTCGTCATTCCCGGTCTCTTTCAATCCGCCGAGTGCTGGCGTCCGTTCACCTCCATGCTCGCGCATCGGGGTTGGGAGGTTTACGTGCTCGTGCGCCAGCCGGTGGAAGGTGAGGACGACTCGCCGGCCGCCACGGTCGATCGTAACTGGGCGAGCACGCTGGACGCGGCCACGCGCGCGGCGAAGAAACTCGGCGACAAGGTGATCGTGTTCGGCGCCGACATCGGAGCGAGCGTCGCGCTCTCGATCGCGGCGGCAACGAGCCCGATGGCGCTGGCGCTCTTCGCACCGGCCGAGCCGTCTCATGTGGGCACAGCGCTCACGCGCGGCTTCGGCTTCTTCGAGCGACGTCGCTTCGACGCCGGCGCCGCGACCGTCGGGGCTACGGTCTTGCCGCCGGCGAAGCTCGCGAAGGAGCTACCTCATCCGAAAGCTGCGGGCGCCGAGCCGCGCGCATTGATCGACGACATCGTTGCCACGAAATCGTTCACGAGGCCTCGGCTCCATCCGCCGGCCATCGTGTTCGCTCCGGACGGCGATGCCCTCGTCGCGGCCGACCATGCGCTCGGCTTCGCTGGCACGCCGCAAGCGAAAGCGGCCAAAGCAAAGCTGGCCGGTCGCTGGTGGCCGATGTCGGGCTGGCAAGCAGCCTGCGACGAAGCCCACCGCTTCTTGATCCTCACGCTCGGCGACCGCGTCGTCGAGTTCCCCGACGAGATCCTCGCGGACTGAAGCCTTCGTGCGTCAGCCTTTGAAAGTAGACGCGCCGAAATCCCCGAACGGCTCGTCCCGCTCGCGCACCGCCTGCTTGAATCCGGCTTCGGCGGCGCGTTGCTGAAACGCGTAGCCCTCGGCCGTGTGTCGCGTGATGCCGTCGAAGATGGTGCCGAGCGTCTGAACCGACTGCAGCCCGCCGAGCGAGATCGTTTGATTCACGAGCAGCTTCATCATGACGAGCTGATTCACGGGATTCCGCGCAATGCGCTCGAGTAGAATCTCGAAGCGCTCGTCGAGCTTCTCCGCTGGTGCGCACTCGATCGCGAGCCCCCATTCCACCGCCTCGCGTCCCGAGAGCGTGTCGCCGGTGAAGAGCAGCCGCTTCGCCTTCTCCGGCCCGATGCGAAAGGCCCCCACTGCCGTCGTCGGCGATCCCCATACTCGCGCGGGCGGATAGCCGATCTTCGCGTCCTCGGCGATCACGAGCAGATCGCTGCAAAGCGCCATGTCGGTGCCGCCGGCCACGCAGAAGCCCTGCACCTTGCAGACGACGGGCTTGTTCGCGTGAAACAGGCTCATGAAGCCGCGGACGTTGCGCGACATCATTTGGTAGTCGACGACGGGATCCCAAACTTGTTTCGGATCGTGATTGCGTGCTGTGACGCGGGGATCAATCGGCGACAACCATCGTTCCGGAGAGTGCTGCTCGCTCTCCTCTCCGCCTGCCGCCGGTGCGTCTTGCGGCTCTAGGATCTTCTCGGCGCTCTGCACGAGATCGTAGCCGCCGCAAAAACCTTTGCCGTTGCCCGCGAGCGCGATCACGTGGACAGCGGGATCCATGTCCGCGCGCTCCACACAGCGCGCCAACTCGACCGGCGTGTCGAGCGTGATTCCGTTGCCGCGCTTCGGACGATCGAGCGTGATGCGCGCGATACGTCCGGTCACCTCGTAAGTCAGGGTCTTCAGCTTTTCCATGACGGCGACCTAGCATGCCGCCATGGCCAAGACGACGATCGGAGGGACAAGCGTATGCTCAGCGGACGAGATGGACCTTCGCGCTGTCTACCTGGACGGTGCCGCCGTACGAGGTCGGGGTGAACGCACTGCAGTCGCTGGTCACGCAGATGTTCTTCTTGCCGAGCGTCGGACATGCGGCGGCGACTGCGGCCGGAGCTGCACCCGTCCAACGGGCGCCGACGATCCGCATTTTCATGTAGCCGACGATCGTCGCGCTCTGGTTGTACGTCGGACCGCCCGACCCGCAGCTCTTGTCGATGACCGGCATCACGATCGGAACCGGATTGGCGCCGTTGCTCGTCGCCGAGTTGATGTCGTTGACCGAGGTATTAGTGAGATCGTTGCCGTTCTGCAGATGGATGGTCGTGCCGGCGAGAGAGGGCGAGTCACAAGTCAGAGGGTTGTCTACCGCCGCCTTGATGTAGGGCTTGGTGTTGTTTCCGTTCACCGGGCTCGTGCCGTCGGGGTGCGTGAGACCGACGGCCGTCGTACCGTTTTGGAAGCTCAGGTTGGTCGGGCAGATGAGATCGCCGTCGGCGTCGTAGTTGAGCACGCAGGTCGCGATCGCGATCGGTGCCGCGCAGCCGACTGCGCCGGCACCGCCGGCGACAGCCATCGCGGTGGCGGAGAGAGCGCGGGACTCGAGCGAGTCCGAAAGAATGGGCGAAAAGTAGCTCGTCACCGCATCGCGGCGTACGGACACTCGGACTGCGTTCGCCGCTGCGTCGCTGATACTCGCGGTCGTGAAGCTTTCGTCGGTCAATCCCCAGCGCCCGACGTCGTTCTGGACGACCTCGTCCTCTTCCATAGTTGCGCCGTCGATGACGTGCTCCTGCGCGAACGCCGTGGCCAGGTTGACCGCCGTCGTGCGTCCGCCGGACGTGCCGTTCAGCGACTTCGCACCCGCGAGCGCCGCGGCGTCGGCTGCATTCTGCAGCTGCGCTTTTGCGAAGCGATAGTGCGCCATGTCCACTCCCAATCCCATCACCGCGACGAAGAACGGCAGAAGGATCGCGAACCATCCTACGTAGACGCCGCGCTCGCCTTTACGGTCTTGCCAACGAATGTTCTTCGCCATTTTACTGCCCTCTCATAATCGCTATGCCGCGAGCGCGCGTATTGCCGTCCGTCTCGGAGGCGGGAATCGCACCCAGGGTCGTCAGGTAACCGGTCAGTGTCGGGAAATCGACGGTGACGTCGACGGTGTACATGAGCGCACCCGCCGAGTTCTCACATGACGCGTCCGCGTCGGTGTACTCGTCCAGTCCGATCGCGCCCATGTAGTCCACGGCGGCGGACGGTTCGCAGGCGCCACACGCGCCGAGTGAAACGAGTGTGCACTGGCGCGCGCCTTCGCGTGCCGCGGACGTCGCACTGACGGCGACGTAGAACCAGTAGCCGTACTCGAGCATGCCAATGACGAGTACGAAAAAGAGGGGAAGCGTGAGCGCGAACTCGACCAAGACCGAACCGCGCTCGCGTCCGTTGCGTCGAGGGCGGGAGGTTTTTGCGGATGGGTGCATCATGGTCTCTGCCTTGTCGCCCGCTCTGGCAGGCACACCTTTGGACTCCGGAGGGAAAGCGCCCTCGTCGAGGGAGCATGCAATCTGCGCGCCGCGACTTTTTGACAGCGAAAACCCGGAAGCGGACGCGGATTGCGCACGGTTTTGCAGACGAGCCTCCGCAAGTTCGTTCAAGCCGCGCGTCCGGAGTGTCGCGAATGGCGAGATCGTAACGAGACACCCGAGACATCGCTGTGGTGGACGCCTGGGCGCACGCAGTAGCGGCTGCGCACGATGTCGGCCGGCTTGAAACCGGAGGGCCGCCGGATAAGGGTAGCGGCCTTTAACGTTTCGGGAGGCCCATGAAGATCGCGGTTTTGAAGGAAACCAAGCCGGGCGAGCGGCGCGTAGCTCTCGCCCCGGAGAGCGTGAAAAAACTTCGCGCGAAAGGCCCGCAAGTGGCCGTCCAGGCGGGTGCGGGTGCTGGCGCCAACTTCTCCGACAAAGACTACACGGACGCGGGCGCCACCATCGAGGCCACCGCGGACGCGCTGCTCGGATCGTCCGAATTGATCGTCAAGATCAACGCGCCGACGGCGGAGGAAGTCGCAAAGACGAGGACGGGATCCGGGCTCGTGAGCCTTCTCTTCCCTCTCGTCAACACCGATCTCGTAAGAGCGATGAACGCGCGCGCGCTGACCGCGATCTCGCTGGACCGCGTGCCGCGGACGACGCTCGCGCAGTCGATGGACGTGCTCTCGTCCCAGGCCACCTGCGCCGGTTACCGCGCCGTCATCCAAGTAGCAGATCGACTTCCGAAGCTCTGTCCCCTCTTGATGACGGCCGCCGGTCGTATCGACCCCGCCCGAATCGTGATTCTCGGCGCCGGTGTGGCAGGCCTCATCGCCATCGGCATCGCGCGGCGGCTCGGCGCCGTCGTCGAAGCCTACGATGTCCGCGCGATCGTGAAAGAGCAGGTCGAAAGTCTCGGTGCGACGTTCATCGACGTTGGTGAGACCGCCGACGCCCAGACCGCGGGCGGCTACGCGAAAGAGATCACTGCGGACCAGCAGGCGCGCATCAACTCGAAGATCGCGGATCATCTGGCGAAGGCCGACGCCTGCATCACCACAGCGCTCATTCCCGGCCGGCCGGCTCCGCGGCTCATCAGCGCCGAGATGGCGCGAAAAATGCGGCCCGGCTCCATCATCCTCGACATGGCCGCCGAGCAAGGCGGAAACTGCGAGCTCACGAAGGCCGGCGAGACCATCGTCGTCGACGGCGTCACCATCCTCGGTCCGCTTCACCTCGCGAGCGACGTAGCGCGCGACTCGAGCTCGATGTTCTCGCGCAACGTCGAGAAGCTGCTCACCTACATGCTCTCCAACGAAGGAACGATGGCCTACGACTTCTCGAAAGAGATCATCAAAGGTTGTGTCGTCACCCACGAGGGCAAGGTCGTAGACGAGCAGGTGGCGGGCCTCCTCAAGTAATCGGGAACGGGGTTCATCGATGTCTCACGAGCTCATCATCGGTCTCTACATCTTCATGCTGGCCGGCTTCATCGGCTACGGCATCATTTCCGGAATCCCGCCGCTCCTGCACACGCCGCTCATGGCTTTCACGAACGCGATCTCGGGCATCTCGCTCGTCGGCTCGCTCGTGATGGCCGGTAACGATGCGAGCGTGCTGACGACGATTCTCGGCTTCGTCGCCGTACTCGCGGCGACGATCAACGTGGTCGGCGGCTTCCTCATCACCGACCGCATGCTGAAGATGTTCAAGAAGAAAGGCGGGGGGCGCCGACCGTGAACGTCACCGTCGAAATCCTCTACCTCGTATCGTCGCTGCTCTTCGTGCTCGGCATTCGGGGGCTCACGCACCCCGAAACCGCGCGACGCGGCGTGCTGCTCGCCGAGCTCGGCATGCTTTTCGCGGTGGCGGGCACCGTCGTCCACCCGGAGATCAAGAGCTACATCTGGATCGTCATCGCCGGCGTGATCGGGTCGGGCATCGGCGTCGCGATGGCCGCCCTCATCCCGATGACGAAGATGCCGGAGCGAATCGCGCTATCTCACGCGTTCGGCGGTCTGGCCGCCGCGCTCGTCGGCGTCTGTCACTACTATCTCCATAGCGGCGAGCATCTGTCCCACTTCACGATGGGCGCGCTCGGCTTCGAAGTGTTGTTCGGCGGCCTCACCTTCACCGGCAGCTTGATGGCTTTCGGCAAGCTTCAGGGATTCATCTCGAGCCGCAACATCACCTACCCGGGCCAGAACGCGATGAACATCGGGCTGTTCGCGTCGGCCGTCGCCATTCTCGTCTACATCACGATGAACCCCGCCGCGGGGCTCTTCTTCTACCTGATGCTGCTCGTCGCCTTCGGTCTCGGCGTGCTGATCGTGCTTCCGATCGGCGGCGCCGACATGCCGGTGGTGATTACGCTGCTGAACTCTTACGCCGGGCTCGCGGCTTCGGCGACGGGCTTCGCCCTCGAGAACAACGTGCTCATCATCGCCGGCGCGCTCGACGGCGCGTCGGGCTTCATTCTCTCGATCGTCATGAGCAAGGCGATGAACCGCTCGTTCACGAACGTACTCTTCGGAGCGTTCGGTAAGGTGGACGAGAGCGCGACCAAGGTCCAAAGCAGCGGCGCCCCCGTTCGGGAGGCCTCGGTCGGGGACGCGGCGATGATTCTGAGCGGCGCAACCTCCGTGATCGTGGTGCCGGGCTACGGGATGGCCGTGGCTCAGGCCCAACACGCCGTGCGCGAGCTGGCCGAGCACCTCGAAAGGAGCGGCACGTCGGTCAAGTATGCGATCCACCCGGTAGCCGGCCGCATGCCGGGCCACATGAACGTGCTGCTCGCCGAAGCGAACATTCCGTACGAGCAGCTGAAGGAGCTCGACGAGATCAACGACGAATTCTCGGAGACGGACGTGTGTCTCGTGGTCGGCGCCAACGATGTCGTGAATCCCGCGGCGAAAGAGAACCCGTCAAGCCCCATCTACGGCATGCCGGTGATGAACGCCGATCTCGCGCGCACCTGCATCGTGCTCAAGCGCTCGATGAACCCCGGCTTCGCCGGCATCGAGAACGACCTCTTCACCAAAGAAAACACCGTGCTCGTCTTCGGCGACGCGAAGGATACTCTGACCAAGCTCGCGGAAGCGCTGGCGGCCTAGAGAAAAATGGGGTCAGGCACCATTATTTTATTTGCGCGAGAGGGAGGTGGGGCTAGACTTCGGCCGATCGCGCTCGTCGGAGGTTCGAATGCCCGCTCTCACCGAGGTAAATCTCGTCACTGCCGCCGCCGTCTTCGTACTCGGCCTCCTGGCCGGTGCGCTTCTCGCCCGGCTGGTCCTCCCGAGCCGGCGAAAGCTCCGTCAGCTCGTCATGGAGCTCGACGCCGCGCGATCCGAGCATCAAGTCTATCGCGGCGAAGTGAGCCATCACTTCGAGAAAAGCTCGGAGCTCGTCGCCGCAATGACCGCGAGCTACAAGGCCGTCTTCGACCACCTCGCCGACGGCGCCCAAACGCTCTGCAGCGAGAACGCCTCTCTTGGCGCCGGCCGTTTCGCCGCGCCTCGCCTCGTGTTCGATCAAGACGTGAGCGTTAGCCGCCTCAGGGGAGGCGAGCCTAGCGCCGCCGCCGCGGAGCCCGAGCGCGATGCTCACGCGACTCGCCACGCCGGGCCCGCCGTTCTCGAAATGACCCGCGAGGCAACGGCGCAGCCGGAACGAACGGAGCCTATCCCGCCGCCGTCGGTCGAGACCACCGAGAACGATCACAACGATCGCGAAGAAGACGCGGATCGGTCACCGCTCCACTAGCCTACGAACTCGCGCGGCGTGCGGATCTCGCCCACCCATCCGGGCGGCGACCAAAATCCGCGTCTTGACAGTGTCCCAGCGCTCGACGTACGACCATTGTCGTAGTCCGAGAAGTCCGTCGTACCAGCCCCGACCAGCCTCTCCAGGGGGTGACGCGGAAGGCCACTCGAGTTCTGGGGGATTTTATGTCCAGCCACCTCTTCGTCGGCGACCGCCGCTACCGACTCCTGGCGATCCTCTTCTCGATTTGCCTCGTATCACCACTCTGCTTCGCGAGTCCCGCAAACGCGGGGGGTCCGGTCATGCTGGCGGGCCATGACTCCGATGATCACGGCTTCCAGGCCATCTACGCGGACCTCTTCGATTCGATCTACGCGAGCGTGACCAACGGTGGCAGCGGGATTCTCGCCATCGGAGCCGACTCCGGCTCCACCGCCGGAAACTGGCTCGTGTCGGTCGCGGCCCAGATGGCGGTTCCACAGAGCGTGACTTTCGTAAACGACGCGGCCATCTCCTCGCAGTCGCTCGCCGGCTTCGCGATCCTTCACGTGCCGAGCACGAACTTCGATACGCCGGGTGGCATCGACGAAGCCACCGAGCTCGTGCTGCTCAACGCGCGCGCGGTCGAGGTCGCCGAGTTCATCGCGCTAGGCGGCGGTCTCTTCGGCCTTACGCAAGGCCAAGACATCGACGATCCCTACGGCTACCTCGGTCCCTTCGCCGATCTTGAAACCGTCGGTCTGCCGCCGAGCGGCGACTGCGACGCCGGAGGCGGGAGCGCGCTCTACGACAACATCACACCGACGCCGCTCGGCACCACGCTCGGGATCACCAACACGAACATCGACGGCTGCTGCTGGCACAACGTGTTCTCCGTCTACCCTGACTTCTTGAATATTCTCGCCACCGCGAACGAGCCGAGCTGTACGGTGCCGCAGGCGATCAACGGCCTCCCCTCCGTCATCGGCTGCTTCGACTGCCAGATCCCCGGCCAGCTGAGCCTCGCGCCCGCGCAGGCGTTCAATCTTCTCGACACCGTGCATGCGCTGACCGCGACGGTGGTCGAATCGTTGGCTCCGAACGATCCCATCCCCGGCGTCGAGGTCGCGTTCGCCGTGATCTCGGGCCCGAACTTCGGCGAGAACGGCTACGACACGACGGACGGCATCGGCGAGGCCTCATTCGCCTACACCGGCGACGGCGGCGTAGGCGTGGATCGAATCCAGGCCTCGGCCGAAGATCCTGCGACCTCCGAGACCCTCACCTCGAACGTCGCGATCAAGTTCTGGGATCTCGACTGCAACGGCAATTCGGTGCCGGACTCCTGCGACATCGACTGCGACGCGTTCGGCGGAGACTGTCTGCTGTTCGCGGGCTGCGGAGCGAGCAACGACGGGAACTCGACCGGCATTCCCGACGACTGTGAAGGCTGCGCCATCGTCGGCCCTTGCAACGACGGTGACGCCTGCACGATCAACGACTTCTGCGACGGTTTCCTTTGCGAAGGCACTCCCGCCGATTGCAGCGGCCTCGACGGTCAGTGCACCGTCGGCACCTGCAACGAGAGCAACGGCCAATGCCAAGCACTGCCCGCGAACGAGGGCGGAAGCTGCACGGACGGCGACGTATGCACGACCGGCGACACCTGTACCGGCGGCACTTGCACGACCACGCCCGTGGACTGCTCTTTCCTCGACTCGCAGTGCACGGACGGCGTCTGCAACGCCTCCACCGGCGAGTGTGAGAGCGTCGACTCGAACGAAGGTGGCCCCTGCAGCGACGGCAACAACTGCAATAACAACGACATTTGCCTCTCGGGCGTGTGCTCGGCTTGCGGCAACAGCTCGACCGACGCCGGCTGCGGTGAGACCTGCGATCCGCCGCTTCCGGGACTCTGCGATCCGACCTGTCTCGCCGTGGTCTGCGGAAACAGCGTCATCCAGAGCGGTGAGGAGTGCGACGACGGCAACGCCACGAGTGGCGATGGCTGCAGCTCGAGCTGCGCATTCGAAGACAAGCTCTGCATCGAGGGCATCCAGCCGAGCGTCTCGCGCTCTACCAAGCGCGTGGCCTTCGTCTCCGACTTCGACTACGTCGCACCCGGGAACGCCGACGGCAATCGCGAGATCTTCGTCTTCGAGCGCAAGCGGCTCGACAAAGAGATCCAACGGAAGGTGAGGAACGAGGGGATCGACGCCGAGACGGCGAAGGACCAGCTCCTCGCGGCCAAGCCTCAAGACTTCTTCTACCAAGTGACGGACACCGCGCTGCCGGTCGTAAACGAGTTGCCGACGATCAACGGCACCGGCCGTACGGTGGCATTCTCGTCGAATGGGGACATCAAGCCGGGAGCGCCGGGCAACAGCGACGGCAATCGCGAGATCTTCCGCATCGACGTGAAGCGCAAGAAGCAAGGCGATCCAACCGCCACGGTTCAGGTGACGAACAGCCCCGTCGGCATCGACAACCTGAATGCCAACATGCGCGCCTACGCGAATCTGTTGACCTTCGATTCGAACGGCAACCTCGCGCCGAGTGTCTGCGTGGGCGGGACGAGCGATCTCGGCAGCTGTGCCACCGACGAAGACTGTCCGGGCGGGGCTTGCGGCAATCCGGAGCTCAATCGCGAGATCTTCCTCCACATCCAAGCCGTGTTCATCGGCGGTGGCGACCAACCGCTCCGCCAGATCACGGCTGCGCAAATCGGCGAGAGCACGGTGGGTCAGAGCGTGAACTTCTTCACGGGCGCTACCGCGTTTACGACGACCGCGGACCTGCTCGGGCTGAACCCCGACGGGAACAGCGAAATCTTCCAGGTGGGAAGAACTCCGGACTCGCTGACGGCGATCACGGCCACACCGGACGGCGAGTACGCGGAAGCTGCTCAGGCCATCCGAGCGAAAATCGCGCTCACTTCGAACGGCGATTTGATGGGTCTCAACGCCGACGGCAACCGCGAGATCTTCTTCTACGAGGAAGACGGCGTGCCGCCTCACCGCCAGATCGGCGATACGATGGGCTGCCTGAACGCAGTCCCGGCCATCGACTCGCGCGGCCGCTACTTGGCGTTCCAATCGACCTGCAACCGCATCGTGACCCTCGGGAATCCCGATCAGTCGGTCTTCCTCTGGGACGACAAGAAGCAGAAGCTCTTGCCTCTGGTCGTTCGCGGCGAGTTGAGCGCCGCGAGCGCGGGTCCGCAAATCACGTCGAAGCTCGCGGTGCTGACCTACGAGAGCAATCTCGACAGCGTCGTCGACCCGGCGATCTGCTTCCTCAACGTGAAGCTGTTCCTGAAGACGTTGGAAGCGCAGCCCTGAGCCGCGAGGACGGTTCTCAAATCGCTCGGCGCACTTGCGCGCCGAGTGTTTTCGCGAGCAGCGTGTTCGAGAGTCGCAACGGCCAGCTCTTGATCGGTCGATCTAGCCGGACGCAGTCACTCCAGTTTCTGGGCGCTAGAGCCGTCGCTTCGAGTCGCTCGAGCGCGAGTGCGAATTCCGCCGTGAACCGTTCGCCGCTCGGGCTCAGCTTCGAATTCTCGGCAGGAATGATCGTCGGGTTCGTGTTGATCTCGTAGGCTTGAGGAAGGCCATCGACGACGCCGTAGTCGATTCGCCCGTAGTCGATCCGGGCGATCTCGAACACGCGTCGGATCCAATCGGCGTGTGGATTCAGTTCCAAGTACCGTCGCTCTTCGGCCCATTGGGCGTCGTTGAGGATGCGCGTGTCTGCTTTGACCACCCATTCGCGCGACTGCATCGCATGACGAGGCAAGACTTCGCCGTCGATGTAGAAGGCGCCGTACTTTCGGTACAGACCGTCGTCGTTCCGCTCGGCACAGAACTCCGTCACCAAGCGCGACCCGCGACTCTTTCCGTCGCGTACCAGAGCTTCGACTACCGCGTCGAGCTCCACTTGCGACTCGATCAGACCCGTCTCGGGGCCGGCATGGTCGTTTTCTCCGCGGAGAAAGACCGGAAACCGCGCGGGCTTCCGTGCTTCGGTCAGACGGTACACGTCGAAGCGATTCACTCCGGTCTCGTGCAGCGTACGCAACAGCTCGTAGCGACACATGGATCGGAGCGGGTGATTCATGAGCTTCAAATCCGGAGCCCCACGTCGAATGGACTCCCACACCTGCGCCGCGAGCTCTCTGTCGCCGTCGTTCAATCGCTCCGAGTCGGCAAAAACGTGCACACATCTCGGGACTCGCGTCGCGCGAAAGAGCTCGTCATAGCTCACGATCTCGATGCGCCGGCCGAGCTCTCCCGCCCAACGCCGAGCGTAGGGCGCCAGTGTGTCGTGATGCCCCGCGTGGAGAACGAATCTCAACACCTGGCCATTCTCTCTGTCCTCTCGACGCTCTGCCACCGATTCCGGCGCGACGTCGGCCGGGACAACCCCCCGACCGGCGCTCGCGCCTCGCCCGGGGAGTGACGATCGGAGCGGCGCCCGACGCGCGAGCGGCGAGTGTGCCGGAGCGTCGGTCCTTGTCGGTTGAATCAACCTGGGCTAGGTCTTGTTGATGCAGTCGCGCGTTGAGATCCGTGGATTCGGCGATGGCGCGCTCGATCTGCTTCGCTACTTTCGTGTCGACGAGATCGCGCATTTCGACCGTGCATTGCGGGAACATCTCATCGGCTGCTTCACGCTGCTCGATTGCTGGGGGGCGCCTTCTCACGTCTGCGTCACCGGCTTGTTCCACAGCATCTACGGCACGGCGACCTTCAAGAGCGCCGCTGCCGCGGCGACCGATCGCCCGCGGATCCGCAACGTCATCGGAAGTGCCGCCGAAGAGCTGGTCTACCTTTTCAGTTTCGGAGATCGACGACGCTTGCTGCTCGACAGCCGAACGGCCCCTCATCTCTGGACATCGCACAGCGGCGACGAGCGAGCGGAGATCGACGACGAAACGCTCGGCTGGCTCGTCCTCGTCGAGGCGGCAAACTTCGTCGAGCAGCTTCCCCACATCGATTCGGTCTCCGACGCGACGATCGACGACATGATGCAACGCTTCGACGCGCAAAAGCGGCACCTTCCTCCCCACGTCCGGCATGCGCTTCGAGAGGCGTACGACGCGCGGCTCGACCGAGCGACGCGCACGTGAATCGAAGACCGCTCGCGGCTTTCGAGCCTTTCCTCGTCGCTGCAAACGTCCGCGGTACGATCGACGTCGCGAGCACTCACGTGGAAGATGCGCGAGGCCAAGTCGGCGATCTCGTGATCGGGACGGTCTTTCCAAACGCCGGTACGCCGCTCACCGTGATCGACTCCGATCGCCGCGCCCACGAAATTTCGGAGCCACGCACCGTCGTCGCCGTGCTCGGCCCGCGCGATTCGTCCACGCATGTCTGCGCGACCATTCCTGCCGGCGGCCTCATGGTGAACGAGGGACGGGCGCTTTTCTGGGTGGCCGGCGAGAGCGGGATCGTCGGCGACCTGGAGCGCGAAGCTTCGCCAAGCTCCGTGCACAATCCCGAGCACGCCGTCGAGTTCCGATGCTCGGGGCTCGTCGCGGATTCGGAGGGCACCCTGAACGTGCGGCGCTTCGCCGTGCAGTCCTCGGTGTCGCGCGTTTCCATTCCCGTCGTCTTCGTCGCCGCGACCTCGAGCGAGGCGGGCAAGACCGTTCTCTCCGGCGAGCTCATTCGGCGGCTATCCGCTTCCGGGTATCGCGTGGGCGCGATCAAGGTCACGGGAACCGGCGGGGTTTTGGACTCGGTGCATCACGCCGCGAGCGGAGCGTTCGCGACGTTGGATCAAGTCGACGCCGGTCTCATCACGACTCATTGCGATGCCAACGAGTTCCAGCAGAGGATTCCGCTCGTCTTTCGACGAATGGAAGAGCTCGGTGCCGACCTCATCCTGGCTGAGCTCGGCGGAGACCTGGTAAGTGCCAACAATCCGGAGATCTTCCGCCTTCCGGAGCTCACGCGGAGAGCAGAGCTGCTCATCGTCATTGCAAACGACGCGCTCGCCGCAGCCGGTGTCGACGCTATCAACACGAAGCGACTGCGGTTCCCGGCAAATCGCCTGCGCTTTCTGTCTTCTCCTTTCCGAAACCACGCGGGCATGACGCGAAGGATGGCGGCAGTCGGCGTGCACGACGTGCTCGATCCGCGCTCGCCGGGCGACATCGACGCTCTGGCCAGCGAGATCGCTTTAGGGATCGAAGTAGGCACGCCGCACGAATCGCGCGCTCGCGCCAAGGGCGCACAGAAGCCTCGATGATCCTCGAGGTCGAAGCCGGTGAGCGAGCGCAAGCCGCGTCGCGTGAGGTGGCGCTGTTCAACTACCGGCGTCGCGGCCTCGGCATTCTTCCGGGTTTGATCCCGGAGCACCGCGTGAGCGCGTTGCTCGACGAGTCGGACCGGCTGTGGCGCGTCTTCGAGGCGCGCGGCGTAGCCGATCTTCGTATCGGAGTCCGCGTCCAGCCTTCCGGCGAGGTCCGTCTCGACCGTCTCGATCCGGTCGCAGACGTGTCACCGGTTTTCGCCGATTTCAACGCGGATCGAGAACTCGTGGCCCTCGCGGAGTCGGGCCTCGGCACGCGCGTCGTCGTGATGAAAGAGAAGCTGATCTATCGGGCCCCCGGAACGATGGGGTTCGGGCTGCATCGCGATGCCGACTACAACACTCCGCGAACCGGAGTTCCCGGCAATGAGGTTTTCACCGTCGCTATTGCGCTCGATCCCGCAACGGTCACGAGCGGTCCTACCGAGTTCTTTCCCGACCTTCGGTATGCAGTCACTCCGCGTCCGGCCGGCGAGTCTCGCGACATCGACGTGGTAGCCCTCGAGGGTCAGACTTCGGTGATGCCGGAGCTTCGGACCGGCGATGCCTTGATTTTCGATGGCCTCATCCCTCACCGCAGCGCACGCAACGACAGCGATCGGCCACGGCGCATGTACATGATCACCTACGTCAACGCTCGGCACTCAGGTGCGCGCGAGATCTACTATGCGGCGCGCGTAGAAGAAGACGGGAAGAACCGCCGTCGTCTGCTGGACGCCGACGTCAGCCGAGCGCCGTAAGTTGGCGCCGAGCTTCGTACACCACCATACTCACCGCGTTGGCGAGATTCAGGCTTCTGACGCCGGGCTCGTCGATCGGAATTGAATACACCGAGTCGCCAAAACCGCGAAGTCGCTCGTCTCCGAGCCCGCTCGTCTCTTTCCCGAAGAACAACCGATCGTCGGCGCGAAAATCGCATCGCGTATAGGCCGGCCCGCGCCTCGCGGCGAAGGCGACGCAGCGTCCGCTGAGCCCGGCGCGCTCGTAGGCGGCCCAGTCATCGAAGACGTGAAGGTCCACGAGAGGCCAGTAGTCGAGACCCGCGCGCTTCAAGTAGCGATCCTCGAGCGAGAAGCCGAGAGGCCCGATGAGATCGAGCGGCGTGCGCGTGGCAGCGGCAAGGCGCGCGATCGATCCCGTGTTCTGCGGGATCTCCGGCTCTACCAGCACGATCCTCACTTTGGAGTCGCGATCCGGGATCGCTTTCCGCGCTGCTCGAGCCACGCGGCGCCGGTCGCTTCGTCGAGCGCGATGTGCGTCGTGAGGCGATAGTAGGGCCCGCGAAGAAAGCGTGCGACGATCCTGCCTCGCGCGCCCCGATCGAGCTCGCAGTAGAGAACGTTGTCGGCGCCAATCACGAGCGTGTCGGCATCGAGGTCGTCGGTGGCACCGTCGTTCGCACGGACGCGAAAACCGGAAGCCGGATCGCCTTCGAGCTGGGTCACGACGAGGGCCGTGTCCTCCACGGTCACCGAATGTCGATCGACGCCGAGGTCGATCAACCAACCGCCCGTCCCGTCGGGCCTGACGTTCTCGGCGAAGAGCCGCGCGATGCGCGGGTTCCCGATCACTTCTTCGTCGGCGTACCAGCGACCGTCCTTTCGGAACGAGATCACGTAGCCGCCGATCGACCAGAAGCCCGCCATCGCCATCAGGAGTCGCTCCGTGATTGCCGCGTGTCGAGCATCAACGTCACCGGCCCGTCCGCGCGAAGGTCGATGTCCATGTGCGCGCCGAACCTCCCCGTCGCGACTTCGACGCCGAGGGCGCGGGCTTTCTCTACTACACGCTCGATCAGCTGAGCCGCGCGCTCGGGCGCCGCCGCCGCAACGAAAGAAGGTCTCCGGCCGCGACGCGTGTCGCCCATGAGCGTGAACTGAGAGACTACGAGGAGGCCTCCGCCGATGTCACCGAGCGCCAAGTTCATCTTTCCGTCCCGGTCGGCGAAGACCCGGAGCCCCACCATTCGATCGGCAAGCAGATCTGCGTCGCGCTCGTCGTCTTCGTGGCCCACCCCAACGAGCGCGAAGAGCCCACGCTCGACCGCGCCGACGCAGACCCCGTCCACGTTCACGGCCGCACGCGCCACGCGTTGCACCAAGCCCTTCAAGCGCGGCCAACGTGCACCCGCAAGAGATACTAGGCAACCTGCCAACCGAGGAGCGCTTCAGCTGCAGGGCGGGCAGTCGAGCTCGACGGGCTGACCGACGGCGTAGCTCAGAACAAAGAGCGCGTCGCTCGCGGTGACAGCCGTCGATCCGTCGACGTCGCAGGCGCAAAGAGCGCAGGGAACGAGTCCCACGGCGGCGTTCAGCGTGAGAAGAGCATCGGTAGCGGTCGTAGCCGAGTCCCCGGTCGGATCGGCGCAGCTCGCAACGGGGAGTGTCGACGTGGTGGTCGAAGTCGTGGTGGTGGTAGTCGTGACGAACACGCAGTCCTCGACCTCGGGGAGCAGCATTTGCACCGGCACGAGCGGCACGACGTCCGTGCCGCCCACTTTCTTCTCTTGCACAACGGTCACGTCGAAGTCGCCGGCTACGGGAATCTCCGCCGACAAGGTCGTGCAACGTGCGAGCGGCGAGATCAGGCTCGAGATGCCGGCGGCAGAGTCGATCTCTACGCCGAGAAGGCCTGCGTCGTCATCCTCGAAAGTCGCGGTCGCACCGTTCGCAAGCACCGTGCAATCGACCGCGCTCTCGTGGCCTTCGAACCCGACCGCTGCCGTCACATACGCAACGTCGAAGTCGATCTCGATGATGCCGATCGGCGGAAAGCGCGCGTCTTCCACCACGAAGGTGAGAGGGCAACGATAGGTATCGGCCTGCGCCCAGGCGACTCCGCCGCCGCCTTCGAGCAAGAGCGCGAGCGTCGCCGCGACTAGCGCAAATGCCTTGCGTCTTGCTTGGCGCGCGCCTTGCGGCGATTCCGAGCGCACGATCACCACCTAAGGCTAGCGAGGCTAGGCTTCGACCAGCAACAAAGAATCGTAGGAAGGCCAGGTTTCTAGAAGGTTTCCGAGATCCCCCAGGTCCCGACCCGCCGTGAACGGGCCGGGACCTTTCCGTGCGTGGGGGACCCGCGTTGCTCAGTAATCCAAGTCCAGCGCGGGGGGAGGGACGGGGTTACCGGTAGGACCGGTTGAATCGAAAACGTTGAAGGAGAAATCGGACTCGCTCGGCTTGGCCGTGACCGCACGGAAGCGGCACTCCGCTAAGTCGATGGGGCCTGTAAAGCCGCCGGGTACGGAGACGTCGATGGTAAGCGCCTCGTTCCCGCTGTCGTTCGTGAAGGTGGCGCTGGCGCCGGCGACGAGAGGGATGCAATCGACGTCGACGCCCTCACCTAGAAAGGACTCGTTGGTCGGGCCGTAGTGGACGTCGAAGGCCACCGAGCCGAGCGCTATGACCTGGTCGACGCGGAGCACGATCGGCAGCGCGCAGACCAGCTCGGGGATCAAGCCCACCGAGCGGAACAGCACTCGCTGCGCATCCGAGACACTGACTCTCGCGTCGCCGGTTGGATCGCAGGCCGTGAGCACACAGGGGCTCACGAGATGGATCGCGGCTTTCAGCACCCACTGCGCGTCTATGACGTTGACAGTTCCGCTGCCGTCGCCGTCCCCGCAGATCTGATCCTCCCTGCAGTCGAGGCGGCAGCCGCCGGGGGTCGCGTTGTCGTTGGAGGGGCCGTCGTCGCACTCTTCGCCGCCTTCGATCGAGCCGTTGCCGCAGTCAAGCAGCGTCGTGGTCGTAGTGGACGTGGTGGTGGTCGTGCCGGCCGTGCAATCGATGTCGGAGAGCACGACACTCGGCATCGGTGTGATCGGCGCGAGCTGCTTCGTCGATGCGTCGCTCACCGTGATCGTGAAGTCGTTGACGGAAAGCACGTCGTCGGCGAGGAAGGTGCACTCGGCGAGAACCCGCGGTCCGGTAAAGCCGGCGAGACTGATGTACGCCGCGTTCACGCTACTTTGCGCTTCGGCGTCCTGAATGCTGGCGAAGGCGCTCGTCACTTTGTTCGTGCACTGCACACTGGCGGCGCTTCCCGCGAACTCGCCGGGCGCTGCCGCGTAGTCGACACTCCACTGCAGCGATCCCACCTCGACGGCGTCGACCAGCGAGAACTCGAGAGTGCAGTCGGTGGTCGTCGGATCCGACAACGTGGTCGATGTCGTCGTGGTCGTGCTCGTAGTCGTAGTGGAGAAAGCCCCGTTGCAGTCGAAGCTCTTGACCGAGACGGTCGGCAACGGACTGATGGTCTGAAAATTCGTATCCGTGGCGTCGGTGACGATCACCGTGAAGTCGCTCGGGCTCGGTTGAGAGGCAGTCAGCATGTCGCAGACGACGAGATCGCGGGGCCCGCTGAAGCCGCTCGGTGCGATGTAGGCCGCCTGGAGAACGCCTTGCGCCCCGCCATCCGTGTCCGTAAAGGTCGGGAGCGCCGGCGCCAGGTTGGTGCAGGAGACCGATGCGCCGCTGCCGACGAGCTCCGTGCCCGGCTGCGTGTATGACGCCTCGAACTGCAGCGACGCCGCCGTCACCGCGCTCTCGAGCCGAAACGTAACCGAGCAAGCTGTCTGGGCGTCCGCGCTCGCCGCGATGGCGAGCGTCGTCGAGAAGACCGCGATCGCGGCCCTCACTTGTTTTGCGCCTCTCACCGTAGCTGTCCCTCGCAGTCTCGTTGCCGAACGCCGCGAATCGCGGCCTTCGTTCAGACGAATTGTGCAAGACACGGACCACGTACGCGCGCCCTACCGCATGCGTACTTTCTTAAGAGTCCGCTCGCGTGTCGCTTGGACACCGCGCCGTCGCGGACGGTGGCACGACGATGACGCTCGCCGTCGCTCTTTCGGCGCCGCTACTTGAAGTACGACAAGTACTCTTCGACGTCGTCTTTGCTGCCGATGACGAGAGGAGTGCGTTGGTGAATGTCGCTGCACTCGACGTCGAGGATGCGACGCTTGCCGTCCGTGGCGGCGCCGCCGGCCTGCTCGATGACCATGGCCATCGGGTTGCCTTCGTACATGAGGCGAAGCTTGCCTTTCGGCGGCCCCGCTTTCTGCACCTCGCCCGGGTAGAGGAAGATGCCACCCTTCAAGAGATTGCGGTGGAAGTCGGCGACGAAGGACCCGACGTAGCGCGAAGTGTAGGGTTTGCGCGTGGGGCTTCCCCTGCGAACCGTCTCTACGTAGCGGCGAGTTTCTTCTTCCCACTTGGACGAGTTGCCCTCGTTGCAGCTGTAGATCGAGCCTCGTGCGGGGATCTTGACGTCGATCTGCGAGCAGCGAAACTCGCGTAGCCGCGGGTCGAGCGTGAACGCGTGTACTCCGCGACCGGTCGTCAGTACGAGCATCGTGCTCGTACCGTAGAGAAAGTAGCCGGCCGCGACCTGCTCGCCGCCCTTTCGAAGAAAGTCGTCTTTTCCGGCCGGGCCTGATGATTTCGAGCGCCGCCGGTAGATGCCGAAGATCGTTCCGATGCTGACGTTGACGTCGATGTTCGAAGATCCGTCGAGGGGATCGAAGTAGACCAAGTGCTCGGCGCTCTCGCCGCGACGCGAAGGCGCGATGATCTCTTCCTGCTCCTCGGACGCCATCCCGCAAGCGCTGCCTGCTTCGCGGAGCCACTCGACGATCAGGCCGTCGGCGTAGACGTCGAGCTTTTTCACGTCCTCGCCGTGCACATTGCGCTGGCCGGCCAAGCCCAAGATGTCGGCCAAGCCCGCACGGCTCACCTCGGCCGCGATCTCGTTCGCAGGCCGCGTCAGATCGATCAAGAGCCGAAAGAGGCGCTCGTCAATTTTACCGTCGGCGAGCTCCTCGAGCAGGTGAGTCTGAAGCGTTTGACCTTTCTCCATGGTGAACGTCCCCCGCAGCGGCGGGCGCTTTCCTATTTCAGGTCGTGGATCGTAGCAACGTGATTCGCGTCGGCGGCGCTACTCTGTGGTCCCAACCGTCGTGGCCGTGGACGCGACGACGCGCCACACAGCGTGCTCGACGCTGCCGGTGGACGGGAAGAACGACTGCCAAAGCCCGATCCACTGCCCGCCGCCGTCGGTTGCGATGGTCGGCAGGAGATCGTCGACGGAGTCACGGTTGGCGGCGTGATTCAACGGACCCGGCGGTGACCAGGTCGCGCCGTCATCCTCTGAAAAACTCATGAGTACGTCGGCATCACTGCCATCGGCGTAGCCGATGCCGCCCCAGGATTGCCAAACCACGGCCCAGCGGCCGCGAGCGTCGGTGACGATCACGGGATCCGTGTCCTCGCGAGCGTCGTTGTTCGCGTCAGAGTCGAGGTTGCTCGCTTTGAACCAGGTAGCCCCTTGATCGGCCGACATCGCATACATGATGTCGCGGTCGCCCCCGCGGATCCCTTCGAGATTCACCGCAGAGCTCCAGGCGACGATCCATTTGCCGTGGCCGTCGGTAGCGAGGCGTGGCGCCCAATCCGAGCCTTCGTCGCGTTGCGCTTGGCTGTTGAGGGGCTGGGGATCGCTCCAGGTAGTACCGGCGTCCGTGGATCGCGAGATCACGATGTCACGATCGATACCGATGCGACCCGCGAGCGAATCACCCGACGACCAGACTGCGAGCAAAACGCCGCTGCCGTCGGTGGCAACGTCGGGCGTCACGTCGAAGCCCAAGTCCTTGGCCGCGGTCGTGTTGAGGACGGCGGGATCGCTCCAGGTACGCCCGCCATCCGCCGAGCGCGCCGAGAAGATGTCGCTGTCTCCGCCGTACTTGCCACGGAAGGTTTCCGTAGACGCCCACACCGCGACCCACGCTCCCTTGGCGTCGTTCGTCAGACGCACGTCGAAATCGTTACCCCAATCGTGCTCGGCGCTCGTGTTGAGAGAAACGGGGTCGCTCCACGTCGCCCCGTCGTCTACCGAGCGAACGACGAGCAGGTCAGCGTCCACTCCGAGCTTGGCGCCGAGCGTGCCGCGCGCGCTCCATGCGGCGAGCCAAAGACCCTTCCCGTCGGTGCGCACCGTAGGCGAGAGATCGTCGCGCCGATTGCCGTCCGTGTCTTTGCTGAGCACCGTCTCGGCGCTCCAGGTTTTCCCGCCGTCGCTGCTTCGCGAGAGCACAATGTCGTAGGTGCCGTCGACATCTTCGCCGACCGGCTCGGTCGAGTGCCACACGGCGACCCAAGCACCTTTTCCGTCGGTCGTGATGTCGGCATTTCGCTGTACCGAAGGGCCACCGAAAAGATTGCTCGTGACGTCGTCCTTCAGCGCATGGTCGCCGAGCACGCGAGGCTCGCTGAACACCGGGGGTGGCGCAAAGCGCGCGGCAGCGATCGCGGCGACGACGGCAACGGTCCCGCCAAACGCCACTGCGGCCAGGGTCGCTGCGCAGGCTTTCTCTCGTCTGGTGATGCGTCTCAAACGTTCCCCTCGGGCAGTGCGGCCGCCAACCCCACCTGAGGGGTGCTGCGCGCGACCGCCAGGCAACGAGCATACCCAGTTCGCGCCGAAGCAAGAATAGGGAAACACCCCCAAATAGTGCGTCAATCAGCGAAGACCGCTAGAGTCTCCCGTGATGACGATCGCGCGTCCGCGGCCCGCGCTGGCTCTGCCGTCCGTGTTGCTCTGCTGGACGTCGCTAACCTTGGCCGTGGCCGGCTGCTTTTCCCCCGCCGAGCGCCCGGCCTGCAGCCCTCCCGCCTCGCCTGGCGAGGTTGGCAGCCTTTGCGGCTTTCACAATCCCGAAGACGTGGAGTACGTCCGGCGAGCCGGCCTCGTCGTCGTATCGAACCTCCGGTTCGGCGGAGTTCACGGGGAGGAAGGCGGCTACATGGCAGCCTTCGAGCCCGGGCTTGATGCGGTCGCGTTTCGCCTCTGGCCCCGGGACGG
>Ga0247727_10000606_pt1 | contig 87919 bp, 68 predicted proteins | sample WisWelCaveWW1625_FD_202498 | JGI IMG/M metagenome (GOLD analysis project Ga0247727, IMG submission 202498) | Biofilm microbial communities from Wishing Well Cave, Virginia, United States - WW16-25 | ecosystem: Environmental > Aquatic > Deep subsurface > Groundwater > Cave microbial mat | place... | reverse complement strand
TGATGTCGAAGACCGCGTGCGCGCTTCGTCGATACTCGGCCATCTTTCCATTCTCGCAGTCGAGCCGGAGTCTGGAAGGAAGACCGCCTGAAAGGCGGTGGGTTTAGACCTTGAGATGGATCTAAACAGTTGAATCTCTTTCACAAGTCGTTCGACAGTAGCCGCCAGCTCGCCGTGGACATATGCTGTAGCGCTGACCTTTTGATCGAACAATCCACGCGGATCGTCGAAGATCTCGCTGTCAACTCGGTAGTCCACAGGCATCACGAGCCACGAATCGCCGGGGTAAATTGTGCCACCATGTGTTTTCTGGGAGGCCCGGAAAAGGGTTCGCCCCCTGTCACTGCGCTCGGGCACCCGGGCGGCATGCGTCGTGTTTGTGAATTCAAGCAGGCGGGTCGGCATCACCACGTCCACGTGCCACTCACTTATGGATCTTGTGCCTTCGTTGGTCAACATGACCCGCAGTCGGTAGTCATGACGCTCCGACCGGATGTTGATCTTGTCGTATTCGATTGAGAGCTTCACTACCGAGTTCTGGCCGTGCAACTCTGCAAGTATGAGACCAAGCGCGTCTCGGAGTTGTGTCCTGAAGGCGCCGTCGCTCTTCCGCTCGGCTTGGCATGTCCTCCGGGGAGTTGTACGTAAGCACCCTCTTCTGGCGAAGATCGAATGGTAAGTCCTGGAGGGTCCCAAAGGCGAGGTTCTGAACGAGAATTGTTCGCCGATCGCCGAGAGCTTTCAACGCGTAGCCAAGCTCGATGAGCACGTTCGGATTCGGAGTGGGTCTGTACTGGTCACCAGAATTGACGATGGTGACATCCGCAACGATGACCGCGCTAGCTTCGATCTTTTCAAGGATTGTTGACGCGATATCAGGGGCTCCGGGGACAGCCAGAGTGTCGCGATCAACCACCGGCTCGATTGCTATTGAGTCATCGGACCGCAGTTGCTCCGCGGCGTCCTCAAGCGCCTTTTGGATCAGCGTCCGGTTGGCGGCCGCCCTGGTGTCTGACTGCCAAGAATAGAAGACCGTAACCTTCAACAGAACTCCTCTTGCTTCCGGCTAACGACTCGGAGTTCACCGGCGCGACGTCTTTTGGCGCGTCCGGTGCAACGCCTTGCTAGCCGGCCGCACGACTCGGCTGATGCTCAGGAGCGCCCGCAACGCTTGATTCACGGCAGCGTCCGTCGGGAAGGCCTCAGCCACTTCAGGGTCCAGGAGCACGAGATTGGTCCCGGCGCGATACTTCTTCACGTACTTACCCCGCACGCCTCCCTTCATCGAGGCGAAGTCGTATTCCGGAAGCATATCATCCATGGGTTTGCGGTTAGCCTTCTTCATAAAACCTTCGCTCATGACGTGTTGCCCGTCTGGCACTGATGATCCGGACTGTGTTGTTGTGCTCCGTGTGCGCCACCACCAGAATCCGCCGGCGGCTGGACATGCCTATGGTCAGGAACCGCGGGTCAACCAGGCTGGAATGGCCCGTGTCGGGAAACGTGGTTGAGAGCGTGTCGTCCAGCACAGTCGCGGCTTCATGGAAATCGATCCCATGCTTCTTGAGGTTGGCAGCGGCTTTCATGGGATCCCATTTGAAAACCACACTGTCAGTATACGCTGTGGCCAGCAGTGCCCGGACCGGCGGCTAACGGGCCGGGCGCTCAGGCGCGGCCCGGTTTTGGCCGTTCCCTGGTGGGGCACAAGAACGCGGATGCCGAGCAGCGCGTAGACCACGCGGAACGCTTCGCCCCGGAACGGCAGCGCTGTTTCGAACACGCCCGATCCCATGCCATGCATGGGCTCCGCGGTATCGGCCTTTCCGCCCTCGGGCCGCGCTCGTCAAGGAAGCCCATCACGCCGGCAAGGCCGCCGCGACCGTGGGCCTCGACAGGAAGGCGTGGGGCACGCCCACCGCGAACCCCGGGCGGACCCGACCCGTCATGGAAGCGAGCCGGGCTGTGGCGCGGGGAACACCTCGGCGAGCGGCAGCTCAATGGCCGGGTCGGCCGTGCGCAGGATGCCGTCCTTGGCCTCCCTCATGCCATCCGCGGTGTAGAGGTAACCGCGGCGAGTGCGGGGATTCACCACCCAGACGCAGGGAATTCCGAATGCCAGGTACTCGTCGATCTTCTCCTGCAATTCTTCGGCGCGGTCAGTGGGGGAAAGAATCTCGATAGCGACCAGCGGGGGAGCCGTGATCACAGGGCCCGCGGGCATCGGACCGGCGACAACGACGACATCGGGAATTCGAAAGCGGGTCCGCTTCACCTGCACCAGCACGGCCGGTGCGGTCCAGAATCGAGGATAAGCGGCCCGCAGGCGGACTACGATGCTTCCCTGCAAGTCGCCGTGAAAGACATCGCCCACGTTTACCTCCACGAGCCGGCCGTCCAGGTATTCGCGGTCGCCGTCCTGGAAGCTGGTGTTCAGATACTCTTCCACCGAGACCAGCGTCATGGTGCTCATAGCTTTATTGTAGGCTGTACCTATGTCCCTCCGCAGTCTTGTCCTGATCCCTTGCGCATGCACAGCCGCCTGGGCCGGCCTGGTGACGGTGCATGTCGTCGACCGCACCGATGTCCTCGACGGCAAGTCCTTCGGCAGCCGCGGCGCCTACGAGCGCATCGTCGCCCGCGCCTGGTTCGCCGTCGACCCGGCCCTCGCGCAGAACCAGGCCATCGCCGACATCGCGCGCGCCCCGCGCAACGAGCGCGGCCTGGTGGAGTTCTCCGCCGACGTCTTCGTCCTGAAGCCGCGCGACCCCACCCGCGGCAACGGCACGGCCCTGTTTGAGGTGTCCAATCGCGGCGGCAAGGGCCTGCTCCGCCAGTTCAACTACGCCACCGGCGGCGCGCTCGATCCGGGGACGCCCGAGGACTTCGGCGACGGTTTTCTCATGGAGCGCGGGTACACGCTGGTCTGGCTGGGCTGGCAGTTCGACGTTCCCGACCGGCAGGAAATGCTGAAGCTCTACGCGCCGGTGGTCAAAGGCGTCACCGGGCTAGTGCATTCCGACTTCATGGCCTCCACTCCCGTCCCGAGCTTTGCGGTCTCCTCACGCGACCACAAACCTTACCCGGCGCTCGGCCCCGACAGCCCCGCGCACACGCTGACCGTTCGTCGTTTCACGGACGGCGATCGCGAAGCGATTCCGCGCAACCGCTGGCGCTTCTCGGATCCGGCGACGGTGACGGTTGCGGGCGGCATTCGCGCCGGCCACGTCTACGAGGTGATCTACGAATCGACCGACCCAGCGGTGGCGGGCCTGGGTGCGGCCGCCATTCGCGACTTCTTCTCGTTTCTCAAGTACGGCGGCGGCGACGCGGTGGCGCTGCTCGGCGATCAGCGTCGCTTTATCCGGCGGGCCATCGCCTACGGCGTCTCCCAGAGCGGCCGTTACCTGCGCCAGTTCCTCTACGACGGATTCAACGCCGACGAAAAGAACCGCAAAGTGTTCGACGGCATCTGGCCGCACGTGGCGGGCGCCGCGCGCGGCAGCTTCAATCACCGGTTCGCACAACCTTCGCGCTCGGGACCGTACAACCTTACCGATATCTTCCCCTTCCGCGACCTTACCGATCGCGACCCGGTGACCGGCTGGGAAGACGGGCTGCTCGCCCGCACGGCCCGCGCGGGCGTGGTACCGAAGATCTTCCACACCAACAGCTCGAACGAGTACTGGGGACGCTCGGCGTCGCTGATGCACACCACCATCGACGGCGCTTCCGACGCCGCGCCCGCTCCCGAGGCGCGCATCTACCAGTTCGCTTCCACGCAGCACGGCGCCGGCTCCTGGCCACCGCGCCGCGGGGGGACATCCCTCTACGAAGTGAACCCGAACGATTACCGGCCGCTGATGCGGGCCCTGCTCGATGCGATGAACGACTGGATCGCGAACGGCAAGGAGCCGCCCCCGTCGCGCCACCCCGGCACGGACCGGCTGGCGCCGCTCGAGACCCTGCGCTTCCCCGCGATTCCGGGCCTCCAGCGACCGGTCCACGTGCGGCGCGCGATGCGCCTCGACTACGGTCCGGAATGGAAGACCACGGGCGTGCTGAGTAAGCTGCCGCCGGAGAAGAAAGGCGAGCCGTACCCGGTGCGCCTTCCGGTGATGGACGCGGACGGCAACGAAGTGGCGGGCATCCGGCTCCCGGTGGTGACCGTACCGCTCGGAACGACGTTCGGCTGGAACATGCTGGACCCGAAGCTCGCGCGCCTGGAGGAGATGCTGGGCCTGGAGGGCACCTGGATTCCCTTCGCGCGCACGCGGAAACAGCGCGAGGCGGCCAAAGACCCGCGACCGTCGATCGAGGAGCGCTACGCCGGCAGGAAGGACTACCTGGATCGCGTCCGCGCCGCCGCGGCCGAGCTGGTGAAGGATCGCCTGATGCTGGAGGCGGACCTGGCGCGCGTGGTCGCGGAAGCCGAGCGCCGCTGGGACGACCTGACGGGCGCTCCCCGCCAGTCCGGTCTTTAATAGGGAGCGACGCGCTCCGGCAGCGGGTCCGCTATCTCGAGCGTCTTCTTCAGCATCGCCACGCGCATGCGGTCGAGCAGCGCGCGCGCGGCGGGCTCGCGCGCCTGGTTGCGGAACTCGTCGGGGTCCTTCTCGAGGTCAAACAGGATCTCGTCGCCGCTCGACCAGTAGGCGTACTTGGCCTCGCGCGTGCGCAGTATGCGGTTCTCCCGGCCCTGCATGCAGACCGAGTCCCGACCCCGGCCGCCGTTCATGGCCGCCACCAGCGAGATGCCCTGGTTGCCCTTCGGCGCAGGAATCCGCAACATCTCGAGCAGCGTCGGCATGACGTCCAGAATCTCGACCAGCTCCTGGGAGCGCCGGCCGCGCGGCACCCCCGGCCCGCGGACGAGCAGCGGGATGCGCATGGCCCCGTCGTAGGGCAGCGCGCTCTTGCCGTTGAGGTGGTGATCGCCGAGGTAGTCGCCATGGTCGCTGGTGAGGACCACCAGCGTGTTCTCGAGCACGCCGGCGCGCTCGGCCGCTTCCAGGATTCGGCCGATGCCGCGGTCGAGGTTCGACACCATGGCGTAGAAATGTTTCCGGTACGCGGTCCAGGTGTCCTCCGGCGTCCCCGCCAGCCGCAGCAGCGCCTTCTTCACCGCGGGCGGCGCGTAGTCGGCCTCGTCCGCCCGGTAGCGCCGCGGCGGCAGGGTAACGTGGCGGTACAGCTCCAGCATCGAGGCCGGCGGATTCAGCGGCGGATGCGGCGCGTAAAAGCCGGCGTGCACGAAGAAAGGCCGGTCCTTGTTCTCCTCGATGAAGCGCGCGGTTTCGCTCGCCACCCAGTGGGCGTGCGTCGTGCGCTCGTCGCCGGCGAACGTGTAGTAATCGAAAACGCCGCGCTCGCCCGGCATTTTCACCATCGCTTTGCGCCGCACTTCCGCGCCCTGGGCGTCGAGCCACCGGCCGTAGGCGTCGTCGTAGCAGCCGGGCTCGTCCGAGAGGCGCATCTGGTGGAAGCCGTAGGGCGGGTGATACTCGCGGTGGTTGCGACCGCTGTGCGGCCAGAAATGGAGTTTGCCCATCTGGCCGGTGTAGTAGCCGTGCTCGCGAAGCAGGTGGGTAAGCGTGATCTCGCTCTCCGGCAGCTTGATGCCGTTGCTCATCACGCCGTGAGCGTTCGGGTAGCGGCCGGTCATCAGCGAAGAGCGATTGGGCGCGCAGGCGACTCCGACCGTGTGCGCCCGGGTGAAAGTGACGCCCTCGCGCGCCAGCCGGTCCATGTGCGGCGTCACGATCGCCGGGTTGCCGTTGGCGGCCACGTGGTCCCAGCGCAGGTGGTCGCCGGTGATCAGGATTACGTTGGGCCTCCGCGAAGCGTCTGCGGCCTGCCCGCCCAACCCCGGCGCCGGCAACGCGCCGGCCGCGGATCCAAGAAATGACCCGGGAAATGACCCGAGAAATGCGCGGCGGTTGATCCTCGGCGACATGGCGTGCTCCTTACGGCGCCAGCCTGGCGAACTCCGGCGTTTCGCGCAGGGTCTTGAAGTCGACGTCCGCGGCGGCCATCTTCCACAGGCCGCGGTTGAGCTGGAGCGCGCGGCGCAGCTCGGCCAGCGCGCGATCGTTATGACCGGCGCGGGCGTGCAGACGGGCGAGCGCGTAGTGCGCGGTGTCATCGGCGTCGTACTGTCGCACGCCGGTCTCCAGCTTGATGATCGCCGCCGCCAGGTCCTTCTGCGCCGTGCGCAGCGCGTCGAGGGTCGTCTGCATCAACTGGTAGTGGGCCGCCAGGCGAGCCAGCTCGCGGATCGGTTCCGGATTGTCGTCCACGCGCAGGTCCACCAGCCGGTCCGAGCCGAACACAGAGTTCTTGCGAACGATGATCAGCGCGGCGCTCTGCTTGCCGCGGGCGTCGCCGCCGGCGTCCTGGCCGGCTTGCAAGGCGGCCACCAGCCGCTCGGCGAAGGTTCCCTTGGTCTCCAGAAAGCCGCGCTCCATGCCCTTGACCACGTCTTCACCCGCCAGGATGTTGCCCTGCACGCTGTAGTTGGGTCCTTTGCGATGACCGGCCCAGGGATTGCACTTGGCGCCCGTCCAGGCGGCCACGTTGCCCTTGGCGTCGATGATGGCAAGCTGCCGGCGGTCGCGGCCCTCGTCGGCGCCGGTCAGCTTCTCCAGCGCCTGCTGGGCGGTGAGCCCCTGATCGAGCAGCCGCAAGCCTTCCGGGCCGTAGGAGTAGTTGGCCGCGGCCTGTGTGGTGATGGCGCCGACCTCGGCCTTCGCCCACGGACACACCGAGCCGACGTTGAAGTACTTGGACTGGACGGCCACGCCGAAGTCGCCCGTATCCTCGTCCCGGGCGACGATCGAGAAAGTGGACAGGATCGGTTCGCCATCGCCTGCCAGGACTGCGCCGGCGAGAAAAAGCAGCAGCGTTCGGTTCCGCATTTGGATTCAGGATAGCGCGCCTTATCGATCCGTGGCGCGGGTGCGCGTCGAAAGCGCCGCCAGAACCAGCCGCAAGGTCTCGGCGGCGATTTCCTCCTGCGAAATTTGTGTGCCGCCCTCCCGCGAGACGACCGCCCCAGGTTTCTTCTGCGGGCCTCCGCGGTCGTGCCCCGCGGTTAGCGGCTCACCGGAGAGTGGCGTGCCTGCGCGCCAGCCCTCGCGCGAGCCGTCGTATCGGAAGGTCGACCCGGCGAGCGGCGCGACGCCGGTGTTGGCCTGGTCGTACTGATCGTCCCGGCCGCCCATTCGGTAGATCACCAGGTCGAGCGACGGAATGACGTAAAGGATGTGCCCGCCCGAACCGGTTTTCCAGAAGGCGTCCCGAGGCAGGCCGCGCCAGCGCCCGTTGCCGTTCACGTCGAACTGCAAGCTGTAGTCGAAGTGTGGATTGTATGGCGAAGGGCGCCGGCACATGTGGACATAGCCGGCCGGAACGAGTCGGCTGTTCCCCCAGCGCCCCTCGCGCAACAGGAGATATCCGAAGCGAAGCATGTCGGTGGGCCGTACGGCGATTCCCCCGCCGCCACACGTGTGCCGGAGCGGGCTGTTCTTGTAACCCCAACCCCACCGCTCCCAGCCCATCGGCGCCGCCAGCTTTTCTCGAACGTATTCCTCCAGCTCCTTGCCCGTGATGTGACGGATCATCATCGAGACCAGGTGAGGGGACGAGGTCGCGTAGGAATATCCTTCGCCCGGCGCGCACCACAGCGTCGTCGTATTCATCGGACCTCCCGTTCTGCCGGCCGCCATGTCATCCGCGCACGCCGGCCAACCGTCGGGACCCGCCGGATCAAGCCTGACTTCCAGCCCGCGGATCATGCCTGGATTATTCCCGCGGATCCCGGCCGTCATCGCCAGCAGGTGGCCGAGCTTGATGTCCGCCTTCCGGGGATCGCTGAGCGGGAACACGTGCGCGGGAAAGTAGGACTTCCCGAACACCTTCTGGTCAAGCCCGTGCGGAAACAGATCCGGCCTCTCGCGGAGCAGGATGCCGGCCGCTACGCTGGTGAACGCCTTGCCGATCGAGGCGTGATTGGGAGTCGCCTCGCGGTGCGCCTTCCCGAAGTAGCGCTCGTAGACGAGCCAGCCATGCCGGGCGACCAACAGCCCTCCGTGCTTGGATGTTTTCGCGGCGAACTCGAGGGCTTCGTCCATCAGGGCCAAGTCAATGCCTGTACGTCCGCGAACCGTGGCGGGGTCATTGATGGCTCGCCACCCGCCGATTGAGTCCGGCGGTGGGAAATAGGTTTGGGCACACAACTCCTTTGCGGCCGGAAGGATGGTGATGAACATCAGCCCCGGTAGTACTATGAGGCACTTTCCAGTACTGGACAGGATTGGGGATTGTGCCATGTACTATTACAGTGTCATATCGAGGTATAGAGCTACTATGTCGATTTCCTGGGAGTTACGCCCGGGCACTGTGAGCACGAAGATAGCAAGCCAGGGGTCCGTCCTGGTAGCCCCGGCCTGTACGCATATCGACCTGGCGATCGTGCGCTCGCTGGGCCGGCGTGGAGTACCGGTGGTAGCGGCCGTGCCCGGGCAGGGAGGCATAGCCCATCGGTCGCGATACTGCCACAGCTTTTTCCACCTGCCGGCGGCACCCGCCGAAGCCGTTGACGCCATCGCGCGGTTTGTTCGGCGGAATCCCGTTAGCGCCGTGTTCTGCACTGACGAGAGCTTCATTACCCTCCTCAACCGGGAGCGATCCGGGCTCGAACAGAACACTCGGTTGCTGTTTGCTCCCCAGGAAACTTTCGACCAGTGCCTGCACAAGGACAAGACGTTGGAGCTGGCGCGGAAGGTCGGCCTTCCGACTCCACGCACAGAGGTGATCACCAGGCTCGAAGACGTCGGCGCGTGCGCCGGCCTGCGCTTCCCGGTCGTGCTGAAGCCGCGACACAGGGACGCCCGCATGCCTCACATCCTGCCGTTCAAGGCGATTCACGTGGCCGACTTCCCCGAGCTGCGGCGGCGGATGGAAGGCTTCGCGGAAGTCGGCGAGTTCCCGTTGGTGCAGGAGTACTTCGAGGGCTCGGGCGTCGGCGTAGAGCTGCTGATCGAGGCCGGCGAGCCGCGCATCGTGTTCCAGCACCGCCGCATCCGCGAGTATCCGTCGAGCGGCGGCATCGGCGTTTATTGCGAATCGATGCGGCCGAGCCCGGAGCTGGTCCGGGATTCGGTGGCGCTGCTTGCCGCCATGAACTGGGAAGGCGTCGCTATGGTCGAGTTCCGTGTGGATGAGGCGAGCGGCCGGCACACGCTGATGGAGCTGAACGGGCGGTTCTGGGGCTCGCTGCCGCTGGCGCTGGAGGCGGGCGCGGACTTCCCCTATTGGTATTTCCGGTCGGCGACGGGGAAGGACATGGAAGGTTGCCCCAGGACGGGCCGGCCAGGGGTTCGCTGCCGCCTGGTGAGCCACGACACCGCGCGCCTGTTGAAGCTCCGGCACGCGGGCAGGGCCGGCTGGGGTGATTTGTGGCGATACCTGGCGGCTTACCGCCCCGGGGTCCGCTATTTTGTCTGGAGCCAGGACGATCCCCTTCCCGCGGTGGCAGGACTCGTGCACCGAGCCGGTCAGTTCCGGCAATGGTGGGGAGCGGGCTCCGCGGCCGCCGCTCGCGACCGTGAGGGGTCGATGGATGTTTTCGGATGGGAGGAGACCATCCTCCCGTTTCCCAATTAAGACAAACTTCGACGCCCTAGCCGGCCAAGTCTACTCCGAGGAAGCTCGACCGCTTCGATGCGCTGATCGGACGGCTGCCGCCCGAGGTTTATCTGTGCGCCGGCGACCGAGCAGGTTCGTGCTGTCCACGGTATGGCGGCGCGCATGTTATGCTTCCTTTGCAAGCAGTAATTTGAATTCCCCATGACCACCGTTGTAAAAATCAAGACTCCTCTCGTCGTCCCACCGGCGCTCCAGCGCCGTGCCGGCATTTCGCCGGGCGATCATGTGGAAATGAAGGCCATCCGTGGCGTGATCACCATCGTCTCCAAGCCCCAGGCGGCCGACGACGAGTACACCCCCGAGCAGCGCCGGATCCTCGATGCCCGTCTGTCCAGGGCACTTGAGGACGTGAAGCAGGGCCGGACCTATGGACCCTTCGAAACGCACAAAGAGATGATGAAGTTCCTCAATCGCCGCACCTCGAAGAAAGTCCGCGGAAGAACAATCACCAAGTCCAAGTCACGATGAAGCGCCGACTGACGCCGTCGGCAGACGACAGTTACAGCGCCGCTCCAGAGAACGTCAGGAAGGCCTTCGACAAGCAAGCCAGGCTGCTTGTCGAGAATCTCCGCCATCTCAGTTTGCGAGCGAAGAAGTACCACGAATCACACGACATCTGGCAGGCCCGCGTCAACAAGGATTGGCGCTTCTATTACAAGATCGAGGGCGATACCTATGTGATTCTGGACATCGTGCCCCATCCGAAATGACCGTGCGCGACCTGGCAAGCGGCGCATTTGTAACACGAACAGGACAGGCCAGGAGGCCTGTCCCACCTGTACACTGGAATCATGTTGCGACCGGCGGCGTTGCTGTGGATTCCCTGGGCATTCCTGTGTGCGCAGGAGTGGCCCTACTACGGCGGCGATGAAGGCGGATCGAAATACTCGACGCTGAAGCAGATCGACCGCGCCAACGTCGGTCGCCTGCGGGTGGCCTGGACTTTCCACACCGGCGATGTCAGCGACGGCAAGCGCTACGCCGTGCGCAGCGCCTTCGAGGCCACCCCTCTCATGGTGGAGGGCGTGCTGTATGTCACCACGCCGTTCTGCCGCCTGCTGGCGCTGGACCCGGAGACCGGCCGCCAGTTCTGGGCGTTCGATCCGGGAATCGACAAGGAAAAACCGAGCAATCTGTTCATCAACCGCGGCGCGGCCTGGTGGAAGGACGGCGCGCGGGGGCGGCTGTTCTACGGGACGCTCGAGGGAAAGCTCTACTCGATCGACGCCGCCACCGGCCGGCCGGTGGAGAGCTTCGGCCGTGGCGGCTCCATCGACCTGCGCGAAGGCGTGGCGGACCGGTTTCCCACTCGCAGCTACTCGCTGACCTCGGCCCCGGCCGTGTACAAAGACATGGTGATCACCGGCGCGCTCACCGCCGATGGCGAGCCGCGCGGCCCGAGCGGCGACGTCCGCGCCTTCGATGCGCGCACGGGCAAACTCCTGTGGCGCTTCCACGTCGTGCCCCGCCCGGGCGAGTTCGGCCACGATACCTGGGAGCCGGGATCCGCCACCGACCGCGCCGCCGCCAACGCCTGGTCCACGCTCAGCGTCGATTCCTCCCGCGGGCTGGTCTTCCTTCCGCTGACCTCGCCCGCTTTCGACTACTACGGCGGCGACCGCAAGGGCGCCAACCTGTTCGGCGATTCGCTGGTGGCGCTGGAGGCGGCCTCGGGCAAACGGGTCTGGCATTTCCAGACCGTGCATCACAACATCTGGGACTACGACCTGCCGGCGCAGCCCAACCTGGTCACCGTCGAGCGCGACGGCAAGCTGATTCCGGCCGTGGCGCAGGTCACCAAGACCGGCTTCACCTTCGTGTTCGACCGCTCGACCGGCAAGCCCTTGTTCGACATTGAGGAGAAGTCCGTGCCGGCGAGCGAAGTCCCTGGCGAGCAGCCCTGGCCCAGCCAGCCGTTTCCTTTGAAACCGCCGCCGTTCGCGCGGCAGAGCATGCGCCCCGAGGAGCTTACCGACGTGACGCCCCAGTCGCGCGCCTTCTGCGAGAAGCTGGTCGAAGGGGCCGTGTTCGGCGGGCTGTACACGCCGATCGGCCCGCGGCCGACGGTGCTGTTTCCCGGCACCAACGGCGGCACCAACTGGGGCGGCGCCGCCTTCGATCCCTCCACCCGGACTCTGTACGTCAACTCGATGGACGTGGGCATGATCTACCGGATGACCAAGCGGCCCGAAGGCTCCATCATTCCCTATCGGCCGCAGGGGTTGGGCACGACCAATTCGCGCTTCTGGGACCCGAATCTGTGGCCCTGCCAGAAGCCGCCCTGGGGCCACCTGACGGCGATCGACCTGGATCGGGGAGAGTTCCGCTGGCGCTCGGTGCTCGGCGTGGTGGATGCGCTTTTGGAGAAGGGGCTGCCGCCCACGGGCACCTCCAATCTCGGCGGCCCGGTGGTCACCGCCGGAGGCCTGGTGTTCGTCGGAGCGACCAACGACAGCCGCTTCCGCGCTTTCGACAAGGACACCGGCAAGGAGCTCTGGGTGACCCGGCTGCCGGCCAGCGCCCACGCCACTCCGATGACGTATCTTGGAAAGAAGACCGGCAAGCAGTTTGTCGTGATCGCCGCCGGAGGAGGAAACAAATACAACAGCGGCTACTCGGATGCGCTGGTGGCCTTCTCGCTGCCTTGACCGTGTTAGCCGCCGGCGAGACGGTGGTCTTCAGCCACAAGCGCCACGCGCCGCTCAAGATGGACTGCGTGGCCTGCCACGCCACCGCCGCCGTCGCCGAGCGGGCGGGCTTTCCGGCGGCTGTCAAATGCCTTGCATGTCACCCCGAGAAAGCCGATGCGCTGCGGTCGCCTTTCCCGTCCCGCCGCGTCTACAAGCTGGCTGATTTCGTCATCTTCAGCCACGCCAGACACATCGCGGCCGGAACGAATTGCCAGACCTGCCACGGTCCGGTCCAGGAGCGCGACCTGCTGCGCGCGGAGGTTTCCCATTCGATGAAGGCCTGCATGGGGTGTCACAAGGTCAGGCGGGCGTCCCTGACCTGCACCGCCTGCCACGAGCTCAGCCAGTAGGGAACAGACGCACCGGCCGGCATGCGATAATTCTCGGTTCGAGCATTCCTCATGAAAAGAGCTCTCGGCCCCATCCTGCTCGCGGCCCTGGCGGCAGCCTCGGCGCAGACGCCGGCCCCCACACGCCCCAAGCTGATCCTGGTGCTGATGGTGGACCAGTTCCGCATCGATTATTTCACCCGCTTCGGACCCGTCTATAACGGCGGCCTGGCCCGCCTGTGGAACGAAGGGGCGGTATTCACCAACGCCCACCAGGACCACTTCCCGACGGTCACCGCCATCGGCCACGCCACCATCCTCACCGGCGCACCGCCTTCGGTGAGCGGCATCATCGGCAACGAATGGTACGACCGGGAATCGGGCAAGCAAGTGACCAGCGTCTCCGACGATTCCATGAAGCTGCTCGGCGGCGGCAGCCGCGCGGCGGCGTCCCCGCGCAGGCTGCTGGTTAGCTCTCTCGGCGACCAGCTCAAAATGAGCGGGCGCGGCCGGCACAAGGTGATCGGCATTTCGTTCAAGGACCGCAGCGCCATCCTCCCCGGCGGCCGCATGGCCGACGCCGCCTACTGGTTCGACAACCGCAGCGGGAACTTCGTCTCGAGCACCTATTATTTCCCCGAGGTCCCGGAGTGGGTCGCCCAGTTCAACCGCGGCCGCACCGCGGACCGTTTTCTCGGCGCCGAGTGGACTCCGATCGAGGCGGGCGCCTCCAACCACGTCGCGCAGCCGTTCCGAAAGATGCTGGCCGCCGCCGGACCGGACTACTACGCCGCACTGCAATCCACTCCCTACGGCAACGAGCTGCTGGAGCTGTTCATCGAGCAGGCGATCGAGCACGAGCAGCTCGGCCGCGGCGAGCCGGATGTGCTCGCGATCAGCTTCTCCTCCAACGATTACATCGGCCACGAGCACGGCCCGGATTCCCCGCAGGTGCGCGACATCTCGATCCGCACCGACCGGCTGCTGGCGAGGCTGTTTCGCCTGCTCGACCAGCGCGTCGGCATGAAGAACGTGCTGGTGGTGATGAGCGCCGATCACGGCGTGGCGCCGATGCCGGAGCTGATGCAGCAGCGCCGCATGCCCGGCGGCCGCATCCCCGAGCAGGCCGTGGAGGAGAAAGTCCAGCAGCGCCTGACGGCTCTCTACGGCGAGGGGAAGTGGGTGGTTGGCACCACCGGCCCGGCGCCGTACCTGAACCTCGAGCTGATCCGCCAGAAGAGCCTGGATGCCGCCGAGGTGCGCCGCCGCGCGGCCGAAGCAGCGCGCGAAATCCCGCACATGCTCCGCGTCTACACCTTGGATCAGGTGCAGGCCGGCCACCTGCTGGACGATATGATCGACCGGCGCATCCGCAACGGCTTCCACGCCGGGCGCGCCTCGGACCTGTTTGTCGTCGCCGAGCCCTACTGGCTGTTCGAGGACCGAGGCACTTCCCACGGCAGCCCGTTCCACTACGATAGCCATGTCCCGCTGGTGTTCCTGGGAGGGGGGGTTCGTGCCGGCCGTTACCACCGCCGGACTTCGATCATCGACGTGGCGCCGACGCTGGCGGCAATGTTCGACGTGGAATCGCCCAGCGGTTCCTCCGGCCGGGTGCTCGAGGAGATGCTCGGCGGCCGCTGAAGCGCGTGATCACGTCACTCGGATCGGTTTGCCTGTGACGTCGTATCCTCGAACGCGCTGAATACTCCACCGCGACCGACAACGCGCTGTTCGAGGTCCGGCTCCCCCTTTGTGCGCTGCCGTAGACACGCGCTGGCGCTGATTCCACTCTGCCCGCGTTAACGTCTTGACGTCTAAACGTCATAACATTATGCTGGTGATTGTGTCACAGCTCAAGCGTGCAACCGTCTACCTGGACCCGAGCCTGCATAGGGCCCTTCGTGTGAAGGCGGCGCATACGGACCGCAGTCTTTCGGAATTGGTGAATGCCGCCGTGCGCCAAACGCTGGCCGAAGACGCCCGGGACTTGGCCATTTTTGCCGAACGTTCCAAGGAGCCCACCTTGTCGTTCGAGGATGTATTGAAGGACCTGAAGCAGCGTGGCAAGCTATAGGCTGCTTATCCAACGCTCGGCGGCCAAAGAGTTGGAGGCGTTGCCCAGCAAGGACCGAAGTCGCATCGTAGCGAAGATTGAAGGCCTCGGCGACAAGCCGCACCCCCCCGGCTCGGAAAAACTTTCCGGCGAAGAGAAGTACCGCCTCCGCCAGGGCGACTATCGCGTGTTGTATTCGATCCAGGATGCGAGCACGACAGTCACAGTCGTAAAGATCGGCCACCGGCGGGAAGTTTACCGCCGTTGACGAAGCTGTCTCTCGTTGTTACAGCTCGTGCCAGCAAACCACTCGGGCGCTCAGGCGCGGCCCGGTTTTCGCCGTCGCCTGCAACGCCTTGGTCAGACCATCGGCCTCTACCGTTGCGGATGTCCAGACGCCTAGTGTCCTGAGTTAGAAATTCGCCACATAAGTCTTTGTGGGGCGGACGCCCTCGTCCGCGCTGGGGACCCTATTCGAGTGCCCAAACAAGGCCGACGAGGGCGTCGGCCGCGGTCCTGGGGGACCGCCCCACGATGTGAACTTATCTAATGAACTTCCAATTCAGGACACTAGCGCCATGGTGCACCCTGTGGCGGAGAGAAAGCACGCCGGCGGGCCCGACGCGTATTTTTGATACGATTTTTGTCAACCTGGTATGCTTGTGCCCCGGGCAACGGAAAGAACTTCCCACATCGAAAGGAGACTATCATGGCAACGCAAGTCACGGGAAAAATGGGGTCCAAAGAACCCATCGCATTTGGTAGAGGGCGTCAATCCCTCGAACAGTCGGTCTGGTACAGCGGCTGGCTGCTGACCTTCCTCGCAACGGGTCAAGACACGCAGGGGCAGTTCGCGTTGCAGGAGCAGGTCGGGCGAAAAGGCAATGTTCCGCCCCCGCACATCCACCATCGGGAAGACGAAACTTTCTACGTGCTGGAGGGCGAGATGACCTTTTCCATTGGCGATCAGACGATCAAGGCCACGCCAGGGACAATGGTCTTCGCGCCACGCGATGTCGTGCACTCGTTTACGATCGATTCGGAGCAGGTGCGGATACTCGTAATGAACACTCCCGCCGGAGTGGAAGAGTTTTTCAAAGAGTGCAGTGTGCCGGCGCCATCCATGACGTTGCCACCACCAACCGAAGTTCCATACAGTGAGATACAGAAAATGATGGCCCTTGCGCCCAAGTACGGCTTCGAGTTCGTTTTACCAAAGCGCTGAGAGGATGCTCCCAACGGCACTCGGGTCAAGACCAACCCCGGAGCATGGTTCATTGTCCCCGGAACCATTGGTGCGGGGCAAACCGGCTTTCGGGAGTATACTGCAACTGGTTGATCCTGTTGGTCGATTTTCGGTAAGGGGGAGCGCTCCCGCCCCAACAAGGAAAGCTGAATCCTCTCCGCTCACTCGATCGCGCGTAGCGACAGTTTGACTTGCCCTCCCGAAAACGAATATAGCTGGAGGGTAATTCCTTCCCGGAGAAAACACCCATGAGAACCGTTTGGATGAGATTCCTGATCGTTGCGACCTCGCTGGCAACCGCGGCCTGGCCGGCGGACCTGGCCGTCAAGAAGGCCTTGACGCTGGAGATCGCAAAGAAGGTGGCGGCGGCGGCGGAAGCGCACGCGGTCGCCAACCAGTGGAACGTGGTGATCGCCATTGTCGACGACGGCGGCAACCTGATGTATCTCGAGCGAATGGACGAGACGCAGTTGGGCAGCATCGACGTGGCGCAGGAGAAGGCGCGCACCGCGGCGCGGTTCAAGCGGCCGACCAAGGCGCTGGAGGACGCCGTCGCCGGCGGCCGCAACGTGGTCTTGCGGATCCCGGGCGTGCTGCCGGTCGAGGGCGGCCTGCCGCTGGTGGCCGAAGGCAAGATCGTCGGCGCCATCGGCGTCAGCGGCGTCACTTCGCAGCAGGACGGGACGATCGGAAAGGCCGGCGCCGACGCGCTGGCGAAGATCCTGGGGAAAGCCGGGGCGGTCAAGGAATATGATATTGACTACACCACCGGGAAACCTATCCTGCGCCGGAAGTGATCGCGACGCCGGCCGGCACCGATCAGGGCTCCCGCCACGGCTCCTACCGTTGGTGGGTAGTCGGGATGCTGTGGCTGGTGTGCCTGTTCAACTACGCCGACCGCCAGGCCATCTTTTCGGTCTTCCCGCTGCTGAAATCGGAGATGGGATTGAGCGACGTGCAGTTGGGCGTGGTGGGCGGCTCGTTCATGCTGGTGCACGCGCTGGTGGGGCCGCTGGCGGGCGTGATCGGCGACCGGCTCAATCGCAAGGCCCTCATCCTGGGGGGTCTGCTGTTCTGGTCGGCGATCACGATAGCGACGGCGCTTTCCACCACCTACTGGCACCTGGTGCTGTTTCGCGCGCTGGAAGGCTTCGGCGAAGCGTTCTACTTTCCCGCCTCGATGTCGATGATCAGCGACTACCACGGGCGCTCGACGCGCTCGCGGGCGATGGCGCTGCACCAGTCGAGCGTCTACGCGGGCACGATCGCCGGGGGCACGGTGGCGGGCTTCCTGGGGCAGTATTACGGCTGGCGATCGAGTTTCTACCTGTTCGGCGGGCTGGGGATGGTGCTGGGTGTCGTTCTGCTGTGGCTGCTGCGCGAGCCGCCGCGGAGCCACGCCCAGGACGAGCCGGGCGGGCACGCATCGCTCGATCTGAGGCGACCCGAGGTGCGCCGGTCCATCGCCGGCATCTTCCGGATTCCGATGGTGCGCATCCTGATGGCGGTCTTCATCGGCGCCAACTTCGTGGCGATGATTTTCCTCACGTGGCTCCCTTCGTTCCTCTACCGCAAGTTCGCGATGAGCCTGTCGATGGCCGGGCTGAACGGCACGGCGTACTTGCAGATCGCCTCCGTGCTCGGCGTAATCAGCGGCGGAGTCCTGGCGGACAGGCTGGCGCGGCGGCATCCCGGCGGGCGCATGATGACGCAGGCGATGGGGCTGTTCGCCGGCGTGCCCTTCCTTTTCCTCACCGGCTGGACGCTCTCGGTACCCGTTCTGATCCTGGCGATGAGCGGCTTCGGCTATTTCAAGGGACTCTACGACGCCAACATCTGGGCGTCGCTTTACGACGTGGTGAAGCCGGAGCGACGCGCGACGGCGCTGGGACTGATGAACTCGCTCGGCTGGCTGGGCGGGGCGGCCGCACCGGTGGCGATCGCCGCCGCCTCCGCGCGCTACGGCATGAGCGCGTGCCTGAGCGCCAATTCCGCCATTTACCTGCTGTTCGGCCTGCTGCTGACCTGGGGAATCACGGCGTACATGCGGCCGGACAGGAGACCGCTCCCTGCGGTCGCGGCTCGGTAACGCGCAAGCGGTCGTTTTCTCAGAAACTCAGCTTCGCCCCGAACTGGATCTGGCGCGAGTCGATCTTGGTCGATCCGATCACCCCGTAGGTCGCCGTGCGCAGGGTGGTGCCAGGCGGGTTGAAGATCGGGTGGTTGGGGAGGTTGAAGACCTCGGTGCGGAACTCCAGCCCGGCCCGCTCGGTGAAGCGGAACAGCTTGATTGCCGAGAAATCCCAACTGAGGATGCCCGGGCCGGTGATGATGTTACGCCCGGCGTTGCCGTAGCGGAACTGGGGCCCGAGGCCGGCTACGCGATCGACGAAGGCGGCGGTGTCGAAGAAGCGGCTCAGGGTCTGCCCGGATCGCGACAGGTCGGGGTTGACGCCCAGGCTGTCCGGATAGCAGCCGTCGCCGCCGTTCTGGATGTTGCCCGGGCCGCAGTAGGCGGTCAGCGGGAAGCCGTCCTGCAAGGTGAGGATGCCGCCCAACTGCCAGCCGCCCAGGAGGAAGTCCACCGCGCGCGACGCGTCAGTGAGGTATTGGCGTCCTTTGCCGACGGGGATCTCGTAGAGCAGCGAGCTGGTCCAGCGTCGGCGGAAGTCGAAGGCCGACAGGCCGCGCTCGCGCTTGAGATTGGCCGTGTCCATGGTGGTGAGCTTGTCGCCGTCGGTGGTGCGGATGCCGCTGCCGTTATCGATCGACTTGCCGTAGCTGAACGAGCTCAGCACGGTGAAGCCGTGGCGGAAGCGGTGCTGGAGGCGCGCCTGGAGAGCGTGGTAGGCGGAGTTGCTCGGCGCGTGCATGTTCTGGAACTGGCCGTACTTGGGAAACGGCCGCCGCGGGGTGATGTCGCCGGGGCCGGGCGGCGGGATGTTGTAGTTGCTCAGACGGCGCAGCTTGATCCCGGCGGAGCCGATGTAGGTCACTTCGAGCGACATGTTGCCGGTCAGCTCGCGCTGCACGCCGAACGACCACTGGTTGACGTAGGAGGTGCGCTCGCCGTGCTGGTTGATCAGCAGGAAGGTGGGCGCGCCCAGCTCGGTGAACGGCCGCTCCCAGGTCTGGTTGGGGACGAACTGGCGCGACGGCTCGTTGCGACGGATGGTGAACGGGATGTTTCGCACGACGTCGAAGACGGCGTTGCCGATATCGCGCACATAGTAGATGCCGGCGCCGGTGCGGATGACGGTCCTCGGCGTCAGGCTGTAGGCGATGCCCAGGCGCGGGCCGAGATCGTTGGCGTCGTTGACGCCGGCGCGGCGGCCGAAGCGGCCGTCGCGAACATACTGGATGCCGGGTCCGGGCGGGAAGGGCGGGTTGCCCGCGAGCGGCGGACCGGAGCCGAGCCGCACGAAGACCGGCTCGATCGAGCTGTCCCACCGGAAATCGACGTTGACGATGGCGTCGTGCTTGTCCAGGTAGGGCGGCTCATCCTCCCACCGCAGTCCCCAGTTGACGGTCAGCTTCGGCGTCGCCTTCCAGGTGTCCTGGAAATAGAACGCCAGGTAATGCGTGCGGAAGTTGGCGATGGGCGCGCCCACCTGGCCCTCGGTGTTGCTGGTGAAGCCGAGCAGGAAATCACCCATCGAATACCCGGTGGTGGTGGCGGCGTTGGCCGCCAGCGGGTTCTGCGTGTACCGGCCGTCCCAGGAGAAGCGTCCGCGCGGCACGATGGCGCCGATCTGGTTGTAGCGCACCCGGCGCGCCTCGCCGCCCATCTTGAAGCTGTGCCGGCCGCGCGTCCAGGAGAAATCGTCCTTGAACTGGATGACCGTGTCCCAGTTGACGAACGGGCAGTCGTTGCATTCGCCGCTGTTGGAGAAGCCGGAGATCTGGAACACCGGGATGCCCCAGTAGAGAGGAATGTCGCGCGATACGTCGGGAATGTTCAGCTCCGCCACGACGTTCTGCTGGAAGGCGCGCCGCTGGATGTTGGCGGCCTCCAGACGGCTGACCCCGGCGCGGAACTCGTTCACCTTGTTCGTCCCCACGACGCGCGTGTTGGCGAACATCCCCTGGCGGACCTTGATGTCGACGTTGTTGCCCTGGTCGGGGATGCCGGAGGGAATCGGGATGTACTGTAGCTCGTTGGCGTGGCTGTAGCGGAAAAACCAGTTGGAGTTGGCCGACTCGGTCCAGTCGACGCGCCAGGTCCACTGGTCGCTGTCGCTGCGGCGGTTCTCGTTCAGCAGGAAGTTGTTCGCCTGCACCGTGGCGCTCCGGTTCGGCAGCGGGTAGAAGTCCTGCAACACCCGGGCCGAGGTACGGTGGATGCGGTTGGTGGGAATGACGTTGCCGGGGAACGGCGTGGGCGCCTGAATCACCTGCCCGGCGGCGTTGAAGACGCGCGTGGCGGGGTCGAACAGGGCGCGCGCGAAGCCGGAGAAGTTGCCGGCGCGGTGCTCGGCGAACGGCAGCGTGGCCTGCTGGGTGAGCGCCTTCACTTCGCGCAGGCTCTCCCAGTCGAAGAAGAAGAACAGCTTGTCGGCGCCGTTGACGATCTTCGGTATGGTGATCGGCCCGCCCAGGGTGGCGCCGAACTGGTTGCGCTTGAACGGAGGGATCGGGTCATTCCCCTTGTCGAAAAAATTCTTCGCGTCCAGCCTGGCGTTGCGCAGGAATTCAAACAGCGATCCATGCAGTTGGTTGGTGCCGCTCTTGGAGGTGACCGTGACCTGGACCATGGCGCGGCCGTACTCGGCGCTGAAAATGCCCGATTCCACTTTGAACTCCTGCAACCCGTCGAGCGATGGCAGGAACAGGTAGGTGTTGAAGTTGGGATCGGTGTTCTCCAGGCCGTCCAGCGTGTAGTGGTTGTAGTGGACGCGCTGGCCGCTCACGTTCAGCGCGAATGAGTTGCGCGCGCCACCCATCCGCTGCTGCCCCTGTGAAGACGCGGGACCGTTGGTGGTGGCGCCGGGAATCAGCGAGGCAAGCTGGAGGTAGTTGCGCCCGTTGAGCGGCAGCTCCAGGATGCGCCTGTTCTCGATCACCGTGCCGAGCTCGGTGGTTTCCGTTTGCAGCACCGGCGCGCCGCCCTGCACCTCGACCACTTCGGCGACGTTGCCGACCTGGAGGTTGAAGTCGATGCGCGCCACCTGGCCCACCTGGAGCTCGATGTCGTTGCGCGCCTGCGCGGAAAAACCCTGCATCTCAAGCTTCAGGTTGTAGACGCCCGGCGGCAAGGCCGGCAGGCTGTAGATGCCGGCGTTGTTCGACGCGACCACGCGCTGGGAGTTGGTGGCCGGATGCGTCAGCGTGATGCGCGCGCCGACGACAATGGCGCCGGTGGCGTCGCTGACCGTGCCGGTGATCTCGCCGGTGGGCGCCTGGGCCGGCGAGAGCGCGGCGGCCAGCAGCACCGCGATTACAAGCGATGTGGTTCGAATGATCATGCAAGTCCCCCTTTGACAGTATGCGGGCACCAAACTAACAAACAGTTTGGCGGCAGTCAAGTAGTTCGGGGGTGCTATAATTCCTTCAGTTCCCCCGAACGGACTGGGTATGTGTCCCATGCGGTCTTGGCTTCCGTTGACGGCGTTGCTGGCCGCGCTGCCGGCCGGCGCGCAGGTCAGTTATTGGAAAGACATTCGGCCGATCCTGGATCGCCAGTGCACCGGCTGCCACCAGCCTGCCAGCCGTCAGAGCGACCTGTTGCTGACCACCTGGGACGGTTTGCGCCAGGGTGGGCGCAAGGGGCCTTCGTTCGTCGCGGGCAAGCCGGAGGATAGCCCCGTCATTGCCTACCTGACCGGCGCCAGCAAACCGCAGATGCCCTTCGGCGGCCGGCCCCTGCCCGACGAGCAGATCGAATTGCTCCGCCGCTGGATCCGCGAAGGCGCGCGCAACGACGCGCCCACTGAGGAAGCCGCCGCTCCCACGGCGCCCGGAAAGCCCACCGTCTACCATGCCCCACCGCTCATCACGGCCCTGGCGTTTTCGCCCGACGGGCGCACGATGGCCGTTTCCGGCTACCACGAGGTCCTGCTGACGGACCTGGAGGGACGCCTCCAGGCGCGCCTGCCGGGACTCGCGATGCGCATCCACAGCCTGGCGTTCTCGCCCGACGGCGCGACGCTGGTGGCCGTGGGCGGCGATCCGGGCCGGTTCGGCGAAGTGCAGGTGTGGGACGTGGCCGCGCGCAAGCAGCGGCTCTCGCAGGTGGTGACCAACGACACGCTGTTCGGCGGGTCGATGTCGCCCGACGGCACGCGGCTGGCCTTCGGCGCCACCGACAAATCGATCCGCATCTTCGACCTGGTGGCGGGCCAGGAGCTGCGGCGCATGGACCACCACGAGGACTGGGTGTTCGCCACCGTCTTCGGCGTGGACGGCAAGCGGCTGATTTCCGTCGGCCGCGACCGCGCCGCCAAGCTGACGGAAGTCTCCACCGGCCGCTTCATCGAGAACGTGAACCTGCTGCGCGAGCCGCTGGCCGCGGTCGCCCGCCATCCCCGGCGCGACTGGGTCCTGGTGGGCGGCTTCGAGCGCATCCCCTACCTCTACCGGATGGATCGGCCGCGCTCGATGCGCATCGCCGACGATTCCACGCTGATCCAGAAGTACGAAAAGCAGGACGCGCCCATCCTGGCCGTAGCCATCAGCCCGGACGGCGCGCGCGTCGCGGTGGCCGCCGAGCTGGGCGACGTCAAGGTCTACAACGCCGAGACCGCCCTGCGGCTGGCCGCCTGCTCCGGTCACAGCGGCGGCATCTACGCGCTCCAGTTCCACCCCGCGGGCGAGTGGCTCGCCACCGGGGGATTTGACGGTACCATTCGCCTGTACGACGCCGGCGGCAAACTGACGCGATCGTTCGTACCGGCGCCGATCGAGAAAGCCGCCACGGTAAAAACAGAATGAAAGCATATTGTTGTATTCTCCTGGCTTCCGCCGCGGCGCTGTCCGCGGCTCCCGTGATTCGCGAGCTCCACCCCCGCGGCGCGCAGCGCGGGAAGACCTTCACGCTGACGGTGCGCGGCGAGGGCTTGGTTCCCGGCGCGCGCATCGAGACCACGCTCGCCGCCGGCATCTCCCGCCTGGGGCCTGCCCGGGATCTGGAAAAGCCCGATACCGAGCTCCCCTTCCTGATCGAGCTGAAGCCGGACGCGAAAGTGGGCCTTTACCCGGTGCGCATCGTCACCGACGACGGGCTCTCCAACGTGGCTCTGTTCGCCGTCGGCGATCTCCCCGAGCAGGACGAGAACGAAGCCAAAAACCCGAAGCAGTCCAACGGCACCCAGGTGCAAGCCGAGGCCGTGCGCGCGCCGGTGCTGGTCAACGGCACCCTCACGATCGCCGACATCGACCTGTATTCCCTGCAAGCCAAGGCGGGCGAGAAGCTGGTCTTCGAAGTCGAGGCGCGACGTGCGGGCTCGGCCGTGGATCCGGCGATCGAGCTGCTCGACTCCACCGGCCGTCTTCTGGCTAAGAACGACGACGGCGCGGGGATCGGAGTCGACGCGCGGCTGGAATACGCTTTCACGAAGGCCGGCCAGTACTACGTTCAGTTACACGACTCCCGCTACAGCGACCAGGCCGTGAACTTCTACCGGCTGAAGATGGCCGCCTATTCCTACGCCACCGGTCTGTTCCCTCTCGGCTGGCGCAGGGGTGAGGCCGTCGACGTCGCCATGGTGGGCGGCAACCTTCCCCAGCCGGTGCGCCAACCGGTGCTAATGACGCCCGACCTCGCGGCCAAGTCGCGATTCGTGCCGGTGCAGCTTGCGGGCTCGCCCACGCTCCCGTTCTTCTTCGTGGTGAGCGACAGCCCGGAGGCGCTCGAGCCGGAGACGGGGTCGGCTGTCCTGAACGAAGGCGTGATCCTCAACGGCCGGATCTTGAATGCCGGCGAGGTGGATCGCTTCCGGCTCGCGGTGGAGCCCGGCCAGCAGTGGATGTTCGAGCTTACCGCCGCCTCGCTCGGCAGCTCGCAACTGGACGCGCTGCTCAGCCTGTATGACGGCAGTGGGAAGAAGCTGGCCTCACGCGACGACCTCGGCGGGGCCGACCCCGCGCTGCCGTTCACGGTGCCGGCAGGCCTGACCGAGCTCACGGTGGCGGTGGAAGACCTGCTCGGCCGCGGTGGCGCGGCATTCGGCTACCGGCTGATGGCCAGGCGCGGGGGCGCGGACTTCACCGTCGAGCTGAATACGCCGTTCGTGAACGTACCGGCGGGTGGAACCGCGCAGATCGTCGCCACGGTGCAGCGGCGCGGCTACGACGGCCCCATCCGGTTGACCATCCCCAACCTGCCGCCCGGCTACCACGTGGCCGGTGGGAGCATTCCTTCGGACGCGGCCGGTCAGGCGTTCAACACCGACAATGCCGGTTACCGCACCGCACGCGCCGTTCTCACGCTGACGGCGGAGCCGGAAGTCGCCGAGCGCGCGGCCGAGCTTTCCCTGGTCGCCGTCGCCGAAGGGCCCGCGGGCCGCATGGAGCGCATCGCGCAAGGGCCGGGCATGGTGCTGGCCGTTCGCGGCGACCGCCAGCGCGCCTTCACGGCGCCGTGGCTGGAGCTGGCGCTGCCGATGGCCCTTTCCCGGCCGCTGCCGGTGACCCTCGAAGCGCCCGCGCGGCAGGTGCGCATCTCCCAGGGCTTTGAATACGAGCTCGACTACCGCGTCCGCAAGCGCGGCATGCGCACCACCACGCGCGTCCGCAACCAGCAGTCGGGCAGCGTCGGCAACATCCGCATCCTTCAGGGCCCGCCCGCCAAGAGCGCCGACGCCGGCTCGATCCTGGTCTCGACGAACTTCTACACACCCGCCGAGGCGTTTGACATGATCCTGGAGACTACGGCCGACGTGGACGGCAAGCAGGTGGTGGTCTATGCGCCGGCGGTGCGTGTGGAAATCGTGCACGGCTACCAGCTCCGGCTGGAGAAGCCGGAAATGAAGCTGGCGCCGGGGGGCCGCGCCGAGCTGCGCGGCGTCATCTTCCGCGAGCCCACGTTCGAAGGCGGCCTCGTCCAGATCCGCGCCGAGGAGCTGCCGGAGAAGGTGCACTGCGACACGATCGAGGTTCCCGGCGACCAGCGCGAGTTTGCGCTCGCCTGCCGGGCCGAGCCGGACGCCGCGCCCGGCGCCTACCAGGTTCTCATCGCTTCTTCCGCGCCGGACACCGGGCGGAAGGCCAAGGACACTTACAAAATTCCCGAGGTGGCCGCCCGGCTCGTGATTGACGGCGCCGCACAGGCTTCGAGATGACTTCCATACGATTTCTTCCGGTTCTGATGGCCGCGGCGGCAATCACCGCGCCGGCCGCCACTGTCAGTTTTGTCAAGGACGTAATGCCGGTCCTCAACAAAACGGGCTGCACCAACGGGACCTGCCACGGCTCGGCCAAGGGAAAGAACGGCTTCAAGCTTTCCCTGCGCGGCTACGACCCCGAGTTCGACTACCGCGCCATCGTGCACGACCTCTCCGGCCGCCGCTACAACCGCACCGAGCCGGCGCGCAGCATGGTGATCCTGAAGCCCACGCAGCAGTTGCCGCACGGCGGCGGGGTGCGCATCGAGCCGGATTCGCCCTACTACAAGATCCTGCTCGAGTGGCTTTCGGGAGGCGCCGGCTACGGCGACCCGGTGGCCGCCCAGGTGAGCAGAGTGGAGTTGCAGCCGGCGGAGATCTTCGCCGCCAAGGCCGGGGGGAGGCAGCAGTTGAAGGTGATCTCCCACTACGCCGACGGCTCCACACGCGACGTGACGCGGGAAGCCATCTACTCGAGCAACGACCCGAGCCTGGCGGAAGTTTCCGAGGCCGGCCTGGCGACCACGCTGCGCACGGGCGAAGCCGCGCTGCTGGTGCGCTACGAAGGACGCATGGCGGTGGCTGGTGTCACCGTGGTGACCGAGAAACCGGGCTTCGCCTGGAAGCCGGTTCCCGAATTCAACTACATCGACCAGTTCGTCCACGCCAAGCTCCAGCGGTTGAAGATGCTGCCCTCGGAGCCCGCCGGCGACGCCGAGTTCCTGCGCCGCGCTTCCTTCGACCTCATCGGGCTGCCGCCCACGCCCGAAGAGCTGCGCGCCTTCCTGGCCGACAGAACCGAGCCGCGCCGGAAACGCGCCCAGGCGATCGACCGCCTGATGGCCCGAGCCGAGTTCGTCAACCACTGGGCCGTCAAGTGGAGCGACCTGCTGCAAGTCAACAAGGCTAAGCTCGGCGACAAGGGCGTCTGGACGTTCCGCGACTGGATCCGGGAATCGCTCGCCGAAAACAGGCCCTACGATCGCATGGTGCGCGAGCTGATCACCGCCCGCGGCAGCACCTTCCGCAATCCCCCGGCGAACTTCTTCCGCTTCACCCGCGAGCCGAAGGTCGCCATGGAAACCACCACGCAGTTGTTCCTCGGCGTGCGCATGGTCTGCGCCCAGTGCCACGACCATCCCTTCGAGCAATGGACCCAGAACCAGTATTTCAATCTCACCGCTTTCTTCGGCTCGATGGCCATCAAGGGCGGCTCCGACAGCGAGGAGGAGGTGGTCTACGACAAGCGCGAGGACGCCGAAATCCTCCATCCCAAGGACGGCCGCAAGATGGCGGCCAGGTTCCTGTTCGGCGTCGAAAACCAGGATGTGCGTGAGAAGGAGCTCCGCGAGAGCCTGGCCGAATGGCTGACGTCACGGCAGAACCCGCTGTTCGCCAAGGCCATGGCCAACCGGCTGTGGAGCTACTTCTTCGGCCGCGGCATCATCGACCCGGTGGATGATATCCGCGCAAGCAATCCGCCATCCAACCCCGCCCTGATCGAGGCGCTCACGAAGGATTTCCTCGCTCACAACTACGACCTGCGCCACCTGATCCGCACCATCGTCAACTCGCGCACCTACCAGCTCAGCTATCGAACCAACGAGTGGAACGAAGACGACCAGACGAACTTTTCCCACGCGCTGCCGCGGCGGCTGACCGCCGAGGAACTGTTCGACGCCATTCACGTGGCCACCGGCTCGCGGGCTCATTTCCCGCAGGTGCCCAAGGAGTCCCTCGCCCAGGACTTCCCCGACCCGTCTGTGGGCCGCGGCGGCTTCCTGGACCTGTTCGGCCGGCCCGAGCGGCAGACCAGTTGCGAATGCGAGCGCCGCAGCGACGTCAGCCTTGCCCAGGCACTCAACTTGCTCAACGGGTCGACCATCGCCGAGGCCATCGCCGATCCGGAAGGACGAATCGCGAAACTGCTGCTCGGCGGCGCCTCCGATCGCCAGGTGGTCGAAGATCTCTACATGGCGGCGATGAGCCGGCCGCCGGACTCCAGGGAGCTGGACATGGCGCTTACCTACCTCGGCCGCCACGCGGGCCGCGCCGAGCGCGCCCAGGATCTGCTGTGGGCGCTTCTCAACAGCAACGCTTTCCTGTTCAACCGCTGAAACCTGCCGCCCAGCGGCGGCGTTCGTCTAAAATAGAGGAAGAACCATGCGGTTGCTGATATTGGCGGTGGCGGCGCTCTGCCCTTGCCCGGCGGCCCAGTCCCCGGCGGCGTTGTTTGAGAAGGCGCCGCCCCACGTCGAGGAGGCGCTGCGCTCCCGCATCACCCTGTTCTACCAGGCACACATGGACGGCAAACCGCGCCGCGCCGACCAGGTGGTCGCCGAAGACAGCAAGGACGCCTTCTTCGAAGCGGAAAAGCCCCGTTATCTCAGCTACGAGATCGTCACCGTCAAGTACTCGGACAGCTTTACGCGAGCCACCGCGCTGGTCAATTGCGAGACTGACGTGCTGATGCAGGCCATGGGCCGGATGCGGATCAAGCGGCCCATCACTTCCTTGTGGAGGATTGTGGATGGCCAGTGGTTCTGGTATGTCATGCCGATCGACCCGAAAGTGGGCCAGGATACTCCCTTCGGCAGGATGAGAACCTCGCCCGAGGGGCCGGGCGCGCCTTCGCCGCCACCGAGCCAGATCACCCTTCCGTCCATGCAGGAGATTCTCAAGAAGGTCCGCGTCAGCAAGAACGACGTGATGCTCAGCAGCTACCAGGCGTCCAGCGACGAGGTGATCGTCTATAACGACATGCCCGGCACGGTGACCGTCTCGCTGGATCCCGCCTTCGCGCCGGGACTCCAGGTCAAGCTGGACCGCACCGAGTTGAAGGCCGGTGAGACCGCGCGCGTCACATTCCAGTACCAGCCGCCCGACAAGCAGCCCAAACCCACGCTGACGGCGACGGTGAGGGTCCAGCCGACCACCCAGGCGTTTCCCATTCAGATCCAGTTCGCCGTTCCGCCGGAGATTCAAAAGCTGCTGCCGAAGCAGCCCTCACAGCAACCGACGCCCTGACGGCGTGGTTGGCCCCCCGGTTGCTCTACTCGGTGCGGAGGCCATCTGTCGATGATCCAATTCGGTAGCAGAATCCCAACGCAGGCGCCCTCGGGCGACGACTTTGTCAACACCGGACGATCCGGCCAACCCTTTGCACCCAAGGGGTTTGGTCAACATTTCCCAACGGAGTTTCAGGCCAGCATCCAGGAGATGGCGCGGCGAATTCCCGACGAGGTCGCGCCACCGGTCGCGGCACCCCGGCAAATACTTGGCAGCCCGCCGGAGCTTCCACCAGGGGCATCAATTCCAGTAGCCTCACCCCCCGCGGAGCCTGCCGGGACCCCGACGGTCGCCGAACCGCCGGCCGCGGACAGGCAGGACATAGTCGAGATGGTTCGCGACGCGATGCGCAAGCGCGGGCTCAACCCGGATTCCGTCAAGCTGAGCGTAGCGCGGGAAACCGTCTGGTGGCCGGGTGGAACCTACGTCAACCACCTGATCACCGCCGAGACCGCCGACGGGCGCAAGGAGCAGTTCGACGTCGGCCTCGCCACGCGCAATCCGTGGCTGACCGCGTTCGAGATACAGAAGTATCTGCTCGAACCGCGGCCAGCCTGAATCGATCTAACGGATCACGATGCTGGTGCCGTTGGAGAAGATCAGGTTCCCGTCCGCCCCCACGGCGGCCAGCACGAACGGCCGTTGGGTGCCCGGTGTGGTGTCTTCCGGAACGACGAAGTACACCAGGTAAATCCCGAGCAGGTTGGGAGCGTAGACTGCATCCACCACGCGAACGCCGGCATTGTTGACGCCGATCACCAGGGAAGCCTGAACCCGCTGGTTGGCCGAGCCGGGCTGATTGGTCCCAAACCGCGGCATAGTGACTCCCAACCCGGCGGCGTAGACGCAGAGGGTCTCGCCGCGCAAGGCGGGATTATCGATGGTCACCAGGCTGCCGTCCGGCCGCATCAGGATAGCGTAGCGCTGGCCGTCGCTGAGCGTGGTCTCGAACAACGATGGCTGCACCGCGTGCACCAGGACGTTGCTCACCACGGTGTTCCCCCCGCTGACCCGCACTGTTACCGAAGTGGTCCCGGGCGGCAGGTCCGCCGGCGCCTGGCCGATCACGTCCTCCACCCCGCCGATAGCGCACACCGCGTAGATCGGGGCGAACATCGGCGACGAATCCGGCCCGAAGCGCACGGTCACCGTGGCCAGCTCAAACGGCAGGCTGCCTACCAGGGTGCCCGTCGAGATACAGTTCTGGATGCCGGGCGCGAGTCCCAGCCCCCGGATCCGGAAGAACGATCCGGGCACCACGCCCAACTGTCCTCCTGGAACCACCGTAAAGCTGGAGCCGGTGATCACCGGTCCTGGAACGCGCGACGTCAACGTAAAGGTGAGCGAAGGCAGGCCTTCCACGCTCACCGTGATGACGATGGTCCCCGGGGTGCTCCCGGCGGTGACGGTCGCGCTGGCGCGGCCGGCGTTATCGGAGACCACTCGGGTGGTGTTCAGCGTGGCGTTGCCGCTCGAGACGGCGAAGTTCACGTTGAAGCCCGGCACGGGCTGGTTCTGGGTGCTGTTGACCAGCACCACAATGGGCTGGCTGAAGGCCTGGTTCACCTGGCCCACCTGGCCGTCGCCGGAGATCTTGATGAGCTGGCCCAGGATCACGTTCACCGTCATGTTGAAGGTCGCCGAAAGCGTCCCCAGGCGGAACCGGACCTGAACGTTTCCGGGACGGTTGCCCAGAGTCACCAGGGTCGAAACGCGGCCGTTGATGTCGGAGGTCGAGAAGGTGTTGCGCAGCGTCGCCGTGCCCGGTTCCACTACTTCCCAGATGCCTGTCACCGCGCGAAGAATATTGCCGAAAGAGTCGGCGATCTCGACGTTCATCGCCAGCGGCAGCAACTGGCCGGGATTCCCGGACTGGACAGGGTTATCCCCGCCGCGCTTGGTCAGGATCCCCGGCGGACCCGCCTCCACCTCAATAACGATCGGCAGGGTAACCAGCAGGCCGCCCACGTTGACGACAAAGTCGCCCATGCCGATACGCGGGCCGAGCCGGATATCGCAGATCGCCAGCCCGTTGGGATCGGTCAGCACCGTACCGCCGACGCAGGACGCCGACGGGAACAGCGCCGGATCCACGCCGCTGACGGCGCGCACCCCGATGCCGGCCATGGGCTGGCCCGACTGTGGGCCGCTGACCACCTGGACGGCAATCTCGACCGCCCCCTGGATCACCTGGCCCGCCTGCCCGCGCAGGCGGCGGCTGTCGAAGGCCGGCTTTAGCATCTGAACGAGGGGTGGGGCGGCCTGGCCTCCTCCCGGAAGCGTCAGCAGGATGCTGGTGACGATGAAGTTCACGCTGCCGGTGGCCGCCGAGGCGGTCACGACCGCCGTGGTGTAGGAAAAGCCCGGCGGAACCGAAGTGGCGATGAAGCTGCTGCTGGTCTCGCCGTTCACGTCGGTGAGCGTCTGGGTGGCCAGAAGCGCCCCCGCCCCCTGGGTAATCGTCCAGTTCACGATCACGTTGTTGATAGGGGTTCCGGTGGCATCGCGAAGCACCACCTTGAACGGCTCCGCCGCCACGAAGTTCTCCGGCACCATCTGCCCGTTGCCGGTGACGATGCTGATACCGCCCGCCCCCGGGGTGGTCGTTGAAACGACCGTTAGTGTAAACGTGTTGGTGACCGTCCCGCTGGTGGCCGTGACCGTGATCGGCCCTAGGACGCCGCCGGGGAAAACGGCTGCCTCCGCAATGCCATCCGCGTTCGTCGTGGCGGTCGCGTTCTGAATGGTCACTCCCGCAATGGACGTTGCGAACGTGACCGTGGCGTTGATCACCGGCCTGCCGGTGGAGTCCAGCACGCGAGTGAACAGCGGCAGGAAGGAGCCGCCCGGCTGGATGGTTTGGGTGGCGTTGTAGAGCAGCATCCCCGCGGGCGGCGCCGTCGATGCCGGGCCGCTGAACGACACCGCGTTCGTCGCGCCGGGCACCGTAATCTGCCCGCTCACCTGGTTGGTGGAAAGGTCCACACGGAACAAGGTTCCGAGCGAAGTGTAGTAGAGGTACCGCGCCGTGGGCAGCTCGTTCGAGATGTTGACCGCCGTGATTCCCCCCGGAGTTCCGATGCCACCGAAGGTGACCGGGAAGATGTTCATCGGGGCGAGCGTCACATCGTAGAGGATCTGTTGCTGCGACGAGTAGATGTAGGCCCGGGTGTTGCTCACCAGGAAGATCCGGTCCACCACCACGGACAGCGACCCGACGGTCAGCGCGGGAATCGAGCCGACCACGGACCGGCTGCCCAGGTCAAAAAGGAGCAGCATGGTCCCGGTGATGACGGTCTGGTTGACGGCCACCGCGTTACGCCCGTCGGCGGTGAACACCAGCTCGCCGGGCCGCGCGTTCACAGGGATGTTGCCCCGGATGGTCATGGTGTTGGGGTCCACCTCGATGACCTGGTTGATGGCGCTGACGTAGAGCAGCCCGTTCGGCCCCATGGCCACCGCCGTCGAAACGCCGGGGATGGTCACTGTGGGTCCGGACACCGTATTGGTTTGCAGATCGATGCGCGTCAGCCGCTGCGAGAGCGAGCTCAGCACGAACACGTAACGCGAGTTGGCCGAAACCGCGATCGAGTTGGGTCCCTGGCCGACCTCGAGGGATACGGGCGGGGGGATCTCGAAATCCGTCGCCGTGTCGATGATGCGAACCGCGTTGGCGCCGATCCCGGACGTGGTCAATACGAAGCGTCGCCCGTCGGGCGTCAACAACGCGGCGTTGCCGTTATCTCCGAAGCTGAGGCGCCGCAGGATGTTGGTAAAGTTCTGGTCCGTGACCACGACCGTATCGCTGCCCGCCTTCGAGAAGATATAGGTCTTAGAGCCGTTGGGGAGCGTGAACGCCTGAAAAGAGGCACTCGAGGCGAGGAATGAGTTGACAAACGCCAGGGGATCGCCCGTGAAAACGTTCACCACCTGGCTGGAGCCGCTCGCGGGCAAAACGAAAACGTTCCGGGCCTGCCCGCCGGGAACGAGCGCCAGCAGGCATAGCAGGAACGCACAAATCTGTCTCTTGATTTTCATGGTACCTCGCAAGATGCGGTCAGGTTAAAGGTTGGACGCAGGCAGAGCACTTATAATTTTATCACTCGGCGGCAGGAATGCCAACAGGAATCGTAAATTGGGTGGCGCAGGCTCTCAGCCTGCCGCGCCGAGACTCGTCTCGGCGCCTGCGGTCCGCTGGCTCGCGCTCGACCACAGATAGTCCTCCGCTCGAGTCACCAGCCAAGCCTTTAGTTTCGATGTAGGCGTCCGCCTGCCAGAATGTCTCCCTGTCCGGTTCGCCTCCCGTGCGGTTGGGCCTTTCAGCGACTCAGCAGCCGTGCCGGGCAGTGTCGAGGTTGCGATCCATCCAGACAAAGACTTTCCCGCAGGAAGGTTTGTCGGGCCCAGGATACAAGAGGCCACCTTCCCTCTGGGTGCTCATGCGGGAGACGGCGGCGGGAATTGGGCACGCATATATAGAGCGTTGAGCCGCTGGAAATTCGCTGGCGTCGAGACGAGTCTCGACGCGGCAGACACGAGTGTCTGCGCCACATCGTTGGCTCAAATAAAAAAGAGGGGGGCCGAAGCCCCCCTCCAGGTTGCAGATGGTCTTGCGGATTAGTGGCCGAGCACTTCGCCGAGCGCATTACCCCTGACGAAGAAGGCGTCGTCAAGCACCAGCGCCACGTACCCCATCGAGTGCCTGTTGACACCCAGGTCGCTGATGTAGGCGAAGCCGTGGCAGAACTGGAACCGGGACGTGCTCATCATGTAGCCCGTGAATCCAGGAGCCGCCGGCATGCTCTGAGCCGGGTTACCGGTCGACAGACTGTAGAGCAGCATGCCGCCGGCCGGAATGACCGCCGAGGTCGCCGCCGGTGGCGCCGCCCCACCTCCGGTTGTCGTACCGAAGTAGTTGACGGTTACCGTACCCTGTTGCGCGGCGGTTCCGAAGATATCCGCCGTAGTGTTGGCGATCGAGATGCCGGTGTCAAAGCCCGCCGCGTTGGTGATGAACGGGAACAGCAGGTTGCACACGCAGGCGATGATCCGGAACGCGTTGCGGGCCGTCGAGGAATCGACGAACCGCGGCACCGGGGCGCTGCTGCTGGCAGTCGTCACGGTGGAGAGCGGCGCATAGCTGCCGTTCACCGTGGCGGTGCCGAGCGCGGGCAGGCCGGCGCCGGTGTTGGAGCGATAGGCCACCAGCACGCCGAAATCCACCGACTCGATCTGCGAAGCCCCATCGAGGATCTGGGTCTCAGCGGTCACCTTAGTGGAGCCGCCGGCGCTGAGCGCCTCGGTGTTCGTAATCACCTCCCAGACGGCAACGGCCGCGCCACCCACGATGCTGATTTCGGCGATGCCAAAGTTCGAGGAACCGCTAACGGTTGAATTGAGGAGGGTTCCCGAAGAAGGCGTCGGCGAGTAGGCGCCGGAGCCGTCGGAGGCCGTGGTCACCAGGTCAGCCAGGATGCTGCTCCTTAAGCCGCTGCCGGTGCTGAACGGCGAGACCCGCATCTGCCGGTTGCTCACATACATCCGCACTCCTGCCGGGACGTTGTTGAACCGCGCCATCAGACGCGTGCCTTGCGTGGCCTGTCCGGAGAGCCCGAAGTTGCCACGCCCGCTGACTGTCCCAAAGCCATCGAATCCGAACCCGCCCCCACCAGGCACATCCGTTCGCGGCGGGAAGGCCGGGTTGGTGCCGCTGACGGCGTTGACGAACATCGACTCGGTGTTGACCACCAGGCCGGGTATGTCTTGCTCAGCGACGGTTGTCGGATCCGTCTGGAAGCTCCGCACCTTGAACGCGGTGGCGAAGTTCTCCGTGTACCGCAGCCGGAAGTACTGGAATCCGGACCTGGTTGGATCGCCCGCCAGGTCGAAGTTGTAGCTCACGCACTGGAGGAAGACGTACGGCACGAAGTCGGTGCCACCGTCGAAGTCACGCACCGAGAAGGTCAGCCCGGGCGTGATGAAGGCTGTCACCTGTTGCGGATTGTTCAGCGAGATGGACATCGGCCCGCTGATCGAGATGAAGGTGACCACCTGCGCCGGGATCAGGCCCGTCGAGGTGCCCGCCAGTCCGGCCGCATGCACACGCACGTTGGTCATGCGAACGACGCGCGTGCCCGAAGTACCCGGAGGATCCAGCGGAATGCCGAGCCAGACAATAGAGTTGGCCGCGGCCTGCTGGCCCTGGAAGGCATTCGGATGCCCGGAGTTTCCGTCGTAGGTCGTGATTCCCAAGCCGGTGCCCAAAACGTCGCAGGCGCCCGTCGCGCCGTTGTACGCAGTGCTGGATAAGCCACACTGCCTGATTTTGGGGCTTGTCACGCCGGCTGCCCGTGGACCGTTCGGCTCATCGATGAGCAGAAGGGCCTCGGACCAGGGATTGCTAAGCAGGCGGCTGGTCACGTTGGTGTTGAGAAAAATCTGAACGTTCACCTTGGGAACCAGCACGCCGGCATCGGTCGGATCGCCGCCGGTGCAGTTCAGCGTCACGTCGCCATTCTGCCCGGCAATGTCTTCCGACCGGACGAGTGGAGGAACACCGGCGTTGGCTACGCACTGTAGCACCGGCGTTACCTGCGCGCTGGCGACCGCGCTGAAGACCAGCACGAGAGCCAGCAGCATCAGACTCTTTCGAAAATCTACCATTTCATTCTCCTTGGACACGTTGAATTTGAATTGATGGAAGTCCTCTTCAACCTGAGCCTCAACTTCCTGCTCGAACAGAAGGTTGTGAGTTCCGGCCGCGAACTTCCCGCGTGAAATGGCTCCCGGTGAGGGCCCCAACGCTTGTGCCAGCTCGCTGTCCGCTCCACATCTGTCTCTGCAAGCTCAATTTGTTTTCGTTATTGTTCTTCTATTGTGCTCGCGGGATTCATCTCGTTAAATGAATGCCCGTACTACTAAACCATGGGACGCGGTTCAAACTATTCATAACACTAACTCGCCCCCCTGTCAAGCATAATATGCCGGCCAGGGCCGCTCCCTTACCCGCCCTAACGGGACAGGACTAACGATTACACCATGTGCCGGGGCCCCCGTCAAGTGCCGATGCAGCGAAACACGCTTTTTTTTCTGCGGGTGGGACCGGCCTCCTGGCCGGTCCTCTTTTTTCTACTGAACGGCCACCAGGGCGGATTGGCTCTCCACTGGCCCCTGCCGCAGGCGGAGGCGCAGCGCCAACCCCGGCGGAATCGCATCCGGCAGCCGCAGGTTGACCTGGTAGACCCCTGGGATGCCAGGGGCGAGGCCGGCGAAGGTCGCCGCCACCTCAGCACCCTCCAGCACTACCGTGACGGGCGCCACCGCCTCCTGGAGCTGGCCGCGCGGGCGGACGGCGCCCAATCCCGTGCAGTACAACGTCAGGAACCGGCCGCGACGGGCGGGACTCGCAGGCCCGTTGATGCTTCCATCTTCATTGATCGCCGCGGCGCGGCCCCCGTCCAGGAGGAACAACGCAGGCGCTTCCGACAGTAACTCCACCGCCTGTTCGGCCGCCCCAAACGCCGACCGCACACGCAGGCTGTGGATTCCAGGGCCGAGCGCGAGCGGTATGGCGGCGTTGATCTGGAACGGCGTGGCTGAAACCACGGTGGCCGGTAGCCCACCGAATTCCACCGTGGTCCGGGAGCCGGCGGCCCACATTCCGGACCCGAAAACAGCGGCCAGGCCCCCCGGCGCCAGCTCCGGCGTGAAGGAAGCGGCGTTCACGGCCGGAGCCGCCGACAGAGCGGTCTCCAGCGGGAAAGCCTTCCAGTGCGTTCCCGGCCGCGACACCCGGAAAGAGGCCGGACGCGGCAGCGCGACCGGCTCCCGATTGCCGGGATTGCTCAAATCGGTCAGAGTCGCAAGCAGCGAGCCTTGCCCGCTCACGTCGAGCTGGTAGAGATTTTGCAAGCCGTCGCAGTAGCGGAACCGGATCGGCGCGGGCGTCCGGACCGGCTCCGCGGGGCCCGCCACGGCTACATCCGGCCAGGCCACGCCGCGGCCGCACGGCCCGTTGGGCGAGAGTAGCTCGACTTCGGCGCCGCCGGAGGCCAGCAGGAACCCGGAACCGGAGGGACTGCGCGGGAACAGGCGCAGGGCCGCGGACACGGTCGCCCCCCAGGTACGCGAGGCGGCCGGAAAGCCCGCCAGGTAGGATTCCAGACTCGGTCGCCCGAAGGCGCGATTCGGGTCATGAATCACGATCTCGCCGCCCGCGCCCGTGCCGATGGCTACCACGAAACTCGACCCGGCCGGCGCGCCGTCCGCCGTCAGAGCCAGCCCGAGCAGCACCGGTACGCCCTGCGCCAGCAGGTCGCGGATGGCTTCTTGGCGTGTGTCCTCGACGACGACATCCACGCCGTCGGCCGCAAAGGCGCCCAACCGCCAGAGATTGACGATCTGCTCGTGCGATCCGGGCGCTGTAAGGAAGCCGTCGCAGATCCGGTCGCCCTGGGCGTCGAACACGCAGAACGACTTCAGGAACTGGTTGAGCAGCGCCGGATCCGCGGGGCCGTTGGGAGACGGCAGCTCGCCGAGATTCTGATGGTAGCGGAGGATGGAAGCGGCCGCGGCCAGCAAGGCGCCCTTTTGCGCCACGGTGTCCGTGCCCTGGCCGAGAGGAACCTCCAGCAACTGGCCCAGGCGCGGGTAGTTGAGCAACGTCGAGGCCACTCCGCGCGCGCTGAAGGTGATCACCTGACGCGCCGCCTCCGCCGTGGCCAGGGCCACACCCTCGACAGCGGGGAGCCGCAGCCACGCCCGGGCTTCACCGCGATCGTCGGTCACAGCCGAGGCGCCCTCGATCCGCGCGCCCGGGGAGGCGGTGAAGCGCACAGGGAACCCGGGGAGGGGATTGCCCGCCTCGTCGCGCAGGGCGACCAGGAACGGCTGGCCGAGCCGCGCGCCGGGCAGACCCACTTGCCCGTCCCCTCGCAGCCTGGACAACCGCACCTGCGCCTCGGCCACGGAACGCACTACGTACAGGCCCTGCGCCACCGCGGGCCTGTTCACGTCGGCCGCGCGCACGGCTACACTGGCACTGGGCGCGCTCGAAGGCACGTAGACTTCCCAGGCGTAGGCGCCGGTCTCGGTCGGCACGAGAAAATCCGGCTGGCCGCTGATGGAGACCCGCAGCGTAGTGCCTGCCTCGAAGCCGCCAGCGGCCAGGCGCACCCGCCCGCCGGCCACCACGGTGGAGGGAGTCGCCGTGACCTGCGGACGCCGCAGGCTTTCCGCCTCCCGCGCATCGGAGTCGCCGGGGGTGTACTCGATGACGCCGCCCTCGAACTCCTGGCGACGCCTCCCGGCCGCCGGCGTCTCTTCGCCGGCAGGCATGCCGAGGCGTCCGAGCGGCCCGCCCAGAGCGACGTAGCGCGCCAGGATCAGACCGCCGACGAAGAACGCCCGGCCCGCCAGGGGCCCTGTTTGCGCCGTGTAGACGGTTCCACCGCGGAATTCCTGGAACGTCCCGGCCGTGGCGGTGAACGTGAGGAAGCTTTCCGGGTCGCGCACGGGCGAGCCGGCGGGGCCTGTTTCATACCCCAGCGCCGCCCATCGCGCGAGAATGGGACCGGAAACCCGAAACGCCGGGTTGCCGGCGAGGGCGCCGCCTTCAAACATCTGCCGGCCGGTGGGCGTCGAGTCCGCCAGCGGATAGCCGAGGCCGCCGGTCAGGCCCCCCAGATCGGAGAACCGCGCCAGCAGGACTCCGGCAACCACGTAGGCCAGTTGCGCCGCATCCGGCTTGCCCACTAGGTAGCGGGCCGTCGAGAGCGGCTCGGCCGCCTGCAACTCCTGCGCGTAGCCGGACCCGATGCGACGCACGGGGCCCGAAGCCGGCACCCGCACCGCCAGCCGGTTGCGCGCCACCGCATCGGCGAAGGCCTGCTGGATGGCCGGCGTCGGCGCGCCTTCGCCGACCTGGCAGCAGGGCGCCACCACGAAGATCAGAAGCGGCGGGCTGACCTTGCCTTCGCTGACCGCCGTAACGGAGGCCGTTCCGCCCCCCACCGCGCGCAGCACCGCCAACACGCCTGTGGTCTGAATGGCGATCACGCGGCTGTTGGAGGTGGACCAGGAAATCGAGCGCGCCTCGAGCAGCGCGCCGTTGGCGGCGAACACGCGCGCTTCCACCGCCAGCGAGTCGCCGAGGTTCATTCGCACCGGGCCGGCGGCCGGCGTGATGACGACGTTGCTCACCGCCAGCCGCACTACCGGTTCCATGCCCGGGTCGTACTCGATGCTGCCGCCTTCGAAGGTCTGCCGGTGCCGCCCGCCCGCCAGAGTCACCTCCTCTGAGGTGGGCAGGCCGAGGAAGGCGGTATGCGCGCCGTTGGCGGCGTAGACGGCGAAAATGGGCTGCTTCACCGCCAGCAGCCGGCCGTTCAGCGTTCCCGACGTGATGTTGTAGAGCGCGCCGTTGACGTAGGTCTGGTAGGTCGTCATCACACCGCTCGAGGCGGTGATGGTCTGCTCGGCGATCACCGGCGGCCCCAGCTCGCGGATGTCGCCCAGCGCCAGCCACCGCGTGTAGAACGCGTCCTTGATGCTGAAGTTCTGTCCCTGAAACGTGAACTGCTGGTAGACGAACAGCGCGTGGTTCTTGTCGAACAACTGGAACTGACAGGGGTTGGCGAGCGTGGCCGGGCAGTTGGTGGTGTCGATGGCGGGATAGCCCGCCGTGTTGACGCCCACGCTCAAGTAGTAGCTGTACAGGCCGGCCTGCACATGGAAGATGTCGATGACCCCTTCCTCCACTACGTCGGAAAGCGTGGCCTTGACCAGCGCCAGGCGCGTGCCGGGCGTGCCGGAGGCACTGGCGAACTCCTGCACCAGCCCGGTGGAGCCGAACCGCTTCACACGGTCGAGCGGGGGATAGGAGACCAGGGCGGAAAAATTATTGCGGAAATAGGCCTGCTGGAAGCGCTGGCGGATGGCTTCCGAAGGAGCGCCCTCGCCCACGTCGAAGGGCTGCGCCGCGGCTTCGAGCGCGACCAGCGGAATAAGCAGGCGAATCCACCTTGACCTCATCAGACACGTAGAGCTACCAGCAGAATAACCCGAATCGCGGGCTCCGAGTTGCGCCCAGGGAGCGGGCGGAGCCCTTACTCGCGAAGGATTTTGGTGATCCGGTTCAGCCGCGATTTCAGCTCATCGCTCGCCTCGGTGATCTCGTTGGTGTCGTAGATCACCCGCGGGGTCATGAACACCACCAGCTCGGTGCGTTCCTTGCTGTAGGAGCGGCTGCCGAAGGCGGCGCCCACCACGGGCAGCTTGTGCAGGAACGGGATCCCGGCCGTGCTCATCGAGTCCGATTCGTTGATGATGCCGCCGATGGCGATGGTGTCCCCGTCCTGGAGCGTCACCTGCGTCTGAATACTGCGCCTGGAGAATGAGGGCGAATTGATCCCGCCGGCCGAGGGCGCCTGGGGCGCGCTGACCTCCTGGTTGATCACCAGCGTGACGATCCCGCTGGGGTTCACACGCGCCTGCACGCTGAGAGTAACGCCCGTGCTACGACTCTGGATGGTGTTGGCGAACAGGGAGCTGCCGCCGGACTGCACGCCGGTAACCGCCTGGGCGGTGAGCGTCGGCACCTCGATGCCGACGTTGATGGTCGCCGGAATGCTGTCGGTCGCAATGATACTGGGCGCCGAGATCACCTTCGCCCGCGAGGCGTTTTCCTGCAAGTTCAGGAAACCCAGCAGTTCCCTGCTCTGTCCGACCAGGGCGCCGATGGAGAGGCTCGTGGATGCGCCGAGGAGACTGCCCACCAGTTGGCGCGTCGACACCGACGCCGTGGAGCCGCCTCGCTTCTGGAGCACCGCCGCCACCCCGCTGGCAAAGGCGCCCGTAAGGGAGACTTCGTAGATCCTGGCGTCGATGAGGACCTGCCGCGGCGGGACGTCCAGCTCCTTGAGCAGCTTCAGGATCCCTGCGTATTCCTGCGGCGTCCCCTGGATCAGCAGGGTGTTGTCCATGGGGTTGGGAATCACGCGGGGGATGCGCCCGTAGGGACTCATCCCCGGGTAGCCCATGTAGCTGCCCGTAAGATCCTGCCCCATGCCGCCAGGGGCGCCCGGCGTGCCCGCGGGTGCGGCGCCAGGGGCTGCCCCGCCCCCCGAACCCTGTGCCTGCGAGTAGGGAATCGGCATGGCAGTGTTCACCGATAGCTGTGAAAAGCCGCCTCCTCCGCCCATACCGCCGCCATAGCCGCCCATACCGCCGCCGTAGCCGCCCATACCGCCACCGAAGCCGCCCATGCCGCCACCATAGCCGCCCATACCGCCCCCGAAGCCGCCCATACCTCCGCCGAAACCGCCCATTCCGCCGAAACCGCCCATGCCGCCGTAGCCGCCCATACCGCCATAGCCGCCGTAGAGCTGCATGATGGCCATAGCCAGCCCATCGGCGCGGCCGTACCTTACCCGGTAGACGTAGTTGTCGATGGATCCGGCCGTGACCTTGACCTCGAGGTCCAGCTTCTCGATCCACTTCGCCACTTCATCGAAAGCGCCCGATACGGGAGCGATGGCGATGATGACGTTGATGCGGTCAATGGGGAGAAACTTGATCGGCGAGACCTTGTCGCTGAGCGAGATGGACTTGAGGATCGAGTCCAGCTCCTTGGCGAGGTCGCTGGGACGCCCGTACTTGACCTCGAACACGCGCACGCGCTGGCTGGCAAGCGTGTCGCTGTCGAACATGGTGACCAGTTGCATAGTGCGGCGCATGTTGCGGCGGCTGTCCAGGATCAGCAGCAGGTTGGCGGGCGGATAGGCCCAGGTCTCGGCGCCTTCGCCGATGAAAGGACGCAGCAGCTTGGCCAGCTCCTCCACCAGCACGTATTTAAGGAAGACCAGGTTCAACATGATCTGGTCGTCCTCGGGGATGTTTTTCGGATTCACCTGCGGCGGGATCGGCAGCCGCGACACCTCCGACAGCGGCACAATGCGGTACAACTCGCCGATCTGCACCATGGCGGCGCCGTTGATGCGCAGGATCAGGTCGAGCAGCGAGCGCATGTCGAGGTTCTTGGTCTCGCCGTAGGTGTTCAGGATGACGCCGCCGCGCACGCGCGGGTCCAGAATGTAGTTGATTTTCAACTGGCGGCAGAGCACGTCAATCACTTCGGTGAGTGAAGCGTTCTGAAGGTTGAGAGCGCCGGTCGGCGTGGGCAGCGTGCCGGAGGAAGGGGTCGGCGGGCCGGCGGGCGTCTGGGTTTGTCCCGGCTGGGCCTGGGCGGGGGCGGCCTGCGCCGGACGGGCCTCGTCGGAGAGGCGCGGCGGCGTCGGCTGGGTCATTGTCGACGGCATGCGCGGCTGCTGCTGCGGGCGGCCCTGTGGTTGCGGTTGCGGGTTCACCTCGGTCATTCGCGGACCCAGTCCGGGTGGAGGTGGCGGGGGCGTTTGCGCCCCAAGCACCGCCGCGGCCAATCCTGTGCCCAGCACCACAACCCAAATCCTGTTCATGACGATCCTCTCTTCATTACTTGGCCTGCTCCCAGCGGCAGATCTTGCCGAACGGGCTGTCGCTGATCACTTTGCGGTAGCCTTCGCTCACCGTCCCGGCCGGCGTCGTATCGTTGGCCTGGCAGGCACGCGCCTGCCCGCCGACATCTATGCCCGGACCGCCCGGCTGAGCCGATGGCGCCAGAAGCGTGGCGGCCGCGGCCGGCGTGGCGGCGGCGGGCGCGGGCGGCTCCGGCGCGGGAACGTTCTGCGCCACCAGCTCGTCGATCTTCCGGCGGATCTGCTGCCCTTCCCACTCGAAGACGAGCTCCTTGGCGTGCACCTCCAGCAGCAGGAAAGCCCCCACCTGCTCCCCGGCGCGAAAGGCGCGCTGCGGCGCGCCGGCTTTTTCCGAAAGGATCGCCGTCGGCCCGCTTCCCAGGTCCATCACACCATGGGCTACCGGCAGCGGCGGCATGGGCTTGGGCGGCTCGGTTTCGATGACCACGGTGGGGTTGCGGTCGCGCGTGAACAGCATCTTCTGCGCCACCTCCAGGTAAGCGCCCGCCTCCAGCGGCTGGGATTCCTCCAGCGGCGGCTCCGCCTGGGGCGGAGCGGGCGTCAGCTTCTTGTGGATGACGGCCTGTTCCCGCGACCGCGCCTGCTGCCAGCGCTGCCGCAACTGCCATCCGGAGACCGCGGCCAGGGCCAGCAGCGCCAGGTTCAGAAGAAGAAGTTTTCGTCTCATAGACTGCTATGACCGTTCATTTCCATCCACGCCGGGAGCTGCTCGGCCGCAGGCCGGCTGCCGCGCGGTTAGCGCTCAGAAGAGTCCCTTCCTTTCCGGCACGAGCTTCCGCGGCACCACGCCGGACACCGAAATTCGCACGTTGATGCTTTTCTGCTTCGCATCGCCCGCGCCGATGCGTATCTCGGAGGTGGCGATCATATCCGCCTGCCGGGCGATGTCCGCCAGCAGATTGACGAGCTGCTCGATGCGGCAGTCGAAGGAAACCGAAACCACCGCTTCTCCGTAATCGTTACCCAGCGGGCGTATCTGGCCGAGCTCGACGGCGCGAATCTCGAGCGGCGGCGCCTGCTGCTGGCTCAGCCGGCGCATGACCTGCAACAACTGCGCCTGCGCCTGCGGTCCCGTGTCGGCTTGCAGGAATCCTTTCTCGCGCTCGCCGAGCCGGCCGGTGAGGCTTTCGAGCGTCTTGGTTTTTCCCGGCACCGTGGCGGCCACCTGCCGCAGCCGCGCCAGCCGTTTTTCCGCGAGGGGAATGGATCCGGTGGTCGCCACCACCGTGGCCGCGGCATCGGGGGAAGGCCACAGGTACACCGCCAGCGAAACCACCGCCGTCACCCCGAGTCCGGCCAGCGCCCGCTTGTCCCGCGCGCCGAGCGTCATTTGGATGGCCCTCCGGGCGCGGGGGACGTCCCGTCGGCGGCTTCCCGCGCCGCTTTGATGGTGAACGTTTCCCCGCCAGCAACCCTCGCCATCGGCATGGTGAACTCGGAATCGCGGAACAGGGGCGAGCCGTCGATCAACTTCAGCAGAGTGGCGGCCTGCTCGGCTTCTCCGGATATCGTCAGTGCGGTCCGCGACAACTGCGCGCCTTGCAGCCAGAGTGGCGGCGCCAGGATGCGGGTCAGCTCCTGCAAAGCGTCCAGGTCCTGTGGTGTGCGGCGGCGAAAGGAATCGAGCAGCGCCAGCCGCGCCGAGATCGTTCCGGCGGCCTTGTCCAGATCGGCGGTCCTGGCGGCGCGCGGCTGGAGCCGGCGAATCTCGTCCTCGAGCGAAGCCAGGTAGCGGCGATCCTCGAACGATCCTTGCCCCGCCAGCATTGCCAGCGCGATCGTCAGCACGGCGGCCAGCGCCAGCGTCGGAACGAAAATCGCTCGCGAGCTCGCGCTTCGATGCTCCCCCGGGAGCAGGTTCGCCCCTCCCAACGCCAGCCGCGGGCAGGCCGCAACCAGGCTGGTGGCGTAGCAGTGGGCGCCGGCGACCGGGTCGAAACCTTCCGGCGCCGACCGGGCCGCCGGCAGCACCTGCGACAGCCCGACGGCTTCCTGTTCGGCGGGCAAACGCAGATCGGCCGCGGCCATCGAAACGGCTCGCGGGGTGGGATCGTCCAGTAAAGCCGAGTAGAGCGGCCGTGCGGCGCTTTCCCCGTACGCCTCGACGCCATCGCTCCCCGCGTGCAAGGCGAGGAAGTTCTTCGGGGAAGCCCCCAGCAGGCGAATGGACGAGAAGCAGGCGGCGGCGGGGAAGGTGAACGAGGCGACGCGAATGCCGGCTTCGGCCATCAGCAGCGCGTAGCGCTCAATCACGGCCGCCTGGCAGATCGCCACCAACACGTTCGGGGTGCGCGGCAGGCGCGCCCAGGCGAACACGACTTCCTCCTCCGGGTAGGGATGCAGCGAATCCACCTGGAGCCGGATGGCGCCCTCCAGGTGCCGGTCCGGCACTCCCGCAAGCGCCAGTTGCCGCACGATGACCTCGCGGCGCGGCAGCAGTACGGCCGCGGCCAGGTGGCTGCCTCCCGCACGGCGCACGAAAGCGGCGTATTCGGCGCCCCATTCGGCGGCCGGCCGCTCGCGGAAGCGCGCCAGCGTCGCGGCGCCGAGCACACGCGCGCCGGCGGGACGCACACGCGTGACCACCACGTGCAGGTCCTCGCCGCCGATCTGGATCCCCACGCCGGTGCCTACCGCCAGGTACTTGCGCAGGCTGCGGGGAATCAGTTCCATTCCGCGGTCTCCCCAACGGTGCCTTCGTACCAGCGCAGCACCTGGTAGGGCGGATTGGCTGCCTGCCCCCAGATCTTCACCGTGGCCGCCACCGTGCGCCGCAGGTCGGAAAGACGGCCGTCGGGCAGGCGCAGCCGAGCGGTGGCCCGCAGCGTGTACATGGTCCTTCCGCCGACGCCGAGCCGCTGCGCGCCCGGGCCGCCGAACTGCCGCAGGGAGTCCAACTGGTCGCCGCTGACAAACGGAGCCACGCGGCGCATCTCGACCAGGCGCGCGACAACGTCCGGGCCCAGACCGAGGGCGGCGAGAAGAGGCGCCGGCGCCGAGTTCACGTCGAAGCGCGAAGTGGAGCCGTAAACCGACACGCAGTCCTTGAACCCGGGCCGCAGTCGCAGGCGGCCGTCGGCATCCGTCGCGTGTCCGCCGTGGTAAAGCTCAGGCGTCATGCCCTTGACGAGCAACACTTCCTCCACCTCTTCAAAAGACGCGTGGCGGGCGCGAAAAGACGGCGCCAGGGAGAGATAGTGGCGGTCGAACGGGCTGAAACCATCGGCCGGCGCGCGCATCCGCCAGTCGAGAATGCCTTGCGTAATCTCTTGCGCCCGCTCGGGCTCGGCGCCGAGCGCGACCAGCAGACGAAACAGGTCCTCGGGGACGGCGCGATTCAAGCTGAGACGAGCCGCTTCCGGAATCACTTCCACGATCGCCTCGCCGGAGGGGAACTGGAAGGCGAGCCGCGGCATCCAGTTGGCGAAGTAGCGCGGCGAGCCATCGGGGTTCCTGTGCTGCGGTCCCCAGAGGATGTAGAGCATCGCCCGCTCGAAGGCGCCGGTGGCGAGGTAGTAGGCGCGCGCGCCATCGGCCGCCGTCGAGGTGCGCTCGGTCTCCACGCGCACCGTATTGGCCACCGAGAAAGCGATCGCCGAGAGCGCGGCCGCCAGCCACAGTACGGCGAGCAGCGCGCCGCCTCGCCGGCGCCCATCTCCCCGGCAATGGTTTCGCGCGTCAGTCCACATAACCAAAGATCGGCGTCCGGTTGACGCGCAACGGCAGGACGAAGGTAGTGTTCCCGAGCCGCGCCGGGTGCGGCTCCAGCGGAGCCATCTCGATGCGCACCGCTCGCGGCAGTTCCGGTTTCACCCACAACGGAACCCACTGCCAGGGCGCCGGCGGCGGCGGAACCTCCTGGTAGGCGAACCGGCAGTAGGCCAGCTTGTCGGCCAGAACGAAGGACGCGGGCCCGGCTTGGATCGGTAAAAACAGCGGCGCGGCCACGCCGAATCCGGGGTGCGGTCCCAAACCCAGGCATAGCGGGCCCACCGAGAATGGGCCGGTGTAGAGCAACTCGTTGACCACCAGGCGCACCCCGCGGTTGTCCTCACCGGGCAGAACCTGGAACTCGAGGATGCGCGGGTAGCCGCGGGACGCCTCCTGGAGCGAGTGGCTCGAGACGAAGCGCATCGCTTCCGGCTCGCCCTGGAAGAACAGCATGTTGACCGGGGCGGCCTGCGGGGCCGGCCGGCATGGCGCCACCACCGGCATCAAGCCGGCGAACTGATGCTCGAGCACTCGCCGGGCGCCGGCGACGCGCCGGTTGGCCATCAGCGTGGTATTGGTCTTTTCCATGGCGTTGAGACCCACGCGAATAGACATGAGGATGGCGAGCGACAGCAGGCTGACCAGAGAGACCGCTATCAGCAGCTCCATCAGCGTGACCCCGGCGCGCCGCCGGGGTTTCATGGCTGCGCTCCCATCCGCGCCAGGTCCTCCGGCTCCAGCATCCCGGCCCGGAACGCCTCCAGCGTGAACGTGCGGCGCCGGTCGCCGCTCATCCACCAGACCTCGAGCTCGATGCGGTCCAGCACGCGCGCCCGCGGGCCGGGCGCCGGCGGCATCTCGAACGGCGACACGCGCGCGCGCCAGCCGCCGGGCACGCCCATCGCGGGATCCCAGGCGCCTTCCATCTCGACGAGCCGCGGCAGTCGCGGCAGGGTGAGAAGCTCGTCCATGGTTCGCCGTGCGGCCAGCGCGGCGCGGTCGTGGCCGGTGAGACGCGCGGCGTTGCCAAGCGATGTGGAAAGCGCCGCCAGCAGCCCGGACACGGCCACAGCCATGACCGTGGTGGCTACCAGCACTTCGAGCAGGGTGTAGCCGGCCCGGCGTCTCATTGGTCCTCCGGGCGCTCCTCCAGGCGCTCCTCCAGACGCTCGACCCGCGGAACCCCGGTAATGGGGTCCACGCTGACCAGCCGCCGCGCGCCGCGACGATTCGCCAGCACGGCTCCGATCCGCGGCGGCGTGCCTCCCGGGTAGAGCAGGAACTGGCGCGGCTGGTCGGGATCGCCGGGGATCTCCGGCAGCAATCGCAGAATTGCGACCCCCTCCGGCAGCACGAGCTGGCGCAGGAAGCCCGGCTCCGAGGAACGCATGGTCAGAGTATTGTCGGCGCGAGTAATGACGACTTCCACCACCTGCTGGCGTCGCTCGGCCCGCAGGAGGGCGCCGTTCAGAAAACTTACCAGGGAATCGGAGGCGGAGATCAGCCGCAGGGAATCCACGCCGGAGCTCACCGAGGGAAACGTGATGCTCACCAGCAGGCCGATCAGGGCGACGACGATCAGCATTTCGATCAGCGTGACGCCCGCGCGTCGCTTTATGTGGCGCAGACACTCTTGTCTGCCGCGTCGAGACTCGTCTCGACGCCAGCGAATTTCCAGCGGTTCAACGCACCACATGTACGCGCCCAATTCCCGCCGCCGTCCACCGCATGAGCACCCCGAGGGAAGGTGGCTTTTTGTCACCTGGCATCTCCGCCCAACACAAGCGCCGAGACGAGTCTCGGCGCGGCAGGCTGAGAGCCTGCGCCACGTCGGCCTCCCCATCCTACTGGCTCTTCCAGCTCACCACGTCGGCGAAGATGCCCTCGCCGCCGGGCTGGCCGTCGGCGCCCAGACAGACGATGTCCGGCTCGTCTCCGTGCTCGCCGGGATACTTGTACAGGTAGGGACGGCCCCAGGGATCCACGGGAATGTCCTGGGGCAGGTACGGCCCCTGCCATTGAAGAAGGTTTTGCGGCTGCACGCGCAGCGCCTGCAAGCCCTGCTCGGTGGTCGGAAACAGGCCGGTGTCCAGCTTGTAAGCGCCGAGCGCGGTCATGAAGGCGTTCATCTGCGCGCGCGCGAACGTGACGCGGGCGGTGTCGCTTCTGCGCAGCATGCGCGGAGCCACCAGCGCCGCGAACATCGCGATGATGGCCACCACCACCAGCATCTCGATCAGAGTCACGCCCGCGCGCTTCGAATGGTTCGGTCGTCTCATGGTTACACCGCCACTTCGTTGATGCTGGTGATCGCCACCAGCATGCTGAGGATCAGAGCGCCGATCAGCACGCCCATCACCAGGATGATGAGCGGCTCAAACAGCGTGGTGAAGCGCTTGATGGCCGTGCGCGTGTCGTTCTCGTAGATATCCGCCATGCGCGTGAACATCTGGTCCAGCCGGCCGGTTTCTTCGCCCACGCTGAGCAGGTGCGCGGCCAGCGCCGGGAACTGGCCGGTGCGGCGCAGCGGAGTCGCGATGCCCTCCCCGCGCTTGACGCCCTGGGCCACGGCCTCCAGCGAGCCGGCGATTCGCCGGTTGTTGAGAATCCTCCCAGCGATGCCGAGGGACTGCACCAGGGGGACGCTGTTGGCCACCAACGTCGCCATGGCGCGCGCGAAGCGCGAGGTCTCCGCCTTGCGCAGCGCGTCGCCGAGCAGCGGGATGCGCAGCCGGAAGCCGTCCCACCACCAGCGGCCGGCGCTGCTGCGGATGTACAGTTGCATCGCGAAGGCCGCCGCCGCCGCCCCGGTCAGGCCGATCCAGCCCCAGGCCCGCAGGAAGCGGCTCACCTCGAGCAGGATCTGCGTCGGCAGCGGCATGCGCAGGCGCGACTCCTCGAACACGGAGGCGAAGCGCGGCACCACGTAGTACATCAGCAGCAGGATCGACCCCAGCCCCACCAGCGCCAGCAGCCCCGGGTAGATCATCGAGCCGATGATGTAGTTGCGCAGGTCGTCGCGGGTGCGCTCGAACTCCGCCAGCCGCTCGAAGACCGCCTGGAGCGCGCCGCTGGCCTCGCCGGCGCGCACCATGTTGACGTAGAGGTCGCCGAAGCATTCCGGGTGGGTGGCGAGGCTGTCGGCCAGGGACTTGCCGCCTTTGAGCACGCGCAGCACGTCCTCCACCACGAAGCGAAAGCCGGCCTTTTCGGTGAGCTGGGAGGAGATGGAGAGGGCGCGGTCCAGCGGCACGCCGGCGTTGAGCAGCGTGCTCAGCTCCTGTGTGAAGAAGAGCACGTCGCGGCGGCGGCTGCGGGCGAACGTGGGCAGCCGGAAGTCGAGCGATTTCTGCGGGCGCAGACCGACGTAGACGGGAATGAGCCCCTGCTTGCGCAGCTCGCCGGCGACGCCCTTCTCGGTCTGGGCGGTGACGGTGCCGCTACGAAGCTTGCCGTCGGCGGCCACGGCTTTGAAGTGGAAGCTGGCCATGCGCGCTCCGGCTCAGAACTCCTGGGTCACGCGCAGGATTTCCTGCGGCGTGGTGTGGCCGGCGCGGACTTTCTCCCAGCCGTCCTCGCGCAGGTTGCGCATGCCGTTGCGGCGCGCGGCGGCGGTGAGCACCGAGGCGTCCTGGTTGCGCATGATGAGCCGCCGCAGCTCGTCGTCCAGATCCATCAGCTCGAAGATGCCGACGCGGCCGGAGTAGCCCGTGCCGAAGCACTCCGGGCAGCCGCCGCCGCGGAAGCACTCGACGCTCTCCCCGTCGGGCAGCAGGTGGCGGCCGTTCGGCCGGCGGCAGTGCGCGCAAATGAGGCGCACCAGCCGCTGCGCGAGCACGGCCACCAGCGAGGAGGTGAGCAGGTAGTTCTCCACGCCCATGTCGGTGAGGCGGGTGATGGCGCTGGGTGCGTCGTTGGTGTGCAGCGTCGAGTAGACGAAATGGCCGGTCAGCGCCGAGCGGATGGCGGTGTCGGCGGTCTCGCGGTCGCGGATCTCGCCCACCATGATCACGTCCGGGTCCTGGCGCACAATGTGGCGCAGCCCGCTGGCGAAGGTCAACCCGATCTGCGGATTGACGTGGATCTGGTTGATGCCGTCCATCTGGTATTCCACCGGGTCTTCGATGGTGATGATCTTCCGGTCGGTCTGGTTGATGCGCTTCAGCGCCGAGTAGAGCGTGGTGGATTTGCCGCTGCCGGTGGGGCCGGTGACCAGCAGAATGCCGTGCGGCAGCGCGGTGTAGTGCTCCATCCGCGCCAGCATATGGTCGGAAAAGCCGAGCCGTTGCAGGTCGAAAAAGTCGCCCGCCGAGCGGTCCAGCAGCCGCATGACGACGCTTTCCCCATACAGGGTCGGCAAGGTCGAGACGCGCAGGTCCACTTCGCGGCCCAGCGTGCGGATCTTGATGCGGCCGTCCTGGGGCAGACGACGCTCGGCGATGTTCAGCCGCGCCATCAGCTTCACGCGGGAGATGATGGCCGCCTTCATCTCCCGCGGCGGCGCCTCCTGCGGGTAGAGCACGCCATCGATGCGGAAGCGCACGCGAAACTCCTTCTCGTAAGGCTCGAGGTGGATGTCGCTCGAGCGCTGCTCGACCGCCTGGCCGATCATCGCGTTCACCAGTCGGATGACAGGCTCCTCGCTGGCCATGTCGCGGAGGTGCTCCAGATCCTCGTTGCCGAGCGCGGCGTCCTCCTCGAAGCCGGCGCTCTCCGGCTTGCGTGTTTCGCCGTAGTAGCGGTCGATGGCGTCCAGGATCTCCTGCTCGGCGGCCAGCGCGGGGCGCAGGCGGAGCCCGGTGACCTGGCGCACGCTGGCCATGGTCTCGAAGTCGAGCGGGTCGGCCATCGCCAGGGTGAGCGCGGAGTCGTGAAAAGCGGCCGGGAAGCAATGGAACTGGCGCAGGAAGCGCGGCGAGAGCGTTTCGGTTTCCGGCATCGGCGGCGGCGGGCCGTCGAGCGAGATCAGCGGAACCGCCAGTTGCTCGGAGAGCGCGGCGAGCACCTCGCGGTGGGCGACGAATCCCAGGTCCACCAGGATTTTGCCGATCTTCTCCCCGCGCTCCTTTTGGATCCCGAGCGCCTGGTCAAGCTCCTCGGCGGTGATCAGCCGACGCTCAATCAGCATCTCGCCGAGGCGCATGGCTCAGAACACTTCCACGCGCAGTGCGGCGTCCATGGCGGCGGCGTTGACGCGCCCGGCCTTGTGGTCGGCGAGCAGCCCGCGGGGCGCGCGCATGAGGATCTGGCCGGGCAGGCCGGCCGAATCTTCCCACGCGAAATAGAACAGCGAGACTCCGACGACCACCTGTTCCTGCGCCGGCACATCGCCAAGGGCCGCGCCGGCGGCAATCAGGGTTTCGCGCATGGCCTTTTTGAGCACCTCCAGGCGGGCCCGTTTCTTTTCCTTCAGCAGCGCGATCTCCCCCTTGGTGAGTACCGGGCGGAAGGGCGAGACGGCCGGCCCGACCACCAGGTTGACCTCGACGGTGACCACGGCTCCGTAGCCTTCCAGGTAGACGCCGCGGGCGGCGCCCAGCAGATCGAGCGTCTCGATCGCCCCGAGGTTGTAGAACTTGTTGTTGAAACCCTGCTCGACCAGGACCATGGAAGCGCGGCCGACGCGCGGCTTGTCCGCCGCCGGCGCCACCGCGGTCATGGCCACAGCGCACAGAGCGATCCAGCTTGTCATCTGTCTCATCGGGCGCCTCCCAGGCCGGCGCTGGCGGTGAGCATCACGCTCATCCGCTTGCCCAGCACTTCGAAGCTCTGCTGGACGGCGAGCATGTCGCCGCGCCGCTCCAGGTCCAGCCGCTTCTCGGCGGCCGTCACCAGTTCCCGAGCCTGCTTCCCCTGGCGCGCTTCGCTCTCGGCCATCGCTTGCACGACCACCGTGGAGATGCGGGCCGAAATGTCGGCCTCCATCCGGGCCGTGTCGACGGCAGCGGGCGCCGGAATAGTGGCCGGGGGCGGCGTCAGAAACGGGTGGGCCAGGATCGCCAGCGACAGCATCGCGGCCGAGGCGAAGCCCAGCCGCGGGCCCGACTGGAGCAGCCTCTGCCACCAGCCAGGCTCGAAGACCTTGTCCGAGACGAAGGCGATCCGCCGGGGGATGTCCTCGTCGCGCACCGACAGCAACGCCGCCTGCGTCAGCCGCAGCCGTTCCAGCTCCGCACGACAGTTCCCGCAGCCGCCCAGGTGCTCCCTGGTTTCCACGCGCTCGTCCTCCGGCATCTCGGCCAGTGCATACGCTTTCAAATCGGCAGACGAACAATTCATAACTTACTCCCCACCGGCGCCAGGGTCTCTTTCAGCGAATCCAGCGCCGTGTAGACGCGCGACTTCACTGTGGAAACCGGACACCCCAAAATCTCCGCCATCTCTTCGAACTTGAACCCCTGGTAAATCTTCAGCACCACGGCTTCGCGCTGATCGGCGCTCAGCCGCGCCAGCGCGGCCTGGACAGCCAGCGCCGTCTCCACCGGCAGCAGCCTGGGACCGGGCGTGGCGGGTGGTGGTTCCACCCCTTCCTCGGCCCCGGGCCTCTGCCTGCGTAACAAGGAGAAAGCTTCGTTGTGCGCAATCCGGTAAAGCCAGGGAGCGAACCGGGAAGCATCTTCGAGCTTTCCCAGGTTCTGGTACGCCTTCAGAAAGACTTCCTGGCTCAGGTCGAGGGCATCTTCCCGGTTGGCGACCAGCCGCAGCAGGTAATTGAAGACACGCCTCTCCCATCGGGAAACCAGCAGGTTGAAGCTGTCGACGTTTCCCCGGCGCGCCTGTTCCACCAGGTCGCGATCCTCGACTTCACGAAAAATCAAAAGCCTCCATCGATTCCGTTGCAGCCTCTCTGAACCGCTCCCTGCGGTCACGGCTCAGAAAGCCCACTATGAACTAGGACGCTCAGGGTCCGCAAAAAGTCGATCCGGTATCACTTTGAGTGTAGTAGGAACAGCTAACGCACGGCGATCGTTACATTCCCTCTGCTTCGAATACCGGCGGCTTCCACTACCAGCGGTGGATTCCCCAGCGGCGCGTCGGGGACCTCCACGTTCAATTGATAGACTCCCGCGAATCCAGGGGCCATTCCCGCGAACAACACCTGGGCTTCCACTCCACCGATGGTTACCTTCACCGGACGTTTCACGATGGAGAGCGGCGGCACGACCGGCGCGGGCTGACCTGCTTCGAGGGTCGGGTCCACCTCTCCCAGCCCCGAAGCGTACAGGACGATCACCAGTCCCTTCGAAGCCGGATTGGATGCGTTAATGTAACGGCCGTTTGCATCGAAGGCGATCGCCGGGCCGCTCCCGCTGAAGTCATTGGTGAAGATGCCAGGCTGCGCCTCGGCCAGGTCGACCCCTTGGGGAACCGACTGGAGATTGCCGCGCCTTACGATCAATTGATGTGTGGTATCGATGGTTAAGCCGAACGGCAGGATTGCGTTCACTTGCGTCCCGCTGGAATAGGTGAGCGGCATTGCCACGCCCGCCAGCGTCACGCGGGTACCGCCGAGCTGTGTTGGAAAAGGCGCCTGGCCGGCGGTTTCGTCGCGGCTCGACAAGCGATCGCCGAAAATCGAAACGATGGTGCCTGGCGCCAGTGGCAGACCAGGCACCAGGCTCGCCGAATTCACGATGGCTCCAAGTCCGACGATCGGTCCGTCGTCGCCGGAAGGCTGCAACCCGACCATGATCGTGACCCGGCCGCTGATTGGTTGGCCGGGCACCTCCGCCGTCACGGTGACGGTTACCGGCACTGCCGAAGGCTGCCTTGGCTGCCAGGTTCCGGACCAGCGGCCATTCTTCAGGTTGATGAGGGCGATGGGCGCGTCGCCGTTGGAAAAACTCGCCACCACGGAGCCTCTTGTATCCACAAACCAGTTTCCGCAGTTGTCGGTCACCTCCACCTCCACTGGAGCCGGCAGGCCCAACGGGGTCGGAAAGTTTACCCCAAGAGATTTGAATACCGGCAGCAGGCTCTCCCGCTTGCACTCATGTTGGCTCTGGCGAACTCCGGCCTGGATACCGCCGATTCCGGGAAGCACAAGTGTCAGCACCCTGATTACGCGGCTGCCTTGCAAAAAGCTAAGCACAATGTCGGCGTACCGGACGCGTGGCGCGAGCCCTGCCAATTTCGGCTGTACGACCAAGCCGGCCGGCCTGTCCGACAACACCGTGCCGAACGGCGGCTGGATGGAAACCAGGTTTATTCCCTCGAAGGCGGATTGTCCCGAGTTAAAGTTCAACGAGTCGCGCGTGAGGTTGCTGATTTGAATGAACTGCGCCTCCGGCTCGCGTGGAGCATTCTGGCGCGAAATGAAGATCAGTCCCGAGGGACGCACCACGGGACCAGGATCGCTTCCCCGCTGCAATACAGTCAGATTCACAGCGACCGTCTGAATCATGTTGCTGGCCTCGGCGGACCTGACTTCCACCTCGCCGTGATAGACTCCCGCCGGAAGTCTCGCGGCGTCGACCAGGACCTCGACCAGGGGAACGGTGAGAGACTCCGATGCGCTGGATCCTTGCGCCGGCGTTGCACGAAGCCAGTCGCCCATGGAAAATGTCGTGGCGCGTGCGGACCAGTTCAGGACTCCGAAGCCGTCGTTGAGAACTCCGAATGTCTGGCTGGGTACGGCGCCGCCTTCCGCCACGGCGACGAAACTGAGCCCGGTTTGCGAGAGCAGAATTTTCGGCCTGTCACCGGTCACGACAGCGGTGACGTTCACTATGACTCGATCCGACCCGCCGGCCACAGTAATCACTCCCGAATAAGTGCCCTCCCGCAAACCGGTCCGATCGGCCGTTATGGCAATGCTCGAAGGGGACAGTCGCGTCACGGAGCCTGTTTGCGGGGCGGCCCGCAGCCACGCGCCGCCGGAAAGGGTTTCCACCGTTACGTTGAACGCCAACGAGCCGCCGCCCGTGTTCCGGACACTTACCTGGCCCGACTGCTGAGCCGGTGAGCCGGGGACAAAGTCAAAGCGTAATCTGTCCAGAGAAAGCTGAAGTTTAGGAGGGCCAGGCGCATTGATTGTGGCTGTTATCGCGACGGTTGACGACACCGGCAGTGCATTGGGTGTGGCAAGAGTTACGACCCCGCGGTAAACCCCAGCGGGCAGATTGGAAGGGTTGACGGTAACCTGGATGCTGCCCGGCGTGTCGCCGGCCTGCCGGTTGATTTGAATCCAGTCTCCCCCACGGTCGCCCGAAATCGATGCGCCGAACCGAATGCCGTCTACGGGACTCGTCAGAAACACAGCCGGTGAGGCGCTTGGCGCGTCCCCTGAGACTGCGGTGAAATCCAGCGTTCTCGGAGTGACGGTTACCGGCGGCGGCGCCGCCAGAACAACCCGGATACGGTTGTTTAAAGTGTCTGAGAAGTAGACGTCCCCGTTGGGCGCCCCGACGGCGCCCTCCGGATAGGTGATGCGCGCCAGGGTTGCCAGATCGCCGTCGCCCGTGTAGCCGGCGACTCCGGTACCTACAAATGAAAACATCCTTCCATCGCCGGCAACCCGGTAGATCTTGTTCGCATCGGCGTCCGCGATATAGACATTGCCGGTAGGGTCCACCGCCAGTCCGCGCGGATCCCGTATCAGGGCGCTGGTTGCGGGAATGCCTTCGCCAAATTGGGTGCCTCCCCCGGCGAAAGTGTCGATACGGCCGTCGGGCCGGACGCGCCGCACGCGTGGAAAGTCAGCGAAATACACGTTGCCCGCTGGATCGGCAAGGATGGCCGCGCCGATCAGGTTGAGGGTCGCTTGCGTGCCGGGCCCGCCGTCGCCACTGAAGCCATTTTGCCCGTTGCCCGCGATGGTTCGAATGATTCCCGCGCCATCGATGCTCCGGATCCGGTTGCTTCCCCAATCCGTTACGTAGACAATGTCTCCCGGACCAACCGCGACGGCGGGAAGCGTGAAGAAGGCGGCCTGAATGGCCGGGATCCCGTTCGAAAGGCTGGTACCTCCCCCAGCAAAGGTGCTGATGATGCCGTCCGGCGTGACCTTGCGGACGCGGCTGTTGCCGTTGTCGCCAATGTAGACATTGCCGCGGCTGTCGACGGCGACTCCACGGGGTCCCGACAACCGGGCTTGGCGGGCCGGGCCGCCGTCGCCGGAGAATCCTTGGATCCCGTTTCCCGCTACCAAAACAACTCTGCCGTCGGTGAGGTACTTGACCACGTTGTCGCGCGCCTGATTGGCCACATAGATTGAGCCCTGGCCGTCGATAGCAAGGCCGATAGGCTGAAACAGCAGGCGGCTGGAAATGTGCTGGTTTGTCGGCAACAGCAAGGCGCCGTTGCCGGCAATGGTGCTGATCAAACCCTCGGGGCCGACGCGGCGGACCCGCAGATTGCGTGTGTCGGCGATGTAGAATGCGCCAAAACGATCGGCGGCCACATCTTCGGGCGCCGCCAGCAGAGCGGCTGTGGCCGCGCCCCCATCGCCCGAGAAGCCCGCCGCCGCCGACCCGGCAACCGGAGCAAGATTGCCGTCAGGAGCGATTCGCAGGATGCGGTTTGCTCCTGCGCTGGAAACCAGAACAGTGCCCGCCTCATCCACGGCGATACCGCCCGGATAAAACGCGGGGGTCTGCGCGACTGTAGTCATCACGCCGGCTGGAGTCCGCCTGCGGACCGCACGGTTGATCAGGTCGGAGATGTAGAGATTGCCGGCACGGTCCAAGGCGACGTCTATGGGGTTGTTCAGATTATCGGGACCCGCTCCCGGAAGGCCGTTACCCGCGATCGTGGTAATGGCGCCGTCCAGCGCAACGCGACGGATTCTGTGGTTGAAAAAGTCCGCGATATAGAGTGTTTCGGCGGCGTCGACCGTTATGCCGGCCGGTGAATTCAACTGAGCCTGCGTGGCCGGACCTCCATCGCCGGAGTAGCCTGCCAGCCCCGTGCCGGCAACGGTCGTGATGACCCCGTCACGGGATACGCGGCGAACGCGGTGATTCTCCTGGTCCGAGATGTAGACATTGCCGACCGCTGAAACCGCGATCCGCAGCTAGCCGCCGAGGGAGGCGGCCGCGGCCAGTCCGCCGTCTCCCGCCGAGCCCCGCGCCCCGGTGCCGGCAATGATGGTCAGGATTCCGTTTGAGCCGATCTTCGATACGATTCGGTTGTCGCTGTCGGCAAGGTAAACTTCCCCGTCCGGCGAGATGGCCACGGAGGAAACCGCGCCCAGGGAAACCTGAGTGGCCAGGCGGCCATCGCCCGAAAAAACCAGTTCCGCTCCGGCGACGGTAGTGATTACTCCCTGTGCAGCCAGATGCGCACAGGAAGCGAGCCCGAGCGTGAGCAGTGCGAGGCGCAGACTCCCATGCTACCATCCGAACTTGCACTTGCCCGGCCAATCTAATGGCGAAGTGGACTTTCGAACCTGGACACAGCGCGGCGGGGTTTCGCGCCCGTCACATGATGGTCACCTGGGTTCGCGGGCATTTCAAGAATGTTCGCGGTTCCCTCGAGTTCGACACGGACAACCCGGCGACAGGATCGGTCCGCGTGGAAATCGACGCGAATGAGCTCTGGACCGGCGAGCCGAATCGCGACGCCCACCTGAAGAGCGCCGATTTCCTGGATCTCGCCAGTCACCCGAAGATTCTGTTTCGCAGCTCCGGCGTCGAGCACTGCGGGGCTCAGCAATACAAGGTCGCCGGCGAGCTTACCATCCGCGGCGTCACACGTCCGGTGACGCTCGACGCTCACTACCTCGGCCAATGGCAGACGCCCTATTGGGAGGACGCCGTGGACAAAGGCCCCGTGGCGCGCGCCGGCTTCACGGCCAGCGCCAGCATCAACCGGCACGACTACGGCGTGAGCTGGAGCGCGCTGCTGGATCGCGGAGGTCTCGTTGTCGGCAACGAGGTGCTCATCGAAATCGATGTGGAGGCTCTGCGCGACAAGGAGAGTTGATGGATTCCGCCCGCCCGCTATTCATCCCCGTCATCCTCGGAACGACCCGCAAAGGTCGCATGAGCGCGCATGCGGCCAGCCTCATGGCGCAGGAGATCGGTAAGCGGCCGGGTCTTGAGACGGAACTGATCGATATCGCCGGGCTCCCCATGCCTACCAGCGCCGACGACGCCTGGGAGGCGATTCGCCAGACCGGCTTCGCCGACAAAATGAATCGCGCCGACGCCGTGGTGCTGGTGTCCCCAGAGTACAACCACAGCTTCCCGGGACTGCTGAAGCACGTGCTCGACAGTTGCCTGAAAGAATACATTCACAAGGCGGTTGGGATCGTGGGCGTGTCGGCAGGTCCCTTCGGCGGCACGAGGGGGATTCAGAACCTGGTTCCAGTGATGCGCGAACTCGGCCTGGTGAACATCTTCTGGGACGTGAATCTTTCCATGGTGCAGGATGTGTTCGACACCTCCGGCAAGCTGAAGGACGAATCGTATCTGCGGCGCATCGACAAATTTCTCAAGGAACTGGTGTGGATGGCCAGGACCCTGCGCTACGGGCGCGAAAACATACCGCTCGAGTAAGGAGGCGGCAAGATGAAGTGCCCCTGTTGCGGCGAGGAAATGAACTGCCACGCCGAGAAGCTCACCGAGCCGTTAAACGCCGAGGAAGCCAAGAAGGTCGATCCCGCTCTGGGGGGAATCATCGAGCAGGCTCACACTTGCCCGCAATGCGGAACCGGCGACTCGCGCCGGCTGGGCTAGCGTGCCACCACAGTCGCCTCCCCGGTGATGGTGAAACCAGGTGACCTGGCTGCCGTAGGCGCGCGATTCGAAGTGGAAATCCCAACTAATTAGTCTGGGCCGGCCGCTCGTAGGGCTGCTTGAGGTACTTGGCCGCTTCTTCCTGGGCTCCCTGCGTGTTGTCCTTGGTGCGGATGGCGAGGTTGTACTCGTTGACGGCGCGCTCGCGCTGGCTGGAGGTGTCGAAGATCTTCCCGAGGTTGATGTGCGACCAGACCTCGGTCCACTTCGGCTCCAGGTCGCCGTTCAACACTTCGCGGAACTCGTTGGCGGCCGCCTGGATGTTGCGTTGCAGGAAAAACAGCTCGGCCACCCGATAGTGCGCCAGCGAGCTGTTGCGGTTCACGTCCAGCGCGCGCTGGTATTCTTTCAACGCATCGCCGAACTCCCCGACTTCGGCGAACATCTCGCCGCGGCGGATGGCCACCGCCACGCGCATGGTGTTGTTGAATCGCAGCACGCGCGCGTTCGGATCCAGGATCACGATCTTCGGCTTGCCGAAGCTTTCGACAACGAACTCCGATGCCATGCCGACCACCTCGACCTGCTTCTGCTCCGGGTTGCCCTCGGTTTCGATCTTGAGCTCCAGCGGCATCCGGAAAGTGTCCAGGTCCTGGGCGATCTTGCCCATGATGCGGAAGCCCTTGCCGGTGCGGAAGACGGTGTACTCGAGCTTGAACTCCGGCGCGCCGCTCGATTCGATCCACTGGAGGAAGAACCCGCGCAGATCGCGGCCGGCGAGCGCCTCGGCCGCCTTACGGAAATCGTCGGTGTTGACCGACTTGCCGGCGAACTGTCCGGGGAGGGCCTTGAGCAGCTTACGGAACGGTTCCTCCCCGACCACGAACCGCAGCATGTGGAACACGGCGGCGCCCTTGGCCGCCGTCAACGCCCAGTACTCCGGCGAATAATCTTCCAGCCGAGACGACTGGATTAGCGGCGGCTCCTGCACGGTCAGCGCTTCCACGTAGGTGTCGCGGATCTCGGCCTCGATGGCGCCCGGTCCGGCCGACTGCTCCAGCCACAGGTGCTCGGCGTAGCGGGCGGCGCCGTTGGCCATCCACAGGTGGTTGCGCGTGGCCGGCGAGATCAGGTTTCCCCACCACTGCCGGGCCACCTGGTTGGCCAGCAGCCGCGAGTTGACCTGCTTGCCGATGGCCTTGGTCGACAGGAACAGGAGGCCGGGCGCCGAATACCCGTTGGGCGCTGTGTTTTCGGTCTCGACAACGGCCAGATCAGCCACCGGCGGTAAGCCAAAGGCGCCGACGCAAAAGCTCATTACCTTCCCGAGCTCCTCCCCGTAGGGACCGGCCATCGAGCGCGAATCGCCGCGGAAGTAGAGGGAGGCGCGAATGCCCTCGGAACTGGTGCGGATCGGCTCGCCCTGCACCACTGCCAGGCTGCCGGGGAACGACGGCTGGAGAATGCTGTACTGATACGTCACCTTCTCCGCATCGGTGGTCTCCAGGCCGCTGGCCAGGACGCGGTAGCCGGCCGGCACGCGGATCTTCATCTCGGCCGTGTAGCGGTCGGCGGTGTAGTCGTTCAGCGGAAACCACCGCGCCGGGTAGAGCAGGTAGGCGTACTCGTTCTGAATGGAGGCGAACCGGATGCCGTAAACCGGCGATTCCTCGTTGCCGCCGAGGCGGCCGTCATAGGAAAAGGCCAGCGTGACCGGTTTGGCCCGGACGAGCGGCTCGGGGAAGTTGAGGCGGATGGTGAAGTCCTGTTGCGACCGGGAGGCGGGGATCTGCCGCCCGCCCTCGTCGGTGACCCGGGCCAGGTACAGCGCGTTGTTCAGCTCGAACACCACCGAGGTGGTGTTGTCTTCCAGCGGGGCAAAGCGAACCTGGACGTTGGCCGCCAGCGACTGCGTCCGCGGGTTGATCTCCGCTTCGATCAGATAGTGCTCGACGTCGATGCGCGAGCGCCGCTCCTGCGCCTGACCGGCGCCGGCCGCCAGAAGGGCCGCCACCGCGACAGGCCAGGCTCTTCCGGGTCGGCCTTCAGCCGGCATGTGCCCTCCGCTCACCAAGAACCTCCCATACCGCATCGGCGGCGCGCTCCATCGGATCCTGCTCGGTCGACAGCCGCCGCGCCACTTCCTCCAGGTCGCGCTTCATCCGCCGCCGCGCCTCCCCATCTTCGAGAAGCCGCCGGGCTTCCCGGGCCAGCAGCCCGGGCGTCGCATCGCGCTGGATCAACTCCGGCACCACGCACCGGCCGGCGACCAGGTTCACCATCGACAGGAAGGGCGCCTTCACCATCCATCGACCCAGCAGCCAGCTCAGCGGCGAAACGCGGTAGAAGGTCACTACCGGGGTGCCGAGAAGCGCGGCCTCTATTGTTACGGTACCACTGGCGGCCAGCGCCAGGTCGGCGTGCGCGATCGCGTCCCAGGTTTCCCCCTCGACCACACGGATCAGCCCGCCGTCGACACGCTTCCGGATCATGCCGGCGTCCACTCCCAACTGCGGCGTCGCCGCCAGCAGAAACGAGCACGCGCCGCCGGCGTGGAGTATTTCCGCGGCGCCGGTGACGATCGGCAGGTGCCGGTCGACCTCGCCGCGCCTGCTGCCGGGCAACAACACCACCAGCGGCCGGCCCTCCACCAGGCCGTGCTTGCGCCAAAACTCTTCGCGGGAAACAGTGGGACGAACCATGCGGGTAAGAGGATGACCAATATAAACGACCGGGACTCCCCGGCTGCGGAAAAAGGCCTCCTCAAAAGGGAAGATGCACAGCAGGCGACGGATGTTTCGCCGAATTTGGCGAATTCGCCCGCCGCGCCACGCCCAGACCTGCGGCGCCACCAGGTAGATGACCGGGATCCCCATCCGGTGCAGGCGCGCTCCCAGGCGCAGGTGGAAGTCCGGGCTGTCGGTCAGGATCGCCGCCTCGGGCCGCTCGGCTTCCGCGGCCCGGCAAAGCTTCAGGAATTGGCGCCGGATGCCGGGGATATGCGCCACCACCTCGACCAGCCCGACTACCGCCAGGCTGGAGGCATCCACCACGGCGCGAACCCCGCTCTGGCGCATGCGCGGGCCGGCGCAGCCGAAAAACTCCACACCCGGCCGGCGACGCCGCAGCGCTTCCACGAGCATGGCTGTATAGAGATCGCCGGAGGCCTCGCCCGCCGACACCAGAATCTTCCCGCCTTCGGCGGCCACGGACCTAGGATAACAAGCCGCCCGTGAGCTGAGCGGCCGATCTGCTAAGATCGGGATAGCCTTTGATGTCCGTCGATTCCGATTTCGCCCGCTTGAGCGTGGGCGACCTCGCACTCCGTATCCGCCAGGAAATGATCCCCCTGGACAGCAAGTTCTCCTACTTCTTCACCGCTGTCACGCTCTCCGAGGATGACATCCGCGAGTACCTGCGGGAACCGGTCGCCGCTCTGCCCCCAGCCGTGTGCGGGCTCCTGCCGAAGGTGTCCATCGTGCTGGTGCCCTACCTGGAGAAAGTGAACGAAAAATCCAAGAACGACGGTTCCGACGAGCTGATCTGCTTCGAGAAGCCTGCGGAGAATCGCTTAAGCTGGTCGTGCCGATTTTACGCAAGCGAGGAAGCGTTCCTGGCGTTCGGCATCCGCGACCAGGAGATGGTGGATTACCACTACCGCCTGTATCGCCAGGTGGCCGAGCTGACCGGAAGCCTGTGCGGGGAAGAAACGCTCGGGCGCTACGGCGGCTTGCTGCGCGAGGAACTGGGCGCGGGCGCGCACGGAGAAGTCGACGAGACGAGCTGGCACCACAAGCAGACGCTGCTGCGTCGCCAGAACAACCCGCGGCGGGAAACCAAGGCCTTCCGCGATTACCTGCTTCGATCTCTGGTCGACACGCTGACGCTGTACCTCCACGGCCTGTGCTGTGATATCGACGTCGAGACCGGCCCGCGCCAGCTCCCCAGCCGTCACCTGCGCCGCCGCTTGCAGTTGCTGCAATCCATCTACCCACCGCCCGAAGGCTACGCCGTGTTTCCGGAGGAGTTGAACAGCAACGGCGGCGAGTGATCGACGGAAGCCGCCGGCCCGAGCGCCGCCAGGACACGCATCGCGGCGTTCTTGCCCTGCCCGCCGATTTCTCCCGGCGGTCCGATGCAGCTCGGACAGCCCTGCTGGCAGCCGCAGCGGGCCAACAGCTCGGCGGCGCACGCGATCAGCCTCGCTGCATTCGCGAACAAGCCGGCGCTGAGCCCGACCCCGCCGGGGTAGTTGTCGTAAAGGTACAGGTTCGGCTCGAACGACGCCGGCGCCGCCCGGTCGGATTCCGTGAGCGAGACGCCGAGGTCCCTGGGGTCGCACATCAAAAGCAGCGCTCCCACCGCGCGCAGCAGGTTGCCAAGCCCGGCCAGGCCCTCCTGCAACGCCACCGGCGACAGGTCGGCGAACTGCCCGAGAAACGCCTCGGGAAAATGCAGCCAGAAGGCGGTGGTGTGCATCTCCTGCTCGGGAAGCGAAAGCCGGCCCGCGCCGACGTTCTCCATGGTGTAGAACTTCACTTTCTTGAAACCCACCACCTGTCGGTTCACGCGCACTTCACCGTGAGCGGCCAGCGCGCCGGCCAGTGGGGTTGAGGCAAACTGCTCCAGTTGCCGGACTTGCGTGTAGTCGATGGCGTCGGTGAAGTAATCGCACTCGACGCGGCGCACCCAGGCCTTGCGCGCGTCGTAGTCGAACCGCTCCACCTGGTACTGACGCGCCTCGTGCAGGTAGATCGCCTTCTCATGCAGCGTGGTCAACGCGACGGAAAAAGATACTTCGCCGATCACCTTCGGCTCGGCGGTCGAGTCGATCACCACGAAGTTGTCGCTGGTCACGGCGCGCAGGCTGATGGCGTCGGCCGGGTAGGAATCCGAGGTCCAGTGCCAGGCGCCGCCGGAATGGTGCAGCAGCCGCTGCTCCTCCAGGAAACGGCACAGCTCGCCGGTCGGGTGCGGGCCAAAGCGCTCCGCCTCGCGCAGCGGCAGCTCGAAGGCGGCGCACTTCAAGTGGTCGAGCAGAAGCTCGAGGTTGTCGGGATTGATGCAGGCGTGCTCCGGGCTTTGCCCGAAGAAGTATTCCGGGTGCTCGATGATGTACTGGTCCACCGGATCGCTCGACGCCACCAGCACGGCCAGCGAGGGGGTGTGCCGGCGGCCGGCGCGGCCGGCGCGCTGCCAGGTGGAGGCGATCGAGCCCGGATAGCCGGCCATCACCACCGCGTCCAGCGATCCGATGTTCATTCCCAGCTCGAGCGCGTTGGTCGTCACCGCCGCGCGTATCTCCCCCAGCCGCAGCGCGCGCTCGATTTCCCGGCGCTCCTTCGGAAGGTAGCCGCCGCGGTAGCCGCGAACCGCCTCGGCGCCGAGTGGGCCACGCCCGAGGGCGTCCTTCAGGTAGGTCACCAGCACTTCGGTGGCCAGCCGGCTTCCGGCGAACACCAGCGTCTGCTGCCCGGATTCGATCAACTCCAGCGCGATCCCCCTGGCTTCCTGCAAATAGCCGCGCCGGATGCCGAGCGGGCGGTTCACCACCGGCGGGTTGTAGAAGATGAAGTATTTCTCCCCTGCCGGCGCGCCATTGCGCTCCACCAGCTCGACGGAACGCTCCAGCAGCGCCTCGGCCAGTTGCTTCGGGTTGGCGATGGTGGCCGACGAGCAGATGAACTGCGGCTTCGAGCCGTAGAAATCGCAGATCCGCCGCAGCCGCCGGAAGATGTTCGCCAGGTGGCTGCCGTAAACGCCGCGGTAGTAGTGCAGCTCATCCACCACCACGTAGCGCAGGTTCTCGAAACATTTCGCCCACCGCGTGTGGTGCGGCAGGATGCCGCTGTGCAGCATGTCGGGATTGGTGAGAATCACCCGGGCGCGCCCCCGAATCGCCTTGCGCGCGTCCTGCGGCGTGTCGCCGTCATAGGTGAAGGCGCCCAGGTCGGCGCCCACGGCCTCCACCGACGCCTGTAGCTCCGACAGTTGATCCTCGGCCAGCGCCTTGGTCGGAAACAGGTACATCGCGCGCGCGTCCGGCTCCGCCAGCAGCCGGTTCAACACCGGCAGGTTGTAGCAGAGTGTCTTGCCGCTGGCGGTCGGTGTAACGACCACAATGTCGCGCCCGCTTTCGGTGAGGCGGAACGCCTCGGCCTGGTGCGTGTACAGTTGCTGGATTCCTCGCTGCTCGAGAGCCTTTCTCAGCCGCGGGTCGATGGCGTCCGGAACCGGCGCGAAGGAGGCCGGGTTGGCGGCGATGTAACGGATCTCGCGCACGGGTGATCCGGGCGTCGCCATCCATTGACGGAAGCGGGAGAGAGCGTGCTGCTGGTCGCGGATCCCCAGCGGCTGCCCGGCACGGGGACCGGCTGGTATCGGGATGGGCAATGGCGCCTCCAGGTTCGCTTTTTCTTTGCCAGTATACCCAATGTGGCCTGGCGCGAACAAGAGGCGAAAAAAGAGAAAATTCTTTAAGGAGCGATCAACGCGATTGACGGAGGAATTCGTAGCGTTCCATTGTCGCGGCCACATGGAACGATTTCCCTCCGCTCGTACGGCCCGTCCTGGGCTCCAGCCGGGTGATCTTGCCGACGCAGTGCAGACGCACATCTTCATCGATGTCCGGGGGCGAGGGCAGGTCGATGAAGTATTCTATCGGTTCGCCGACCGCCAGATGGTCACCGGAGGTGAACAACACACCACCCGAGCTGACGTTCCGCGTTTCATGTACTTTGCGCGCCTTTTCCTCACCGGCGCGAACCAACTCGATGGACAGGCGAAGATCGAATCGTTGGGACTTCCTCTGGTCTTGCACGGTCATTATCCAACTACTCTACTCTCGGATAAGACCAAGGTCAATGGAAGAAAAGGGCGAAGTTGGACCTTTAGTACTGTTACGGGTCAACCGCTCCTTCTGGTCGCGGCTCGGTTTCGGAGCAACCGGTTTCTGATGCTAAACTTGTCCCGTGTTGAAGCTGCTCCGGTTAATCTCCGGGGTGTTCCTTGTGCTGCTTGGACTGGCAGGGTTGGTGCTGCCCATCATGCCGGGCTGGGTGTTCCTGATCCCCGGTCTGATCATTCTGGGCGACTACTTCCCCCCGGTGAAGCGGCTGCTGCACTGGGCCAGGGAAAAGTTCACCGGAAAACCCGTGTGATCCGCCCGGAGGTGGTGGTGCTTTACATCCCGCCTTCTTCCCCCAGGGGCCAAGCAACTATATACTGTAAGGACGCGCTATGCGCTTTGCGGTCGACGCTCACGCCATCGGGCGGAACCTAACGGGGAATGAGGTTTACGTAAGGAACCTCCTGAACTCCCTTGCCGGCCTGGATCCGGGGTCGGAGTTCTTCGCCTACGTGTCGGTGGAGTCGGCCCGCGACTCGATTCCGGAAGGGTTTTCCTGTCGCCAGGTGGCGCGCGGCCCATTTCTGCGACTGGGCCTGGACCTGTCGCGGAAACTGCGCCAGGATCGGCCGGACCTGCTCCATGTGCAGTACACGGCGCCCTTGGGCTGTCCGGTTCCCGTGGTCGCCAGCGTGCACGACGTCAGCTTTCTCGAGCACCCGGAGTACTTCCCGAGGATGCGCTCGCTCCAGTTGCGCTGGACGGTGCGGCGCACGGTGCGGAGAGCGGCGCGGATCCTGACACCGAGCACCTTTTCCCGCGATGCGATCGCCAGGGCGTATGGTCTGGACCCGGAGCGGATCACGGTGGTGCCGAATGCCGTATCCACGTCGTTCCGCCCGATGGCGCGCGAGCAGGCCGCTTCGCAGGTGAAAGCCCGCTTCGGCATCGCAGCTCCGTATGTGCTTACGGTGGGCGACGTCCAGGCGCGCAAAAACCAGGAAGGTCTCATCCGCGCATTCGCAGAGTTGCTGCGCTTCTATCCGGAGCTGCCGCACCACCTGGTGCTGGTCGGCCAGGAGAGCTGGCACGGTTGGCGTGCGCGGCGCGCGGCGAAGCGATCCGCGGTGGCCGAAAGAATCCACTTCACCGGCTTCGTCTCCGACGAGGAGTTGCTCGCCCTCTACGGCGGCTGCGACCTGTTCGTGTTCCCGTCCCATTACGAGGGTTTCGGCTTGCCGATCCTGGAGGCGATGGCGTGCGGCCGGGCGGTGGCCTGCTCGAACACAACGGCGATGCCGGAGGTGGCCGATGCCGCCGCGCTGTTGTTCGATCCGCGGTCGACCGAGCAAATCGTGCTCGCCATGCGCGACGTGCTGATGGACGCACAACTGCGCGGGCGGCTGGAGCGGCTCGGGTTGCAGCGGGCCAGCCAGTTTAGCTGGAAAAAGACCGCCGAGCAGACCTTGCAAGTGTATCAGGAGGTGGTCGCCTTGCGCGACAGCGCCGCCAGCCTGGCGCCGCGCACGCTCACCGTCTCACGCCGATGAGGTCTAGCGGCCCGTGCGGGAAACGACAGGCCAGGAGGCCTGTCCCTGGAGTTTCTACCTTTTTGCAATGGATCGGAGCGACCGACGTGGCGCAGGCTCTCAGCCTGCCGCGCCGAGACTCGTCTCGGCGCCTGCGATCCGCTGGCTCGCGTGATCGTAAGACTCCGCCTGCCAGAATGTCTCCCTGTCCGGCCCCAGAACCCGGTTCGCCCGGGGTGCGGTTGAGCCTTTCAGCGACTGCGGCAGCCGTGCCGGGCAGTGTCGAGGTAGCCAGGTGACAAAAAGCCACCTTCCCTCGGGGTGCTCATGCGGGAGACGGCGGCGAGAATTGGGCACGTACATTTGTGCGTTGAGCCGCTGGAAATTCGCTGGCGTCGAGACGAGTCTCGACGCGGGTCGCGAACTCCAACGACAGGCCAGGAGGCCTGTGCCACAATGCCGAATCAATGGTTTGCGAAACCTGTGGGACAGGCGTCCTCGCCTGTCCAGACTTCTGCCACAGGCCGCTAAGGTGTGGCTGGTGGCCGGGGTGCTCGGCTGTGCCCGGATCGCCGCACAGCAGACCGGTGAGCTTCCCTCGGATGAAGCGCTTCGCTTCAACGTGAACTGGCCCAGCGGGCTCAGCCTGGGGGAAGTGCAGATGAACTCCCGGCGGCTGGCGGCGGAGAAGGGGCCGGGGCAATGGGAGTTTGAGTTCGTCCTGGACGCGGCGCTCCCGGGCTTTGCCGTCCAGGATCGCTATCGCGCCATTGCCGGAGCCCAACTGTGCTCGCTCGAGCTGGAAAAGCAGTCCTCGCGCGGAAAGCGCAGGAGCATGGAAACCTCGACGTTCAACACGGAAACGGGAGTGGTGACCCGGGTAACGCTGGGCGGAGGCCGCTCGGAGATCCCGCTGCCGCCGTGTTCCAAGGACGGCGTGACCTTCCTCTACTACCTCCGCCAGCAACTGCGCCAGGGCCGCGTGCCGCCCGCGCAGACCGTGCTGCTCGGGGCGTCCTACCAGGTGCGCGTGCAGTACGGCGGAACCCAGTCGGTGCGGATCGGCGACGCATCCGTGGAAGCGGACAAGCTGGTGGCCACCGTCAAGGGCCCGGCCTCGGCGGTCACCTTCGAGTTGTTCTTCGCCAAGGACGCGGCGCGAACGCCGGTTCTGGCCCGGGTGCCGCTTTCCATGGGAACGTTTTCGATGGAGCTGGTCCGCCCTTGAGAAAAATGACATGCGGGTAGCGTTTTTCTCCCCCCTGCCGCCTGTCCCCAGCGGCATCGCCGACTACGCCGAGGCGCTGCTGGAGCCGCTGAAGAGGCTGCTCGACGTGGAGGCGTTCTCGCGGACGCCGGAGCGGTTCCAGGCCGCGCGCTTCGACGCGATCGTCTACCAGATCGGCAACAATCCGCACCACGAATTTGTCTACGAAACGGCGCTGGCGCATCCGGGCGTGGCGGTCCTGCACGAGCCCAACCTGCATCACCTGATCGCCGAGCGGACCATACGCCGCGGCGACTGGGACGCCTACCTGCGCGAGGTGGAACACGACGGCGGCCCGGCCGCATTGGGGCGGGCGCGGCGGGCGCGGGCGCTGGAAGTCGGTCCCGACTACGACGGCGTGCCGATGCTGCGCCGGCTGCTGGAGGCATCGCGGGCGCTCATCGTCCACAGTGAGTTCGCACGCAGCCAGGTTCGGAAGGCGGGCTTCGGCGGCCCCATCGCGCGCATCCCCCACGGCGCCTGGATTCCGGACGCCGACCGGATGGGTTTCCGCCAGCGGTTGGGCATCGACGAGCGGACGCCGCTGGTCGGCATCTTCGGCTTCCTCAAGCCGTACAAACGGATCGCCCAGTCGCTCGGCGCCTTTCGCCGGCTGCTGCGTCTGGAGCCGTCGGCGCGGATGATCCTGGTTGGTGAGCCGCATCCGGAACTGGACCTGCGCTCACTGATCCGTACCCTCGGGCTGGAGCATGCCGTGCGCGTTCTGGGATACACGCCGGCCGGGGAATTCACGGGGTACCTGGCGGCGTGCGACATCGTGCTGAACCTTCGCTTTCCGACGGTCGGGGAAAGCTCGGGAACCCTGCTGCGCGCGCTGGGACTGGGACGGGCGGTGGTGGTCTCCGACGTCGGCTCCTTCCAGGAGCTTTCCGACGGGATCTGCATCAAGGTCCCCGTGGACGCCACCGAGGAAGACCTCCTTTTCGAGTACCTGAACCTGCTGGTTTCCCGTCCCGAGCTGGCTCGATCCATCGGGGATCGCGCCCGGCAATGGGTGGAACGCGAGTGCGGTTGGGAAGCGGTTGCCCGCCAGTACGCCGGATTCCTGGAAGCGCTGGCTCAGGGCCGAGAGTGGAGCGAGGCGGCGCCGGACCGGCAGCCGGAGCCCAGCCTCCCCCCGCCCACGGAGACACCGCCGGAGTATGTGCTTGGCTGGGCCGGCTCGACGCCGGATTCCCGTCTGTACGCCGAGCTCCACTTGGCCCGCCTCACGAAGACGCTCGAGATTACCCCGCCGGGCGGCCCCCAGGATCGGGTGCTCGAGATGGGCGCGTATCTCCAGATCACCCCGGCGCTGAAGAACCGCCTCGGCTACGGCGAGGTGCGCGGCTGCTACTTCGGGCCCGCCGGCCGCGTTGAGCGGAAGTCCGTGGCCGCCGGGGATGGAGAACTCTTCGATCTGGAGATCGACCTGTTCGACGCCGAGCAGGACCGCTTTCCATACCCCGACGCGCACTTCTCCACGGTGCTCTGCTGCGAGCTGATCGAGCACCTGCAAGCGGATCCCATGCACATGATGGCGGAGATCCACCGCATTCTCAGACCGGGCGGCCACCTGGTGCTGAGCACACCCAATCTCGGCTCGCTGCGCGCGCTGGCCGCGATCCTTCAGGGGTATCATCCGGGCTTCTTCCCCGCCTATCTGCGGCCGGCCGCCAACGGCGAGGCCGTCGAGGCGCGTCACAACCGCGAGTACACCCCGCGCGAGGTCCACCGGCTCCTCCACGACGCCGGCTTCACGGTGACCTTGCTCGATACCGGCCCGTTCCGCGACGAGGCCCATCCGGAGCTCCACTGGGTGGCGCAACTGCTCGAACGCTACCGGCTGCCTGACGATCTCCGCGGCGATGGCATCTATGTCGTCGGCCGCAAGACGGACCCGGTGCGCGAGCGTTTCCCGGGATGGCTCTACAATTAATGCCAGCCGCCTACGAACAGCCGCGGGTGACTGTGGAGCCGGAAGGCCGTGCGCTGCGCGTGCGGCTGCGGCTGAAGAACGCCTCCCGCAAGGCCTGGCGACGCGCGGAAGGCTTCTGCCTGGGATGGCAACTGTTCGACCCGAAAACGGCGCTGTTCATCCGGGAAGGCGAGTGGGCGGCGATGGAGACGGACCTGGAGCCGGAGCAGTCCGCCGTCGTCGACCTGCTCGTCGAGCTGCCGCCGGAACGCGGGCACTACCACGTCTACCTCTCCCCGCGCAGCGAGCCGGAGGGCTGGCACTACCGGACCGGCGCCGCGTTCCTGCTGATCGCCGCCCTGGTCGAGGAGGGCCGCGCGCGCCTCCTCGACACGCGTGTGACCACGGTGGCGCGGCTCCACCGGCAAAACCGGTGGCGCTCCTTCCAGGGCGCGCTCACACTGCCGGCGCTCACCATCTGGCGCCATCGCGGCCTGATCCGCTCGATGGTCCGCCGCGACATCGCGGGACGCTACCGCGGCTCGCTCGGCGACGTGCTGTGGACCTTCCTGCACCCGCTGCTGCTGATGCTGACCTATTTCTTCGTCTTCGGCGTGGTGCTCCAGGCGCGCTTCGGCGCCGATCCCAGCCGCTCCGGCTTCGCTCTCTATTTCCTCGCCGGTCTGTTGCCCTGGCTGCCGTTTCAGGAGGCCCTGGGACGCGCGCCCACGGTGCTTCTGGAGCACCGCAACTTCGTCAAGAAGATGGTATTCCCGGTCGAGACCCTGCCCGTCCACCAGGCGCTCGCCGGGCTGGTGACGGAGGCGTTCGCGCTGGTGGTGTTTCTGGCTTTCCTGGTCGCGCTTCGCGGAGCGCTGCCCGTCACCGCCCTCTGGCTACCGGTGCTGCTGGTTCCGCAACTGCTGTTCACCCTCGGCGCCGGATGGTTCCTGGCCGCGCTCGGGGTCTTCGTGCGCGACCTGGGGCACATCATCGGCTTCCTGCTCACGCTGTGGTTCTTCCTGACCCCGATCTGTTATCCGGAGGCCTCGCTGCCGGCGCCGGCCCTCGAGGTTCTGAGGAAGAACCCGATGTACGTGCTGGTGCGCGGCTATCGCGCCATTCTGCTGGAGGGCCAGGCCCCGTCATTCGAGCCGCTGTGGAAGCTGTGGCTGGTTGCCCTGCTGGTGTGCGTGCTCGGCCACGCGTTTTTTTACAAGTTGCGACGCAGCTTCGCCGATGTGATCTGAGCGCCAAAGCGTCGTAGACTGAAAGGGAGCGTTCCCTCTATGTCTTGCTGTCCCAGTTGTCAGTCGCCGGTTGCTTTCCGCGACGTACTGACTGCCTCCGGCATTTCCGGAGTTGTCTGCGGGCGCTGCCGCACCACGCTGCAAATGACCCGCTCGAGCCGGCTGCTGTGCTTCGCCCTGGCCGGCACCACCGCTTTTCTTGCCGGCCGCTTTCTGCTCGGCGACTGGCAGGCGCCGCTTCGCGTGGTCACCGCGACCATGGTCTGGGCAGCGGCGTTGCTTGCGGCCTGGCGCTGGCTCGGGCGCTACCGGCCCACCCCGGGCGCGGTCCGCGTCGAACCGTAAGGGCATGTCACGAAAAACGGTCTTCGCGAGAATGGGAAAAACCGCTTGCTGCGCGCGCGGCTCAGAACGGAGCCGCGACCGAAGGGAGCGGAGAATGGGAAAAACCGCTTGCTGCGCGCGCGGCTCAGAACGGAGCCGCGACCAAAGGGAGCGGTTGGATCGGTTGTTTCGTGACAAGCCTTAATCCGCCGGAGAGTCTCTGATGAAACCCATTCTGATCGTCATCCTGATGCTGATTCCGCTGGCGGCGCAGAACGTCCCGGTGCAGGAGTTCGTGCTCGACAACGGGATGAAATTCCTCCTGGTGCCGCGTCGAGGCTCGCCGGCGGTCGCCACCGGCTGGATCGCCAGGGTCGGCTCGGTCAACGAGCGCCCGGGCATCACCGGCATCTCGCACCTGTTCGAGCACATGATGTTCAAGGGCACGCACGTCATCGGCACCAAGAACATCGAAGAAGACCTCAAGCTGAACCTGGAACTGGACCGCGTCAAGAGCGACTTGCGCAAGGAAGAACAGGAGCTGGCCCGGCGGCTGCGGCTCGGCGAGATCGCCGACGTCAAGGATCCCAAGAACCGGAGCGCGCGTCACCAGCAGCTTCTGGCGGAGATCGAGCGGCTCACCAAGCGCCAGCAGGAGCTGCTCGTCAAGTCCGACTTCGACCGCATCTACAGCTCCCAGGGCGCCACCAACATGAACGCCGGCACCGACCACGACTTCACCATCTACTTCATCAATGTCCCCCCCAATAAGCTCGAGCTGTGGTTTTGGATGGAATCCGACCGGCTCGCCAACCCGGTCTTCCGCGAGTTCTACTCCGAGCGCGACGTGGTCCACGAGGAGCGCCGCCTGCGGACCGACAGCACGCCCACCGGCCGCTACGTGGAGCAGTTCGAGGCGATGTTCTGGAAATCGTCGCCCTACGGCTGGCCGGTGGTGGGATGGCCGAGCGATCTGGAAGCCATCACCCGCGAGGACGCCGTCGGCTACTACGCGCTGAACTACGCGCCGAACAACCTGACCGCCTGCCTGGTCGGCGACTTCGACCCGGCCGAGGCCATGGCGCTGGCGAAGAAGTACTTCGGCCGCCTCCAGCGCAGCCGCCAGGAGCCTGAGCCGGTTCGCACCGTCGAGACGCCGCAGACGGGCGAGCAGCGCATGGTCGCCTCGGCGGACACCAACCCGGAGGTGCGCATCCGCTACCATACGGTCGCCGACGGCCACATCGACGAGCCGGCGCTGACGGTGCTCACCTCGCTGCTCAACGACCGCAGCGGGCGCCTGTACAAGTCGCTCGTGCTCGAGCAGCAGGTGGCCAATGCGGCCTCTTCCAGCCAGAACGGGATGAAGTACGAAGGCTACGTCGAGCTGCGCGGCGTGGCCAAGCCGGGCAAGACTCCCGAGCAGGTCGAGCAGGCGCTGTACAAGGAGATCGAGAAGCTGCAAACCGAGCCGGCGCCGCCGCGCGAGTTGCAGAAGGTGAAGAACCAGTTCGCCGCTTCCCGTTTCCGCCAACTGCAATCGGACTTCTTCCTGATGTTCCAGTTGCTGATCGCCGACGGCAATCGCGGCTGGCGGGTCATCAACACCGATCCGCCCCTGATGCAGAAGGTGACGGCCGAAGACGTGCAGCGGGTGGCGAAGAAATACTTCACCGCGGAGGGAAAGAACGTGCTCGTGTTCTATACCAAGAAGAAGGCCGGCGCCGGAGGGGCCCCGTGAGGCCGGCTGTTGTTTGCCTGCTGCTGTGCCTGTCTCCGGCGGCTCTCCCGCAGGATGCCGGCATTCCCCGACACCCCCGCGAGCTGAAGTTTCGCCCGCGCCCGTACACACCGCCGCGGGCGGCGGACCATCGCCATCGGCTTTCGAGCGGAGCCACCGCGTTCCTGGTGGAGGATCACGACTTCCCGCTGATCCAGGTGAGCTTGCTGGTGCGCGCGGGCGACTACCTGGAGTCGTCGGGCAAGACCGGGCTGGCCGGGCTGGTGGGGTCGCAGATGCGCTCCGGCGGGACCAAGACGCGCCCGCCTGCTGTGTTCGACGAGGAGGCCGCGTTCCTGGCCGCCAATATCAACTCCGGAATGGGCGCCACGCAGGGGCAGGCGTCGCTCAACTGCCTCTCCAAAGAGATTGACGCCGGACTGGAATTGTTTGTCGACATGCTGCGCAACCCGGGCTTCGCCGAGGACCGCCTGAAGCTCGCCCGGAGCCAGATGCTCCAGGGGATGGAGCGGCGCAACGACAGCACCGCCTCGATCGAAGGCCGCGAGATCGCCCGGCTGATGCGCGGCGAGCGGCATTTCTCCACCGCGCTCGCCACCAAGGCGACCGTCGAGTCCATCACGCGGGAGGACCTGGCGGCCTTCCACGCCGCCTATTACTTCCCGGCGAACTTCGCGCTCGCGGTGAGCGGCGATTTCGAGACTCGCGCCATGCTGGCGAAACTGGAAAAGGCCTTCGCCGGCTGGCAAAACCGGGGCGAAAAGATCCCGCCGGTGCCGCGTCCCGATCACACGCCGGCGCCGGGCGTCTACCTGGTGGACAAGAAGGACGTCAACCAGGGCCGCGTGCGCCTGGGGCACCTCGGGGTCACGCGCGACAATCCCGATCATCTGGCCATCGACATCATGAACGACATTCTCGGCGGCGGCGGCTTCACCTCGCGCATCCTCTCCCGCGTGCGCTCCGACGAAGGGCTGGCCTATTCGGCGGGCTCCTCGTTCCTCCCCGGCGTCTACTATGAGGGCACCTTCGCGGTGGGATTTCAGTCCAAGAGCGCCACCGTGGCCCAGGCGATCGCCATCGTGCTCGAGGAGATCGACAACATCCGCAACAACCGTGTGACCCCCGAAGAGCTGGCCACCGAAGTGACCCAGGCGGTGGAGAACCTGCCGCGGCGCTTCGCCACCGCCGGCGCCCGCGCCGCGCTGTTCGCCGACGACTGGCTGACCCGGCGCCCGGAGGATTACTGGGCCCGCTACAGCGAGCGCATGCGCGCCCTCACCCCGGCCGAGATCCAGCGCGTCGCGCAGAAGTACCTGCACCCGGAGCAGCTCGTGATTCTCGCCGTCGGTCACCAGGACGACATCGCCAAGGGCAACCCGGACAAGCCGCAGTACTCGATGACCAAGTTCGGCGGCGGCAAGCCGTCGCTGCGCATCCCGCTGCCGGACCCGCTGACCATGGTGTACCCGAAGCAGTGAGTAGGCCCGGTCGCGGGCTCATTGCCCAAGCCGTTCAGGCCTGGCGGGAGAGAAGCCACGACGGCGTTTCGCTTGCAACCTCCCCCGAAGCCCGGCTCCGCGCCGCCACAAGAATACGCGAGCTGCGCAAGGGAGTGCGACTTGAGCGCGGACGTTTGTCGCTGCGTGAGTACGCACACCTCGGCCACCGCTACTAATGCAGTCTTTCGTACTGGATGTTTCGGCCTGTCTGCCGTGGTGCTGCGAAGACGAGCAGACGCCTTTTTCCGACCGGCTTCTCGAGTGGGCGGCAGCAGGCAGCGACTTGCATGTGCCCGGCGCAACCGTATACCCGCGGATCGCGCCAAGGAATTCCTCGAACAGTTGAAAACTTTCGCGTTTCACATCGACCCGCCGCCCACTGTCGCCGATTTGCCGCGCCTCAGCGACTTGGCCGCGCGTCACCATCTCACCTCTTACGACGCCGCCTATCTTGATCTCGCCATCCGGCTCGGGCTTCCCCTTGCCACACAGGATGACGACTTGCGCAACGCCGCCGCCGCTTCCAGCGTCCAATTGGTCGAAGCCTGACCGCCTGTCGGCTCGCCAGGCGTCCTCGCATGTGAGACACTTTTGCCACAGGCTGATGGCGTGATGCCCCGGTTCGGTCACGATATTCGTTTCGCGGCCCGCGCGCTGTGGAAGAGTCCGGCCCTGACGCTGGTCGCCGTGGTTTCTCTCGCCCTCGGCATCGGCGCCGTCACCACCGTGTTCACGGTGATCAACGCGCTGTTCCTGCGCACCCTGGCGGTGCGGGAGCCGCGGGAGCTGGTCGGCATCTGGACAACCAGGCCGGACGGCAAAGAGTATAAAGAGCCGCTGTCGTGGGCGATGTTCAGGGAGTTGGGAAGAAACCAGGAAGTCTTCTCGGCGATGTTCGGTACGACCGGGGAGAGAATGGCGACCCTGGAGGCCAACGGTGCGATGTACCCGGGCCTGGAGACCCAGGTGACCGGCGAATACTTCTCCACCCTCGGGGTCCAGCCGCTTCTCGGACGGCTGATTACGCCGGAAGACGCCCCTGCGCATGCGGGCGCCTCTGCCCGGGTCGCGGTGCTGGACTACCGTTGCTGGCGGCAGCGCTACCACGGCGACGCGGGTGTGGTCGGCAAGACAATCCGCATCGACGGAATGCCCTTCACCGTCATCGGGGTCACGCCGCGGAGCTTCGGCGGCCAGTTGCTCGATGTCGCTTCCGATGTCATCACGCCGCTGAGATCATCCGGAAGAACCGCCTTTCGGGAGCGCAGTGTCCTGTTCCTGTTCGTCACCGGGCGTCTGAAGGCCGAGGTCACGGTGGAACAGGCGCGGGAGCGGCTGAAAGCGCTCTGGCCCGGTATTCGCGCGGCGGTGGCGCCGTCGGAGTATCAGGGCAGCCAGCGGGAGGAGTTCCTGGCTCGACGGATCGACGTGGATCCGGCGGCGACGGGCCGATCGTACCTGCGGGCACGGCTTTCGCGTCCGCTGGCGATCCTGATGGGGCTGGCCGCCCTGGTGCTCGTGATCGCCTGTGTCAATCTCGCCAACCTCATGATGGTGCGTGCGGCAGGTCGGCGCCAGGAGCTGGCGATTCGAATCGCGCTGGGCGCGGGCGGCTGGCGATTGGTCTCGCTGCTGGTCGCCGAGAGCGTGATGCTGTCGCTGGCGGGAGCCGCGCTGGGGCTGATGGTCTCCGGTTGGGCGAGCCGGGTCCTGTTGCGCACGCTGTGGACAGGCTATGTTCCCTTGACGCTCGACCCTGCTCCCGACCTGGGTGTGTTCGCCTTCACCGCGGCCCTCGCCTTGTCGACCGGCGTCCTGTTTGGACTGGGACCGGGATTTCGTGCGCTGGGTGTGGATGCCGCGGGGGCGCTCGCACACAACAACCGAACCGTTCGCGGCGGCCACGGCATCCCGGGCAGACTGCTGGTGAGCGGCCAGGTGGCGCTTTCGCTGGTCCTGGTCCTGGGGGCCACGCTGCTGGTGGGAACGCTGCGGAAGCTGCGCTCGTTCGATCCGGGATTCCGCCGCCAGGGCGTGCTGATGATCCAACTGTTCCCGCAGCCGGGGCGTGACCGGAAGATACCGAATCGCGTGGCGTATTTCCGCGAGCTCGCCGAGAAGATGTTGCAGCTTCCCGGCGTCGAGTCGGTGAGTTATGCCCACCTGGGACCGGCCGCCCGGTATGAATTCCAGGAACCGGTATCGGCTGGGACAAGCGGCGCACCGGTGAGGGCGGTGACGGAGCTGGTCGGCCCGGGGTTCTTTCACCTGATGGGAATGCGGGTGCTCACGGGCCGGGAATTCGGATGGAGCGACGAACACAGTCCCCCCGTGGCGATCCTCAGCGAGAGTCTCGCCCGCCGGCTGTTTCCGGGTGGAGACCCCATCGGCCGAAGGGTCCTTGCCGGCGCCGGCTCCGGCACCGAGCACGGAGGGCACAGAGAACGGCAGGTGGTGGGCGTCGTAAGCAACGCCAGCCTCTGGAATCTCCGGAGTCGCGAGCCGATGGCGGTCTACCTGCCGTTGATGCAGGAGCCGCTGTACAATACGCCGCTGCTCAACATTCGAACTGCCGGCGACCCATCCGCCGCCGCGCCCGCCGCGCGGAAGATCCTCGAATCGCTCGGCCATCAATATCCTTTGCGGATCCAGACGGTGGAAGAGCGCACCGACATGCTCCTGGCCGACGAAAGAGTCATCGCGATGCTCTCGGCATCTCTGGGGGTTCTGGCGCTGCTGCTCGCTTCGGTGGGATTGTACGGAGTGCTGTCGTATTCGATAACGCGGCGCACGGCGGAGTTGGGCATTCGCATGGCGCTGGGCGCTCAACGGGGCCATGTGCTGCGGCTTGTTCTGGGCGAGGCGCTGATTCTGGTGCTGGCGGGCGTTGCCGTCGGAATTCCCGCGGCATGGGCGGCCGCGCGGATGCTGGCGGGAATGCTGTTCGGCCTGGCGGCCAACGATCCGGCGACGATGGCATGGTCGGTGGCCGTATTGCTGGGCGTCGCTTTGATTGCCGGATATCTGCCGGCGCGCAGAGCGTCCCGCATCGACCCCATGGCCGCCCTTCGCTGTCAGTGAGAGCGCCTCAGGCGACGCCGGCTTTCCGCATCACCCCGAGAGTAGTCTCCAATCCCAGACGCGCCCCGTCCTCAGGCGACATGTCCTGCGGCACGCGGCCGAGCGGCTCGGGACTGACGGCGTCCTGGTAGCCGATTTTCCCCAGGGCCTGGAAGAACCCCACCAGGTCGATGGCGCCTTCGCCCGGCATCAGGCGCTGGTTGTCGCGGACGTCCTCGGGCGGCTGCTTGCGCGCGTCGGACACATGGACGTGGACGACGCGGGACTTGCCCGCCGCAACGATGTCGGCGGGGGTGGCGCCGGCGTGGTGCCAGTGCCAGGCGTCCACCACCAGCCCGATATTGGGGCCGCACTCCTTGGAGAACTCGAGCATCTCGTCCATGCGCCAGATGAACTCGTGCGGCAGGCGCGTGCGCATGTACAGGGGTCCGAGGAACTCCAGGCCCAGACGGACCTTCGAGCGAAGCAGGATTTCCGAGATGGCCGCCAGGCGCCCCTGGAAGATCTTCCGCTGCTCCGGCTTGGGAGTCTGGCTCGATGGAGGCATTACGGCCATCATGCGCGGGCAGCCGATCCCGGCGGCGAACGCGGCCGCCTCCTCCAACTGCTTCAGGCCCTCCTGGAACGCCGCATCGTCCGCGGTGAAGCGCATCGGGAGGCCGACGATGCCCGGGGAGATCTTCAGCTCGCTGAACAGCGCGCGCGTCGAGTCCGGACCTTCCTTCCTGGCCCCGTCCAGATTCACGTCCGCGCCGCCATAGCCGACGCGGGCCGCCAGGCGCGCGAATTCCGGCCACGCCATTTTCCTCGTCAGCGTGGAATGCAGGGACACGAACATGCCGCCGGCCGCCGCGGAAGCCTGGTTCGCTATCGCGAGCCCGGCCGACGCACCCAGCGCTCCCTGTACAAAAGCTCTTCTGTTCGACTCCATTTCGTCACCGCCTGGGTCCGTTCGTAGTAATGCCGGATGCGCACAATCAGAACATGTATTTCGCCGATACCTGAAGTATGCGGCCGCCTCCGGCTCCCTGAATCCTCCCGAACGCGGGCGAGGTGAGCGTCGCGTTCGGATCGCTGAAGTTCGGACGGTTGGGCAGATTGAAGGCATCGAAGCGAAGCTGGAGCCGGTGGGCCTCGGCGAACCGGATGCTCTTCGAGAGGGAAGTGTCGATGTTCAGCGATCCCGGGCCGGAAATGATGTTGCGGCCCGCATTGCCGAAGGTCTGAGAAGCGTTGTGCCGGAACGCACCGGTATTGAAATAGCGCCCCAGGCGCTCGTTTCTGGAGCGGCCGTCCGCCAGCCGCCAATCGCCCGCCACGTCCGGCCGGTCGTTGTTGACACCCGACAGCGAGTTATCGCGACCGGTGACCACGGTGAACGGGGTCCCGGTGGAGGCAATCACGATCGCTCCCAGCTCCCAGCCGCCGAGCAGCCTGGCATACCACTCGCCGCCCCGCAGGAACGGCAACTCGTAGAGAAACGACGAGGCCCAGCGGTGGCGGATGTCATCGTCGTTGCGTCCCCGCTCGGCGCCGCGATCCAGCGGATTCTGTTGGGTCTGCTGGGAGAGCTGCGCGTAGGCATTGTAGGTCCGGTCGTCGATTGCCTTCGCCCAAGTGTAAGAGCTGCTCACCGTGAACCCGCCGCTGAAGCGCTTCTGCAACTGTGCCTGGAGCGAGTTGTACGCGGAGTTGCCGTCGGCGTAAAGCTGGCCGATGCTGGTGTAGTTCGGCGCATAGATGCGCCGCGCGTTGGTGTTTCCCGTGGTCGCATTCGGCGTCAACTGCGCTACGTTCAGCTCACGCAGCAGCGGCAGCCTGTGCGCCACATTGCCCACATAGGACACTTCCAGCATGTAATGACCGCCCAACTGCTGCTGCACGCCGATGTTGTAGTTCATGGCGTAGCCGACGCGCAGGTCCGGGCTGTAGGATTTCGGGATCGACACCGGCAGCACGAATCGCGCGTTGCTCGAATCCACCGTAAACGGGAAGGGGTTGGCTGTCCCGCGGTAGGGGGAGCTCAACTGCGTGACGTCGCGGTTCACCACCAATCCGAAGGGCTGCGGGGCCAGGACGCCGCCTGCCATCTCGGCCGTCAGCGCCTCATAGAAAACGCCGAAGCTCGATCGCACCGCGGTGCGGCCATTGCCGAAAACGTCCCAGGCGATGCCCAGGCGGGGTGAAAGGTTGTTGCGGTCGTCGCGATAGGGGTAGGAAGCGTCGCCCGGGAACACCAGCCCCGCCGGAGCGGTCGGGAAACGGCTCGATCGGGCGCCGGCCACGAAGCTGGTGAGCTTGCCGTATTGCTCCGCCCACGCCGGGAAGAGCTCATAGCGCAAGCCCAGACTGAGCGTGACGCGCGGGCGGATCTTCCAGGCGTCCTGAGCAAACAGCCCGATCACCGTGTAGCGCTGGTCGGTGTCGAGAGCGGAGGCCTGCTGCATCGACCGCGCCCTCCCCATCAGAAAATCCGCCACCGCATCGCGAGACTGCGAACCGTCGAACCGGAACTGCGCGCCGGTGTTGTTGTTGTCGCGGTACAGAAACCGGTTGCGCTGCACGTCGGCGCCGAATTTCCACTGGTGGTTGCCGCGCGACCAGGTGAGGTTCTCGGACATATCGAGATTGTCGGAGAGCCGCTGCCGGTCGCGGCCGGGAGACAGTTGAAAGCGTCCCACGATTTCCAGCCGCGGCAGGGTCACCGCGCCGCCGGCGTGCGAGAAGTCCGTGCCGCCGAGCTCCACCAGCGTCATCCGGACGGTATTGTTCTCCAGGTAGTTGAAACGCGTGTAGGTGACGCGCATGGTGTTCAACATGGCCGGCGTGAACGTGTGGGTGTCCTCGACCGTGGCCGTTTGCATGCGCAGCGAGTTCTGGAAGGGGCTGTAGCCGGGGAAGCTGGTTCCCTGCGGGAAGTTGTCGGCCCCGGCGTTGTTGTCGATGAAGTACCGGAAGTTCAGCCGGTTGTATGGGGTCACTACCTGGTCGAAGCGCGCCAGGTATTGATCACCGTCGGTCGGCCGGCTCACCTGCGTCACATATCCGCCGTTGGCGCGGTTGGCCGCCGGGTTGTATCGGGTGAGCACGCGCGAGGCCACCGGATCGAAGCGGCTCTGCGGGATCTGGGCGTTGGCGAATAGCTGCCCGCTCACGGGATCGCGAACGCCGCCTGAGACGCGCGAGAAATCGCCGCGCAATTCCTCCGGCGTGGCGGGCGTCGCCGAGGTGGATAGCTGATCCTCGCGGATTCGCAGGCCTTGATACGAGAAGAACCAGAAGCTCCGGTTCCTGCCGTCATGGAGTTTCGGGATGGAAACCGGCCCGCCGGCCGTAACGCCAAACTGGTGGAAGCGGAGCTTGGACACCCTGGTGGTGAAAAAGCTGCGCGCGTCGAGGGCGTCGTTGCGCAGGAACTCCCAGGCGCTGGCGTGCAGGTCGTTGGTGCCGGACCGGGTGACGCCGCTGACCACGGCTGCGCCGCGTCCGTACTCGGCCGGCGTACCGACGGTGGCCACCTTAAACTCCTGCAAGGCGTCGGGCGGCGGAAGACCCAGCCCCTGGCCGCGGTGGAAGTAGGCCAGGGAGCCGCCGTCGAGCAGAATGTTCACGCCGGTCTGTCTGCCGCCGTTGAGCCGCATCGTCTGCTGGCCGAAGGAGGGCCGGATGGTCGTCGAGACCTCGTTCACGCCTGGAATCAGCCGGACCAGGTCGAGCGCGTTGCGCCCATTCAGAGGCAGGTCGCGCACGCGCCGGTCGTCGACGAGCATGCCGTAGATGGCGCTGCGAGTGTCCACTTGCGGGGTCTCGGCGAGAACTTCGACCGTCTGGGTGGCTTCGCCGACCTCGAGCCCGAAATCCACGCGCAGGTTCTGGAGCGCGCTCAATGGCAGGTCGCGGCGCTCGGCGGTGCGGAAGCCGGGCATGCTGGCCGACACCGTGTACAGCCCCACCGGCAGCAGGGGGGCCACGTAGGCGCCGGTATCGTTGGTTACGGCGGTTTTCCGCTCTCCGGTATTCTGGTTCCGAACGACGAGTTGCGCGTTCGGCACCACGGCTCCGGTGGGGTCCTTGATGACGCCTGCGATTTCGCCGGTCGGGCTCTGCGCCAAAGCCGCGCCGGCCAACAAGAAGAGCCCCAGTCTTCGCACGAGAGTCACCTCAGTTGGTCAGACGTTTTCGGGAACGACGTACGGTTTCCGGTAGTCGCGCGAGATCATGCGATTGGCCTCCGAATCGCCGACAAACTTCCGGGTTGCTTCATCCCAGGTCACCTTGCGGCCGAGGCGATAGCTGATGTTCGCCTGGTGGACGATGGCCGCCGCGCGCATGCCGATCTCGATATCGGCGTTGAGGTCCTGGTGCCGGCGGCTCCGGACGGCGTCGAGGAAATTGCGCATGTGGACCTGCGTGTCGTTGACGCGCGTCGCCGGTACATCCATGATTTTCTCGCCGCGCACGCCCTTGTAAACCTGAAATCCCCCGCCGTCCAGCGAGAGCCATCCTTCGGAGCCGAAGAAAATGTTCCCGACGGTGTTGCCGCCGCGCGCGCTGAGCCCGCCTTCGGGCCCGGTCGGCAGCCCCCGCACTTCGAACTGCGCTTGCACGCCGTCACCCCAGTCATAGGCGCACATCTGCGTGTTGGGCGTCTCCTGGTCGTCGTCGTAAACCAGCTTGCCGCCGGTGGAGACGGTGTGCTTGGGCAGGGTCGTCTTGCCCAGCCCCCACAACAGAATGTCGGTCTGGTGCACGCCCTGATTGCCGAGGTCGCCGTTGCCGGTGTCCCAGAACCAGTGCCAGTTGTAGCGGAAGCGCAGCTCGTTGAACGGCCGCATCGGCGCCGGTCCGAGGAACTGGCTCCAATCGACTCCGGGCGGCGTGGGCTCGTCGGGCTTGCGGCCGATCGACCGGCGAACCTTGAAGCACAGGCCCTTGGCCATGTAGACCTTGCCGATGATTCCTTCGTTGAGCAACTGCACCGCCTTCTGGAAATGCTCTTCCGAGCGCGACTGCGATCCGATCTGGAGCATGCGCCCGTGCTTGCGCGCCGCCGCGATCATCTGGAAGCCCTCAAACAGGTTGTGCGAGGCGGGCTTCTCGCAGTAAACGTCCTTGCCCGCCTGCATGGCCCAGATGGAGCCCAGCGCGTGCCAGTGGTTGGGCGTGGCGAAAGAGACGGCGTCGATGGTCTTGTCCTCGAACACCTTCCGCATGTCGTCATAGCTTTTGGGCGCTTCCTGAGCGCTTCGCTGCACGCGGGCCTGCGCCTTCTCGATCGCGGCCTGGTTCACATCGCACAGAGCGGCCACCCGGCAGGTCTCGATTCCGAGGTAGCTGTCGACGTGATTACCGCCCCGGCCGCCGAGGCCGATCACGGCCACGTGGATGCGATCATTGGCCCCGAGGATGCGGTTTGCCTGCGCGCCGACCGCCATGGCGGCGCCGGCTTGAATGAAACTGCGGCGAGTTGAAGTTTGCATGGTCCCTGCCCCCAACCGATTCTACTCCACAACGGTTCGACGGTCGAGGCCTCACTGGCGCCCGACGGCGCCGCCGGCTCGGGGCTCGCCGGTGATCCGGACTTTGCGGAAGTCGCCCGTTTCGTTGAACGAGCCGAGCCCCACCCGGCCGAATCGCAGGCTCAGATCGACCGCCTCCAGAGACGGGTTTCGCTTCCCGTCCACCTCGACATGGCAGCGCCCGGCATCGCCGTCGAAGACCAGCTTGACCGCGGTCCACTCCGCGCCCGGCAGCGACGCCGCGCCGTCCAGCGGGGAGATGCGCACACGCTCGCCGCCGAAGATGTGGAACATTCCGTTATGCACGTTCGCCTGCACGGCCGTATCGGAGGAGATGTGGGCGTAGTTGTAGTGCGATTCATCCTGCCAGGCGTACACGAGAATGAGGCTCCGGCGGTTGCGCCGCACCTCGGCGTCAATCGTGACGCGGCGGAAGGGCGGCGTGTCGGCGATCGCGAATTTCTGCGGCCGGCGCGGCACGCCCGGCTGCGGATCGGCCGCCGACAGCAGCCTCAGGACTCCGTCTTCGACCGACCAATCCGACGCCCGCTGGACCGTCCAGGTACGCCCGAACGCCTCGATCGTCTCGCCGGCAGCCAGCGCGCACGCGAGCAGGAGCAAGACCAAGAGGAGCTTCACGGCGCTAAAACGTCAGGCGATCCTTCTTCGCCTCGATCTTGGCGCTGTCCACGCCGGGCACCTTCTTCAGATCCTCGATCGACTTGAAGGGGCCGTGCTTCGCGCGGTAGCTGATAATCGCCGCGGCTTCCGAGCGCTTGAGCGTCAATCGGCTTTCCAAGTCGATGGCCGACGCCCGGTTCACGTTGAGCGCGGGCACTTCCCCGGCAGGGAAGTTCTTCGCCAGATACTCGAATATGGCATCGAGCTCCTGATCGGGTCCTTTCAGGCCGAGGGCCAACATCTTTTCCATGGTTGCCCCCCACGCCTCCCGATCCTGGCGAACGGAGACCGACTTGGCCAGGTCGTGGCATTGCACGCAAAGTCGCTGGATCTCCGATCTTCCCGGACCTTCCGGAAGCTGCGCCTGCGCGAGGTCGGCCAGAACCGCGAGGGACCACAATAGACCGCTCCCTGCGGTCGCGGCTCGGCAGGCGTTTCCGAACACCTCGCTAGTGCTCGATCGGGAAGCCGAAAGCATACAGCGTGCCGTCGTGCGCTCCCACGTACAACTGGCTCCCGCCGGCGGACAGTCCGCCGCTGCGCACAGACGAAGCGATCGCATTGCCGCTGTTCCACAGCTCCTTGCCGGTCGTGGCGTCCAGAGCATACAGCAGCGCGCGCGAGGAGCCGCCGGACACCGCGAAGACCACCCCGTTGACGATCATCGGAGGCAGGGGCGACACCATCTCACGCGATACCCACCCGCGCTCCAACGCCGGAGCGCCGTTGAGGTCCACCGCCTTCCAGGCCACGATCGCGCCGGCGGCGGCCGTCAATACCCAGCGCGTGCCGCTCGAATCCTGCCAGCTCGCCAGGGCGCCCGGAACGAAATCCGAGGGATTCGAATTGGCAGGCGTCTTGAATAGGGGCGTCTGGTGGTCTGCGCCGCCCAAATTCGCGCTGTCCAGCAGATGGATCCGCCCGTCCTTGGTGGTCGCGGCGATAAGGGTTTTTCCCTTGAACTCGAAAACCACGGGCGAGGAGGTGAACTCCTGCCTTCCCGGCGAGTACCGATCCTTCATCTTCAGGGTCTTGGGCTCGAGCGCCACCAGCTCTCCCTCCCCCGTCGCCAAATAGAGCGTTCCGTCCGGCCCGATTGCCGCCCCGGATGAGCCGGAAACCCCGCCGCCGTTGGATTTCCAGGCAGTGACCTGCCCGGAGGCAAGGTCCAGAGCCCACACACCATTCGCGACTCCCCCACAGCCCTGCGTGGTCGCGGTGTAGGCGACGTTGTCGACCACAATCAGACCATGAGCGTTGGCATCCGGCGGAAGGAATCTGACCGGCGGTTCCGCGTCCACGCCATTCGAAACGTACATCTTGTGCAGCATTCCGTCGCCCGAGAGGGCGAACACGACGCTGGGCTCACGTCGGAATCCGCCGAAAGGACCGCCTGGACCGCCTGGCCCTCCAGGTGCGCCCGCTGCGCCGGGACGGGGAGGACCGCCGGGCGGGCCGGGAAAGCCGCCGCCACCGGGAGCAGCACTCGGCTCCGACAGAATTGCCGCGCCCTCATCGGGTTTACCGACCGCGCTGCGAGCGGGCCCACCGCGCCCGAATCCCCCGCCAAAACGACCCGCGGGCGCCGTCGGAAACGCGGCGACGGTCGGGCGCGTCACATTGGCGGTCATCCCGCCGGGGCATGCCGGCGAGCCGGCACGCTGCGGCGAACCCGAGGAGAACTGTTTCTCCCACTCCATCCGGGCAAGATCGGTGTCGATCGCGAAGATGCTGTCCGAACTGCCTCCCACAAACCCCAGAGACCGGAATCCCCGGTACCCGATGTAGCGATCCAGCAGGACCGCCGGCGTCAGCGAGTTCAACTGTTTCGCCTGGTTGTTGAGCTGGAGCTTCCAAAGGAACTGGAAGCCCGGCTTCTGCATGCTGTCCCTGGAAATCTTCGCATCCGTCCTGACCCATGACGAACGCTGCGCATCGTTGCCGCTGGTTGTCCAGTCATTGCCGCCTCGCCCTTGCGCCCGCGCCACGTCCATCCAGGCAAAGGCGCAGCCGAAGGAGACGACGGCAAAAGCAGCAGTTCCTCGTAACATTCGAACCCCCTACCGCGTTCTATATATCGATCTGCCGCGCGAGCTTGTCATCTCGGGCCATTTGCAGGTACTATACCAGACATCTTGAAACGTTGAAACGTTACCAGGGGAGTAATCGGAAGTGAGAAAACCAATGACTTTGATCGCGATGACGCTGGTCGCGATGTCGCTCGGCTGCATGCTGGGCTGGAGCGCGGACTGGCTGACCGACGGCGGCAACTCCCAGCGAACCGCCTGGCAGCGCGACGAAAACATCCTCACCACGGCCAACGTCAAGGGCATGAAGCTTCAATGGAAGATGCAACTGGATAACGAGCCCCGCCAGATGCACTCGCTGTTTCCGCCGCTGATTGTCAACCGCGTGAACACCAGCGGCGGCCCGAAGCAGGTCGCCATCGTGGCCGGCTCATCGGACAACATTTACGCGATCGACGTCGACAAGGGGCAGCTCATCTGGAAGAAGCGGTTTGAGAGTACGTGGAAGCAGCCGGCGGGCGGCAGGGGCGGCGGCATCCTTTGTCCCGGCGGCCTGACCGCGACGCCGGTCATCGCACCCACGAACACTCCGGGCAAGTACACCATTTACGCCGCTTCCTGGGACGGCAGGCTGCACCAGTTGAACGTAGCGGACGGGGAAGACATAGCGCCTCCATCGAAGTTCATGCCGGCAAACGGAAAGCCGTACGCTCTGAACCTTGTCAACAACGTTCTCTACACGCACACCGCGCAGGGCTGCGGCGGCAATCCGAACATGGTCTACGCCTACGATCTCGCCACCAGGAAGGTGGGCTCCTGGGGGCCAGCGGGTGGCGGCATGTGGGGCCGCACCGGCCCGGCGATCAGCGCCAATGGAACCATGTACACGGGAACCGGAGACGGCCGTTGGGATCCGGAGAACGGAGTGTACGGCAACGGGATCATCGGAGTGCAGCAGGATCCGGAGACCAAGGCCATGAAGCTGGTGGACTACTACGGACCCTCCAATGCCGAGTGGCTGTTTAAGCGCGACCTCGATATGCAGGTCACTCCGGCGATCTTCCACTATAAAGGCCGCGAGCTGATGGTCGATGCCGCCAAGGAGTGCGTGGTTTACCTGATGGACACCGCCTCAATCGGCGGCGACGATCATCGCACTCCCTTGTACCGGACTCCGCTGATTTGCAACGAAGAGGTCAACTTCGCCTCGGCCGGGATCTGGGGCTCGATGGCGAGTTGGGAAGACTCGAAGGGGACGCGTTGGGTGTTGACCCCCTTCTGGGGACCGAAACATTCGGCCTTCAAGGCGCCGGTGGAACACGGCGTAGTGAAAGACGGCGCTATCGCGGCATTCAAAGTGGAAGACAGGAATGGCAAGCTGTGGCTGGCGCCGGCCTGGATCTCGCGGGACATGAATCGGGCCGAGCCGCCGGTGATCGCCAATGGAATCGTGTTCACCTATGGCAACGGGGAAAACACCGACCAGGCGGAGTTTGACCTCGGACTCACCAACACCGCTCCAAAACGCATCGCAAAGTCGACCCACGCGGTCCTGTACGCCCTGGACGCCCAGACCGGACGGGAGCTGTGGTCCAGCGGCAATCAAATCGCCTCGTGGAATCACTTCAGCGGGCTTTCGGTCGCCAACGGCCGCGTCTACATCGGCACGTTCGACAGCGTCCTGTACTCCTACGGCATTATCAAGTGACCGGGTGGCCCCGGAAAGGCGCTCGGGACAGTCTCCTATGCGGACCCTGCTGCTCGGAATCCTAGCCAAAGATATTTGAAATTTTGAACCTGCGCTCCAGCGTGGCGAGCGAGCGTGAATTCGTAACGGGGGTGTTCGAGTACTCCGCAGCCTCAAGGGAACGAAACCTACGGTTTCTTTCCCTTGG